>Ga0209024_1000969_pt1 | contig 32258 bp, 31 predicted proteins | sample AutmiccommunBRH5_FD_187380 | JGI IMG/M metagenome (GOLD analysis project Ga0209024, IMG submission 187380) | Deep subsurface microbial communities from Mt. Terri, Switzerland - Autotrophic microbial communities BRH/5 (SPAdes) (version 2) | ecosystem: Environmental > Aquatic > Deep subsurface >...
TCAGATTACATCAACAGGTTTTACAATGCGGTACGGTTACACTCCAGCCTGGAGTATTTATCACCGATGATGTATGAGCAACGGTGTGGATAGAAAACACGGTGTCCATTTTATCGGGGGAAGATCACAACTGCTACGCAGTTGCCGCATAAGTGGGGCGTTATGTTTTTAAATTCAGGCTATAAGATGATATTTAACGGAACGAGTTGTCAGCATTTAAAATCCATGAGAATTAATCCAGAACAATTCTCCGATTCGCTTCTAGTACAGCATGACACAGAATTCTGAACACCACCCCTTAGCTACTTCAGCCCCTGTTTAAATTCTCTTTAGATTGAAAAAGGTGTCGACAAGGCAATAAAGGCGGTATTTCCAATACCAACGTTTTCGCCGGCATAGGTCGTGGAGACACCACCAACCAGTGACATTGCGTTGCTGAACCGGTAACTTGTCATCAGTTGCACATCGTGGCGTCTGTAGTCGGGGAAAGCGGTAAGCACTTCTGTGTCGTCATTCCCGTCATTCCCCGTGCTAACGGTATTGGCCGACCTAAGAATAAAAGCCCAGTTGGAACCACCGGGAGTCCAACCAATAAATGTATTTAAGAAAGCTTCATCCGCAGGCACGTCGAAACGTTTGTTATAACCCAATTCGCCACTGTAAAAAATTTGTCCTCCGCCCATCGGACGGCGATTTCCATAGGCAAGTTTAATATCCGCATCTACCTGGTCCCGCCCAATGGGCACTTCGGAGTCTTCATCAGGGTTAATGGGAATTTTGGCGCCCACCTGAATTGAAAAAGAAGCCTGATCACGATGCCACAATCGCTGGCGAATATAGAAATCGGATTCTGCGAGACCGGAATTACTCACAGTCTGTCCACTTGCCGTTTTTAGCCATACCTTTCGGTATTTTGGCTGCATTCCTACCGTGAAAGAACTGGTGACGCCATATTCAATCAGGGGACTGAACTCTGCCATTTCAAAGCGATTACGGTCTACTCGGTCACCATCATTATCGAAGGACTCATCAGCATAGACGTAAGAGATTGGCGATAATACCAGCAGGTTCCCATCTGGCCTTGTCCATGCGGAAGCGAACGCGAATGATGGAATCAGAATAAGGGCCAAAGGGACCATACTTATCTTCAACATTCGGTAAACAGTCATTATGTGTTTCATTGTCTTAAACTCCAGTTTGCGGATTGTCTTAAATTCTAGTTTGGGGATTAGTATGTCGGGGTCACGGCGAAGCGGCGAGACTCTCCGGTTGAGGATACTCAGAGGCAATGGTCACATGGACATTACTGGTACTCGGCGGTGGATTGGTCAGTTCACTCTTGAAGGCGATTGAGGCACCAGACTGCAGTTCTTCTGTTGGCACGGCAAACTTCCACCGCCTGACTACAACTCCGGCATCGTTAACCAATTGCGCTTCAAGCATGGGAACTTTGCGGGAATGCTTTGAAGTGTTAACAACCACACCCTTAACGACAAGCTCTCTCTGATGCCCTGTGGTGTTTCTCACTTCAGGTTGCACCAGATGCACCTTCAGCCATTTATTGGCAAATGCCAAACGTTGATCGGCACATAGACGGTAATCAACCTCACTGCCGGGATAATGATCCACACAGTTGGCGGCAGCGTAAGCTCGGCGGTCAGCCTGCGGCCACTGCACGCCGACCCGGGCGTTAACCTGGCTACCGGAATTGTCGGCATACTGCAAGGTGTAGAGCCCCCGGTCCAACTTCACCGGAGGAACCACATGCACCACTTCGCTGTTTTCCTGATGCCTTACCAACTTGACGGGGACAGCCAGCTCAGGAATCCTCGTCGTAGCCCATTTGTTGCCACCAACAGGCTGGATTTCACCTTCCTTGTTGATTTCACTTCTTACCCAACTTACGCGTCGAAGATATATTTGGTTCGTTAAATCCCTGGATGTTGCAAGTTGGGGGCTGCGTATCGTAAACGTAACATCGGGATTAAAACCGGAACGTTTTTCCCAGGTTTCCATCTCCCACTTCTTATCGCCATCGAGGCGCTGTAATTGGTTCCCCTGTACGGCGTATAACCCCGATTCAGGGGGCACTCCCAATCCCGCGCAACCTGAAAGGCTTGCCATAAAAATTACAACCAGCCATAGAGCATGCCGGGTGAATCTAATTTGAATTTTCATATCTGATATCGTCTCCCTGTCAATTCCCTCGCGGCGCGGCCTTCAGGCGATGCAGCAAAACTAACTTCGTGACGGCTACACGCACCGTATAATTACTTACTCGTGGCTTTTGCACTGGATGACGCCTCGGCTTTACAGTTATCGCTGTCATCATGGGCGCTGTCATGATCTTCATCGAAGTCATAGTCGTCACCAGCCCTGGCCTCAGCGGAAGCGGAGGCCTCAGAACGGCACTTATTTTTCCCTGAGGATGATTTCGTCGAAGCCGATGCAGTTGCCTTGGCAGTGGATTTCATTTTCGTACCTGTTCTTTCCTGTGGTTGATCAGTTGCAGTGATAACATCGCCGGCGGGCGGTTCATCAGCGGCCGGGGACTGTATAAAAACCAAATCAGACATTGCTACAACAAGAATAGCCAGACCCATAATTAGGGGTATACGATCATTCATGGTTATTCCTCCATTTTTAACTCAGTTACTTTTGAGACCAGTCATCATTGGATAAACGAACCAGGTGGGCAACTTAACTGCCCACCCAGCCCATTCTCACGGACTCTCTCGTAGTCCTTGATACCGGATTTCACTACTGAATCGCGCCATCAGTGCCTTCTTCCGGTCCATGTTCAATGGTGGCCCAGGAACCGGACTCTACCTGTGCCCAGGCACCGTCCTCACCTTCACCGCCGCTTACCACTTCGGCTGATGTTTCGGCAGAACTCGTTACTTCCATCTCCGCACTGCCATCTTCCAAAATAGTTGCTTCGGCAGTGGCACTGGAATCGGCCTCAGCCTCCGCATCTCCTTGCGCCTTGACCATGGACCGGGTCATTGTGCTGCTGGAGGTATTGCCCGGAGTATTCATGGCCTTAGCCTGTGCCATGGAATTTGCCATGGCGTGACCTTCACCGGGAACATTGACGTTACTTCGGGACATAGACATGGCTTTGGTCATATGTGGCGTGACTATGGTCTTTGACCATGCAGTGGAATTGGCGCGCACGAAGCTGTCAGCGGCTTCACTTACCAGCTCAGCCTGGACTGCAGCCTCAGTTGCAGCCTGCGCTGCCGCCTCTGACTCCGGTGTATCGTCAATCATTGCAGCCTGGACAGCTGCGTCGGCAGCAGCCCTGGCTTCGGCGGCAGCCCCGGCGGATTGACTAACGCTGGCTTCAGCTTCTGCCAATGAGCTGGCGTTAACCACGTTCTGAGCTGCATCGGCTGCATTTACCGTTGCGGTCGCCGCAGCCTCGGCGGAGGTGGACACTGCTACGCTTACTGAGCCGTCACTGGCCATGCCAAAGGCGGCCGCAGCTGCTGATGAGGCTGATGTTGCAGTCTGGCTTACGCCACTGCCGGCTTGAGCCATGGCCACTGACTCCGCTAACGCCATACCGCCATTTTCATTGGCTCCAGAGGAGACGCTGGCACCGGACTGCGAAGCACTGCTAGCGGAACCCGTATCACCAACTTCGGCGCTGGAGCCCGCTTCACTGGCAGTGGAGGCGTTAGCAACAATACTATTGGATTCAACACCAACACTTCCACTCGCCTCGCTGGAGGTTGTTACACTACCTGAGTCTGCGCTTAAATCGGCATCTGCATCACTGCTGGCCGAACCGCTGATCACTCCATCAGCTCCCATTTCAATTGTGGCTGAAGCACCAGCACTGGTATTGGCGGAAACCGCACTGCCATCTTCACTAAATCCTTCAGCAGTACCTGTGGCGCTGGCATTCACCGATCCATCATTGGCTAAACCTGAACCTGTGTCATCAATAGCAGCTGTGGCATCGCCATCCACCGAGCTGGTAGCGTCACCAGGGCCACCCTCCATTGCGGTTGTTCCATCGGTGCTGTCACCAAACGTAACCCCGGCATCCGCTGAGGAGCCACTTTCAGCACTCGCGGTTCCGTCATCGATAGAACCGGATGCACTGGCAGTAGAAGAAGCGGTGGCCTCGGTCGTGGCGCCCGTATCATCCGGCGAGATACCTGCATTAGCTGAGGAACTGCTTTCAGCACTTGCGGATCCGTCATCGATAGAACCGGATGCACTGGCAGTAGAGGAAGCGGTGGCCTCGGTCGTGGCGCCCGTATCATCCAGCGAGATACCTGCATTAGCTGAGGAACTGCTTTCAGCACTCACCACACCAGCATCAATCGAACTGGTTGCACTGGCACTTGATGATGCTGTTGTCTCAGCACCTCCGTCAAATGCAGCAGCTGACGCTTCTGAAGAAGCACTGCTCTCGACACTGGCAGAGGCGCTATCCGAAAAGCTGGATGCATCGGCAGAGGAAGATGCAGATGCCTCCATACCAAGATCTGACAGACTGGAAGTGGCCTCAGCACTACTGGTGGCATCAGCGGTACCAGCGGCATCGGCAACACTGTCGGCACCGGATGTAGCGTCAAGCGTTGCCGAGGTATCAGTAACTGAATCAGCTCCTGTAACAGCATCTGTTCCACTGACCGCATCGACACCGCCTGTGGCATCAGTAACTGAATCAGCCCCTGTGACAGCGTCGGTTCCCGACACGAGGTCGACGCCACTTGCTACATCCGCAGTTTCCGCCGCACCAGCAACCGCATCGACACTGCCTGTGGCATCAGTAATTGAATCGGAACCTGCTACGGCATCAATTCCGGTTACCGCATCTGCTCCGGCAGTTGTATCTATGTCGGCGCTAAGGTCGGATGCCTGAATACTGCCACCCCCTAGCAACAAAGCTAATGTAGCGGAAGCTACAGACAAGGCCCGCTTTCCTTTTGTGTATCGTGTTTTCTTGATTCGCATATCTATTCTCCTAAAACTGTGGTTTTTGCTATGCACAATTTGTTGGCTGCATACAACGGAACCAGTGATTACATATCGCCATGTGCATTAACTTCTATTACTCCGAATTTAAACCAGAAGTAACAAACTCACATCGTCCGCACTCACCCAGGGCGCAATTTCAATGCCAATATTGATTTTCTTGTTCAAATAAAAGTTAACTGCCTGATTTATCAAGGGTATTAATTGTCATGCAATGCATTGTCAAAAACCGTATCGTGATTACATTATGTTGCCAATAAACAACAGTATTTATCTGGCTTCCTTGAAAGCTTGGGAATACCAGAGAATAGGATGTTTCCGTTTTGCAACGTGATCAGGACAGAGGCAAATAAACTTTTGTTTGTGTATATTTTTCAGTACGTATTTTCAATGGCCGGTTTACACTAAACAGTTTTCTGACACGAAAAAACTCATCGGACAACTCACCCTGTTAGGAGTCACGATCCGGAATAAAGTTGAATTTATTCGTGATCGACCGATTATCGCTACCATTTTTAAGCCTACAGCTACAGGCCGTCTCCACTGAGACAGCAATTAATAAGATGCCGTTGATGTGAGTATGTATGGCGGGGAACGAAAAACGCGTTTCTAAAACATTAAGGGAAATTCACAGAGATTGTTTTTAATCTATTTCTCGGATTCAACTGACCAGTGCAACAGTGGGGTTGATCTCGAAAAATACCTGTTTTGGCGTTTTCATGCCCAGACATTTACGGGGATGGTTATTCTACGGGGACAGTTATTCTATTTTTCCATGGCCGATTCAATGTCTTGTTCAGTGAAGGTCGTAAATCAGTAAAGGTCCGTAAAGTCGCTTCCCTTGGAAACGTACTGGCAAATCCCCGCGTGGCTGATCAGTAGGTGCTTTTCCTGGCGCAACCACAGGCTGAACTGCTCGGGACTCCAGTCCTGACGGAAAAGCTGTTCGTCCAAAGCCCGGTGTTCGGTAGTGAGCCTCGGTTGAGCTTTGCGTTGACGCCTGGGCTCCGCAAATTGGCCAGCCTGCTTGGGTCGATAAACCCTCAGCCCACAGTTCCAGCGTAACTCCCGGCTGATGGTGGATTTATGAACACCCAGGACATGGGCTGTCTGGGTTTGATCAAGTCCCGCTTTCATCAGCACGTAAATTTGGTATCGTTGTTCCTGGGTAAGCTGGCTGTGTGTAGTGTCTGATCAATGTTTCTCATTCTGGCGGAAAGAAAAGCCGAGCAGCTAGCGCTGCCTGCCTTCCATTCCGGGTCATGAGTTGAACTTGAGAGTTGAATTCACGTTTTAAGGTAAACCAGTACTAACGAATCTATATAAATAGCAGTTTTGTACGTTTTTTGTCCCTCGCCATACGTCCTCTAGCGCATGAGATCCGGGTGGCGAGCGCTGGCATTGGCGTTATTCGAGTACAACATCCTGTGTATCCTGATCAGGATTTCCTATATCCTTTCCGGGAGCCTGTTGCGGATTTATCCTGCTCTCATTACTGGATGGTGACCGCTCTCCCTGCCGGTAGGCGGACGGATCCGGTGGTGAGACTGGCTCAGAATAAATTACTTCAGGACTTTTTTCTCGTTCATAACTGTTTTCCTGCATACCATCAGCCGGAGACTTCGTATAATCATCCCAGGCGGTTTCCCCTTCCCTTTCACAACCTATAAGTGTGAACAAGACAACGGCCATTACCGATAATAGGGATACATTTCTAGAAATAAAATGCTTCATGATTTTCCTCTCAGTATTTAACGGAGTCTCTCCCGTAGCCGCAAAGTATGTGCCAACTGCGGATTGTTTTACATAACAAGGACTTGCATACAACTCATGGCGCGCAGCCAGTTATAAAGTGTTGCAAAATGCATATTATAATCCGGCCTGATAGAAATAGTTTATATTTTTCAGCGGGTTAGGGTGTCACTATTCCTATACACTTAAGACTTTCTTTAATAATAAGGCTGTAACACCACAAACTCGGGTTACCATTTATAGAATGTCGCTTATAAAATTGCGCGCAACTGATGCCACCGAAATCCATCCAGAAAACAGTGGAGGTTTTGCGGAAAAGGTCAAGACTTTTATGAAGTTTTCACAAGTACTGAAGTATGAAGAAGTCTCGATTTAGCGATGCTATGGCCAGATTCTGTCGATTTTGAAGCAGGCGAAGTCTGGTGTTCCGGTGGCTAAGCTGGAACACGGTATGAGTTCGGAGGCCTTTTAGCAGTGTAACAGTGGTGGGCCAAATACTCTGGCATCAATGGCTGGACAGGCACCAGTTTTCGTCGATGCGACAGGCCCAGGCGTTAGCCACGCAATGGCTCTGGCAATACAATAGCGAGCGCCACAATATGATGGCTTTCGGCGGCATAACACCAAAACAGAAATCGTTAGCCGCGTATCCCTCTACTCAGAACATCGGCTAAAAATGTGTGGATTACGAAGAATTAACGAATGTATGAGACAAAAAAAGACCCCGTAAGGGGTCAAAACTAACGGCGGCAATCACAAGTCCGATTGCCGGGTTGGGGGACCATTCATATCGAAATGGCGCATCGCCTTTCATACAAACATATATTCTGAGTAGTTACCCGTCAGCTCCTTCACCCCCTTTGCTCTCTTCAGTCGCTGCCATGCTTAAAAATTCATCAAGGGCAATGGACCCGTCTCGATCAACATCTAATGATACAAAACGACCTTTAGACAATCCGGCAAAACCGGCTTCCTCCGTCGATAAAACTCTGTCTTGATTCTTATCCGAATTGTTGAATATTGCTGTATAACGCGCCTTCTGGTCAGAAAGCATTTGTGAATTATCGACAGCAAATACTGCTGTAGAACAGATTAGTACCAGAAATACGAACAAATTCTTTTTCATGGGTGATCCTCTGAGTTAAAGTTACGGTGAGTCGCGCATAGTTGGTGAGTGGCGCATAATTAGAGTACGCAAACCTGGTGCCAATAATGAAATAGGTAAGTAATCCAAATAGTTACATATTCTTCAGATTAGGCTGGAGCGCTGCAATGTCACTTCTGAGCAACAACATTGGGGTGAATAAACTTTTACTTTTAGTTTTCAAAAAGTTAGGGTGTTACCTATTTACAACAGGCTGGTCTGCGTCTTTTTTTGTGTTCAGCAGGCAGCACGCCAGAGTGACTTGCTCCAGAACAAAGTTCTTCGAATATTGCTTTCTTGTCTTCACCTTTAATACTCCAGTCAAGGTTTTTAATGTCACTGGTGTACAGGCCAAGTGAACGACATCGCCATGTAGTCCAAACGGTTCAGGGTTATGGTATACAGGTTTCTTGCAAGATTTTCCCTCTTCCAACAGTGGGTTACTGCGACGCTGCTCGCTATTGTTCCATTGTTGTTAGCTGTCCTTTTTGCAGTCGTTTCTATACATCAACAAAACAACAACCAACAACAATTACGTGAAAATATCGAAGTTGTCAGTATCAAAGGGGCTGCGATATCTGATTTGGTAAAAGATATGGTGCGCGTTTCCAGACAGTATATTTTATTAAAAGATCGAAGTTTTACCGATCTTTATATTCAAAAATATAATGCATTAGCATCACACCTCCACACACTCCGACGCCAATACCTAAAAAGCAACAAGCAAGCTTCGTTAATAAATTTAATGGATGAAACTGCTAAAGAAATTGGCGATATGCTGCACTCAGAGAATACCAGTCGATTGGAAGTGTCTACTTCTCTGCAATTACTTATAGGGGTCAATGAGGAATTATCTGTCGAGATGGACAGTTACCGGCACCAGTCGCTTCAAAGTAGTGAAAAGGAATTCAAAAGAATAGTTGATCAGCTATTCGCTATAGTCATTCCCACGTTCGTTGGTACTTTGCTACTAATGTTTGTCGGCATTACGTTGATTTCACGCCCAATCAGGAGATTGAGTGAGGCCATACAGCGTTTAGCAAGCCAACACTGGGAAGTGCCCATTAGTATAGACGGCCCCTCGGATCTTGCCGCTCTTGGCCATAATTTGGAATGGATGCGCAAACAAATACTGGCAAGTGACCAGCAAAAATCGGCTTTTGTTCAACACATCACTCATGAACTCAAAACGCCATTGGCAGCTATAATTGAAGCAGGAAATCTCTTTCATGAAGAAGTCTCAGGCCCTTTGACTGACAAACAACATTCTATACTTAATGTTTTACGTACCAATGCAAGTAGCCTGGAACACCTTATTCAACAATTGCTGAACTACAATGCTGTATCCCATGGCATCGTTACCCAATTTGATCACATCGAAATGAGACGACTGGTACAAGCTATTTGCACACGGATCGACTCATCTGAACCGGGAAAATCTGTCAACTTCGATCTCAAAGGATCACAGGATATAATTCGTACAGATGCCCGTTTACTCGAGATGATCTTGGTAAATCTCCTGCGTAATGCCTTTCAGCACGTGCCATGTGATGGAATTATCACCGTGCAGTGGGGACAGCGAGCCCATGAGTGGTATCTGACAGTAGCGGACAACGGATCCGGTTTGGACTCGACACTTATCCCAAATATTTTTACACCGTTTTTCTATGGCAGATCTAAAGAGCCGAGAAGAGTCGCAAAAACAGGTATCGGGCTTGCCATAGTAAGGGAATGTGTGAATATTATGAAAGGAAGAATAGAAGTTAAATCAGACATTGGTAAAGGAGCCACCTTTTCTATTTCTTTTCCGCTAGCAACATAACAGGAGACAATAAATTACGTGAAACACTTGGCAAGTTGGTTTACTTTCTCACTATTGCTATCACTACAGGGTTGTCAGCTTGCAACCCCGAAATTAAATGCAGCGCACGGCTATCACCGCTATGGCCATGAGCTACCGATATTTGCTGACAGTATTGAGGGGTGGTTAGAAAAACGCCATAAGCTCTGCGTGCTCCCTGTTACCGAGTTGAGAGTCCGCTATGAGGCACTCACGGAGAGTATAGCGACGCCCACAAAAAGTGAACAAATTGAAAAATTACTTATAACTACCTGCTACCCGGACATAACGCCCGGGCTGCTCCGAAATGAACTCAGCAGCATTACGTCCGAGACATCATGGTCTCATAGTGAAAAATATTTGCTTGAATTAATCAGTGATTTCAATCGCAGCAATACACTTCTCGAAGAGGAAAAGAGGAGGTTAACTAAACAACTGGAGTCGACGATAAACGGAATAAAGGATATTGAATCGGATATTGATAATATAGATCACAGCGGAGCGGAACCTTGAAGAAACCGACTGTTTTATTAGTGGATGATGACCCCGGGCTATTACAGCTATTGGAAATTCGCCTGGAATCTTTTGGTTATTCTACACTTTCAGCTTCCTCAGGCTCGGAAGCACTGAACTTACTTGAAACCCAAAAAGTACAGGCTGTGATTACTGATCTGCGCATGGAGCCTATGGACGGAATTGAGCTTTTTACACAAGTTCATGACCGCTGGCCCGGTATTCCCGTAATTATGCTTACAGCACACGGAACGATCCGTGAGGCTGTAGATGCAACCCTTAAAGGAGCTTTTGCATTTCTGACCAAACCCGTCAATAAAGACGAGCTTCAATCAGTATTGAAAAAAGCCTTTGGACTCTATTCTTTGTCCGAGGGGGAAGAGATTCTACCTATCAAGGGGCAGATCGTAACGCGTAGCGCACGGATGTTAGAGTTGCTGGAACAGGCGAAGCTATATGCCGAGAGCGATGCAAACATTTTGATTACAGGTGAAAGCGGTACCGGCAAAGAATTATTGTCCGAAACGGTTCATCGTTATAGTAATAGATCCGACAACCCCTTCGTGGCAATCAACTGTAGTGCGATCCCCAGTGAGTTACTTGAATCTGAACTTTTCGGGCATATCAAAGGCGCCTTTACCGGAGCCACACAAAATCGCGACGGACTATTTACCTCTGCCAACGGCGGTACCGTGCTACTTGATGAAATAGGAGATATGCCCTATCTGCTTCAAGCCAAACTGTTAAGAGTCCTTCAAGATAGCAAAGTTCGACCGGTGGGCAGTCGAGACAACATCGACATTGATATCCGGGTTATTTCTGCTACCCATATGAATCTGGAACAAGCCATTCGAGAAAATCGCTTTCGCGAGGATCTCTTTTACCGTCTTAATGTTGTTCATTTACATATACCTCCACTTAAACAAAGGCTGGAAGATATTCCGGTTTTATCAGAACTGTTTCTGAACGATATTGCCACCAGATCGGGAAAACAGCCTAAAAGGCTATCCCCTCAAGCTCTGAGTATGCTCTTGGCTTTTGATTGGCCGGGAAATATCAGACAGTTGCAGAACGTGATGGAAAGAGTGTCTGCCCTGAGCAGGGGACAAGTGATTTCAGAATCTCTTATTCGCCAGGCTCTACCCGCAAGCAACGCTCCCAAAACGCACTCTTTTAAAGATGCAAAAAAGAATTTTGAGCGTCAGTATCTAGTCCAGTTATTGACTGCCACTCAGGGTAACATGACACTAGCGGCAGAGCTTGCAGATAAAAACCGTTCGGCGTTTCATAAGCTTGTTAAACAACACGATATCATTCCTGCCAACTTCCGATATATAAACATTGACGATTAAGCCTTTGAATCGCCCCGGGTTGATCGGAGGCAGTTTTATTTGAGTCATACCGCATTGCTTGACTCGGTTTGTTGATTGTACAGCATTTTATATTCAGTAGGCGGTATGTTGCCAATGGGCCGGAGCAGTCTACGATTGTTAAACCACTCCACCCATGTCAGCGTCGCTTGCTCGACATCATCCAGCCCACGCCAAGGACCCTCCTTGTGAATCACCTCTGCTTTGTAGAGTCCGTTGATGGTTTCCGCCAAGGCGTTGTCGTACGAATCACCGACGCTGCCTACCGAAGCATTAAAGCCAGCCTCAGCCAATCGCTCGGTGTAGCGAATGGATAAATACTGACTACCGCGATCACTGTGATGAATGTCCCCCTTGGGCTTGCCACGCAGCCAAAGCGCTTGCTCAAGTGCGTCCAGGATTAAATCGGTTTGCATGTGTTTAGGACACGCCAACCGACGATGTAGCGCGAGAAGACATCGACAACAAACGCCACATACACAAACCCCGACCCGGTGGCCACATAGGTAATATCCGCCACCCAAAGCTGATTGGGATGATGCGCTGTAAACTCCCGCCGTACGAGATCTTGTGGCTTGCGGGATGATTCATCGGGTAGGGTTGTCTGACAACGCTTACCCCGTCGAACACCTTCAATGCCGAGCTGTCTCATGAGGCGTTCAACCGCGCGTCGCCGGAATGGCTTCTCGCTTCAGTTGCTTCCACACTTTGCACGCCCCGTAATTGCGATGATTTTCTTGCCAGACCCGTTGGATCTCGGGAATGAGCTGTTCGTCACGCCGGGTTCGCTGACTGCGTTACTCAGGCTGGTATTCCAGCACTATCAAAGTCAATCTTACCAATCCAGCTACTGAGCGTTTCGGGTGTACAGCCAATCTTCGCAGCCACTGACTGCGTAGCTGCCCACCGAGAGAAGTGCTGATGCTCGCTGCTCAGGACCAATCGGACTGCACGTTCACGTACTTCTTTGGAATATCCGGGTCGTCTGTTCATTCGCTAATCCTCTCAAGAAAATTAGCCTCCGATCAACCCGGGGCGATTCACTCGACGCAGTTTGCGAAATTCTCGGCGTTGATACAACCCGAATACAGCACTGCTGAAAATGGGTATTGCACTCAATATTTCCGCGAAATTGGCCCAGTCAGATAAGGTCATTATTCTTGTCTCCATCAACGCCGCAACGAGCCGCAAGCCCCAGGGTCGAGCAAGAACCGGTGCCCAGGCGTCCGCTCCAGAGCAGTTTATTTTTATTACTTATAGGCCATTTTGCTAAAACAATTTTGAAAAAATATTTATGTTGCTTTTAATTCTTTGAATTTTTTAAAGCAAAAGCGGCCCTCCTGGTGCCGCTGTCGCACAACTTGGATCAAGCAAAAATGCTCGCAAGAGATTATTTGGCGTAGATGTCCAGGGTTTTAATCACCCGATAGGCGCCCAATACCGTCGGTACGGCAATCCCCAACCGTTCAGCCTGCTGTAGCAGTGGCAAAATAATGGCATCTACCTCGGTGATTCGTGCCGCCAGCACATCTTCGTGCATGGACGTGCGCACACCCTTGGGCTTGGTTTTAAAAAACTTTCCCAATTCAAGACAGTGCGCCACGGCGCCATCGAAATCCAGTTCGTGAATTTGTTTCAGAAAAGATAGTGGCGCATAAAAATTTTGCGGTTCGTACCCCAGCCCTGCGTAGATCGCCAGCAACTCCTTGGCGATGGTAACGTAATGTTTCGCGCCTTCCAGACAGGAAAAACCGTCGGAAAAATCCAGCTCGGGATTACCCACCAGGGTGCTGGCGGACCAGGCGGAGGCACCACCTACCTGCACGACCTTTTCCCACAACACATGCTGGATATCCTCCACCGACTTGGCCCCCAGGCCGGCCTGACAAAACGCTGCCGCCAGGGTTTCGGTGCGCTCGGATATACCGCCCTGCAACTCACCAAAATAGGCAGTGGTTGGCGTGGTGACATGGTTGAGTGTATGCCCTGGCGCGATGAGTGTGCCACCTTCCATGATGGAACCGCCGATAACCCGCTCTGCGCCAAACGCAGTTATCAACTGCGCTTCCTTGCCTGTCCCGTTCTGTAAGGTCAACGCCACTCGAACGCGATCATTTAGGACAGCCGCGTCTGCAAGTGCACCTGCCATCGCTTTTTGTTTGGTCAGCAGAATGTAGTAGTCGATATCGCCCTGCACTTGATCGGGATGCGTGGTGCAGCGCAGATTATCTTTGACGATAAAGTCTTCGCGCCCAGTCAGTCTCAGCCCATTAGCCTGTATGGCTTCCATATGGGCGGGACGACCGATCAGCGTTACCTGATGCCCGGCCCTGGCCAGACGCCCGCCGATCACCGAACCCAGCCCACCCGCGCCATGAATGCAAACGTGTAACTTTTTAGTCATGAACCACCGACTCCGTGAAAACTATGGAGAAAAACTTCTCAGGAAACCCCAAGGGTTTTCAGGCTGGAGACGATGCGCTCCCGCAACTCCGGCTTGCACTGTTCGACCGGCGGAATGATCGGCCCCGCTTCGAGTCCAATCGCTTCAAACCAGGCTTTCATGCTGGCCAGTGCGCTGGCGTAGGTGAAAGTGTTAATCACTTCCCAGATAAACACATCGTTATACAGTTCGCGCACCGGGGCCAGCTCTTCAGATTTTTTGAACGCCTCATCCCACTTGCCCTGTGCCGACAACGCCCGATATTCATTAATGATGTGGCGTTTCTTGCCGTAAATAATATAGGACAATTCGCCAAACACCACCTGGCCACCGCGGCGTAGGTCGTCGGCGAAATTTCCTTCAAACGGATCTGACACAATAAAATCGTCGCGCATGAGGCTGCGTAATTTGAGGGATTCGGCGCGGTTCATCACGCCCTGCTTGGTGCCGACAACTGTGTCGATATCCGCCAGACGTTTCATCAAATCCCAGCCCAGCACCTTGCCAGACACTGGCGTGCGATACAGGGCAACGGCGAGATTGGAGTTATCGGTCAAATACTTGAACCAGTTGTACACTTCGTTATCGGTGCGCAACTGCACGGACGGGTTCATCACCTCGGCGCCGTCGTAGCCCAGTTTTTCCAGGCGATTCATTTTTTCAACACACTGATGGACACTGGGGTCGAGAATAATCGACCATAGTCCGATACGCCCTTTAACCGCGTCGGCCACGATTTCGTGATAGCGATACCAGTCAGAGAGCGTGACATTCCAGCACTCGGCGATAAATCCACCGACCACCAGGCCGTCCACACCCATTTCTATAAACGCTTCGATATTTGAACGAATACCGGCTTCGTTAAACGTAAAATCCGGGTTCATCGGCGTGACAGGGCAATTAAACATCCCTTTGACATTTTCCTGCGCCCATTGCTTTGCCGTACTACGTGTATAGTTCATGAGACTCTCCCCTTCAGGTAAATTTATAAGTAAACTGTCAATAGATATAGTACACCAATCAGGGACGTTGAAAAGAGCAAATATTTGCACTTCAACCACCATTTCAATTCCACCACCGCCGATGGGGTATAGCGTGAATTTAAATCGTCCAGAATTATTCAGGCAGCAGTGTTATATCAACGGTCAGTGGGTCGACGCCGACGATGGCGCCACCATTGCCGTCACCAATCCCGCCAATGGCGAGGTGTTGGGCACCATTCCCAAGCTACTCGCCAATGAAACCCGTCGAGCGATAGAAGCCGCTGACAATGCATGGCCAGCCTGGCGTTCTCTCGCCGCCAAAGAGCGCTCCAATATCCTGCGCAAATGGTTTGACCTGATGATGGCCAATCAACACGACCTCGCAGTGTTGATGACCCTGGAACAGGGTAAACCTCTGGCAGAATCCATGGGGGAAATCGCCTACGGCGCGAGTTTTGTGGAGTGGTTTGCAGAGGAAGCAAAACGGGTTTACGGCGACACCATTCCCGCCACAACGCGGGACAAACGCATCGTCGTGCTCAAGCAACCAATCGGCGTCGTGGCGGCGATCACGCCCTGGAATTTTCCCAATGCCATGATTACCCGCAAGTGCGCCCCGGCGCTCGCGGCAGGCTGCCCGGTGGTGATAAAACCGGCTACCGAAACCCCCTATTCCGCCCTGGCGTTGGCCGTATTGGCAGAGGAAGCCGGTATTCCACCCGGCGTATTGAATATTCTCACCGGCAGCGCGAGCGCTATTGGTGGCGAACTCACCAGTAACCCAACCGTGCGCAAGCTGTCGTTCACCGGCTCCACCGAAGTGGGCAAGATTTTAATGCGCCAGTGCGCGGACACGGTAAAAAAAGTGAGTATGGAACTGGGGGGTAACGCCCCGTTTATCGTGTTTGACGATGCCGACCTGGATGCGGCTGTGGATGGCGTGATGGCCAGCAAATTTCGCAATACGGGGCAAACCTGTGTCTGTGCCAATCGTATTCTGGTACAGGACGGAGTGTACGACGAATTTGCAAAAAAACTGACCGTTGCCGTCAGGCGCATGAAGATCGGTAGCGGTCTGGACGAGGGCGTGGAACAGGGGCCGCTGATCAATCAGGCGGCGGTGGACAAAATTCAGGAGCACCTCGACGACGCATTAGCCAAAGGCGCAAAAATTCTCACCGGCGGCGCTCCCCATACCCTCGGCGGAACCTTCTACGAACCAACGGTCATCGTCGGTGCCACCTCGGCGATGTTGGTAACCCAGGAGGAAACGTTTGGGCCATTGGCACCGCTGTACCGCTTCAAAAATGACGACGAAGCCATAGCCCTCGCTAACGACACGCCGTTTGGTCTGGCGGCCTATTTCTACGCACGGGATATGCAACGGGTGTGGCGCGTGGCCGAGGCGCTGGAGACCGGTATTGTTGGTATTAACAGCGGCATTGTGTCCTCGGAAGTCGCGCCTTTTGGCGGCGTGAAAGAGTCCGGGATTGGCCGCGAAGGCTCAAAATACGGGATTGAGGAATTCGTTGAAATTAAATATCTGTGTATCGGTGGCATGTAGCCCATTGCAGGTTATATAAACCACAGCCAGGCCGGCAGGGAGATAAAGAATAGTGCCGTGCTGGTGACCAGAATGGTCGCTAACAGCTCCGTATTCAGGCCAAAGCGCTCGCTGAGTATGAGCGTGGCCATCATGGTGGGCGTAGCGGCCATTAATACGGTACTTTTCAGGACTTCGCCCTCCCCGAGGGTCAGTAATCCAACGCCCAGCACCACCCCCGGCACCAGCACCAGTTTGATCAGCGCAGCCAGTAACGACAGACGCCAATAACGGGCGATACTCGCAAATGAGAGGGACATCCCCACCGCCAGCAACATGACATGAATGGTGGTATCACCCAGCATGCGGGCGGCGCTCTGTACAAAAGTCGGCAATTGAATACCGGTCAGATTGAGAAACACCGCAAAGCCAAACGCCCAGATCGGCGGCAAGCTGAAAAATGTTTTGAGAAAAGTGCGCAGACTGCCATCGCCATTATCGGCGTTGCTCCAGTTGGAGCACACCCATACGCCCACAATCCACAGCATGGGACTAACCGCCAGCACGTCTATGTAAATAGCAAAGCGGGTCGCGGCCTCCCCCTGTTCCGCACGCAACAGCGGCACTCCAAGGGAAATAATATTGGCGTAGGCACAGGCCAGAATCAGCACCGCCAGTTCGGCTTTACCCATACCGAGGCGCTGTAAATAGGGCATCAAAAGCGCGCTAAAAAACATGCCGGCGACGATTCCCACATTGAACAACAGCGGCGCGCTGACCAGCTCGAACGACAGTTTTACCGTGGGAATCACCGCTATAATCAGTGCAGGGTAAAACAAATTCAGCACCAGCACGCCAATCGTGCGGCGCACTTCGAGGTAGGCAATACCGCCCGGCTCCGTGTGGCGCCAGATCACGCCCAACAATATCACTACCGCACTGGGCATCAGTGCCTGCTGGATGACGCTCAATATTGAATGATCCATGGCGGTTATTAAGCTATCCTGTTATTGACGCTGATCAAGGTGTTATACGCGTGGCGAAGTCTATTATGTCCTTATTCTGCGCCGAGGCGCTCAGCTTTAACTCATTACCATTTCGATGTAACGATGGAGAAATTTTATGCCGCAACCCATTGTCCTGAAATCACTACTGGAAACCGACGGCGTACTGGGCGCAGTACGCTGGCGAGCGTCCGTGGTCAGCACCAGCGCCACGCCGCCCGCCCTGGTGGAGTTTGTGGGTACCATTTCCAAAGACCGGGCGGAACGCCTGATGGCCCACGCCGAAGCGGCGGGCATGTCCATTTTCGGGATCAGCCAACTGAGCTACCAGCGTGCGCAGAACGATAAAACGGTGGTTTACCCGGTGGACTCCTATTACGTGCATGGACAATACACGTCCGTCGTCGTGACCATCAACCGGGTGGCCATTTTGCTCGACAACAAGGCCAGCGTGGATATTCAGGCATTGATTGGCAAAGTGATTCTGGTTGCCAACACCTAAACCGCTAACTGGCACAACCTGGTCTGCCAGTCAGGCGACCACGCTTGCGCGGTTGGGTTGTTACGGCTGCCGCTTCATACCAATACCGATACCACCATCGGTGCTGATCACTGTCCCGGTAAGAAAACGGGATTGCTCCTTGGCGGCCAGATAGAGATAAGCGGGCGCATGGTCAGCAGGCAGTGATGCGAAGCCCAGCGGCGTCATACTTTCCAGAAGTTTGTCCACGTCGGGAATCTCCGACAGTTTGGCCTCGGCCTGACCGCCAGCGCTACTGCCGCCCAAATTGGTCAGGGTGCCACCTGGCGCCACGCCGTTGACCCGAATATCCGGCGCCAGCTCGTGAGCTAACTCCCGAATCATGCCCAGTACCGCGTGTTTCGAAGCAACGTAAATGGGGCCGCCGCCGCCCGTATAAAAACTGGACGTGGAGGCGGTGAAAATCATGCTTCCACCGGTTTTGCGCAATGCCTCGACTGCCGCCTTGGCGCCGAGAATATAACCCTTAACATTGACCGCAAAAATTTCGTCGCAGATCTCGGCAATCTTATCTTCGCTTTGTTCGACCAGTGGCACCATGTAATCCCAGATACCGGCATTGCCGACGAAGGTATCCAACTGGCCAAAACTCTTGACCGTCGCCGCCACGGCAGATTTGTTGTCGGCCAGCGAGCGAACATCCCCCACCGTGCCGACCACTTTGTCCGCACCCAGTCTGGCCACCACGGCGTCGATCGCGGCCTGACTGCGATCCATAATCCCGACGCGCGCACCTTCCGCAACGAAGCGCTCCACAACCGCTAGCCCAATTCCGGAGGCGCCCCCGGTTACCAATGCAACTTTGTTATCCAGCCACCCCACCATCCATCTCCCGTTGTCGATATTTTTTGTTCTAATTAAAAGAAAATATTCAGGTTACTATCGGCCACCACAGCGTGGTTGAACTGCATAGTTCTGCGCGCCAACTTAACCGCTTTGCCCTCCACCCGCCAGATATCATCACGCGACACAATCATGCGCCGTTCTTCTCCGTCGAGGCGGTTGCGATACACCGTCACCACCGACAGCACTTGCCACTCACCCTCGGTCTGCGTAGGAAATACCTCAACATTGGAGACCAAATGTCGCAAATGATTTTGCGGATTTTCGGACCACACAAAATTAGTACGAAAGCGGTCTACCCGCAGCTGTAGATGTTGTTTCTTGTCGTTGAAAATATTGGCTTCGAGGGGCTTAATCGAGGACTCTTTTTCATCGCGCACACGGCGCGATGGCATCGGCATGTAGTAATGAATATCCTGCGTCAGCATATCCAGCCAGTCTTCGTACTGTTCGTTGTCCAACAGGCGAGCTTCGCTAAACAAAAGGCATTGCAACGCGAGGTAGGTGTCGGCGTCCACAGGACTCGCAATCGGCAGAGAACTGCTCATATCAATTTTTCTCCGCGGCGCGAGCTTGTTCCAGATTATTGTAGCTCGGAATATCGGCCCAACCGTCGGCCGCCATCATCTCCTGCCAGCGGCGATAGAAAAAACGCTGATTCTGCTCGCCAATCAAGCCATCGCTAATAATGCCCGGCATATCCGGGCGGGAATGTTCCTTACCCATTGCCATGTTGGTGTAAATATTCTGGCGTCGAGTTTGCCAGCCGCGGTTTTGCGTGGTGCAGGCAATCAGGTTGTCGCCGTCGTCATTATCGAACATGCCTGCGGCGCCAAAGGTGCGACACACGTTGTCGAGTATCATCTGCTTCAAGTTGTCGGGCATTTCCTTGTCGACCATAGCCCAGGTCCACATTTCCATTTTGCCCGGACCTTTGGGGTGATACACCCGGAACCAGTTTAAACCCGGCAACATTTGCACGTTGGGAAACACGGTAAAATTAATCTGTGAGCCCCAAAACTGTTTGCCACGCAACTCGCCGAGGCGGGAAATCACCATCTCGCGGTTGGCATCCAGATAATCCACCGCCATTTGCGGGTCGGGATAAAACGCATAGCCCGCGTAGCCGTCGAGTGTCGATAACACCGAGTGCCCGTTCATGCCCGTGACCGACATTGCGGTTGAGCTGTCGATATCCGTATTGCCGACCGACAGGCTTTCAATCTTCATGGATGACGCCACCGTCATCACACCGGCGTGTGCCCAGCCCAGGTGGTAGCCGTCGCCACAGACGTTTTCCACCGGCAATTTCCAGTTAACTGGGTATTCCACTTTCTGGGTTGTACCAATCAGCTCCGTGCCCTCCGGCATCGCGTCCAGCCACACATCCAGATACCACTTCATATCTCCCAGATAGTCTTCCAACGGCGGAGCATGCGGATCAAATGTACCGAAAATCATGCCTTTGTAGTTTGACACCTGAGCGACCGGCGTTAGGCCAAACTTCGATTTGTCGAGCTGGTTATGGTATGCGTCCTCCTCCAGAGGAACGCCGAGCAGCTCGCCGTCAGGGCCAAAACTCCAACCGTGATAGTTACACACAAAGCGGCGCGCGTTGCCCTGATCGGCCTTGCAGATGCGGTTGCCCCGGTGGGTGCAGGTATTGAGGAACGCTTTGACGGATTGATCTTTCTGACGCACCACCAGCACTTCATCCTCACCCATAAAGGTGCGGAAGTAATCGCCGGGCTCAGGTATCTGGCTGCTGTGAGCGAGAAACAACCAACAACGGCCAAAAATATGCTCTTGCTCCTGATCGTAAACCGACTGTTCGTGAAAAATAAGTCGGCTCTGACGACCGGTTTTGTTGTCCACCAATTGGTTAATATCCAGCGTATTCATTGCAACATCCTCACAGTACTTAACACGTCGGAGCCGTCACCCGTCCCGACCAAATGCGGCCAACATTACCATGCCGCACCCTCAAGGGGTCAAACTAACAGAGACCAGAAACCCGGCACTGGCGTTAACCCCTCTGGATTGGACACTCAGTCCAGCACGCCATCAAAAAACAGTTTCACGAGGGAATTGAACGCCTGCCGTTGTTCGATTTGAATCCAGTGTCCGCAGTGGTGAAAAACATGGAGCTGGGCGTTGGGAATTCGCTCAGCCAGATGATAAGAGTTACCGAGGGGAATAAAATAATCTTCGCGCCCATGGGTAATCAACAGGGACTGGGTAATCGCCGCCAGTTTCTGGTCGGACAGCACAAACGCATCCACGGATTGCTGTGTGTCTTTGGCAAACATCGCCTCGAACTGAATGCGCACATTGTCCTGCATCACATTCTTGTAGCGCTCGGCCGCTATTTTTGCGATATCTCCCCCCAATAACGCGGGGTTATGCAAAAACTTACCGACCAGATCAGCCAGCGCCGCCTCGGAAGGATTGGCGTAGAAACCCCAACCTTTTTGCAAGCCTTCGGTGGCTTTGAAAGGCGCGCCAACCGCGCCCATCAAGACCACTTTGGCAAACCGCTCAGGATGGCGGTCAAGTAAATGCACCGCGACACCACCGCCCATGGAATTACCCACGAGGTGCACTTTCTCCAACCCGCGAGCATCCATCAAATCGATCATCTGTTGTACCCAGGTATCAATCCAGGCGGTCGTTCCGCGGGGGGGGTTGTCGTGCTGGCTTTGCCCAAAGCCGGCAATATCGGGCGCCAGACAATGATAGCCGGCACCCAGAAAGGGTAACGCAAACTGCCAGTTTGACATGGCGTTAGCGCCGGGGCCGGAGCCGTGTAGTAACAGCACCGCCGAGTCGTGGCCGACTCCGGTTTCATTAACAAACGTCTGGTAGGAACCCGTTTGAATCATGCTGGTTTGCATCACGTACCTCGAATAATGTGTGCTACCTGAAAGATCGGTTGTGTCGATTCTAGCGGTGAGTGTCCGGCGCGCGTGTAGCCGACGTAAACTTCTGGCCAGACATAAAAAAACCGGGCGAGTGCCTGCTTCCCGGCTTTTGCGCTTCGTTCCCAGGCTCTCTAAACGCTGTAAATATCCATGACGTTGGCGATCATATCGTTGAGCACGGTGATTTTTCGCCCGGCGATCTTCAGGCCATCATCGGTCTGTTTAATGCGGTGCTCCTGGTGGCCGAAAAAGTGCGTGGATACTTTTAACTTATACGAGTAGGTCACCCAGGAAGAGTACACCTTGAGCTCATTATCGCCCAGTTGTTCAAAGTGATAATTGGCGGTCATATGGCAGGTGCGCGGCAGTGGTGTAGATGCGAGAGAACGCTCCGTTCTCAATCGAAACACCCGGTCTTCCAGACCCGACCGGCTGCCGTAATAGATCAGCGACAGCTGCGTATTGGGGTCATCAGTGACTGTGTACTCGTCGTCCCAGGCGGGAATCCAGTAGGGCGCATCTTTAGTGTAGAGATTTATCCATTTATCCCACTCGCGCTGATCGAGGTAAACGCCTTCGCTAACAATCAACGCAATTGCCGCCTGCTGTAAATCCTGTGACATACTACTTTTTCCCCAATTTAAGAAGTTGCTTCCATCAGCTCGAGCCAGCGCCGATGCTGGGCGATCATCAGCCCCTCGTCCTCGAGCTGCGTACCAGAGGTCACCGGGTTAACGCCCAGTTCTTTGGCAAAGCGTTCGGGCCCCTTCACCATATTTTCGGCACCCCGTGACATATCGCTCCAGCGCGCATTTTCACCCTTGAAGCCCACCTGGCTCATGCCAAACGCCGCCAGATCATCAGGTGTCGCCATACCGCTCGCGTTAAAAAAGTCCTCGTACTGGCGGATGCGTTTGCGTCGCGCGTCGGCCGACTCACCAATCGGTGCGATACAGACAGTGGTTACTTCGGTTTTATCCACCGCAATGGGACGAAATACTCTTATCTGGGTACTCATCTGATCCATAAAAAACACATTGGGGTAGACCAGTAGATTACGCAGATAACTGGTCATCCATTTCGATCTTAACTCGCCGTATTTTTCCGTCAGCTGCTCGGATTTTTCATAGAGCGGGCGGGACTGAGAATTGGGAAATTCATTCCACAACATCACATGGCCGTTGCCCAAATCGTAATAGCCACCGGGCAGGGTCTCCAGGCCACCGATTTCCGGCGCTTTGACGTCATCCATTTCCATCATCAGTTTAGCGCGGCGCTGAATGGTCTGAATGTAGTTACCGTGAATGGCGTCCACGTGAAACCCATCGACACCGTTTTCCGCCTGTAACTTCCAGTTGCCGTCGAAGGTGTAGGTCTGCACACCAGGCAGCACCTCGAGTCCCTGTTCGGACTGGTCCGCCAGCATATCGATCATTTTGGTGGCTTCGGCGAGATGAGTTTTCAAATCCGGCACGTCCGCGGTCAAGCTGCCAAACACAAAGCCGCGATAGCTGTCCACGACAGGCACTTCCGTCAGGCCCAGCTCGTCGGGGTTAAACGCTTCGGAGTAGCCCACATTGGGTTTTTTGCCATAATCCAGCAGCTTGCCGTCGGACTTGTAACACCAACCGTGAAAAGGGCAGGCAAAAATCTTTTTGTTGCCCTTGCTGACGTTGACCAGTTGCGCGCCACGGTGGGCACAGGCGTTGATAAAGCCGCGTATTTTTCCATCCCCGCCGCGATTGATAATGACTGGCTGCCGCCCCATGTAGGTGGTCATAAAATCGTGCGGTTTGGGGATCTGGCTCTCGTGGCACAGGTACAGCCAGGTTTTTTCAAACACCTGTTTCATTTCCAGTTCGAAGATTTCCGGGTCGGTGAAAATACGACGATCAAGGCGGTACAGGCCTTCGTCCGGACGTTCGTCCACATAGCTAGCGTATTTGCCCTTCATGATACTGTTCATGTTTAATCTCCAAATCTACCGGTTGGCCCCTGAGCGTCGGACTCCAGGCCGTGTTGCACGCCCAAGGGCGAAATTACCACGCACCACAGCGCTGACACAGGTCACGCATCACCCGTAAAAGTCTAATGAACTCAGGGGAAATGTTCAACAATTGATTTATTTATCATTAGAAAGGTATCGGCACACTCCTGCCCATCACTGCCCCATAAATAGATTCACATCGGTGGGGTTAATCAGGTCCGGCACCGTCCATCCATCCAGGTCGTATTCGGACATGCAAGCCTCGGCGAGGGCCATCATCTCCTTATCCAGCCCGGTGGCCTGGGCCGCGAGCAGGGTTTCCAAACGAATATTTTCGTTATTACCCGCGTAATTGCGTTCGTACAACTCGTGACGCCCACCGAACTCAGTACCGATGCTGTCCCACAGCAACCGCATCACTTTTACCCGGCTTTCCGCGTCGTGACCATAGGAGCCACGAATGTACTTGTCGATGTAGCCGCGCAATTCCGGCACTTTAAAGTCCGCCGAATGGGAATTGAGGTAGATCAGGCCGCTGGCGACCACATTTTCTATAAGCTCCTTGACCCTCGGGTAGGCCGTGGTGCCAAGCACCCGATAGGCCATGGCAGCCCCCAGATTTGGTTGTGCGGCGCCGCTCGGACCGGTGTCCGGGTTGTAGCACATGGCGTCGGACAGCGCCCAGAACACGTGGCGCCAGGACACCGCTTCACCAATCGCCACCTGGACACCGCGAAAACTCTTGCTACCGGTCATCTCCACGGCTTTCATCAACAGGCCCACAATAAAATCGAACTTGACGGCGAGGCGCGTACAGCCGTGCAGCGCAAAGCGGGGAGCCCAACCGGACTCAGGTAAAAATTTGGAGGCCTTCTCGCAGTCGTTATAGATCAGCACGTCTTCCCAGGGAATAAACACATTGTCGAGTACCAGAATGGCGTCATTTTCATCCAGCCGACTGGACAGCGGGTAGTCGAAAGGGCTACCCATCACTTCCGCCTGATAGGAATAGGACGGCCGACAGATCAGCTTGACGCCTGAGGCGCGCATATCCACCAGCGCGGAAATGGCGAACTTGCCGTCGCCCATGGGTGTCGGACCGTATTGACCGAGGAAATTGTAGTGGGTTAGGGCCGAACCGGTAGCCACCACCTTGGCGCCGGACACATGGATACCGGAATCCGTTTCCTTGTGACAATGGACGAACACATCGCCGACTTCTTCCGGGGGCCGGTCGCGGTCGATGGGCGGGTTCACAATGGCATGGTTGATAAAGTAACAGCGCTCCTGACTCTTGCGGTACCAACGCTGGGCGTTGGCCTGATAAGGCGCGTAGTAATCTGGGTTGAATCCCAGGGTGGCCATAAAACTGGCTTTGTAATCAGGGGAACGTCCCATCCAGCCATAGGTCATGCGCGCCCAGGTCGCTATGGCATCCCGGGCGGTAATTAGCTCCTCCCGATTGTGGGATGTTTTGAAAAATGGATGGGTAAAGCCGCCGTTTCCGGTATCCGTCGGGACGATGACAGCGTCCCGTTTTTCGGAATCGTGCATACTGTCGTACAAACGGGCCAACATGCGCGCCGGGTTGCGGAAGGCCGGATGCTCCGTCACCTTGGTGACTTTTTTACCATAGATCCATATTTCCCGGTCATCTCCCAGGCTGTCCAGGTATTCCTTGCCCGTAAAAGGGCGCACATCATTCTTATCAGTCACCATGACTCTCCCGGGTTACGTATTTACCCTCTCGATAACGCCAGTGCCAACAGCAAGTGTTCGGCACGCTCCCGCGCAAACTGCGGCAACCCCGTCATCCGTGGCCACCACTGCACTGGTTAGTTTAAATTAGAAAGGCAAGGGTCGGAATGGGCTCATCCGCATTCACCAGCACAACTTTTTTCAGATGCATCTGATAGCTGTCGGCACGCTCACTTACCACATAGGTCACCCGTCCCGACCACAGGCGAAAATCATGCACCGCCTGCACCGAAAATTCCGGCAGGAAAAAATTGGCCTCCACCCGAAACCGTCCGTCCGCCTCCGCAAAGTATTCATGGTTGGACATTAAGCGCCGCATGCGCGACACCGGGACTTGGGAGTAGCGAAAGCCGGTCTTCAGCTGAGCAACGCGGGTTTGAATGCGTCGATAGTTGTCGTAGAGGTGGGACACCTGCTTGTCGGGGCTGTAGTCGCCATCGTTACGGGGCACCCAGTAAACCCCATCTTCAGCCCACAGATCCTGCCACGCCTGATATTCAGATTCGTCCGCGAGGCGCGCTTCGTGGGTCACAAACATCAGCAGCGCAGCGCGCAGCTCGGTGCTAAGAGTGTTCACTACATTGACCTTATTTTCGGTGTCCGACAACCAAAAATGCCCGACAATTATTAATTTTTACGCGACACTAGCGGCAACGTTATACCAGACAGCAGGCCACCACTACTCGGCGGTCATAATCTGCTTATAGTGGTTCCAGAAACCCCGGTTCGAGGTTTCGTCCGTCATATGTCCGGCCATGACCCCGTCGTCATTGTGTTTTTCCCGCTCCAGGCCCCGACTCAGATCACACCAGGGGGTACCCGACAACAGCGCTTTTTGCGAACGCTCCGCAATCGACGCGTCGTCTGCCAGTAGAAACGACGACGGGCCGAGAGCACCTTCACACTGGCGCAACAATCTGAAATCCAGCTCGCGGGCGCCCTTGAGAAACATAGGCGTGGCCCACTGAATGGACGTATTCGCGGACACCGGCTGGAAAATGACAATATTCATTTCCCCCAAAAACAGGTTGGGGAAGATCGCTGCGTGGGGTGGCCCTTCGAACAACCGTTTTTTGGACACCGCTTCGCCATAAGCCTGTTCGAGACTGCGCACATACTCGGGGACTTTTTCCGCCGTGGTACCGAGCCAGTCGAGCGGACGCTTGTAACCGCTGGTAAAGTCAATTTCCGTGTGCCCGTTGCCCCAGTCGCGTACCTCACCGGGCATCTTTGCCTCATCACCGGCAAACTCATCGTACTGGGACTCGAGACTCTGCATCATGGAGCGATGGGTAAAGCTGACGTGATAACCATCGGTATCGTTTTCCGGCATCATTTTCCAGTTGGAATCAAAGTGATGCCGCATCCAGCCGCCCTCAAGCACAATTTCGCCCTCGGGGGACAAATCGCAGGCGCGATCGATCAGCTCAAATCCGCGCCCCAGATAATCGGCAAATGCCATCGCTTCGGGGTTAAAGGTGGAAAAAACAAAACCGCGATAGATTTCAGTTCTTAAGGTCTCCAGACCCATATTGGCAAAGTCCTTTTTGAACCCCTGTCGGTAGGGAACATCCAGCAAATTGCCCTGTAAATCGTAAATCCAGCCGTGGTAGGGACAGGCAAAATTACGCGCATTACCGCGACTTTGATTGCACAACATGTTGCCGCGGTGCTGGCAGCGGTTGGCCATCACGCTGATGCCACCACCCTGATCTCGCACCATAATGACTGAGCGCCGACCAATATCCCGGGTCAGGTAATCACCGACGTTCGGCAATTCGCTGGCGTGGCCGACAAATACCCAGGAGCGGTAGAAGATGGTCTCCATTTCTTCATCAAATATTTTTTCATCGGTGTACAACGAACCGTGAATGCGATCGGTCTGGATTAGCGCTTCGTACTTGTCGACAGTTGCCATATTCGATCCCCTTCCTTTCACCGCTTACTTTTGTGAGCCTGTTTGCCAGCCTCGGACGCCCCATACGCTCCGACTGAACCCCTTTAGCCAGCCGGGTGCTCTTGCAAATAATCTTCCAGGAACATCAGCCGGTCGTTACCCCACCACGCCTGATCACCGATCATCATGATGGGTGCTCCAAACACGCCGCGCCGGTGGGCCTCAACGCAACCCTTGCGGTAGGCAGAGCGGGCCGACGCCGATTCCACGTAGGTCATAAACTCGTCCGTGTCCCAGCCCAGGCTATCAGCGACTTTTCTGAGTTCAGCGGTATCGGTTGGATCGACACCCTGTCCCCAGATCACCGCGTAGGCGCGCTCCACATATTGATCCACGTCGCCGCGCTCCGTGGCGTACAGGGTACCTACATTCCAGGGCTCGACTTGCAAAATCTTCGGGAAAGCAAAGGGGACATTGTATTTTTTTGCCCAGCGCTCGAGATCGGCCAATAGCACTTTTATTTTTGCAGGAATTTCTCGGTTCGATGGGCCATAGTTCCCGGCCGCAATTTTTGCCTGGGGAATATCGATGGGGTGATAGGCAACGGCGTAGCCATATCGCTTTGCGAGCTTCGGCAATTGCGTGTTAGCAAGATAGCTAAAGGGGCTGAGAAAATCAAAATAAAAATCAATCGTTTTTGCCGCCATACTGGCTCTACTCCCGCATCTTAAATTATTTTGTTATCCCCTGTCTGGTCGCAATCAACAGCTTTTCTCAGTGCAGTTAATAGCGGCCCGATGCCAATCTAAACAGTCATGGTCTGGCGATAATACTCCCAAAATCCCGCAATGGATCCCTCGGTAACCAGGTGGTCGGCATCTTCGGCCTTGCCGCCGCCCATACCGATATAGGAGGCCCTGTCCTGCTCGCGGATCACGCCGTTATGGACAATCTCCACTGCTTCGCCATCCTCCATAGAGATCAGCCCGGCGGGGCCAATCAAGTTGCCCTGCTTGAGCCGGATGCCCTGCATTTGCGCATCGTCGTCGGCGTAGCCGAACTGGGTCCACACCAGCTCAAAGGCACCGGGCCCTTTGGTAACAATCTGGCGCACCGCCAGGGTGTTGGCAATTTGCTGCAACACCAAATTGGGGAACACCGCCAAAATAACCAGAGTTACACCGTCCGCAAACTCCTTGCGTCCCGCCAGCACAGACGGGTCCTGAAGTTTAAAGTCGGCGTTAAAGGTGCGCGTATCTTTGTAGTCGCCGGTTTTGCCGTCATCGGTGCCCTGACTAGCCGTTAACAGCGAATGGCGCCGGGCAGCGTCCATATGGCAGACGCCGGTTTGCGACGACCGGTACAGACCAAACGTGGTGTGAAACAGGTGTAACAGACTGGCATGGTAAGGATCGCGGGTGTTTTCAGCGTACAGTTTCCAGTTGCCGCGCACATATTGCCGCTGGTCCCCAAGCACGGTAATCGGACGATTGCAGATACGGTTGATGGCGTCTATAGCCATCGGTCCGAGATAGTCCAGCAACGGGGCGGTGCGCTCGGAGAATGTGGCAAACACCAACCCGCCCACCGCATCCACCCGCAACTTGTGCAGGCCGTGCTCTTTCATATCGAACGATTTCGGCATACCGCCGTTGCCCGCCAGACCACGACGGAATGGCACCCCCAGCAGATCACCCTTAAGGTTGTAGGCCCACTGGTGATAGACGCACTCCAGGTTGGCAACATTGCCGCGCTGCTCGCGACACACCAGAGCACCGCGGTGCGCGCAACTGTTGACGACGACGTTCAGGCCGCCCTCTTCGTCGCGCATCAATATAACCGGGGTCTCGCCAATGTAGGTTGACTTGAAATCCCCGGCGTTGGCTACTTCTGCTTCGAGCCCCACAAAACTCCAATTTTCTCCGCGGAAAATGCGCTCCTGTTCCAGGTCGTACACTGCCCGGTCGGTAAACACTCCGTAGGGCACGCGGCACACGCTTTGATCTTCGGGCCAGGTCACAGCCGTCCTGTCACTCGCAAATATCGTATTCATTTGTAACCTCCCGCCGACTTTAAATCGGGGTGACCATCAAACTCTGAATTTGATAGGTATCGAAAATTGCCAGTTTTTCCTTAAATTTCAAACCGCCCTCGGTGGCTACGATCTTGTCGAGGTACTTGCCGGCGTTATAAATTTCTGTGGTCCCATCGGTGCGCGTTTGCAACACCACATAATTGCTTTGCACGGACACAACGCCCCGGTCGACCGCTTTGACATTCACATTACTGATAATGTGACGATAAAAATGCGCGGCATAAATATTTGCCTTGCGCAGGGACACAATGCGATCCACCAGCATCCCTTTGCTATCACAAAAAATGGCGGCGACCGGGAGATTGCGATCGGCATTCTCGCGCGGGATAACTTTATAGACCGCATCATCGACAAAATAATCCGGCCACTCCTCCAGCCTGTTGTCGTCAATACATTCCACATAACCGGCTTGCAATTTCTCGACGTGATACTGCAATTCAAGCGCAGATAACTTCTCGACATTCAGCATCAATCAGCTCTCGCCCGACGCTCTGGGAATACAGATTTTGTCGCCCTGCACGGTCACCGGATAACTCTTCAGCGGCACAGTACACGGAAAAGATATCGCCTCGCCGGTCTTGATGTTAAAAGCGCCACCATGAAAAGGGCACTCGATTTCCTCCCCCTCCTGATAGCCATCCGTCATCATGGCCATACCGTGCGTGCAGATATTTCCTGTCACGTAATAGGCGCCGTCAAGAGCGTATACGGCCAGTGGCGGAAAGCCCTCCGGGTTAACCGCGAGGGGCTTTTCTTCTTCAACTTCGCTCGTGCTGCATAACTCCATCAGTTCGCTCATAATCACCTTACATTGTCGTTAAAGTACCTGAAATCACCCGCTTACCACCCTCGTTGCGATGCAGTTTATCCCGCCGGTTTACTAGCCGCAGGCCGCGCAACTATTTTCCGCCATTCAATAAAACCGATCGTAGTGAATCTGGTCGAACGGTACACCGTTTTCCATAATCAGGGTTTTGCTTAGCGCATCGGTCATCGGTGGCGGCCCACAGAAATAATACTCGTAGTCCTTGAGGCGGTCACCGAGGGTTTGTTCCACCAACTGATGCACAAAACACACCGCGCCATCCCAGTCCGAATCCTTGGCCAATTCCGGATCGGACACCGCGTTGTAATTGATCACGCGGTCGCGTAGCAACGGATCATCACCGATCAAGCGGGTGGTGCAAATATCCTGGGGGCCACGCCCGCCGTAAAACAAATAAATCTTGCGCTCCGCCATGCGCGGATCCCGAGCAGCGGCGCGCACAATGGACAATACCGGGGACAACCCGGATCCACCACCGACGCACACGATATCTCGCGGGACGTCGGGGCACAGATAGGACAGGCCATAAGGACCGTCTATCTCCAGCGTATCGCCGACTTTTATCTGCTCAAATAACAGGCCGCTGGCTTTGCCGTTGGGCATTTTCTTGATCACGAAATGCCACTCGCCCTGATCATTCGGCAGGTTACACATGGAATAACCCCGCGAACCCTGTACGCCGGGGAAGTCGATCAGTGCAAACTGGCCCGGCAGGAACTGTGCGGGACGCTCGGTTTTAAACCGAAATTCACACATATCAGCAGTCAACATCACTCTTTCGCTGAGCGTTGCGCTCATGCGCCAGGGCCGAAATTGCGTGATCGCTTTGGCATCCGGGCGAACTTTGATGGTGCAGTCCGTGGTCGGAATGCTCTGACAGCTCAGTTTGCGACCTTTTTGAATATCCCGCGGAGAAAGCCCTGGAGCGCTCTCCCAAATATTCGCCACTTCACCCTCGAGCAATTCGAATTTGCAACTACCACAGCCGCCGGAGTTACATTCATAGGGTAACCCTACGCCACTGCGCAGAGCCGCGCGCAGCAGGGTATCCCCTGCGCGACACGCAAACTCCGACTCCTGACCGGCAAGGGAAATTTTAAATTCCGACATATTTAATCCTTACTTCCAAAACTGATCAATTTGACGATACGAATTGCGGGCTTAACCTGAGTATAGTCTGACGACACATTCTGATTTCACTGCCGGACGCGACAACCTGATTGCTGCCACCCCTCACTGCCTACGTTAACCCCAACTCGGCCAGACCTGCCTGCGCGCACTCGGTGTCCTCGGCTTCACTGCCGCCGGAAACGCCGATACCGCCAATCAGATCTTCCTGTTCGAGGATTGGCAGACCTCCACCGAAGGTAACCACCCCCTCGCGGCGCACAATACCAGCCTCAAGCCCCGGATTATCTTCGAAAATGGTCTTCCAGTGCCCGCTGGGCATACCAAACCCCGCCGATGTAAACGCCTTGTCACGGGCAATTTCCATGGAGTGAATAAACGCCCGGTCCATGCGTAAAAAAGCCATCTCCAGCCCGGCGGAATCACACACCGATACATTGATGCGAATGCCCATTTGTTCGGCCTTGCGCACGGCGGCCTGCGCCGCCGTCATTGCTGCGGCGCAGGAAATGGTTTTACGGGTTACGGATACACTACTCATAACTGTTCACCCCCCTCAGGCCCCGGTGGTGACGCCCATAAAGCGGTCGTTGAGCTCCCGCGAATGGTAAAAAATGGCCTGCCCCGTGCGGTCCGCCGTCCACGTCAGTACCGGTGTGTCCGGGTACACGTAGC
>Ga0209024_1000971_pt1 | contig 32246 bp, 28 predicted proteins | sample AutmiccommunBRH5_FD_187380 | JGI IMG/M metagenome (GOLD analysis project Ga0209024, IMG submission 187380) | Deep subsurface microbial communities from Mt. Terri, Switzerland - Autotrophic microbial communities BRH/5 (SPAdes) (version 2) | ecosystem: Environmental > Aquatic > Deep subsurface >...
TCGACTGCACCTCGGCCCGCCTCGAAACCGTCGAGGTCAACGGCACGGTCGTGGATGCACCCGACTGGAACGCCTACCGGCTGACGCTGCACGGGCTGCGCCAGGGCGAGAACACCGTCCACATCGTCTACGAGAACGAGTACAACCACGGCGGCGACGGGTTCCACCAGTTCATCGACCCGGAGGACGGCGAGGAGTACCTCTACACCAACTTCGAGCCGTACAACGCGCACTGGCTCTTCCCGTGCTTCGACCAGCCCGACATCAAGGGCCGCTACACCCTCACCGTCACCGCCCCGAGTGAGTGGAAGCTCATCGCGAACGGCGCGGAGGACGAGGTCGACCACCTCGAGGACGGTCGCCGGCGCGTCACATTCGTCCGCACCAAGCCCTTCTCCACCTACCTCTTCGCCCTGATCGCCGGCCCGTACGAGGTATTCCGCGACCAGTGGCAGGACATCCCGCTCGGGTTCTACGCACGCAAGTCCCTCGCGCCACACGTGGACGTCGAGGAACTCGTGCAGGTGACCGAGCAAGGCATGGAGTTCTACTCGCGCTTCTTCGACTACGGCTACCCGTTCGAGAAGTACGACCAGATCTTCGTGCCGGAGTTCAACGCCGGTGCCATGGAGAACGTCGCGGCCGTGACGCACTCGGAGCGCATGGTGTTCCGCGACCCGCCGACCGAGACGGACCGCCTCGACCGGGCGGAGGTCATCCTCCATGAGCTCGCGCACATGTGGTTCGGCAACCTCGTCACGATGCGCTGGTGGAACGACCTGTGGCTGAACGAGTCGTTCGCCACGTACATGTCGTACCTCTGCATGGTGGACGCGACCCGCTTCAAGAGCGCGTGGCAGGTGTTCAACGCCGGGATGAAGAACTGGGCGTACACCCAGGACGAGCGCGTCACCACGCACCCGATCTCCGGCACGGTGGGCGACACGGACGAGACGTTCCTCAACTTCGATGGCATCACGTACGGCAAGGGCGCCTCCGCCATCAAGCAACTCGTCGCCGCGATCGGCGTCGAGGGCTTCCGCACCGGGATGCAGCGCTACTTCAAGCGCCACGAGTACGGGAACACCACCCTCGCTGACTGGCTGGACGACCTCGGCGCAGGCGCCGGGCGCGACCTGCACCCCTGGGCGAACGCGTGGCTCGAGACCGCCTCGCTGAACACGATCGCCGCGGAGGTGGAGCGCTCCGGCGACATCATCGGGTTCCTCCGCCTGCGCCAGACGGCGCCTGAGGCGCACTCGACCGTCCGCCCCCACACCTTGGACATCGCGCTCGTCCGCAGCGAGGGCGACGCCATCCGCATCGACTCGCTGCCCGCGACGATCGAGGGCGAGACGGCAGTCGTCGACGAAGCGGCGGGGCACACCTTCCCCGGCCTCGTGTTCCCCAATCACAACGATCACGGCTTCGTGAAGGTCGCACTCGACGAGCGCTCGATCGCGTTCATCCGCGACAACCTCAACCGCATCGATGACGCGCTCCTGCGGCAGTTGATCTGGCACACGCTCTGGACGATGGTCCGTGACCAGCAGTTGAAGTCCACGGACTTCATCGAGCTCGCCGCTGCCAACGTCGTATCCGAGACGGACCACAACCTCGTCGAGTCGATCCTCGGGAGGATGCTCGCGGCAGTGAGCCGCTACGTCCCGGAGGAGCAGAAGGCCGAGGCCGCTCACCGTCTCTTCGCGACCTCGTGGGGTGCGCTCGAGACCGTCACCGACCCCGACCTGAAGATCATCTGGGGGCGGACGCTCTTCGGCGTCGCCATCAACCCGGACGACGTCCTCCACGCCTGCGAGCTCGCCGACGGCGAACGTACCGTCGAGGGCTTCACGGTCGACCAGGACATGCGCTGGAGCGCCGCCGCTGCCGCCGTCGCGCACGACCTCGACGGGTCGTGGGCGCGCGTCGAGCGCGAGCGTGAGCGCGACCGCTCCGACCGAGGCCAGCGCGCCTACCTCCGCTGCGAGGTGTCCCGCCCGGACGGGGACGTCAAGGAAGACGCGTGGCAGAAGTTCAATGACGAGAAAGGCTACGGATCCCTCCACCTGACCGCCGCCGCCATGGGCGGCTTCCACTGGTGGACCCAGGCCGACCTCCTCGAGCCGTACGTCGAGCGCTACTTCGCCCAGTTGCCGGTGGTCTTCGAGAAGCGCGACAACGAGTTCGCGCAGCGCTTCTTCGGCAGCCTCTTCCCGGGCTACCGAGTCGAGCAGTCCACGCTGGACAAGGCGCAGGCCGTCCTCGACGCGCACGGGGAGCGGATCCCCACGCTGCGCCGCCAACTCATGGAGGCGATCGACGACCTCCAGCGCGCGATCCGATGCCGTGAATTCGCAGCGTCCTGATGGCAACGGAGACGGCTCCCAGCGACACATCACCCTCGGGCGACGGCCCCAAGCATCCTGACAAGATCCTGGGACTCCCCACCCGGGGCAGGTTCTTCTTCGGCTGGTACATCGTCGGCGCCGGATCGATCATCCAGTTCCTCGTCGGTGCACTGATGAACCAGGCGTACGGCGGCTATGCCGCTGCCCTGCAGGAGCACTTCGGGTGGAGCAAGACGCAGCTCTCCGCCGCTTTCTCGATGTCCCGCGTCGAGTCCGGCATCCTCGGACCGCTCCAGGGATGGCTAATCGACAAGTACGGGCCGCGCGCCGTCATGCGCTTCGGCCTGTCGATGTTCGCGGTCGGGTTCATCCTCTTTAGTCAAATCCAGGAGTTGTGGCACTTCTACGGCGCCTTCGCGCTGATGGCCGTGGGCTCCAGCCTCGGGGGGTTCCTCTCGATCACCGTGGCCGTCGTGGGCTGGTTCGACCGCGCCCGGTCGAGGGCGCTCGGTGTCTCACAGTTGGGCTTCGCAGCCGGCGGGCTCGTCGCCGCGGGTGTCATCCTCGCGATCACGCAGATCGGCTGGCGCGAGGTCGCCTTCACGTCCGGGATCCTCGTCGCCGTCATCGGCCTCCCGTTGACCACCCTGATGGTGCGCCGTCCGGAGGCGATCGGCCTCGAAGTCGACGGATCCAACGAGGAGCGCCGCGCCACCCTCCGAGCAGAGGACGTGGCGAACAACCGCAAGTCCACCAGCACCGAGGTCGACTTCACTGCCAACCAGGCGATGCGCACGATGGCGTTCTGGATGATCTCGCTGGGCCACTCGTCGGCGCTCTTCGTCGTCGGCGCCGTGATGGTGCACCTGTTCCTGCACCTCACCGAGTCGTTCGGCTACAGCGACGGCAGGGCTGCGTTCTTCCTCGGCCTGATGACCGCGTTCCAGATCGTCGGGCAGGTCGGTGGGGCGTCCCTCGGGGACTTCGTGAGCAAGCGGCTGCTCGTCATCGCGTGCATGGGAATGCACGCCGTTGGGCTGCTGCTGGTGGCCCACATCAACGCAACGTGGGCAGTCGTGGCGTTCTGCGCACTGCACGGCATTGCATGGGGGACTCGAGGGCCACTGATGCAGGCGATGCGCGCCGACTACTTCGGGCGCACCTCGTTCGGGACGATCATGGGCATCTCCAGCATGATCGTCATGATCGGCACGACGGCCGGGCCGCTGATCGCGGGCATCCTCTACGACCGCTACGGCTCGTACGAACTCGCGTTCACGATCATCGCGATCATCGCCGCGTTCGGCTCGATCTTCTTCATGCTCTCCTGGCGTCCGAGCCCGCCCGCGTTGCCTCAGTCGTCCTCGACGCCGCTGCCCGACTCCCACGGCCCCGCCGCCGGCTAGCGCGGTCGCATCGCCTCTTCGAGTTCGGCGCGGATCGGGCGGACGAGCTTCACGGAGATCAGCAGCACGAACGCGATCTCCTCGTCGCTGCGACCGTCCACGATCCAGTCGCGGATCAGTTCCTGTTGCTCCTCGGGCAGATGCAAGCAGCGACCCTTCTCACGCTGAGGGCCCCGCATCGGCGGGGCCCTCGTGTCGTCGGTGCCTCGAGGGCTACGAGTTCAGCAGCTGCCGCAGCACGTACTGCAGGATGCCACCGTTCTGGTAGTACTCGCCCTCGACGGGGGTGTCGATGCGCGAGCGGACGATGAACTCCGTCTCGGAGCCGTCGTCCGCAAGTGCCCGCACCGTGAGCGTCTGGCGAGGCTTGAGGCCCTCCGCGATGCCGAGGATGTAGAACCGCTCGAGGCCGGTGAGGCCCAGCGACTTAGCAGACTCGCCCTCCATGAACTGCAGCGGGAGGATGCCCATCCCCACGAGGTTCGAGCGGTGGATGCGCTCGAACGACTCAGCGATGGCGGCGCGGACGCCCTGCAGGTTCGGCCCCTTCGCCGCCCAGTCGCGCGACGACCCGGTGCCGTACTCCTTGCCCGCGAGGATGATCAGCGGAGTGTTCTCCTCGGCGTACTTCTCCGCGGCCTCCCAGATGCTCATCTCCTCGCCGTCTGGGAGGTGCTTCGTCCAGCCGCCGTCACGGTCGACCAGGGCATTCTTCACGCGCACGTTGGCGAACGTGCCGCGCATCATCACCTCGTGGTTGCCGCGGCGGGCGCCGTACTGGTTGAAGTCCTCGCGGCTCACTTCGTGCTCCGTGAGGTACTTCGCAGCCGGCGATGAGACCGCGATCGCGCCCGCAGGCGAGATGTGGTCGGTCGTCACCGAGTCGCCGAGGACGGCGAGGACGCGAGCGTCCTCGATGTTCTTCACGGGGGGCGCCTCGCGCGAGAGGTTGTCGAAGAACGGGGGCCGGCGGACGTACGTCGAGTTCTCGTCCCAGATGAAGCGGTCGCCGGTCGGCGCAGACAGCGCGCGCCAGCGCTCGTCGCCCTTGAAGGCGTCCGCGTACTCGGTCTCGAAGAACTCTCGCTTCACGGAGGTCGCGATGGTGTCCGCGATCTCCTTCTGCGTCGGCCAGATGTCCTTCAGGAAGACCGGGCCGTTCTTCCCCTCGCCGATCGGGTCGGCGTAGAGGTCGATGTCCGTGGTCCCCGCGAGGGCATACGCAACGACGAGGGGCGGCGACGCGAGGTAGTTCGAGCGCACCTTGTTGTGCACGCGGGCCTCGAAGTTGCGGTTGCCGGACAGTACCGCGGCGACGGCCAGGTTGCCCTCGTCCACGGCCGCCTCGACAGGCGGCGGGAGCGGGCCGGAGTTGCCGATGCAGGTCGTGCAGCCGTAGCCGACGAGCTCGAACCCGAGCTCGTCCAGATAGCCGTCCAGCTTCGCTTCGGCGAGGTAGTCCGTGACGACCTTCGAGCCCGGCGCGAGGCTGGTCTTCACCCACGGCTTCGTCGAGAGTCCGGCCTCCACGGCCTTCTTCGCGAGGATGCCCGCGCCCACCATGACCTCCGGGTTGGAGGTGTTGGTGCAGGAGGTGATCGCGGCGATCACTACCGAGCCGTTTTGCACCTCGTAGGTCGAGCCGTCGTCGTGGACGGTCATCGGGGTCTTCGAGGAGCCCTGGTCGACCCAGGACTGGATCTCCTGCTGCGCGGACGCCTTCGCGTCCGACAGCGCGATCCGGTCCTGCGGACGCTTCGGCCCGGCGATGCTCGGGACGATCGTCGAGAGGTCGAGCTCGACCGTCTCGGTGTAGACCGGGTCGGGCGTGTCGGCCGTCCGGAAGAGTCCCTGTGCCTTGCTGTACGCCTCGGTGCGGTCGATGACCTCCTGCGGGCGGCCGGTGAAGCGCATGTAGTTCAGCGTCTCGTCGTCGACGGGGAAGAAGCCGACCGTCGCGCCGTACTCGGGGCACATGTTCGCGATGGTGGCGCGCGCGGCGAGCGGGAGGTTCGCGAGCCCCTGCCCGAAGAACTCCACGAACTTACCGACGACGTTCATCGAGCGCAGGAGCTCGGTCACGCGGAGCACGAGGTCCGTGCCCGTGGCGCCCTCGGGCAGCGCGCCGACGAGGCGGACGCCGATCACCTGCGGGATCAGCATCGCGACCGGCTGGCCGAGCATGGCCGCCTCCGCCTCGATGCCGCCGACGCCCCAGCCGACGATGCCAAGCCCGTTGATCATCGTGGTGTGCGAGTCAGTACCGACCAGCGTGTCCGGGTAGGCGACACCGTCCTGCTCGAAGACGACCTGGCCAAGATGCTCCAGGTTCACCTGGTGCACGATGCCGGTGCCGGGCGGGACGACGCGGAAGGTCTTGAATGCCTGCTGTGCCCACTTCAGTAGCTGGTAGCGCTCACCGTTGCGCTCGTACTCCTTCTCGACGTTGCGGGCGAAGGCGAAGTCCGTGCCGAACACGTCCACCTGCACCGAGTGGTCGATGACGAGGTCCACGGGCTGGAGCGGCTCGATCTTCGCGGGGTCGCCGCCCATCTCCGCCATCGCGTCTCGCATCGCGGCGAGGTCGACGACGGCGGGTACGCCCGTGAAGTCCTGGAGGACGACACGGCCGGGGCGGAACGCGATCTCCGTGTCGGGCTCGGCGGTCGCGTCCCACTTCGCGACGGCCTCGATCTGCTCGCGGTCGACGCTCGTGCCGTCCTCGTAGCGGAGGAGGTTCTCGAGGAGGATGCGGTGCGTCACCGGGAGCTTCGCGAGGTCCGCGCCGAGCGCGTCGGCGGCCGTCTGGAGGCGGTAGATCGTGTAGCTCTTGCCGCCCACCTCGAGGGTGTCGCGGGAGCCGAGACTGTTGAGTGTGTCAGCCATTGGGATGCCTTTCTGTCCTGCTGCAGGCCGTCTGCCAACGGACCTGCTGGCGATCCCACGGTGAGGTGCCGGGGAACGGCTGATATCCGCCGAGCGAGGGCGACCTCAAGCGAAAGGCTCGGCGTCGCGATTCTACGCCACACGTGACAGACGCCAAATCGCGCCGGTCAGGACACCGAAGAGTCCGACCAGGCAGGCACGAAGCCACAGCCGAGCGCGGTCCGTTGAGAACGAATGTTGCTGACTGAGCAGCCATACATAGGCGTTCCGCCACGCTCGAGGGCAGCGCGCGCCGCAGCAGCAACCACGACTTGACCCAACCCCTGACCACGGCGGGACCGAATCACGTCGACACCGATCTCGTGCAGCCCAAAGGTCGAGAAGACGCCACCAACGGCAACAGGCTCATCCTGCTCGTCGAACAGCACCATCCCGTACTGGTTGCGTGCGGCCCGCCCCGCCTCGTCTGATCGCCCCACGCCGTTCTCAAACCCGCCCAGGAGTTGGCGGTCGAGCATCCACGCAACGTCCACCTCGCGCATGGTCAGGCCGGGAGGGATCGCGGGTTCCGGGGGTGGCTCTTCGAGCACAAAGCACAGCCCAGGAGTGAACGCACTGACCGAGCGCCCGCGGCGGGCCGCCTCTTCTACGACCATGCGTGTGAAGCTCTGGTGAACCGCGACGAAGTGCTTCGCCGGTCGATTCGAGCTGACGAACTCTCGATACTCAGGATCGACGCTGAGTACCGTTCCCGTCCCGAACGTGGCGGCGAAGATGAGATACGGCCACGTCGAGGCGGGCCGGCTCACGATGGTCAGTTCCTCGGTTGAGAACGCCTCGGGCTTACTGCCCAGACCCGCAGCGTACGCCTCGTGCACCGCACGGAGTTGCCCGGCGAAGAACTTCCGTCCCAATGTCTACCTCCCGGGACTCAAGCCGCGACCTCGGTGTAGCGGAAGCAGTCGACGGTGTGGTCGTTGACCAGGCCGGCAGCCTGCATGAATGCGTAGAGCGTCGTCGGCCCGACGAAGCGGAAGCCGTCCTTGCGCATCCGCTTGCTCATCGCGGTCGCGACCTCGGTCACCGGAGGCACCTCGGACAATCCGCCCCACGAGTTGCGGACGGGCGCGCCGCCGACGAAGTGCCACACGTACGCGTCGAGGCTGCCCCACCCCTCGACGATGTCGCGCGCGAGCCGAGCGTTGCTGATCGTGGACTCGATCTTCCCGCGATGGCGGATGATGCCGGCGTCCTGCAACAGACGCTCGATGTCGCCCTCGTCCATCGAGGCGACCCGGTCGAGGTCCCAGTCGTAGAAGGCGCGTCGGTAGCCCTCGCGGCGGAGCAGGATCGTGCGCCACGAGAGGCCCGCCTGTGCGCCCTCAAGCGTGAGGAACTCGAAGAGGCGGCGGTCGTCGTGCTCGGGGACGCCCCACTCCTCGTCGTGGTAGCGGACCATCTCGGCTTCGTCACCGGCCCATTCGCATCGGGTACGGTCCGCCATCTCTGTCCTCTTCGCGCATACGGAATCGGGAGCCTGTGGCTCCCGATTCTCCGCCGCGAGGTCGCGACTGTCATCGCTGAAGTGGCGCTACTCGACGGTGAGTGTGCCCTCCATGCCCGCCTCGCGGTGGCCCGCGACGGTGCAGTAGAAGGTGTACTCGCCCGCCTCGGTCGCCGTGAACGTCAATGAGCCAGAGGCTCCGGGATCAAGCGAGTAGTGGATCGCCCAATCGCCGCCGCTTTCGTCCGTGCCGCCCTCGCTCGAGATGTCCGTGAACGGGCCTTCATCGATCGTGAAGTCGTGGACCAGGGCGCCGGTGTTCTCGAAGTTGATGGTCAGCGGCTCGCCCGCAGTCGCATCGATCTGGTCGGTGCTGTAGTCGATGTCGACCATCTCGACATCGATCTCCTCGCCGCCGTTCTCGTCGTCGCCGTTCTCGGCCGTCGCTGCGGGGTCGTCGGTGTCGAGCCCGCCATCATCGCCGTTGCCGTCATCGGCGCAGGCGACGAGCAGCGCGGGCACGAGCAGCAGCGCGAACAGCAACGTGAGCAGCCGCGAGCGGGGTGTCATCGTGGTCATCGTTCCCTCCATCCGCGGTTCTTGTGAACCGTGGATCAACCGTCCCACCGGGGAGCCCTGCCGTCTGCTTCAATCTCGTGTAGAAGCAGAGCCGAGCCCATCAAGGTCATGTGCGGCTTGTTTCCAAATCCGCAGGGCCGTTACTCTGATCGAACGGGTTGGCCCGATGCCGGGCGGTTAGCTCAGTTGGTACGAGCGCCTGCTTCACACGCAGGAGGTCACTGGTTCGAGTCCAGTACCGCCCACCAGCGAGCCAACTTGCGGATCGAGTATCCGGTCACTTGCCGAAGTGGCGGAATTGGCAGACGCGCTACGTTCAGGGCGTAGTGGGGGTAACCCCGTGTGAGTTCAAGTCTCACCTTCGGCACCACCTCGACAGACACCATCCCGGTCTGACCGAGGTTACTCACGCGCTCGTAGCTCAGGGGATAGAGCGTTGCCCTGCGGAGGCAAAGGCCGTAGGTTCGAATCCTACCGAGCGCGCCATTGAACTGAACGAAGCCCCCTCGCGGGGGCTTCTTCGTGTCCGCAGCGAGGACCTCGTCTGGCGCTTGGAACCCTGTACTACTCTCGGGGCGGTCGAGGGGTCGGCCCGAAAGGCTACTCATGCTCGCCCACTCTCACCTCCGCCGCCTCGTGATCCTCGGCTCCGCCCTACTCGCACTCCTCGCCCTCGCCGCCTGCGACTCCGAGGACGAAGCATCCGATGAATCCGGACCGTACGTGCGGATCCTCGAGCTCATCCCCGACGATCCCGAGGTAGTCCGAGGCGGCATCAACATGGGAGACCTCGCGCTCGCGCGCGAACTGGTCGGCGTCGAAGCCCCACCGCCCGGAGCGGATGGGACCGTTGGTCAGGAAGTGATTGGTGACTACTTCTACAGCCTGCCGAGTCCAGCGCGGCAGGCGCGCCTGATGACGACTATTCCGTTCGCCCAGTTCATCACGCTGGTGAGCGACTCTCTCGGTGTGAACCTGCTTGAGTCGGACCAGTGGTTCAACCTCTCGTTCCAGGTCGACGCCGGGCACCCGGGCCTCAACGGTGTGATCGGCAACGTCGAGCGGGACGCAGTCCAGAGAGCGATCGAGGCTTGCGATAGCTGCGACAGTCCGGCATTGCAGGAAGAACGCGGCGAGTGGCAGATCTACGGCTGGGGCGAGGACGGCTCGGTAGCAGAACCCGGGTCAGGCCCGAGGTTCTCACCGCCCCTTTACGACGATCTCGGATTCGGGGGTCGGATCGCCTTCAAAGACGGGACGATCGTTCGTGCCCCAAGCATCGCCCCCGTCCGCGCCGTCGCGGGCGTCGAGGCAGGCGAGTCCCTCGCCGCCAACGAGGACTTCCGACTGGTTGCCGAACACCTCGAGGACGAGCAGGCGCTCTGGGTAAACCTGTTTCCGGCGGAAGGTTGGCGACTCTCCGCTTCGGCGGACTACCCGGACGCGGAGGCACTCCGGGAGGCGGGCGGGGACTTCCTCGGTCCGTTCGTGACATGGGCGTACGCACAGGGCTACGACGCCGACACGGAGCGTGCGTACAACATCGTCGTGCTGGCGCACGAGACCGAGGAAGACGCCGAGCGTAGCGCCGAGATCCTCCCAACCCGCCTCGGCCCGGCCATCGAAGCGGCTCGCGCGAATCCCCGGATGGGCGAGTTCGGGCATGACGAAGACTCGACGATCGACGTCAGGACAGAGGGTCGAATCCTGATCGCGACCATCCGAGGCACCGCGGAGATGCTCGGCCCGAGCAACCAGACGTTCATCGGACTGCTGCTCGCCTCAGAGTAGGCAAGACAGTCGGCGGCAGCGCGCTCACCCCAACTGCAGGCGATGGCGGACGTCGTCGACGTAGGCGTCCACCTCGAGGGGGTCGAGACCGGTGCCGCGGAGCGCGTAGCGCGTCATCTCGATCGCCAGTTCGAGCTCGCCGAACAGCGCCTCATCGGCGCCGATGCTCTCGAGGTACTGGCGCTCTGACTCCTCGTGCGAGCGCGCGAGGATCACGAGCGACGGGTTCTCCGCGCGGGCGAGCTGCACCACCCGCCTCGCGACGGAGCGCTCCGGCACGGCAATGACCAGCAACGACGCGCGCTCGAGCCCGGCGAGTCCGAGCAGCGTCGGGTTATCGGCAGCGCCGAGGAACGCCGGGACGCCTGCGTCACGCAGACTGACGACGCTCGTCGGGTCCAGATCGATGACGGCGACGTCACGACCGCGCTCCCGGAGCGCCATGGTCACGACTCGGCCGACGCGGCCATGCCCGCAGACGATCGCGTGCCCGTCCAACGCGGAGGCGCGCGCGAGCGCCGAGGGCGGTTCCTCGGGCAGCTCGGTCAGGTCGCGGCGCTCCCAGCGTTCGAGCTTGCGCGAGAGGGGCGTCGCGAGGCTCATCACCCAGGGCGCGGCCAGTGTGCTGATCGCGGTCGCGGAGAGAATGACCGAGTACTCGGTGTTGCTCAGCGCGGCGAGCGTGGCTCCGAGGGTCGCGAGTAAGAACGAGAACTCGGCGCTCTGCCCGGCGGACGCCCCGACGAGCACCGCGCGTCGGGTGGAGAGGCCGAGGACTCGGGCGAGCACCGCCGTGACCAGCGCCTTCGCCGGGATGATTAGCGCAAGGACGACCAGCACCAGCCCGATGTTCTCCACGACGAACGCCGGCTCGACCAGCATGCCCACCGAGACGAAGAACAGCCCGGCGAACACGTCGCGCAGCGGCACGATGCCGTTCAGCACTTCATGCCGGATCTCCGACTCGCTCAGGACCACCCCCGCGACGAAGGCGCCGAGGGCGGGCGAGAGCCCGAAGAGCGTCGCGGTGTAAGCGGTGAGCAGCGCCAGGGTCGCCGCTGCGAGCACGAAGACTTCCTGCTGCCGCAGTGCCCGCAAGCTCTCGAAGATCGGGGGCAGGAGGTACGTGCCCAGCGGCACGACGACGATCAGGAAGAGCCCAGCGCGCGCGACATCGAGGGCGACATCCGAGGCCAGGCTGTCGCCGCCCTCGACGATGCCGGTCAGCAGGACGACCAGCACGATCGTCGAGAGGTCCTGCACGGCAGACCACGCGAGCGCGACACGCCCGTGCCTCGACGCGGCCTCGCCGCGCTCCCCGAGGATCTTCGAGATCACGGTGCTCGACGAGTTGGAGACGACGGCACCGAGGAAGAGCGAGGGGATGGGGTCCCAACCGAGCGCCATGCCGGCGGCGTAGCCCAACCCAATGAGGATGATCACCTGCAGGAAGGCGCCGACGCCGACCACGCGGCCGAACTGTCGGAAGTCCCGTGGCGAGACATCCATCCCTGTCACGAAGAGCAGCAGCACGATGCCCACGTCGGCCATCGCATTGACCGTCGCGGGATCGGCGATCCACCCCGGCGTGTAGGGGCCGATGAGCACTCCGGCGATGAGGTAGCCGAGGATGACCGACTGGCCGAGGCGGGCGGCAATGATCCCGCTGACCCCGGCGACCAGGAGCGCGATCGACAGGTTCGCGAGGAAGTCAGACGGATCGTTCAGGGAGCCCTCCGCGCCAACACTAGCAAAGCCGTCAGACATCCGTTCCGAACGCACGTACGCGTCGCCCGTATCGCGGTACGATCGAGGGGTGAACGACTCACCGATCCTGAAGCAAGTGCGCGCCCTGCCGGAGAAGCCGGGCGTCTACATCATGCGCGACGAGCGTGGCGATGTGATCTACATCGGCAAGGCCCGCCGGCTGCGTGACCGCGTGCGCTCCTACTTCGGCTCCGCGAGGGCGCTCGAGCCGAAGGTGTACGCGCTGGCGCAGGCTGTGCGGAACATCGAGCACCTGGTGACCAACACCGAGGCGGAAGCGCTCCACCTCGAAGCGACGCTCGTGAAGCGTCACCAGCCGATCTACAACGTCCGGCTGAAAGACGACAAGCACTACCCCTACCTGAAGGTGGACGTGCAGAACCCGTGGCCGCGCGTCACCATCACCCGCCGTGTCGAGAACGACGGCGCGAGGTACTTCGGGCCGTACGCCTCGGCGGGGTCGGTGCGACGCACGCTCGATGTCGTGAAGAAGCTGTTCCCGTGGCGCTCCTGCACGAAGGAGATCACGGGGAACGATCCGCGGCCCTGCCTCGACTACTACATCAAGCGCTGCATTGCCCCGTGCACCGCGTTCTGCACGCCCGAGGAGTACCGCGAGGTTATCGACCAGACCGTGCTGTTTCTCGAAGGGCGCTCCTCCGAGGTGAAGCAGCACCTGAAGGCGGAGATGGAGCGCGCGAGCGACGAGCTCGAGTTCGAGCGCGCCGCCCGCATCCGCGACCAGCTCAAGGCCGTGGAGCGCGTGACGGAGCGCCAGCAGATGGCGACCACGCGCACGCTCGACGCCGACGTGTTCGCCCTCGCGCGGCGCGACGACGAGGCTTGCGTGCAGGCGTTCTTCGTCCGTGGCACGGTGGTGGCCGACACGGACTACTTCATGCTGGACGGCACGCAGGACGCCAGCGACAAGGAGATCCTGGGCGCCTTCCTCGCACAGTTCTACGAGTCCGCCACCTACGTCCCGCGCACGGTGCTGCTCTCCGTCGAGCCCGAGGACCGCGAGTACCTCGAGGCGATGCTCCACGACGCGCGCGGCACGCTCGTCGAGGTGCGCGTGCCGGAGCGCGGCGAGTTGCGCGGCCTCGTGCAGACCGCCGAGGAGAACGCGCGCGAGTCGCTGCGCATGCACCACGTCCGCTGGGTGGCGGACCGCGACAAGACCGACTCCGCGCTGACGATGCTGCAGGAGGAGCTCGACCTCCCATCGCCGCCGCAGCGCATCGAGTGCTATGACATCTCGACGATCCAGGGCACGAGCACCGTCGCCTCGATGGTCGTCTTCAAGAACGGCCAGCCGGCGAACGGCGAGTACCGCCGCTTCCGCATCAAGACCGTCGAGGGTCAGGACGACTTCGCCTCAATGCGCGAGGTGCTCACGCGTCGCTTCAAGAAGATCGCGGAGCGCCGCCGAGCCGAACTCGCGGGCGAGACGGTCGACCTGCCCGAGCCGTCACCCTGGGACGAGATCCCTGACCTCGTGATCATCGATGGCGGCAAGGGTCAGTTGGGGGCCGCCCTCGACGTCATGCGCGACCTCGGCCTGCGGGACGTGCCGGTCTGCGGGCTCGCGAAGCAGGAGGAGGAGATCTTCGTCGCCGACGTCTCCGACTCCATCGTCCTGCCGCGGACGTCGGAGGCGCTCTACCTCGTGCAGCGCATCCGCGACGAGGCGCATCGCTTCGCGATCACCTACCACCGCAACGTTCGAGGCAAGGCCGCGACGCAGTCCGTCCTCGACGGGATCCCCGGTATCGGGCCAAAGCGGAAGCGCGCGCTGATCCGGAAGTTCGGGTCGGTGAAGAACCTGCGCGCCGCACCCATCGAGGAGATCGCCTCGACCGTCGGCTTCACGCAGCGGCTGGCGGAGACGGTGAAGCGGTCGCTCTGATGTCCTCCGTCGAGCGCGGCCGCGGAGATGACGATCACCAGATCCCGCCCTCCGCGTACGAGCTGGTCGAGCACCTGCGACGGCATGCGACCGACGACGAGCGCGTCCTCGACGCCATCGCGCACACCCCGCGCGAGCGCTTCGTCGCGGCGCACCTCGAGCCGTACGCCTACGAGGACACGGCCCTCCCGACCGAGGCCGGACAGACGATCTCGCAGCCCACGATCGTCGCGATGATGACCGCCGCGCTCGAGCTCGCCGGCGACGAGCGCGTGCTCGATGTCGGCACCGGCTCCGCCTACCAGGCAGCGATCCTCGCGCGCCTCAGCGAGCACGTCGTAACCGTCGAGGTCGTCGACTCGCTCCGGCTCGCTGCCGAGGAACGCTTGCAATCGCTGGGGATCCAGAACGTGACCGTGCTCCCGGCCGGCGAAGAACTCGGCGCTCCCGACCTCGGGCCGTACGACGCGATCCTCGTCGCGGCCGCCGCGCCCGCGGTGCCCCCGAGCCTGCTCGAGCAGCTCGCGCCGGGCGGTCGTCTTGTCGTGCCGGTGGGCACACGAGCGGAGCAGGAGCTGGTGCGCGTCATACGCGGCGCGAATGCCGATCGCGCGACGTTCGAGGAAGACCGGATGGGCGCGTGCCGCTTCGTTCCCCTCGTCGGGCCCGAGGGATTCTCGGACGAGTCCGATCCCGAGGAAGCCCCACGCTGACGATGGGTGAGGTCGCCGCTGGCCCGCGAAGGTGCCTAACTGACCCGGCAAACCCGCGACACGCCCGTCGTTATGTTTGGGGTTATGTAGACAGCGCGCTCCAGCGCGGGTATACAAGTCCACTGCGGCGGGGTACGCGATACGGCTCGGGTCTACCTGGGCGCCGGTACTCCTCGACGCCGCCTGCACACAGCCGGAGACGGCGGTTCGCTGGAGGGTTCGTGCAAGACCGGGTCGAGGCCTTCCTCCACTACCTCTCAGCAGAGCGTGGCGCCTCCAAGAACACCATCGACGCGTACCGGAACGACCTCAGCGGCTTCCGCAAGTTCATCGACGGCAATGGCTTCGCGAATCCCGAGATCGACAAGGCGATCACTCGCGACTCGATCACCGGGTACATCGGCGACCTGAACGACCGTCGCTATGCGAAGGCCACGGTGGCCCGCAAGGTCGCGGCGATGAAGTCGTTCTGCACCTTCCTGCTGGACCACGGCGACCTGCGGAGCAACCCAGCGACTCTGGTCGACTCGCCGCGCGCGCCGAAGCCCGTCCCCAAGCCGATGACCACCGCCGAGGTCGACGTCCTGCTGCAGGAGCCTCGCAAGTACGACTCGCCTGAGTCGATCCGTGACACGGCGATGCTGGAGCTGATGTACGCGACCGGCATGCGCGTCACGGAACTGGTGTCGCTCAACCTCGACTCGTTGCACATCGATCCGCCACCGGCGTGGATCCGGTGCCTGGGCAAGGGCGGCAAGGAGCGCACGATCCCCGTGCATGAGCACGCCATCGAGGCGATCACGTGCTACCTCGACGACGCCCGCCCGCAGTTGCTGAAGACGCGCCCGCACCAGGCGTTGTTCGTGAACCGCCGAGGCGAGCGCCTGACCCGCCAGGGCTTCTGGCTGATCCTCAAGGGCTACGCGAAGTCCGGCGGCATCGAGAGCCACGTCACACCGCACACGCTCCGTCACTCGTTCGCCACGCACCTACTGCGCGGCGGGGCCTCCGTACGCGACGTGCAGGAGCTCCTCGGCCACGCGAACGTCTCGACCACGCAGGTCTACACCCAGCTCGCCGATGAGCACCTGCGCGAGGTCTACGAGAACGTCCACCCCCGCGCGAAGTAGCGCGGGGGCTAGTCATGGTCGATCCCGCCAATGACCGTTTGACTCGGGGAGCGAGTCCGATCCCATTCCTGTGGGCTGAAGTCCGGGACGCGAACGGTGGCGTCCAGCACCGCCTCGTGTCCCCTGAGCATGAGGTTGTGCGTGTTCCCGAGGCCATCGCACGCAGGATCGCTGATGTCGACTCAGCAGTTCACGACCTGAAACATGCGGTCGAGTGCTTCGAGCGACTCGCCACGATGGTGCCGCCAAAGGCGCAAGGTATGAACCAGGTTGTGCAAGGGGATCCCGAGTCTGAGATCCTGATGCGCGGGCTTCTGACGAGCGGCGTAATCAGCTATGCACGAGCTTTCAGTCGGGGGACGAAGTCCTATGTCCCGGCGATCGAAGATGTGCTTTCGGAGCCCGATGACGACGATGAGTTCGTCCTGCTCCATCGCAAACTCTTAGACCTGCGCTCCGAGTTCATTGCCCACTCCCTAGGCCCCTTTGAGTCCGAGACCGTCGTGCTCGTGCTCACCCGACCTCCGGCGAAGCGCGAGGTCGTCGAACTACGAGCTTGGTACAGCCGCCTTATGAGCAGATGGCGCGAAGATGTCCTGCGCTGGGCCGAGCTCGCGCGAATGGGAAATACGTTCGTTCACGCCGAGCTGGAGGCCGAGAAGGCATCGGTTCTCGCGGGCATAGATATCGATGTTGCCTATGAACTGCCTCCGGTCATCATCGACCCTGCAGTGCCCAGCAGCCGGAACCGAGCTAGTTCGCGGCGGCGTCGCGGCAAGTGACGAGCGTTGTGGGTAACCGAGCCCACACCCAACAGCTCGTTAACTTCGGAAGTTGTCGCCCGCGCTCCCCGCTGCGATCCTTGCCCTCGACTGCATTGCGACCGCTACGCGACGGTGCGACCCGCGCCGTCCGAGGAAAGGCCCGCCCTGGTGGAGATCATCGACGTCCGCGCCCGTGAACTGCTGGACTCTCGGGGCAACCCGACCGTCGAGGTGGACGTCGAACTCGAGGACGGCTCGGTCGGACGCGCGATCGTGCCGTCGGGCGCCTCGACCGGCGCGTACGAGGCGGTCGAGTTGCGCGACGGTGACCAGGACCGCTTCGGCGGCAAGGGCGTCCTGAAGGCTATTGAACACGTCGAGGGCGACCTCGCGATGGCGGTCATCGGCCTCGACGCGTTCGATCAGGCCGCCGTGGACCGCGCGATGATCGAGGCGGACGGCACGCCGAACAAGGGCCGCCTCGGCGCGAATGCGATCCTCGGTGTCTCGCTCGCCGTCGCCCACGCGGGCGCCGAGGCGACGAGCCAGCCGCTCTACCGCTACCTCGGTGGGGTGGACGCGCGCGTGATGCCAGTGCCGATGTGCAACGTGCTCAACGGTGGCGCGCACGCCACCAACTCCACCGACTTCCAGGAGTTCATGCTCATGCCCGTGGGCGCGCCCTCGTTCCGCGATGGCCTCCGCTGGGTGGTCGAGTGCTACCAGTCGCTGAAGGCGATCTTGCACAGCCAGGGCTTCGCCACCACGGTCGGGGACGAGGGCGGCTTCGCCCCCACCATCCCGACGAACCGCGGCGCCATGGACCTGCTCATGCAGGCGATCGAGCGCGCCGGCCGTCGTCCGGGCGACGAGATCGCGATCGCCCTCGACCCCGCCGCGACCGAACTGTTCGAGGAGGGCAAGTACAACCTCGAGCGGGAGGGCCGCGTCGTGACCGGCGCGGAGCTCGCCGACCTCTGGGCGGACTGGGCGAAGTCCTACCCGATCGTCTCGATCGAAGACGGGATGGCGGAGGATGACTGGGACGGCTGGAAGGCCGTCACGGACGCCATCGGCGACACGGTCCAGCTCGTCGGGGACGACCTCTTCGTCACGAACATCGAGCGGCTCGGCAAGGGCATCGACCTCGGCGTCGCGAACGCGATCCTGATCAAGCCGAACCAGATCGGCACGCTCACCGAGACGATGCAGGCGATCCGCCTCGCGCACACCAACGGGTACCGCTCGGTGATCTCGCACCGCTCCGGCGAGACCGAGGACACGACGATCGCACACCTCGTCGTCGCGACAGGCGCGGGGCAGATCAAGACCGGCGCGCCGGCTCGCTCCGACCGGAACGCGAAGTACAACGAGCTGCTCCGGATCGAGGAAGCCCTCGGCGAGGACGCGATCTACCCCGGCAAGTCCGCCTTCCGGACGCGCTAGCCTGTCCACATGACCTCACCGAACGACGACACCAGTCCGAGCGGGAACGACGGCCCGATCAATATCGGGCCACAGAATGGTCCGCAGAACGCCGGTCCCGGGATGATGCGTATCCAGGATCCACCGCAGCGTGTGTCCGGTATGCGTGTTCCCAACGGCTGGAAGCTCCCCGGCAAGCCCGCCGACCTCGACGAGTTCGCGGATGACGCGTGGCGCCAGACGGGCTTCCTCTGCGGCGAGGAGCTCGGCCTGATCGCCGCGGGCCTCGATGTACAGACCCGCCTCGTCGGGGCTGGATACACACCCTCCGCACGAAACATGACGATGGCTGCCTTCGCCAGCCTCTGGAGCCGCGCGTTCCTCTCGACCTCGGACGCGGTCAGCCTCGTCCGCCGGGGTGCGTATCAGTCGGCGATGCCGCTGGTGCGCCAGGCGATCGAGTTCGTCGGCGCGCAGCGCGGCGTCGGCGACGAGATGGACGAGTGGCGGAGATTCACGCACGAGGCGTACGGACGCCACGAGGCGACGCGCTCGATCGAGGTCGGCCTCGGCTCGTACTTCTCGGGCGAGTCGATTGCCTCCGACCAGGATCTGCGGCTCATTTACAAGGCCGCGAGCGACTTCGGGCGGCCGAACTTCGGGCCGACCGCCGTCCTCGTAGCGAACGAGGCCAGCCACGAGCGGTACCCCCTCGTGTTCGCCGACCAGGCCTTCCACCTGGGGTGGGCCCAACTGCTGCTCGGCTGGTCACTTCGTCTCAACGTCGCTCAACTTCACCTCGCGTTACACCTAGGGCAGTACTTCCCCGCGGCCGACGAGGTGCGGGAGGAGGCAGCGGCACACGTCCGCGCGGTAGAGGCGCTCCTCGACCGTGATGACCGGTGCCGCTTGCTGGAATGGCAAGACGAGCACGGCCGGAAGCGGCACCTGCTCACGGAGTTCAAGCGCCGCCCCGCGGACGCGTCGCAACGGCTGCTCTTCTGACGACTTGCCTGTGTCGAGGTGTCGTGGTCGAGCAGAGGCTGACCGGTTCTGGCCCGCCCCCGCGCTCCGTCGTAGCATGGGCGCGCTGCGCGGCTCCCCCGGCGCAAGCCACGATCTGTGGGCAGTAGGCGTTCGTAGGCATCGGGAGGCGTGATGACCCTGCGCGTTGGAATCAACGGATTCGGACGGACCGGACGCACCGCGTTCCGGGCCTGGTGGATGAACCACCGCGACGACTTCGAGATCGTCGCCGTCAACCGCGGGCCGGCTGCGATCCGCGCACACCTCCTCGCCCACGACAGCGACTACGGTCGCTTCCCCGGCAAGATCGAGGTCGGCAGCGACTGCTTCACCGTCGACGGCCACGAGGTCAAAGTCCTCAACGAGAACAACCCGAGCGCGATCCCGTGGGGCGACGCCGGCGTTGACGTCGTCATCGAGTCCTCCGGCGTCTTCCGCGACGCCAAGGAGGCCAGCGCCCACCTCACCGGTGGCGCAAAGAAGGTCCTGATCTCAGCCCCCGCGAAGGGCGAGGACTGGACCGTGATCATGGGTATCAACGAGGACCAGTACGACCCGGCGAACCACAACGTGATCTCCGCCGGCTCCTGCACCACGAACTGTGTCGCCCTCGCGCTGAAGGTCATGCACGACTCGTTCGGGGTGGAGAGCGGCTTCATGTCGACGATCCACGCCTACACCAGCGACCAGAACCTGCAGGACAACTCGCACAAGGACCTGCGCCGGGCCCGCGCCGCCGCGCTGAACATCGTCCCGACGTCCTCGGGCGCCTCGGCGCTGGTGGGGCAGATCATTCCGGAGCTCAAGGGCAAGTTCGACGGCTTCGCCTACCGCGTCCCCGTCCCGACGGTCTCCGTGGTGGACATGGTCACCAACCTCCGCGACACACCCTCAGCGGGCGCGATCAACGAGGCGTACATCGGCGCCGCCGAGGGCCGCATGAAGGGCTACCTGTACACGGAGAGCGAAGAACTCGTCTCCAGCGACTTCCGCGAGCACCCCGGCTCGGCCATCTTCGACACGCCCTCGACGATGGTGGTGAACGGCGGCCAGATGGCGAAGACCGTCACCTGGTACGACAACGAGTGGGGCTACTCCTGCCGCCTCACCGACGTGGTCACGATGATGGCCGAGCGCGGCATCTCGTAGCGCGTCGACACCCTCGAACGAAACTCAGACGCCCGGCTTCGGCCGGGCGTCTGAGTTCGTGCGAGTCAGGCTGTCTCCGAGTAGAGGTTTGGGCCCGATCCCTCGAATCGAGCGGGTTTGAGGGGGATCCCTGATCTACACGTGCATCCACGCTTGCTTCTCGCGCCGTATTATGTAATAGGAGTCGAAACCCCACTCGGCTCGTTGATGCGCGGACGTCGCTGCGGCTCGAGCCGACGTCCGCGCATCTTTTTGCCTCTCGCTCACCCTGATGCCCCCGTGGCACCGTATACTTACCCAAGATAAGTACTGCCGAGGGAGCCCTCCATGCCCGTTACCCGCCTCAACCACGCCGTCCTTTACGTCCGCGACCTCGACCGTTCCGTCGAGTTCTACCGGCAGGCCTTCGGCTTCACCGAAGTCACGAGGATGCCCGGCGTCGCCGCGTTCCTCCGCGCCGAGGGTGGCGACAACCACCACGACCTCGGCCTCTTCACCGTCGGTGCCGAAGCGCCCTCCCCACCGCGGGGATCGACGGGCCTCTACCACCTCGCCTGGCAGGTCGAGCGGATCGAAGATCTGCGCGACATGGCCGTGGAGCTCACCAACCTCGATGCCCTCACGGGCGCGTCCGACCACGGCGCGACGAAGTCCCTCTACGGCAAGGACCCGGACGGCAACGAGTTCGAGGTGATGTGGCTCCTCCCCCGCGAGGCATGGGGCCGCTTCGAGGACGACGCCGTCGTGCTGCCCCTCGACCTCGACCGAGAGATCCGGACGTGGGGTGCCGCCTCGGAGGCTCGTTCGTAGCAACGGCATCGCCTCATCGACCTCCGCGCTACCGCGTCGGCGGGTGAGGGTCGTACACTCGAAGTCTGATGCTCGACGCACTTTCTGACCGACTACAGGGCACGTTCCAGCGCCTCGGCAACAAGGGACGCATCGGCGAGACCGAACTCGACGAGGCGCTCCGCGAGGTGCGGATCGCGCTGCTCGAGGCGGACGTCAACTTCAAGGTCGTCCGCGACCTCGTCGCGCGCGTGCGGGAACGCTCGCTCGGCCAGGAAGTCCTGAAGTCGATCACGCCGGGTCAGCAGATCGTCGGCATCGTCAACGACGAGTTGGTCGAGACGCTCGGCCGCGCGAACGCGCCGCTGCTCCGGCCTGAAGCGGGCCCCACGAAGATCATGGTCGTCGGCACCAAGGGTGGCGGTAAGACCACGCTCGCTGGCCGCCTCGCACTCAAGTTCAAGTCCGAGGGCATGAAGCCCCTCCTCATCTCCACCGACTTCGAGCGCGTCGCCGCGAGCGAACAGCTCCAGGTGCTCGCCCGCAGCATCGAGGTAGACGCCTACGTCGAGGACACGGAAGCGCCTCCCGGCCAGGTCGCGAAGCGCGGGCTGAAGCACGCGGAGAAGATCGGCGCGAACGCGATCATCGTGGACTCCGTCGGCATTGTGAACTTCGATGACGACACGGCGGACGACCTCGCCGCACTCGCCGACGAGGTGGACCCGACCGAGCTCCTGATCGTGGTCGACGCGATGACCGGCCAAGAGGCCGTCACGCTCGCCAAGGAGCTGCACGAGGTCCTCGAAGGCACCGGCATCGTCGTGACGAAGGTCGACTCCGACACCCGCGGTGGCGCCGTGCTCTCCGTCCGCGAAGTCACCGGCCTGCCGATCAAGTTCATCACCACCGGCGAGCGCCTCGAAGCGCTCGAGGAGTTCCACCCGGACCGGTTCACCTCGCGCATCCTCGGGATGGGCGACGTCGTCTCCCTCGTCGAGAAGGCCCGCAAGGCCGTCGGTGAGCGGGACATGAAGGACGTCGCACGTCGGATGCAGAAGGGGCAGTTCGACCTGGAGGACTTCCTCACCCAGATGCAGCAGATGAAGCAAATGGGGCCGCTGTCCGGGATCCTCGAGATGCTGCCGGGCGCCGGCGCGATGAAGGGCCAGCTCGGCAACGCTGACCTCAGCGACGCCTACTTCAAGCAGGCCGAGGCGATCATCCAGTCCATGACCCCCGGTGAGCGCCACAAGCCCGAGACGATCAACGGATCACGTCGCAAGCGGATCGCCCGAGGCTCGGGCACCACCCCTGCCGATGTGAACCGCCTCTTGAACCAGTTCAAGGATGCCCGCAAACTGATGCAGGCCATGACCTCCGGGAAACGCTCCGGTGGGCTCATGAAGATGCTGGGCATGTAGGACTCAGGCGTCGCACAGGCATCCGCCAGTGCGCTCTGATCTCGGCGTCGCCGCAAGCACACCGTAAGCGCCGGGTCGCGTAGACTTGGCGTCTTGCTGTTTTACGTCACGCAACTTCCCGGCTCGCCCGGTTCCGCTCGCTGGAGGACACGCTTTGCTGAAGATTCGCCTGCGCCGCACTGGTCAGAAGCACCAGCCCTCGTACCGCATCGTCGTCGCCGACAAGGATTCCCCGCGCGACGGCCGGTTCGTCGAGATCCTCGGCCACTACAACCCGCGTACCGAGCCCGTGACCTTCGAGGTCAAGGAGGACCGTGTGAAGCACTGGTTCTCACAGGGCGCGCAGCCGACCGAGACGGTGCACCGCCTCCTCCACTCCCGCGGCATCATCGACGTGGCTCCGCCGCAGCGTGACACGAAGCCCTCGAAGGTGGAGCGCGAGGCCGCAGCGAAGGCTGCCGCTGACGCGAAGGCCGCTGCCGAGGCGAAGGCCGCCGAGGACGCCGCTGCTGCGACTGCCGCCGAGGAAGCCGCTGCTGCTGAGGCTGCCGACGCGACCGAGTCCGCCGAGGGCGAGGCTGAGGCCTCGACCGACGAGTAGACACGGGGCCACGCAACTCACATGAAGGCACTCATCGAATACCTCGCCCGTGCGCTGGCCGAATTCCCGGACGAAGTCCGGGTGGCTGAAGTCCACGACGGCGACCGCGTTGTCCTCCACCTCTACGTGAACGAGTCGGACAAGGGCCGCATCATCGGCCGCGATGGCCGCTGCGCGAACGCCATCCGCTCGCTGCTGCACGTCGCCGCGGTCCGTGCCGGCGTCCGCGCCACCCTCTCGATCGAGTAGTTGGCGAGTAACCTTCGGGGCTTCCGATGACCAACGAGCCCACCGAGGACACCGTGCTCCCCGAAGCGACGGACCGCATCGCGGTCGGTCGCATCAACTCGCCGTGGGGCGTGCGCGGGCACGTGAAGGTGACGCCGCTCACCCACAACCCGGAACGCCTCGCCGTGGGCAGCACCATCTACGTCGCTGGCGAGCGCCGAAAGATCCGCGACGTGAAGTCGCCACGCGGCTTCCCCTGCATCCTCTTCGAGGGCATCACCAGCACGGATGCTGCCAACCGCCTCCGCGACGCCCTCATCGAGATCGACGAGGACGACCTCCCCGCGCTCCCCGAGGGCGAGTACTACGTCCACGACCTGATCGGCCTCCGCGTGGTGGCGACGACCGGCGAGGAGCTCGGCACGCTGGACGATGTCCTCGAGACCGGCGCGAACGATGTCTACCTCGTGAAGCGGCCCGGTCAGAAGGACCTGCTCGTGCCGGTCATCGACGATGTGGTCCTCGATGTCGACCTCGACGCTGGCACCGTCACGATCGAGGTCATTCCGGGGCTGATCGAGTAGCGGGGCCTCAATGCTCGTTGGGCTCGTTGCCGCTGAGGCACGCCCGTCTCTACACTGATGGTTCACTGCCCGGCGGCACTACCTGCGCTGTCCGAGGACGTTCGGGGGCCCGTAGCTCAGTTGGGAGAGCGCTGCAATCGCACTGCAGAGGTCAGGGGTTCGACTCCCCTCGGGTCCACCACTCTACGATGAACAGAAGCCGGCCGAGAGGCCGGTTTCTTCGTTCTGCCAGCTTGAAGCAACTAGGCGTCCTCAGGGGTATGGTGACGTAGCTCCGAAACATTCACGGGGCAGGAAGTCGCCTCAATGGTCGCCGCTCCAATGACCGGATATCCCGCCCGGTTCGATCTCGAATACACCGAGGGACGCGACCGTGTCACGGTGCTCTTTCGTCTGCTCCTCGCCATCCCAGTCGTCCTCATCATGTCGCTCATCACCAGTGCGCTTCGGACGCTGGGACTCGCGGTCGCCCTCATGCTGTTCGTTCGAGGGCGCTACCCCCGCCCCTGGTTCGACTGGTACCTCTACGCCAGCCAGTTCACGAACCGGGTGAGCGCCTACGTCCTGCTGCTGACCGACGAGTACCCCTCCACGACCGACCAGCAACGCGTGACCACCGAGGCCGACCTCGACGAGGCGCAGCTCAGCCGCTGGCTCCCGCTCGTGAAGTGGCTGCTGGCCATCCCGCACTACATCGTGCTGGCGCTGCTGCTGATGGTTGCCAGCGTCGTGCTGATCCTCGCGTGGTTCATCATCCTCATCACCGGGCGCATGCCGCGCGGGATGTTCGACTTCCTTGTCGGGATCATGCGCTGGACGTGGCGGGTCACCGCCTACGTCGCCCTGCTCAGCACGGACCGCTACCCACCGTTCTCGCTCAAGTAGCAACCGAGCGGGCCACGTCGCGGAAGGCCTCAACGAGGGCGCACGGTACGATGGGTGCGAACACACAGGAGGCTCCATGTTCATCGCCATGAACAAGTTTCAGGTCGCGCCCGGCAAGGGCGAAGAGTTCGAGCGCATCTGGGCCGACCGCGACTCGCACCTCGACCAGGTGCCGGGGTTCCTCCACTTCGCGCTGCTGCGCGGCGACAACGAGGGCGAGTACGTCTCGCACTCCACTTGGGAGGACCGCGAGTCCTTTGTGGCCTGGACGGAGAGCGACGCCTTCAAGAAGGGCCACTCCGGCCCCTCGATGATGGGCATCCTGCAGGGCCCGCCCCAGGTCTCCCTCTACGAGGCAGCCCTGACCCAGGAGGCCGGCGGGCCCAGCCGCGCGGAGTAGTCGTTTCGGACGGACACGAGACGGGCGGCGCTTTCGCGCCGCCCGTCTTTCTGCCAATCTGGACTCCGCCAACTGGCGGGTCCTACCTCAGTCGCGTGCCCTCGTAGCTCAGGGGATAGAGCGGCGGCGTCCTAAGCCGCGCGTCGGGAGTTCGAATCTCTCCGGGGGCACCACTCTCACCGAAGGCGACCAGATGCCGCAGTCAGACCTCGAACGGGTGCGTGCAATCTGCCTCGCACTGCCCGAGGTCACCGAGCGCCTCAGCCACGGCGCGCCTACGTGGTTCGTGCGCGACAAGAAGACGTTCGTTCAGTTCTGGACCGACGGACATCACCAGGACGACTTCCCGCACCTGTGGTGCGCCGCCCCGCCTGGAATACAGGAAGAGTTCGTCGAGGCCGATCCGGATGTCTACTTCCGTCCGCCCTATGTCGGCCATCGCGGGTGGGTCGGAGTGCGCATGAATCGAGGCCTCCCGTGGGACGAGGTCGAGGACCTCTGCCGCGAGGCCTACCGCACGATCGCCCCGGCCACCCTCGTGCGCCGGTTGGACGATGGCGCCGGGGCTGAGGGCTAGACGCGCTCCCCTGTCCCGACGGCGCGCAGGAGCTCCTCGGGGCTCGGGTGGTCGCCCGCCAGGTCGCTCCGGTACGCGTACGGCATCGAGCCATCGGGCTGCACGAGGAAGACACCCCCGAGCTGCGCGGCATCGCCCTGCACCTGCTTCGGGAGGAACCCTCGGAGCATGAGCCGGAAGCCACGCCAGTACATCAGGGGATTCAGGAGCGCCCCGGCTCCGGGCCGCTTCGCCCCGAGCGCCGCATACACCTCGCGGCCCGGGTTCGTGTAGAGCGGCACCGCTAGGCCGGTCTCTTCGGCGAAGGCCTCCGCCATCAGCGGTGTGCCGTTGCCGATCACAATCGGCTGGACCCCGGCGGCTTCGATCTTCGCCCACACGGGCCGCAAATCGGCGAGTTGGGCCCGGCAGAACTGGCAGCCGTAGTGCCGTACGAGGACGAGAAGCGCGGGCCTCGACGCCCACAGGCTGCCAAGTCGTACCGCTCCGCCCGCGGGCGAAAGCACCTCGAGATCAGCCGTCTTGGCGCTGACCTGTTCCATCTGAGTCTCCATCCCGCCGCGGGACTTCATCGTATCCCGGCGGGCCTCCAGCGCGGGAAGCGAGCATCGGCGGCGGGCGAGGTGCATCCAGTGCCTGACGCACTCCACGCGCGTGATATGTTCCCGCCCACCTGCTCGCGGATGGGGACCGCAGTGGGAACGCATACCGTTTCGCGCCGGGAGGGGACCACCATGGCGCAGTTGTTCGATGGACTGAAGGTGCTCGAGCTCGCCGGGCACGCCGCCGGCCCGTTCGCCGGGAAACTCTTCGCCGACTACGGCGCTGACGTCATCAAGGTCGAGCCGCCCGAGGGCGACACCGCCCGGCACGAGGGGCCGTTCAAGGACGACATCCCGGACCCGGAGACTTCCGCGCTCTTCCTGCACCTGAACACGCACAAGAAGTCGGTCACCCTCGATGTCACGACCGAGGAGGGCCGCAAGATCCTCCGCCGTCTGATCGACCAGGCAGACATCGTGCTCGAGAGCTACCGACCGGGTCAGTTGGCCGAGTGGGGCCTCTCCTACGACGAACTGTCGAAGGACCACCCGGACCTCGTGCTGGCCTCGATCACCCCGTTCGGACAGTCGGGCCCGTGGCGCGACTACCGAGGCTCAGAGATCACGCTCCAGGCCCTCGGCGGCCCGATGCACCTCAACGGGTCTGCCTACCGCGAGCCGCTGAAGAGCGGCGGGTACGTCGCGCAGTATCACTGCGGGATCGCGACGGCGTACGCGTGCGTCGCCGCGAGGTTCCGCGTCGCGATGGGCGGCAAGGGCGACCACATCGACCAGGCGATCTACGAGGCGCAGGCCGGCTTCCGCGACCGTCGCACGGTCTACACGACGGGCTACTCGTACACCGGGTTCGTCGCGAAGCGGCAACCCCCCGGCTCGCGCGTCGCGATGGGCCCGAGGCCGACGGCGGATGGCTACGCCAACATCTACGCGGGTGGCACGAAGCACTTCTTCGCCGCGCTCGACCTCATCGGGCGGCCGGACCTGAAGGAGCACCCGGACGCCACGAAGAACATCGTCGCGTACGGCGAGGAGTTCGCCGCGGAGGCTGAGGGCTCGTGGATGGCCTGGCTCATCCAGCGGGACAAGCGCACGGCCGTGGCCGAGACTCAGGAGATCGGGCTCCTCGGCGGGGCGATCCTCACGACCGAGGATCTCATCACCGACGAGCACTACCGCAGCCGCGGGGTGTGGGACACGGTGGAGCACCCGAAGGCCGGCACCTACGAGGGCCCGGGACGGCCGCTGATCCTCTCGGGCACGCCTCGGCAGGCGCCGCAGCGCGCGCCGCTGCTCGGCGAACACAACGCCGAGGTCTACGGGGCGCTCGGGCTCTCCGACGACCTCGAGCGGCTCCGCTCCGAGGGCGTCATCTAGCGCGGCGACACCACTGCAGGGAGACCGACCATGGCCGAATCTAACCCGCTCCCCCTCGAGGGCGTCCGTATCGCCGAGATCACCGTCGTCTGGGCGGGCCCCCACGTCACGCAGATCCTCGCCGAGTGGGGCGCCGACGTGATCCGCGTAGAGCCGATCACCCACGTGCAGCCCTACTCGCGGGGTGGTGAGCGCGTGCAGAGCAGAGAGGTCGCGCGCCGCGCTGCGGAGTCGGGTGTCCTCACGGGCGCCTACCCCGACAACGACCCGGGCGAGGATCCATGGAACCGCAACAACGCGTTCAACGCGCACTCGCGGAACAAGCGCTCGATGGCCTGCGACATCATGCTGCCCGAGGGGCGCGAGGCGTTCCTCAAACTGATCGAGAAGGTCGACGTCCTCATCGAGAACAACGTCCCGGTCACCATCGAGCGCGCCGGGATCACCTACGACGTGCTGAAGGAGATCAACCCGCGGCTGATCATGCTGCGCATGCCGGCGTACGGCCTCGAGGGGCCGTACAAGAACTACCGGGGCTTCGGCACGCACGTGGAAGGCATGATCGGCCACCACTGGCTGCGCGGGTACCCGGACGGATCGCCGGACGAAACGGGCGAGGCGTTCACCGCCGACGCCCTGGCCGGGGTCATGGGCGCCTTCGCGGTGACCTCGGCACTGCTCAAGCGCCACGAGACCGGCGTGGGCCAGCAGATCGAGATGCCGCTGGCTGAGGCGTTCCTCCCGGCCCTTGGCGAGTGGATCCTGGACTACACGATGAACGGCCGCGTAGCCGAGCCACAGGGCAACCTGCACCGCAACCGGGCGCCGCACTCCGTCTTCCCCACGCAGGGCGAGGACCAGTGGATCGCCATCGATGTCGCGACCGACGAGGAGTTCCGCGCGCTCTGCGATGTCCTCGGCACGCCCGAGCTGCTCGCGGACGAGCGGTTCCAGACCGCGGTCGCCCGCAAGCAGCACGAGGGCCCGTTGAATGAAGCAGTGTCCGAGGCCACACGCAGTTGGGTGAACGACGACCTCTTCCACCGCCTCCAGGCGGCGGGCGTCACTGCTGGCTCCGTGCACAACGAGGCCGCCCTCATGCAGTCCCCGCAACTCCTCGACCGGGGCTTCTTCGAGGACCTCACGATCGAGGGCGTCGGGACGCACACCTATCCGGGCATCATGACGAAGTGGGCGAACACGCCGAACCACCTGCGCACCCCACCGGTGAAGCTGGGCCAGCACAACGAGGAGATCTACATCGACCTCCTCGGCTACTCCCGCGAGGAGTACGACTCGCTCGTAAAACGGGGCCTCGTGGGGACGACGTACTCCGAGGAACTCGTGCCGCGCACCTGGCTGCCCAAGCAGGAGCAGTAGCAGGCCGGTTGAGCGTGCGACCGAGGAGGACGATGCTTCCGCGATGGAAGTACTCGAAGCCGTCGCACTCCTGGCGCTCGGCTTCGGGATCGGCAGCTACTCGGCTGCCGTCGGCGCCGGTGGGGGTTTCCTCGTCGCCCCGCTCCTGCTCATTCGCTACCCGGACGCCGAGCCCGCCGCCGTCACCACCGCTTCGCTCACGGTCGTCTTCGCGACCAGCGTGAGCCAGGTGCTGCTCGCCTCACGCGAGCGGCGGATCGACTTTCCCGTGGTCGGAGCGATGGCCGTCGTCGCGATCCCCGCAGCCCTGTTCGGCGCGGTCGGTACCACGTGGCTGCCTCGTGCGGTGTTCGCCCTCGGCTTCGCGGTGCTCATCACGGCGATCGCGGCATACGTACTGCTGAAGCCGACCGCCGGAATCTCCGCCCCCTACAACGGCCGCGTCTGGGAGCGCGACCGCACCGACGCCGAAGGCGACCGGTACTTCTACCGGATCCCGATCATCCGCAGCATCGTCCCGAACATCCTCGGCGCGGGGCTCTCGGCAATGGCTGGCATCGGCGGCGGCCCGATCGGGATCCCGCTCATGACCCGGGTGATGCGAGTGCCGCATGCGCTCGCCGTCCCCTCGATGCACACGCTGATCATGCTCCAGTCGGCGTGTGTCATCGCGCTCCATCTGATGCTCGGAAACTCAGGAGACCCGATGAGCGACGTGCCCTGGCTCGCGGCCGGGGTGATTGCCGCAGCGGCCCCCGGGCGGTGGTTGCGACGACGACTCGGCGAGGGCCCCCTCATGCAGGGGCTCGCCCTCGGACTGTTCGTGGTCGCGGCGCGGACGGCGTGGGGCGCGTTCCAGTAGGAGGGCGGAGTCGATCCGCACGACGGGGTCGAGGCTCAGCGGAGTCCCTCCTATCATCGAGTCGGCGAGCCCTCGAAGCGTCGAAGCATGGATGCCGCGCACAGCAAGAAGGAGCACCTCTTGGCTGACGAGTTCAAGCAGCGACGCGATCGACTCATGCGCCGCCTCGGCAAGGACAGCGCCGCCGTCTTCGTCTCCGGGAGCGAGACCCTCCGCAACGGCGACGTCGACTACCCCTTCCGCCAGGACTCAACCTTCTTCTACCTGACCGGCTTCGAGGAACCCTCGACCGTTGCCGTGATCCGCCCCGGCTCGGACAAGCCGTACACGCTCATCGTGCGGCCACACGACCCGCAGATGGCCGTATGGGTCGGCCCCCGCGCGGGCGTCGACGGCGCAGTGGAGCGGCACGGAGCCGACCAGGCCTTCCCCATCGAGGAGCTGGAGGAGCGCCTCCGCGAACTCCTCGATGGCGTCACCACCGTGTGGTTCTCCCTCGGCGGGACGACGCGCACTGAGTCGCTCATCACTGCCCTCGTGGCCGCGCGACGTGCCATGTCGCAGCGGGGCGCGACCCCGATCGAGGCGATCCGCGACCCTGAGCCCCTGGTCGATGAGATGCGCCTGCTGAAGACCCCGTCCGAGGTGCGCTCGCTCCAGCGCGCGATCGACGTGACCGGGAAGGGCCTCGAGGTCGCGATGCGAGCGACGCGGCCCGGCATGCACGAGTACGAGGTGCAGGCCGTCCTCGAAGAGACCTACCGCAGCGAAGGCGCGGTGCGCGACGGCTTCCCGACGATCGCCGCTTCCGGCCCCAACTCCTGCACGCTGCACTACACGACCAACCGCCGGCAGCTGCAGGACGGCGACCTCATGCTGCTGGATACCGGCGCCGAGTGGGACTATTACTCCGCCGACGTCACCCGCACCTTCCCCGCCAACGGCCGGTTCACCTCGGCGCAGCGTGACGTGTACGACATCGTCCTGGAGGCGCAACGCAAGGGCATCGAGCGCGCGAAGCCGGGCCTCTCGTTCCACGACGCACACGAGGCGGCCGTGCGGACCATCGTCGAGGGCCTCATCGACCTCAAGGTGCTCAAGGGCGACGTCAACTCGCTCATCGAGAAAGACGCCTACCGGCACGTCTACATGCACTCCACGAGCCACTGGCTCGGCCTCGACGTGCACGACGCCGGCCGGTACCGCGATGGCGGGAAGTCGGTACCCCTGCGCCCGGGAATGGTGCTGACGGTGGAGCCCGGCCTCTACTTCGCACCGGGCACGAAGGGTGTGCCAAAGCGGCTACAGGGCATTGGCATCCGCATCGAAGACGACATCCTCATCACGAAGAACGGCAACCGGAACCTCAGCGGCAAGATCCCCTCCGACCCCGAAGCGCTCGAGGCGCTCGTAGGCAGCCGCTAGGGCGCTCGCGGTGGCGTACCCGCCCTACGACCCGTTCCGAGGCAGGACCTCCCGCTCACGGCAACAGGCGCAGCAGCCACGGCGGGTGCCGCTGTCCGTACTGATCGCGGTCGTCGTCCTGCCCGTGCTCGTCGTCTCGACGTTCCTCTTCTGGCAGACACGAGGTGGCGACGACCCCGTCGGAACCTCGTCCGCCGCGGCGTCCACCGCCGATCCGCGAGGGGAGACGGCAGCCCCAAGCGAGAGCGCCAGCGGGACCGCTGCTGTGCTCGGCGCTGCAGAGGCCCCCTCGCCCGAAGCGACCGAGGCGAACGCCGCGCCGCCGACCTCCCTCGGCATCCCCGCACCTGAGCTCTCGGCCGCCTCCGCGATCGTGGTCGACGACGCCTCGATGGAGGTGCTCTACGCCCTCGACGCGTACTCGCCGAGGCCGCCCGCGAGCGTGACGAAGATGGCGACCGCTGTCGTCGCGCTGGAGCGCGGCCGCCTCGATGACGTCGTGAAGTCGACGGTGCACTACTGGGACCTCGCGTACGAGGCTGACTCGACCACGATGGGGCTCATCCCCGGTGACGAGGTCACGCTCCGAGAGCTGATCTACGGGCTGCTGCTGGTGTCGGGGAACGACGCCGCCGAGATGATCGCGAACCACATCTCCGGCTCGAAGGAAGCCTTTGCCGCCGAGATGAACGCCCTCGCGGAGCGCCTGGGCATGGACGACACACACTTCGTGACGGTGGACGGGCTCTCCGCA
>Ga0209024_1000975_pt1 | contig 32108 bp, 30 predicted proteins | sample AutmiccommunBRH5_FD_187380 | JGI IMG/M metagenome (GOLD analysis project Ga0209024, IMG submission 187380) | Deep subsurface microbial communities from Mt. Terri, Switzerland - Autotrophic microbial communities BRH/5 (SPAdes) (version 2) | ecosystem: Environmental > Aquatic > Deep subsurface >...
AAGACCAGTCAGAACTGGCATTTTCGCCCTTGACGCACGCCACGTGCTGTCATACCAACCGCCACGGTCTGGCGGAGTAGCTCAGTTGGTTAGAGCAGCGGAATCATAATCCGCGTGTCGGGGGTTCAAGTCCCTCCTCCGCTACCATAATTTCCAAGCACTTATGCAGCAGGTGACTCGACGCTTTCCCTCAGTTGGGAGATCAGTTGGGAGATTTTGTTCTTTTTTCGTGCTCTTCGAGCTTTTGGATCGCTGAAATTCCAAGCTTCGAGTCCCGGCTGAGATAGTGCGCATCGAGGATTGCCGTGACCTGCTTCAGGCTATGCCCGGTAATAGCGGCGATCTCGGGGACGCTGCAGCCCGCTACAGCCAGCCTAGTTACGGCGGTGCCGCGGAGATCATGAAAAGTCACGTCCTCTATCCCTGCTTTCTTGCAGGCTTTGCCCCAAGACGCCCTGAAGCCCGACTCCGTCCATGAAGTATTCCTGCTCGTCGCCATTATCGTGACCGCGCTTCTCGATGTCTGGTCCAGCATAGCGCGCAACGGCTTACCAACGGGAATCTCCACGCGAGCACCAGTCTTACGCTGCCGAAGACGAATTCTCTGGCCATCATATGAAGACCAGGGCAAACGCAGCAGATCTCCTTGACGCTGGCCGGTCCAGAGCGCGAGCATAAAGGCAAGGCCGATGTGTGAGGGAGCAACCTTCAGAAACGCGGCTTCGTCCTCTGACGTCCAGATACTGTCGATTCTCTCGGACCTGTAGACTTTGCCGGGGCGCTCGCACGGGTTTGAAGGCACGAGGCCGCGATCATACGCCCAAGCAATTATCAAAGCCAACACAGAGTAAGTATAGTCGGCTTGGCGTCGAGATGTCTTGGCCATCCTGTCCCGCCATGACAGGAATTCGCCTCGCGCAGCTCGCTCCGAAAGGGCCGATAGGGGGAAGTCATGATACTCCCCCTCAATCTTGCGAATATGACGCGCGTAATCTCTCTGAGTGCGCGGAGCAAGGTCCAGAAACCTCTGACTTTCTTGGTAAGCGTTCAGAATTGCCTGCAAAGTGCCTTCTGGCTGCGAGCGCCGCGTTCGAACAGCTGTGTTATAGGCGCCCACGAACTCAGGGTCTCCGGGTTTCCCAGGCAAACGTGGGCCACCCTTCCAAGCATAATAGTAAACGCGCACTGAGCCATCTGAGAGCTTCTTACGGATGGAGTTAATGCCTTTTAAATGGACACGCATCAATCTTCGCCCAAAGCTGCACGCTTCGATTTCCACTGATCGAAAGAACTCGTGCCAGTATCGGCAACACGCCCGCCGTCATTGGCTGCCGTTTCAATCCGTATGCTTCCGTCGTTGCTGATAGTCACGCCAAACACCGTCAGTCCCGAGCCTGAAACAGCTGCCAAAGCTCTTTTTACATCGCTAACGGTAAAGCTACTTTTCCGTTTTCCCATAATGCACCTCCCGTCCATAGCTCTGTAATAGCGGTTCAACGATCGGATCACTGACACATTAATCACACTTACGTGATATTTGTTTCAAGCTTGGAATTTTGATCTCGGGGAAGCAGTAGCACGAGCGTGCGTTTCGCGTGAAACCTGAATCTCAAGGGAGGAGATGGTCCGGATCGTCGAAGAAAGCCATCGCGATGGTGTGAAGCTGGCCGGGGTCGCGCGGCGGCATGAGATTTCGCGGTCGACGCTCTACGATTGGCAGTAACGTGTGCGAAAAAGTATAAACCCGCCAGCTGTCACCGGCGGGTTTACTGTCTTGATGGTGATTAAGCCGCTTCGCGCTGCGCCTCGATCTTTCTCTCAGCCATCTCTTTCATCCAAAACGCTGCGGTGCGCTTATCCTCGTTGTTACGGCCGCGCATGGTCCGTGCGGCACTTGCTGCATGCGTGTCGATCATATCGTCATGGACGATGTAAAGCACACCATCCTTACGGCACCAAGAACCACTGATGTTATCTTCACCAGAAGAACTGATACTCAGGGGCGCTGAATACTCGGATGTCGCGAAGATAGCGGCAACTCCTTCATCGCGCAGCGCCTCAAATCCCTTGGCCTTGGCCTGCAAGAAACGAGCGAAAAATTCAAGGTGGCTACCCAATTCACTCATATTGAACAGTGCATTTTCTTCGTCTTCGAATAAACTGTCGATTGTGAGGTCCACGCTAATTCCATGATCGTTAAGAGTGCCCAAGAAGCATTCAAAATCCGTGCCGGACGGCATAGCCATGTAATCGCGGATGTTGATGTTTTGGGCTTTCGTGATATTATTCGTCATGGTTGTCTCTCCTTTGTTTGAGACATTTCAGAAAGTGGCTTGATCTGGTGTCGAAGGTGAGATTTTGATTGCCAGATCAGCCGCGACTATGAGCGTTAGACGCCCGTTACCTTCCACTCCGGGAAGTCGCTGCGAACCTGCTTATCTAGCTGGTCCAGTATCTTGTTAAGTCGCACTGCCTCTTTCATCGCGGTGGCTTTGTCTGTCTCGTCCGAGTTTTCCAATTCGACTAGACGCTCCTTAACTTCCATTCGCTTGTAGTGGTTCACGATCGCCGCCAGCTCTCCAGCTGCGTCAATCAGGCATCCGATGATGACTTCTGCCCGCCCGATAGCGCCCCTACGGTTGCCGTAGATGTTTTCCACGCCATAGACCTCAAGTCCGATAGAGTCGGCATTCTTGGTTTCATCTTCCGGATTTCGTTCATCTTCAAACGTAGGCGGCTCTATGCCCGCCAGCTCAAGATACATAGAATAGTCAGAGAACCGCAAAATGTCCTCATCCCAAAAAACGCTGAATGGCTTCTTGAGAAAGGGTTGGGTGCTTTCGGGCGCAACCAGCTTCTTTTTCCGCTCACGCTCTTTCTTATCGCGCATTCGCTCTGTTGATGTTTTCGCCATTCGCTTTCTCCATTCGTCACCGTCAATTTAGCTTTGACGATGACGAATGTCAAGAACGCAATTCAACTTTCTAGCGCTCCGCATCATTCACCACGCGCTGCGGTCAAACTCCCCCAATCTAACCAAGGGCGCGCACCATATCTTTCTTCATGCCGGGCCCTCGCCCAAGCGACATGGCAGAGATTGCGTTCGGACAAATTGTAGGGAGTGACGTGGGGAGCGCTTACTGGCGCGGCGACATGTTAGATGCCTGCGCCGCGAGAATGGTGACGGTCAACACCACAAGCATCGGCTCCAACAGTGCCATCCCTTCCGCGACATGCCACTCCTGAAAGGTCACAAGACATGTGATTCCGACCAGCAATATACCTTTCAGAAAATCAACCAGCCTGCGCATTCGTTGACCAATCCCCGGATCCAAACACTGAAGGGCTTTTCTGCCCGCCGAAGCGTCTAGCGGCAGGGTTCCGACTTTAGCATAAAGTGACGACATGGAAGTCACTCTGAAAAGCTCCTACGATCATACCCCACATTTCGTGGCATTTTCTCAGTGCATCACCTGTCCACCCTGACTATCACTGTGTGCACCATACATTTCGCCGACTTCAGGGACGCCGGGCATGAACGCCGTTGAAATCGAACAAGCCGTTTCCGAACTCGCCGAGCAGCCCTTTGACGCGGCTGAGTTTCCCTATGCCTTCCTGATCGCCTTCGGCAACAAGGAGACCACGATCAAGCGGCTGCGCACCGGCGCGTCGAACAAGTCCGACCTCGGCGGCGTCCTGCAGACCAACAACATCCACCTTGCGACCTGCGCGCCAGGTGACATCGCCGCAACGCTCACCGCCTTGCGCGGCAGCCCCACCACTACCCGTGCAAAGGCCAAGTTCATCCTCGCCACCGATGGCATTGATCTGGAAGCCGAAGATATCACCACTGGCGAAACCATCGCCTGCCGCTACACCGATTTCCCCGACCATTTCGGCTTCTTCCTGCCGCTCGCCGGCATCTCCACCGTCAAGCAGATCCGCGAGAGTGCCTTTGACATCCGTGCGACCAGCCGCCTCAACCGGCTCTATGTCGAGCTGATCAAGGACAACCCCGATTGGGGCAGCGCCGACAAACGCCACGACATGAACCACTTCATGGCGCGGCTGATCTTCTGCTTCTTTGCCGAAGACACCGACATTTTCGTCAGCGACAACCTGTTCACCGCCACCATCGACCAGATGGCCAACCGCGATGGATCGAACACGCACGAAGTCATCGGCGAAATCTTCCGCGCGATGAACACCGCCATTCCGAAACGCGCCGAGGCCAAGCTGCCCCGTTGGGCCGATGCCTTTCCCTACGTGAACGGCGGGCTCTTCTCGGGCAGCACCGATGTGCCGCGCTTTTCCAAGATCGCACAGCGCTACCTCTCCCATATCGGCAGCCTCGACTGGACGCAGATCAACCCCGACATCTTCGGCTCCATGATCCAGGCCGTCGCGGATGAAGAGGAACGCTCAGTCCTCGGCATGCACTACACCTCGGTTCCGAACATCCTGAAGGTGCTGAACCCGCTCTTCCTCGATGACCTGCGCGCAGAGCTGGAGGCGGCGGGCGACAATGCGCGCAAGCTGGCCAATCTGCGCGCGCGCATGGCCAAGATCCGCGTGTTTGACCCCGCCTGCGGGTCGGGCAACTTCCTTGTCATCGCCTACAAGGAAATGCGCAGCCTTGAGTATGAGATCAACAAGCGGCGCGGCGAGCCGCTGCATCGCACCGACATTCCCCTGACCAACTATCGCGGGATCGAGCTGCGGGATTTTTCGGCCGAGATCGCGCGGCTGGCGCTGATCATCGCGGAATACCAATGTGACGTGACCTATCGCGGCCAGAAAGAGGCGCTGGCCGAGTTCCTGCCGCTGGATGCGCAGAACTGGATCACCTGCGGCAACGCCCTGCGGCTGGACTGGCTGTCGGTCTGCCCGCCCACGGGGGCGGGGGTGAAGTTTCAGGCCGATGACCTGTTCATGTCGCCGCTGGATCAGGCGCAGATCGACTTCGCGAACGAGGGGGGCGAGACCTATATTTGTGGGAACCCGCCCTATCTTGGGTCAACCTGGCAAAGCACCGAACAGAAAGAGGATTTGCAGCGCATTTTCGACGGGCGCACGAAAAGCTGGAAATCGCTCGACTATGTTGCGGGCTGGTTCATGAAGGCCGCTGATTACGGGCTGCACACGCCTACCGTGTCGGCCTTTGTGTCCACTAATTCGATCTGTCAGGGGCAGCAGGTGCCGATCCTGTGGCCGCTGATCTTCAAGACAGGGCACGAGATCGCCTTTGCTCATACCAGTTTCAAATGGGCGAACCTTGCCAGCCATAATGCGGGTGTGACGGTTGCGATTGTGGCAATTTCCAACCATGCATCGCCGATGCGCAAGCTGTTCACGCTGGCAGATGATGGCGGGTCCGTTGTGAAGGAAGCGGAAAACATCAACGCCTATTTGGTGGCAGCACCAACAGTGATCGTGGACGGCAAATCACGCTCGCCAAGTGATCGTGGCTACATGGTTTGGGGAAATAAGCCGACCGATGACGGCAATTTGGTTCTCTCATCAGACGAGCGACAAGAGTTGGTTTCAACCTATCCAAACGCTGAGCAGTTCATTCGCCGATACTACGGCGCGGCAGAGTTTATCAGAGGTCTCGAACGTTACTGCATCTGGATTGAAGACGACGAGCGGACCACAGCCGAAGAAATACGACCAATACGCGAGCGAATTCAGAAAGTTCGTGAGTTTCGGTCAAACAGCAAAGCTGCAGAAACTCGGCCTGCGGCAGCATTTCCCCATCGGTTTCGTCAGATTCAGTCCGTAGCGGAACGTGTCACATACATCATCCCACAGGTCAGTTCAGAGAGCCGAGAGTATCTACCAATCGGCCTACTCCCTGAGCGATCAATCGTATCGAACCTCGCCTTTGCCCTCTACGACGCCCCGCTCTGGAACATGGCGCTGATCGCCTCGCGCTTGCATCTGGTCTGGATCACCACGGTCTGCGGTCAACTTGAAACCCGTATCCGCTATTCCAACACCATGGGCTGGAACACCTTCCCCGTCCCCAAACTGACCGAAAAGAACCGCGCCGACCTGACAGCGGCGGCCGAAGGCATCCTTCTGGCCCGCGAGGCGCATTTCCCCGCCACCATCGCCGACCTCTACGACCCCGAAAAAATGCCCGCCAACCTCCGCGCCGCCCATGACCACAACGACGAGGTTCTGGAACGCATCTACATCGGCCGCCGCTTCCGCAACGACACCGAACGGCTAGAAAAACTATTCGAGATGTATACGCGGATGACGACGAGAGTAAACCAAGATGGTTAAACGTCGTGGACACACGCGAACCAACCAAAAAGGAACAACGTTTACTGTGCGTGAGCACGAAATGAAATTCGGGCAATCTACAGGAGAATATGGCCTCAAATGGAAGCATGGCACCGCGCATATCAACGGCTCCGTCACGTATCAAACGACTTGTCCACAGTGCAAGTCGCATGTCTATTTTTATCGAAATGACGCGGGCGGCCGTGTGTTCTTTAATATGTTGGGCAAGCCATGGCCTAAGCATGGTTGTTTGCATGGCGTTCGGCGGATGCAATCCCTAGCTATAACATCCGCGATTCCTGTAACACGAGGTTCCAAGCAAAAGCCTCGCGACGAAGATCTCCACTCCAATGTCGTTTCAGTTGATATGGAAAGTTTGAAGTCGGGTGTCGACGCATTCAATAAAGAAAAAGGACGCATAGCTAAAAAGAAACTGCAAGAATTGGTGAAAAAGAGCGGTAAATAAACAGATCTGCGCCCCTTTTCTATCAAATACGCGGTCAATAGCTGGGAACGCTGTTCGAGATGTATACGAATGACAACGAAAGTGCGCGAATGACCCATCCCACAGAAGCCTTGGCGCTGAACAAGGTCGTTTATGCGGACCTCAACGCTCGCCAAAAGGAAACCTATAATTTTCATAAAGTTGCCAGTCGTTTGGCCGAGTATGGGTATAACAGCATCCTGCTCTCGGATGATTGGCTTGGGGCCGATTTCATCGCCTATCACAACGACGGCAAGCGGTTTTATCGTGTTCAACTAAAGGGTCGCATGACCATTGACGATAAATACATTGGCAAGGATCTATATATCGCATTTGTTGATGCGCATCCGAAAGGTGACCGTGTTTACGTCTATCCGCATGAGGAAATGGCGAACCGGATCGACGCGGCAGGCCGGATCAACGACTCTGCGTCGTGGAGCGAATACAGATCATATTCGTGGCCGAGTGTTTCGTCTTGGGTGCGTAAGTTGCTGGAGGAATTTGAAGTGAAATAGGCCACAGGCGCCCACGGCAACCTTTGCCCGAGGCACCCATGTGTGCTATCCATGCGCATGATTGGCCCACAGGAGGCACCCATGACCAAACGCGCCACAAACCTGACCATCGACCCCGCCCTGCTGGACGAGGCGCGCAGCCTGAACATCAACCTGTCGGCCACGTTCGAGGCCAGCCTGCGCGAGGCCGTGCGTGCGCGCAAGGCCGCCGCTTGGCTGGAAGAAAACCGTGCCGCGATCCAAAGCTCGAATGACTGGGTGGAAAAGCACGGGCTGCCGCTTGAACGCTACCGGCAGTTCTGATGGCGCAATATGACGTGTTCCCGAACCCTACGGGCGATGGCTATATGCTGGATGTGCAGAATGACCTGCTGGAAGGGCTGAACGTGCGCACGGTGGTGCCGCTCTTGCCGCAAGGCAATGCCCCCATCGCCGCCAGCCGTCTGAACCCGGTGTTTGAGATCGAGGGGGCACCGCATCTGATGATGACGCAATACATTGCCGCTGTGCCGGCCAGTATTCTTAAAGCCCCGGTCGGGGATTTGTCCACAAAGTTCGACGCGATCACGTCCGCGCTCGACATGCTGTTTCACGGGTTTTGATCATGGCTCAGGTTCCTTCCGTCTCTGTCAAATACGCAGCCAACGGCAGCTCGACTAGGTCGAACGAGCTAGGCATGCGCGCGATGCAGGAACGCGCCTATGAGAAGAGGGGCGAGCAATACTTGCTGATCAAATCACCCCCTGCCTCGGGCAAATCCCGCGCGTTGATGTTCATCGCACTCGACAAACTTCACAATCAGGGCCTCAAACAGGCGCTGGTGGTGGTGCCGGAGAAGTCCATCGGCTCCAGCTTCAACAATGAGCCGCTGAGCAAGAGTGGTTTTTGGGCTGATTGGACCGTGCAACCGCAATGGAACCTGTGCAATGCACCCGGCGGGGATGATGGCAAGGTCGGAGCGCTCGGTAAATTTCTGGCCAGCGAAGACCGAGTGTTGGTCTGCACCCACGCCACCTTTCGGTTTGCCGTGGACAAGTTCGGGATCGAGGCCTTCGACGATCGGCTGATCGCGGTCGACGAGTTTCACCACGTCTCTGCAAACCCTGATAACAAATTGGGCACGCATCTGGGGGCACTGGTTACCCGCGACAAGGTGCATCTGGTGGCGATGACAGGATCGTATTTCCGTGGCGATGCTGAGGCGGTTCTGTCACCCGAGGACGAGGCGCGGTTCGACACCGTTACCTACACCTATTACGAGCAGCTGAACGGCTACAAATACCTCAAGTTGCTCGACATCGGGTATTTCTTCTATTCCGGGTCCTATGCGGATGACATCCTCAAGGTGCTGGACCCGACCGAGAAGACCATCCTGCACATCCCGAACGTGAACTCGCGCGAGAGCACCAAGGACAAGCATCGCGAGGTCGAGCATATCATCGACGCTCTTGGCGATTGGCAGGGCACGGACGCCGCCACCGGCTTTCAGCTTGTAAAGACGCCCGAGGGGCGTGTGCTGCGCATCGCCGATCTGGTGGATGACGAACCGGCCAAGCGGGACAAGGTTTCCGCTGCGCTGAAAGACCCTGCGCAGAAGAACAACCGCGACCATGTCGATATCATCATCGCCCTCGGGATGGCGAAAGAGGGGTTCGACTGGATTTGGTGTGAGCATGCCCTGACAGTCGGCTATCGCGCCAGTCTTACGGAAATCGTTCAGATTATCGGCCGCGCCACCCGCGATGCCGAGGGAAAGACAAGGGCGCGGTTTACTAACCTGATTGCGGAGCCGGACGCAGCAGCTGAGGCCGTGACTGAGGCCGTGAACGATACGCTGAAGGCGATAGCTGCAAGCCTGCTGATGGAGCAGGTGCTGGCCCCACGTTTCAACTTTACGCCCAAGACTGTGAAAAGTGGCCCTGTCGAAGGGTTCGATTACGGTGAGGGCGGCTACGATCCCGCCAAGGAGAACGTGGGTTTCAACGAAGCCAGCGGTCAGTTCCAGATCGAGATCAAGGGGCTTGTTGAGCCTAAGAGCAAGGAAGCCAAGCGCATCTGCCAAGAAGACCTGAACGAGATGATCACCGCCTTCGTCCAGGACAAGACCACAATCGAACGGGGCCTCTTCGACGAAGAGCTGGTGCCGGAGGAACTGACGCAGGTCCGCATGGGCAAGATCGTCGGTGCGAGGTTCCCAGAGCTAGATGCAGAGGATCAGGAAGCGGTGCGCCAACATGCAGTTGCTGCGCTGAACCTGACCCAAAAGGCGAAAGAGATCGCGCTGTCGAACCGCGATGATACAGAAACAACCGGCAATACCGCCTTGATCGACGGGGTGCGCAAATTCGCAATGGACGTGCGCGAACTCGACATCGACCTGATTGATCGCATCAACCCGTTCGGCGAAGCCTACTCGATTCTGGCAAAGACTATGAGCGAGGAAAGCCTTCGGCAGGTCCAGGCCGTCATCTCGGCGAAAAAAGTGCAGCTGTCACCGGATGAGGCGCGCGATCTTGCGAAGCGAGCCGTCAAGTTCAAGCAAGAGCGAGGCCGCCTGCCGTCGATTACTTCACCGGACCCGTGGGAAAAGAAAATGGCCGAAGGTGTGGCTTATCTCGCGCGCATGAAGCAGGAGGCTGCCAATGGCTAAGAGTTTCACCGACGAAGATGATGCCCTCCTTGCTGAGCTTGGCGTCGAGGTCGAGGTCAAGAAGCAGCTCAGCCGCACACCACGCGAAGAGCGCATCATCGCAGGTTTTGAGGAAATCTTGCGATTTGCAGATGAGCATGGCCGGCCTCCCCTGCACGGGGAGGATCGTGACATCTTTGAACGCCTTTACGCCGTGCGTCTCGATCGGATCCGCGACTTGCAGGAATGCCGCGACCTCCTTGCCCCACTCGACGAGCAGGGTCTCCTAGCAAACACCCCTACGCCCTCAGCATCAGACTCCGATGACCTCGATGACGATGCCCTCCTCGCCGAACTGGGCGTGGAAGTTGCTAAATCACCCCTCACGGAATTGAAGCATGTCCGGTCAACAGCCGAGAAGAAGGCCGCCGATGAAGTCGCAAACCGCGAGAAATGCGAGGATTTCGCGACGTTCAAGCCCTTGTTCGAGCAAGTCCAGAAAGAACTCAACAGCGGCTTGCGCGAAACCCGTCCCTTCGAAATGAAAGCTGAGATCGAGAAGGGGCGCTTTTTCATCGTTAGCGGTCAAAAAGCCTATGTCGCCGAAAAGGGCGAGACCATCATAAACGATCAAGGCCGCACAGATGCACGATTACGCGTGATTTTTGACAACGGAACCGAAAGCAACATGCTGATGCGCTCGCTGCAACGCGCCTTGAACAAGGACGAGGCCGGACGCCGGATTTCAGAGCCATCGGCAGGGCCTCTTTTTTCGGATCAGACGATCGATGGAGATGAGGCGAGCGGGACGATCTATGTCCTGCGCAGCAAGTCGGATCACCCGCTGGTATCCGAGAACAGGTCTATTGTGCATAAAATTGGCGTAACCAACATGAGCGTCGAAAAAAGGATCGCCGGAGCGCATCTGCAGCCAACATTTCTGATGGCTAATGTGGAAGTGGTTGCGACATACGAACTCTACAACATTAACCGGACAAAGCTGGAAAACCTGATCCATCGTATTTTCGAGCCCGCACGGCTCGATATCGAAATCATGGATCGGTTTGGTCGGCCTTATATCCCTCGCGAATGGTTTCTTGTGCCCCTTTTCGTCATTGAACAGGCCGTTGACCGGATCAAAGACGGGACCATCGCAAGATACGCCTATGATGCGAAGTCCGCACAACTAATGTGTCGGGATTAGCTTAACCTTGCTTTTGCAAAGGGCCGTTATCAGAAACGGCCCATCGCGGTCCGGAAGTCAGTCAACATCATTTTCATGTCTGTCTACCAGCTTCAGGGCGCGCGCCACATTCTGCGGAGTCCAGGGTTTCCCCTTTGATGTTCTCAGGCCGCGAGTCGCCGCCTCGTCCGCGATGTCTTTCAGCGTAGCACGAGCGCTGGAGGCAACAAGTTCTCGGCGCAGATCCATCAGTGGTTGTGCGTGCCGGAGCGCATTCTTCGACCTCACTTCTGTGGATGAGAGACGCGCCGCTTGCGTCTCTTTCGAGCGCATTTGTTGCCCGGGGAGTTTAAACCTTTCTGGGTCCCAAACTAGAGCCGTGAACATCTCACCTGAGAACTCGTCAAGCGGTTTGCGGTGCTTCAACGAAAAAAGTTGCGCACCATACCCCCGCAATTCTTCGAGAAACGCCACGCGGGACAGCAGCTCGCACGCCTTAAAGAGTCTCGCAACATCATCGATGCAAACTTTGCCTGTTTTATTATCCTTGAGATTCGCCAATATCGCGCTCAGTTTTGGCAAACACTCTAATCCATTGATTTTACGCGAATAATCACACACTATTCGAGTCTGCCGAATGTCATTATGCGATGCAAATCTTTCATAAAAACGCAGTTGAGATTGTGCAGCCGGATGCGTGGCTATCGAGCCATTGGGCTTTGTTCCATATGTCAAAAGCACGTAGCAGATCACGCGATCACCCATTTTTCACGTTTGTGTAGCCCTACACAAACGTGAAATCAAGAGATCGTTGCTATCCGGATGAGCATATCAATAACTACGAAACGAGGTCCGGAACCTAATCCTATGCTCCCTTTTCCCGAGCCGCGTCTCATCTTATAATATAAATATACTAAGATACTTTATTAACTTCTTATAAAGATGAGCCAAACCTCCTCTTTCCGGTCCGGGAGCAGCCTCTCCGGAATGTTAAGAACAATGACGAACCGGACTTCAACGAAATGTTCCGGTTCGTTGACTATATGACCGTTGAATCGCTCACACGCACCCAAACCAGCTCAAGTCGATGATCACAATTGCAACAAGCTGCTCTCGAACGTCGCCTGGCTGGCTGGGGCGCTCACTGGCTGCGTCCGACTCATTTTTTGATACATGACAGCACAGCACATGGAACGCGCGCCCTGAGCGCTCTCAGCGCGTTGGACATTTGGTTGTGGTTGTCACATCCGGAGCGCAATCATTTTTCGATGTTGCAGTCAACGACACTGCATCAGGCAGATTTGTGCAGAGCTGGTGGCCAAAACTTGTTGACGGTAAGAGGACCCAGATTAAAGCCAAGGCAACTCAAAGGGCACAATCAGAACCTCCCAAAATCCGGGTGGTCCCTGTATGCTACTTCAAGCGGCGCATTCGGGTCGTTCGTGAGGAAATCCGGATACTTCCGATTACACGCAGATACATTTGGCGTCAGGCCATTACCCACAGAGAACCCAGATGCGGCAAATGTTTCGTCTTCCGTCACCTGCTTTCGCATATCCAACTCGGCCACAGCCTTCTTCAGTGGCTTTCTCAAGCTGCTATCGGTCCAAGGCTTACGTTCACTCCGTTTTTCACTGACAAGGTTTAAAGGGCCCGAGGAGTTCAGCAAATTCACCTTTTCGCTCAGTGTGAGTTCTTCCCAGCCGGGAGAGTGCTGGATGAAATCCGCAAGTTCCTGAACCTTGCGATCCGCTCTGATAACGTTGCTAATCGCACCTTGACGTTGTGCCACCCTAAGGTTCTTGGTGTTGCCCAGTTTTACACCGCGACTCCTCGCACGTTCAGCTCCTATCCGAGCACGCCGCGAGATCAAATCACGCTCACGCTGGGCTCTTTCGATACGGATTTGCAGGGCTTTCCGGCTAAGTCGCCGACCATCAGATGCGGAAATGACTTGAAGATTGTTCTCGATAATTTCAGACAACACGTTCGGATGGCGTGCTAGGCGATCTACACTGGGAACAAGGATCATAGCGCCCTCCGTCTTCGCGATCCGAATGGCTTCGCGATAACCTTCGCGGACGAGGTGATCCTGCGTGCCCGCCGCAGAGCAATCATCTTCCTGTATGCTGAGCAGATCAAGCTGCTTGAAGTCACAATAGCCTCTCAGCATATGTGCCTGCTCGTCGAGACTGAGCCCTTCCTGTCTCTGCTCGTGTGTCGACACCCTTATGTAGCCTACGATCTTCTTCATTGGGCGCTGTTCCTTCAAAACTGTCATTCAGCTATAGCATAAATGCCTTATTTACATGATCTTAACATATGTTCATTACTAAAGGAAGGGGTTTAGTCATGAACATCATCCTGAACATCAAATCCAGCACGATCAAGTATGGAATGGAAGACAAATGTCTATTTGCACGGTGGGCATCCGAACACGCCACGGGGTTCACAACCCACCGCAGATTGAACGCTCTTCCAACTGGGCTTAGGTCGCGTCCACGCGCGAGTTCAGTCGAGCGCTAGGACAACCTGTTCACCCTCAGCCCGCGCCTTAGATGTCTAAAAGAAGATCCGGGTTCGCCCCCTCGCCGAGCAATTCTGCTTTGAGATCCTTTAGTATCGGCAGAATCTTATCACGTCGCCTGAGAAGGATTGAAGGAAACAGCTTCGCACTCACTCAGATGGCTCAGGATCCTATCGAGCTCGGCGAGTGTGGTGATGCTGAAGCAAATCAGGTCAGCGTGTCCCAGCTCCCGCATGGGTTTCAAGCCCGAATGCCGCCCATAGATGGGCTTTCCGTTCGCGCCTTTGTTCGCATAGAGTGCGGATGCCGGGGAGGACTGGAACTGCAGCCCAGGCTCCACCAGTAGCCCCAAGGCACGGCGATGCTCCACCCAGAGGTTGGCGGGAGTTTTCGGGCCTTTCTCGAACATCAGTTCCGTCACATCGCCCTTGCGCCCACGCAGTAGGTAGCGCGCCACCAATGTGCCTTGATGGCCAGCTGGATGCTCGGACGCACGCGTATCCAGAAGCTCAAGGCACTGCAGTTTCAATTCATTTCGATCCATCACGCAACAACCTTGCCTGTCAGTGCCATCAGGCGCTGACGGATCAATTTCTCTCGTTCGCGCACGAACTCGGGCAACATTGCTTCGGTCCAGAGATCGGGCGTATGCGCGATCAGGTGTTTCGCCTTGTAGCCGTCGCTCCGCCCGGTGATCCAAGATTCAAACGGAATGTCCGATTTCTCCAGATTCTCTTGTCCGGGCAACAGTTGCAGGTTTCCGAGCCTGTCAACCGATGCTGTGATCTCGCGGATACGGTGCTCGGGCAGGTTCGCTGCCATGAGAACGCGGCGCTCGGCTCTGCTGCGAGGAATGATGTGATCGACATGATGCGCGGTCCCGCTCCAGTCGAGATCGTCATAGATCAGTGAGAGGGCCAAGAAGGTGCGTGGCTTGTTGTAAGTCAGATCGAGCAGGTCCTCGACGGCCCGCTCGTCCAAACGTGCCAACCGACCGCCGATGGCGAGCGCATGATAGAGCTGGGCTTCGGGAAATTCCCGGCTGAGCTGGCGTGCCTCTTTCAGGGTCCGACGGGCAGCCGAAATCGTCCTGTCTGAGTTACCAGCAAATACGCCCATCAGAAGGCTGTTGATCAGCCAACGCTGGATTGCGCGCGCATTCTGACGGTCGAATTCTGATGTGCCGCGCAGAGTGACGCCGGGCGCGTGATAGAGAAACCAGGCAATGGGCAAGACAGCATTCAAAGAACTCAGGTTGTCCGCATTGATGCCCAGCCCGTTGAGATAGCGAAAGGTTCGCTCCAGGGCGTCGCGAATACCGGGCCAGTTCCGCTCGATTTCAGCGATGGAGTGCTGCGTGAAATTCGAGACGTTGTATTTTACATCGAAACCACAGAGCACGAGGCAGCATTTGAGAATGAAGTCCTTCGAGATCTTGTTCGGTTGCGGCAATTCTTTGTTGATGTAATCGACGAAATCGAAAACGGCCTCACGCGCCGATCCGTTTTCCCATTTCGAGGTGATCAGCGACATGAGCAAATCGGATTTTGACAGCTTCGTGCCGCCGTCATTCGCGCGCACGAAAATGTCGAGCACGCGGTCCACCGAGGCGCTGGTTTCCGTGTAATAGTTGATGACTGCGTCCGCCCAGATCACCTCATGCAGGCGCCGTAGCGTCGTGCTGATCAAGTCGCGCTCGTAAGGGGTCACGCCGTGATGCACGCGTGCGAGCGTTGCCTGGATCAGCGTCTCCAGTTTCTCGGGTGTGCGATGGTTGAGGATGTCGCCGACCCGGAACCATTGATGCCGGTGATCGTTGCGCGGTGCCACCGCGTGAAACCGCAATCCATAGCTCACGCCATGCTCGACGTCCTCGTCCTCATTTTCCGAAGCTGGATCCGTGAGCAGATCGATATAGAGCGTTTTCTCCGACCAAGCGTCCACACTCGAACTGCGCTTATGCTTAGCCTTCTCGGCAAAGCTGCCGCGCAGCGCAATCAAGAGCGAGGTGATCCGTTGTTGGCCATCGAGCACCAGGGTCACATCCCGACCGTTGACCGACGCCGGCAGGTTTTGCATGCCCGGCTTCCAATTCTCGATGAAATTGTAGATCCTTAGCTCGCGCTTCAGATCCTCATCCACAGCCCAGAACATCAGAGAGCTGATCGGATAGCCCTTCAAGAGCGAGTCGATCAGGGTGATGACCTGATCTGAGCTCCAGACAAAGGGCCGCTGGATGGCAGGCAGAAAATACCGGCTGTTCACATCCGCGAGAAGGTCGCCGATCGTGATGGTCGCGTAACTCATTCAGACACCTGGATTTAGGGCCGACAGAGACCGGGCGACGGGACATGTCGCGGCTGCCTGGCGGCGATTTTGAAACTGGGAGGGCGTCACGCAAGGACGCTCATTGGAAGATCCGCTCGCACGCCATGGTTTTTATAAAGGTCATTTGCTCTGGAATTTTGGGGCGGCTCAGATGGTCTTTGCCGCAACTAGCACAACTGTTCGTGGCGCGTTGTCAAGCCATGCGGAATGCCTATCCGCATGGACCGCCAGAACGACTCTCTGATCGCCGCCTTTGCGGTCACGCTCCTCGATGAACGCCAGAAGGCTGGCCTCACGCAGGAGGAGCTGGCCGAACGCGCGGATGTGTCGGCGCGCTTCATATCGTTTCTGGAAACGGGTCGGCGCCAACCGTCGCTGTCAACACTTCACGCGCTCAGCAAGGGGCTGCGTATGCAGATGCAGGATCTCATGGCTGCCGTCGAGCTTCGGCATGAGGCCGAGGTGAGTGCACCACGTCGCACATCTGATTAAGCGGTTGAGCCTTTTGACATGAGGTGTTTCACTGGCAGTGCCGTTATGAACCAAGAGGGGCTTTGCTTTGGGAGCTTTGGTCACGGGGCAGTGCCGGAACCAGTATGCATCCCTGTCGCGTCCGCTGGAAATTTCTAGGACTTCGCTGGATCCCATACATTCCTGCTGGTGTTCATACCCGGATGTCGAGCCATTCCTCGGCGAGGAAGATCTGGACCTATCTTGGCATTTCAAACGGTGCCCTCATCCTGGCACATGCCAGAGACCGCACACTACACCGGCACTTTATCTGTAGGCATCGCTCTGAGATTTGGGTTAGACCGGTTGGACCGCGTTGATTTCCAAAAACTATTCCGGCCCAAGTGGTCCAGATGGTCCAACGTTACCAGAAGACGAGAGAGGCAGTTTACCTCTTTCGTCCCAGAGCCCAGTCACAACTCCGAAGTTGCAAATGGATTTAATCTTTGCGTTCCGGCCACGGCATAACGGACAGGGCGCTGACTTTCGCTGCGAGATCGACAAATGTCCTATCAGAGTCGGCATTCGATGTCCTATGAGAGCAGTGTCAGGCGGGGGAGATCAGTCCGGTTAGGTGGCCGAAGATCTCTTGCATATCTGCCTGGATCATGGCGATGACGCCAGCCGCATCGTCCCCGGCCCCAACCAGTCCGATGGCCTCGCCGACGAAAGGGGCCAATACGGATGTATCTGCCGTCTCGACTGCGGCCTGCCACAGCTTTTCCTGCGCAGGCAGGTCACTTCTGAGCCCGGCCTCATCATCATTCCAGAGATCCACGAAGGTTGTTCGCAGGACGCGACCGGAATAGCGCTTGGGCCAATCGATGCGACGGACAGCGTCGATGACGCGCGTGCGGATCGTGTGATCACCGGTATGGGCGAGCGTCGGCTCGACCAGCCGCCGATCCACGAGCGACTCTCGTGTGCCCCAGAAGCGCGTTCCCATCACCGCGCCGTCAGCACCTAGGGAAAGTGCAGCAAGGACTCCCCTTGCATCGGCGATGCCGCCCGCCGCACAGAGAACGCTTTCGCTCCTTCGGCGCGCGATCTCGTCGGCCACTTCGGGGACGAAGGCCATTGTGCCCCGGCTCTGACCGTGCCCGCCGGCATCGCCACCTTGTGCAACGACCACGTCGACGCCCAGGTCAATGGCGTGGCAGGCGTCCCGAAATGTCTGAACCTGGCAGATCACCGGGACACCGGCCTCGCGGGCCGTGGCGAGAAACGGTGCCGGGTCGGCAAACGACAGGAACAGTGCCCGGGGTCCGCGCGCGAGGACCTGATCGAGAAGAGCGGGTTGATCGTCCAGCACGAAGGAGATGAGGCCAAGGCCCACCGGCGCATCGCCCGCGATGTCGAACTGATCCTCGATCCAATCCGCATCACCATACCCCCCGCCAATCAGGCCAAGTCCACCAGCACGCGACACGGCGGCGGCCAAGGCCCCGCCCGCGACAAAGGCCATGGGCGCTTGAATTATCGGCACTTTGAGGCCGAAAGCATCTGTCAGCCGGGTCCTCATTTGCGCGCTCTGTAGTCTTCCACGGCCAGTCCGCCGATCCCCCAGTTCTCAAGCTCGACCTCGTCGATCACGACAAAGGTGGTCGCGGGATCCTTGCCTAGCACTTCCTGGAGAAGATCGGTCACGCCAGCGATGAGGCTGGACTTTTCGGCCGCCGAAGGACCGGTGCCGTCCGGTCCGCCTTCGCGGGTGATCTTGATGTTCACGTAGGGCATGGGTCAGTCCTTTCTCGGAAGGTAAGTGAAAGCCTTGGTTACTATGCGCCACTTGCCGCCATGCGGCACCAACGTCAGGAAATCGAGGTAGTCGCGCTCCATCATGCTCATCCGCGCAGTGACGCGCGCTATGCGGTCGCTGCCGAAGGCGATTTCCAGGATCGCCTCGTCCCGTGGGTCGCCGCGTTTGGCGGGTGACTCGCGGTCGTCGACGCGTGCCATGTAGGTGTCGAGATCGAAGTATAGCTCATCCCCCTCGGTTGCGCAGACATAGGAGAGACGGGGATGGAAGACCCGGCGGAGCATGGTGCTGTTGGCTTGATGGAGGCCTTCAAAATAAGCTTCCATTAACGCGACGACCTCAGCGTGATCGGTGGGTGTCATTGGATCAGTCCTTCAGCTTTCATCGCATTCTGCGTGGTGGGGCGCTCGGCGACGCGGGCCACAAAGGCGGCGAGGTTTGGCCAGCGGTCGAGGTCGATGCCGGTAAAGTTGGCCCAGTTGGCCACTGCGAAGAGATAGGCATCGGCGACCGAGAAGCGGTCGGCCACCATCCAGGCGTGGCCGTCGGAAAACTGGGCTTCAACCCGGTCGAACTTTGCGGCCACGGCAATGCGGGCGGCGGCCTGTTCGTCTTCCGTGGCGCTACTGTCGAAGAGCGGACCAAAGGCCTTGTGCAGTTCGGCCGAGATCCAGTTGAGTGCCTCGTGCAGGCGGGCCCGGTCGATGGTCCCGGCTTCAGGCGCGAGCCCAGCCTCGGGGTGACGGTCTGCGATCCACTGAAGCACCGCCGCGCCTTCGGTCAGTATCGCTCCGTCATCAAGCTGCAGGGCAGGCACATACCCATTGGGGCTGATCGCGCGGAAGTCGTCGCCGGTTTCGGTGCGGCCCGCATCAGTATCCACGGCCTCGATTTCGAAGGCCGCTCCGGTCTCATGGAGGGCGATGTGGCTGGCAAGAGAGCAGGCGCCGGGTTTGTAGTAGAGTTTCATTTTTAGGTCTCCGTGTTGAGGAATGTCTTTCGCTACACCCGATTATGACCTATTGATAATATCGAGTTTTCACACAAACGATCTTACTTTTCGATCATCATGAAGCACGATCAGCTCCTTGCCTTCGAGGCCATTGTCTCAACCGGCACCTTCCGTGGCGCGGCAGAACGACTCAACAAGTCGCAAAGCGCCATCAGCCACACGATCCGGCAGTTGGAAGAAGAACTCGATCTGACGCTCTTCTCCCGTGACAGCTACCGACCCAGCCTGACCGCCGAGGGGCAGGTCTTTTTCCGCGAGGCCAGCCGCGTTCTGGCGCAGATGCGTGAACTGGGCGCAACGGCTGCACGGCTCCGCGCACGGGAGGAACCAGAACTTCGCCTTGCCATAACCGCAACCCTGCCGTTGGATCACTTGCTCCCGGTTCTGGCGGAGATCGGGCAGGATTTCCCGGCGACACACCTGCGCCTATCGACGGAAATGATGGGCGGCCCGATCACACGGCTGATGGAGGGGCGGGCTGACCTGGCGATCGCAACTCTTGACGGCGTTCCGTTGGACGAGGTCGAGACGCGTCAGATGATAGAGGTCACGATCCGCCCTGTGGCCTGCCTAGAGATGGCCACCCGGCTCGGCCTGGACGCGTTGCCGATGTCGGTGATGCAGTCTATCCCGCAGATCATCGTGGCAGGCACCGGAGGGGCCGAAAACAATCAGAGCCGTGACCTGCTGCCTGGCGGACGCAAATGGACGGTTTCAGATTTCGCGGCCAAGAAGCAGGTGATCCTTGCCGGTCAGGGCTGGGGTGGGCTGCCGGATCATTTGATCCGCAGCGACATTCTGGACGGCACACTCGTCCCGCTGGTCGTCGAAGGCTTCCCCCCGCGCCGATCGGAGATTTTCGCCATCCGCCGCCGGGATCAGCCCCCGGGGCCGGTGGCGACGGCCCTCTGGGAGCGGCTTAAGGATGGAGCGTGACAGGGTCAGCACGGGAATCGAGCGTATAGTCGAACACCGCCTGACGAGTCCTTCCCCTTCAACGCGCAAGTTTTCGGACGACGAATTTGATGCGCCAGTGGGTTTCCAAGAGTTCATGGACGATGTGCTGGCTTGGGCAGAACCGCCCTGTGCCCATTTTCGCAAGCGCAACGAATGGCTGGTCTGGTGATGCTGCCGCGCAGCGCGGGACTGGACTAATCTTGGCAATTCAAACGGTGCCCTTATCCTAGCACATGCCAGAGATCGCGCACTTCACCGGCACTTTATCTGTAGGCATCGATCTGAGATTTCGGTTGGACCAATTGGACCGGTTGGACCGCATTGATTTCAAACCACTATTTCGATCTAAATGGTCCAGATGGTCCAACCGGTCCAACGTTACAAGAAGATGAGAGAGGCAGTCTACCTCTCTCGTGTCGCAACACCGGGAAGCAATCGAGCGGAGAGCTTCTCAGCTCGATATGCCCGTCAGTCGAGAATGCTGGATCCCTTTGTCATCAAAGGAACTGGAAATCATCCACCGTCAGCTGTGCGGCGGTGATACCTTCGACAAGGATCGTGTTGCCGTTCACGCTCATTTGCGCGCCAGCTGCGGTATCAACGATATTCATCGCCGCCACGAATCCGGCGAGGCCGTTGCCACCGTTGTTGATGTTCTCAACACCGGTATCGGGATCAACGCGCCGGATGAAGAAGCTGTCCAAACCATCCTCGAAATCGGTGATCACGTCGCTCTCACCATCAAAGAATGCAGAGAACACGAATTGATCTGCATCCGCTCCACCGGTCATCACGTCATTGCCAGCACCACCATTGATCGTGTCATTGCCCGTGCCGCCGTCGATGGTGTCATTGCGGCCACCGCCAGCAAGGAAGTCATTGCCAGCGTCGCCAAGGATGCTGTCATTGCCTTCGCCGCCACCAACCCGGTCGTTGCCTGTGCCCGCATCAATCGTATCTCGACCAGTGCCACCACCGATGTCATCGGCACCCGAGCCTGCGTCGATGAGGTCGTTGCCGAAGCTGCCCGACATGCTGTCATTGCCGTCGCCACCCTCCAGCGTATCGTTGCCAGCGCCACCGGCCACCACATCGTGGCCAAGGTCGCCCGAGACGCTGTCGTCGCCAAACCCGGCGCCCATGATATCATCGCCCTCGCCGCCAAAGATGGTGTCATTGCCAAATCCGCCGCCGATGCTGTCATTGCCAATGCCGCCATTTATCAGATCGTCGCCGTCGCCAGCTGCAATATTGTCGTCGCCATCACCGCCGTCCAGTAAATCGCTTCCTATGGCACCAGCAATCGTATCGTTTCCTGAGCCCCCGTTGAGATCATCATCGCCCAAACCGCCGATAAGCGTATCGTTGCCTAGTCCTCCTTCTGCTACAAGTCGACGGTCCGCTTCCGTTCCATCGAGCAAGTCATTCCCAACATCACCATCGAAGTAGACTGTGTTGTTGAGAATGTGGGTCAACGCCAATTTTGCAACTTTTAGGCTCGAGCCTGGAACCGCGGCACGAAACAAAAACGAAGTTATTTCCCATGTCAGGAAGAGCGACACCCCTGCCGCGTCACGTATCAAGAGTTCTCCCGCCGGGGTTGCCGACATGTCGAATGAGGTATTTTGGAACTGAGGTGCGTCAAAAATTACGGTGGGTGTGCTATCAGAAGTCGTAGTATCAAGAGATACAGCCCATTGGTCCGATGGCGAATCTAGGGCAAAAACTGTGCCCGCAACCACTTCATCTGGGGAAATTACTGATCCCTTTGGAAGATGGCCAATCCATTCCTGACCATCCCGAACTTCCATCCTCACTTTGATGTCAAATCGATCACGGATGTTGTTGGACTGTCGCCAATCAATCCCTGAACTTGCAGCCGTTTCATCAAGATACCTTGCTGCTGCCAGATACCATTCCATTTTATGCCAATCGAGGCTGGCGGGTAGCGTGTGGTCAAGTTTATAAGTGTCGCCTACAGTTCTGACGCCTATACCAATTTCAGCCACGGGATCACCCTTGATCGCGACATTTACGATTCTTGACTGGAAGGCACCCAATGGGCTTACGGTATATCCGGGATTTGCGAAAGCGACTGTCTCAACATTTGGATTTGACCGTAGGCCTAGACTTTCATCAAGCAAAAGGCGTTGCGCCATCGCAGCACCGAGACTGTGGCCTGTTATGTAGACCTCACTGTATTTGCTGAAATCAATAGAAGCCAGAAGCGGTTGAAACAACTCATAATGCGAAGATATTGCAGCAAAATTATTTACCCAGTCCGAGGTATCGTCGGTGCCACGAAATGCGAGAACCAATGCTTGCCCATCTTGCGATTCCGCCAAAAGGGCACTTGCAACACCAGAAATAAGGTTAAATGGTGAGCCATTAACAAAATAGTTTCCAGAAAAGAAACCCTCTGCGGATTCCGAAAGTCCCGTATTTGGCGTCAGGATGCTCCATCCAAGCTGCTCAAGTTCGGAGACAGTGTTATAATTCTTGTCATATGCGGCATTAGAGAACAGAGCCAATGTCGTCAGCTTGCCCCCCACATCGTCAAACAGTTCCTGCGCCGCCTTCAGTTGCTCAGCTTCGGCCAATGGTAGCACGGTGGCAACGACGCTGTCGTTGAAGGCGCCGGCTTGGTCTATAACATTGAAGCCGATCCTGTCCGTGTCGTCACCTACGACGAATGACCATCTGGGCAGTTCTTCGATGGGGCGCTCAAAAAGCGTGTTGTCATCTTGCCGTATTCCGTCAAAGGTCAGATATCCGCTGCCTGGCGTGCGATCGAGCACTGCAAAACTGCTAATGCCATCATTTCCGTCTGGATCGAAGAAGCTGAAAAGGTTGACAAGAGGGATGCTGCTGCCTGCCGCACCTTCGGCGTCGTTCGCTTCGGCGACTGGCCTGTGATTGACGAGCGTGGCTACTCCGACCTCTTCCAGTCCCAACTGGTAAAGACCGGTCTTGTTTGTCCAGTCACCATCGCCACCAGCGCTGACTGCGAGATAGTAGGTCACTGGGCCGCTACCCGGCGCACTAAATGTAAAATCCGGGTTTGTGCCTTCGAACAACCGCGACGCGCTCACCGTATCGTTCCAGTATAGCCGCATTGCAATGGCATCTAGGCCATCCGTCAGGCTGACATCTGCGGTCCCGGTAAAGCGATATTCTGTCCCGCCCTGGAGGGTGACGCGATAGTAATCTGTATCGAAATATCTGCCACCTATATCTCTCTGGTGGATTTCTTCAGTCAAAATATTGCCGGCCGCCAGTGTTGACGTAGTCGACGGATTGGCGGGAATTGTATCGACACCAATATCATCATCAATAATAGTTACATGGGTAGCCGAAAATAATAAACTTGAACCCGGATAGCTCAGACCTGCCATGAACCCCTTTGTAAGAATACTTGATTGATCATTTGGAATATTTACGGTGACACTTTGTTCCGGACCGTCTGGAAATAATACCAACTCCCTCATATAAAAATCATCATAAGTCGCGTCGTAAAGCGGACTTAACACAAAATATACATCATTGGCCGTTGCGGATTTTTGCCTTATCGTAAACTCAAAGCTTTCAGCGCTTTCTCTGACATACAATTGTCCCTCGGGGGTCATTGTATGATCACTGCCAAAAGATAAACTAGGCCGATCAGAAATAGAGAATATATTTTCATCTAAAATCACGCCGTCAGAGTCTTCTATCACAGCTCGAAAATATTCAATGCCTTCGTTTAGCTCATCATTAAATACAAGGATGGTATTATAAATTGTATCTTGACCTTCGGCGAAGGTCATCGCAACCCTCTCTCGTCCGGTAAAGTCACCGTCGTTGGTTGCTCCTTCAAAAAATTCGGTATCTTCACCATTTAAGGCGCTAAAGTAAACAGTATCTGTGCCTGTCGAGGTTGAGCGCGAAATCGAGAAGGTAATCGCCGCATTTTCGTGTTCAGTTACTCTAGAAACCAGTGTTGATAATGAAAAATCTGTAGCGCGCATATCATATGCCTTATAAACATTCAAAATAAGAAAAACTTTGATTAGAGAAAACGATACTGCCGACACACAAATCGCGCAAGTTTCGATTTAAGTCATAAGCGTTGATATAATGGTTCCTCCGGGAGATTACGCTTTGGTATGTTCAAAGAAACGATTCGGATAGGTTACCTATCTCGTGCCTATACAACCGAAAAAAATCGAGCAGAGAGCTTCTCAGCTCGATATGCCCGTCAGTCGAGAATGCTGGATCCCTTTGTCATCAAAGGAACTGGAAATCATCCACCGTCAGCTGTGCGGCGGTGATACCTTCGACAAGGATCGTGTTGCCGTTCACGCTCATTTGCGCGCCAGCTGCGGTATCAACGATATTCATCGCCGCCACGAATCCGGCGAGGCCGTTGCCACCGTTGTTGATGTTCTCAACACCGGTATCGGGATCAACGCGCCGGATGAAGAAGCTGTCCAAACCATCCTCGAAATCGGTGATCACGTCGCTCTCACCATCAAAGAATGCAGAGAACACGAATTGATCTGCATCCGCTCCACCGGTCATCACGTCATTGCCAGCACCACCATTGATCGTGTCATTGCCCGTGCCGCCGTCGATGGTGTCATTGCGGCCACCGCCAGCAAGGAAGTCATTGCCAGCGTCGCCAAGGATGCTGTCATTGCCTTCGCCGCCACCAACCCGGTCGTTGCCTGTGCCCGCATCAATCGTATCTCGACCAGTGCCACCACCGATGTCATCGGCACCCGAGCCTGCGTCGATGAGGTCGTTGCCGAAGCTGCCCGACATGCTGTCATTGCCGTCGCCTCCTGATAGCGCGTCGTCATCCGCGCCACCTGCTACCACGTCGTTGCCAAGACCGCCCGAGACGCTGTCGTCGCCAAAACCACCTCCCATGATGTCATCGCCTTCGCCACCATCGATATTGTCATTGCCCAGACCGCCGCCGATGCTGTCATTCCCAAGGCCGCCAAACACGATGTCGTCACCGTCAGATGCGGAGATATTGTCGTCACCGTCACCGCCATCGAGTGTGTCGTTGCCAACCCCACCTGAAATAGTGTCCTGATTGTCACCGCCAAGAATTTGGTCATCACCGGATTGGCCGATCAATAGATTGTTCCCTGCGACAGCAAATATAACATCGCCACCTGACCCACCGATTAAGGTGTCATCGGCGCGGGACCCGATCAATGCATCAGAAAACCCCTGATTGTTCACATCTGCCAAAAATTGAAATCCATTGGTCGCAATTGCGCCTCCCAACCCCAACCGTTCTGCTGTCAAATTTGCAAGGCCGGGCTGCAGTTCAGCAAGTGACGTCTGGCTACCATCTTCAAGATTTAGTGACCACGCGTCATCAAAACCAATGGATGCGGTTCCAATCTCGTTTACGCTTTCGTCTCCACCGCCGCCGGCGAAAAAGGGTGTCGCGTCAAGAAATAAATCCATAAAATTACTCGGAGCCGCAGATACGACATCGACAAGATCTTCAGCCGTCTCGGGAAAGTATCGGTTCAGAGCCCAGTTCGTGCCTATGGCAACGACGGCACCACCCGCCGCCACCAAGATGACCGGGGCTCCAGCGCCTACGATTCCTGCTGCGACCAAGCCCTTTGCCAAGCCCGCCGTCGCAACCTTCCCAGCTATCCCGGACGCAAATCCAAGTATTACATCACTGTGAGCTGCAAAAAGAGCAGAGTTTGCACTCCCTCCATTCAGAACGTCAACTCCGGCACGGCTATAGGATGCAAGAGCACCCAAGCCTGCGACTAACTCCGTGTTAAAATTTAATTGTGCAATATCTGAAACTGAAAAAGAGTCTGAGTTGGCCACGAAGGTTCGAACATTGACGCCTGAAGTTATGTCAATGCCATTTGCTAGCAGTCGGTCTAACTCCCAATCTCCCAAGATCGCCAAGGAATCGAGGAAAGACACGAGCAATTCAGTCCCATGTGCGGTCAATTCCTCCCAATCTGTTTCCGAAAACAACCTGGTGTCGGCCTGCGTGAGTTCCTGAAACGTAATCCTTTCAGAAGACGCAACAGCTCCCGTTTGCCTTATCTCAAGAACGCGTTCAGAGCTTGTTTCATTACCAGAGGCGTCGCGAACCTGAAGCGTCACCGCGTCATGGCCAAGTGAAGGTTGGCTCACGTATGACACTGAGGAAAAATCTGAATAATTGAGCCAACCACTATTGGACCCTAAGGCTTCACCGTTGAGCACAAATCCGCCAACCGCGCCTCCGTCGTCAATGAGCCGAAATGATTGAAGGTCGTCTGCACCGTCTGGATCACTCACACGGAACAGAGCGTCGAGACGGGTTGAAGAGCCTGCTGCAAGAACATCAGATCCAGAATCGACAATACTTGGTGCGCGCGATGTATTGTCTGGTGCATCCACGATGAATTCCATCGTGAAGTCCCCACTTGATCCACCTGATTTATCGAAAGTTTCGACTACTATCCTGTTGTTTCCTGATTGATTGCCGGCCAAATAGGCAACCTGTGACAATTCCTGAAAAGACACATCGAGATTTGTGCCGACCACCCTTTCGCCACCTATAGTCAGAAATCCCCCGTCTGTTCCCGGAGTAGCATCCCAGAATCGCACGAAACTGATGTCGTCCAAGCCATCCGGGTCTGTTACTTCGATCATCGTATCCGCAGTGCGTTCTTCCGATGATGAGAACCAGACTGTCGTCTCGCCGCGTATCTCAGGTGATGTGTTGGTTGGTCCATCATCAAGGATGCTTCCTCCGCCAGAAATGTAGCGGTCGCCTGCAGCCAGTAGTCCGTCACTGCTGGACGAGTCTACAAAGCGGATCTGGTCTAGTATTGGATCGCCAACCGGGCCCTTGGCGATCTGGTATGCAGGGAAGCTCTGGCCAGCACCGTTTACAAAGTTACCAAAACTCGATCCGAGATTCAGGTGCAGGTGCGTTCCTTCTCGGAAACCAGTATTGCCAATCGCACCGATAACATCGCCTGCCGCAACCAAAACGTCCGGACCACCGCTCTGGGACGCAATCCAGCGCGCTTCGAGGTCCTCAATCGTCGCATTGTCGCGCAGATGAACGTAACTGGAATAGAACCGGGTGCCTCCAACGGTGTGTTCAAGAGTCACTACATTGCCAAGCCCGCCGGCCGGGCCTAGAGAAGGATCGCGCGGCGTGGTATTTTGGCTAAATGCCCCGCCATCTAGCACCCCAGCATGAACGAAGACCACCCGGCCGGCAGCAACAGCCGTGACCGGTGCGCCGAAGGTGGGCACGCCGGCCAGAGCGAAGTCCCATGCGCTATAGAGATCCCCTTGATGGCTTGGTGCACCTGGTGCTTGAGTTACAGAAACTTCATAACCAGAGGAAATGGGCGTTAGTAATGAGATGTCTTCAACGTCAGACAATACTTCTCCATCCCAAAGAGGGTTGGTGACTCTAAAAACGTCTGACGTTCCGTTCGTATCACCGCTGACCAAGTTACTCGCTGTCGACGAAAACAAGATATATCGACCATCTTCCGAGAGCCGTCCATAAAATGAGTCCACATTAACCTGTTCTCCGCTGCTGGACACATTTACCCGTTCGGTGGTGCCTTGCTGCAAAGCACGGATAAAAAAGTCTCTCCGGCCATTGGTATCTCCGTCGACCAGATTGCTGGCCGCAGACCAAAATAGAACATATTGGCCGTCATCTGACATTTCTCCGTAAACTGACAACGCATTAGCTTGTTCTCCGCTGCTGGACACATTTACCCGTTCAGTAGTGCCTTGCTGCAAATCGCGGATAAAAAGATCTCTCTGACTGTTGGTATCTCCGTCGACCAGGTTGCTCGCCTCAGACCAAAATAGAACATACCTGCCGTCGGCTGAGATATCTCCATTAGATGAAGATCCATTACCCTGTTCCCCGCTGCTCGACACACTTACCCGCTCAGTGGTGCCTTGCTGCAAATCACGGACAAAAAGGTCTGCCAGACCGTTGGTATCTCCGTCGACCAGATTGCTGCTGACAGAGTAAAGCAAAACATAACGGCCGTCGGCTGAGATGTCCGCGTCAAATGAAAATCCATTACCCTGTTCCCCGCTGCTCGACACATTTACTCGCTCAGTAGTGCCTTGCTGCAAATCGCGGATAAAAAGGTCTGCCTGACCATTGGTATCTCCGTCGACCAGATTGCTGGCGTGAGACGTAAATAAAACATACCTACCATCAGCAGAGAGTTCTCCATCAGATGACCTCCCATTAGCTTGCTCTCCGCTGCTGGACACATTTACCCGTTCAGTAGTGCCTTGCTGCAAATCGCGGATAAAAAGATCTCTCTGACCGTTGGTATCTCCGTCGACCAGGTTGCTGGCGTCAGAGGAAAACAAAACATGCCGAGCATCAACCGAGAGTTCTCCTTCAGATGACCTCCCATTAGCCTGCTCTCCGCTGCTGGACACACTTACCCGTTCAGTGGTGACTTGCTGCAAATCACGGATAAAAAGGTCAGTCTGACCGTTGGTATCTCCGTCGACCAGGTTGCTCGCCTCAGACCAAAATAGAACATACCGGCCGTCGTCTGAGATCTCTCCATATCGAAGCAACTCATTAGCCTGCTCTCCACTGCTGGACACATTTACCCGTTCAGTAGTGCCTTGCTGCAAATCGCGGATAAAAAGATCTCTCTGACCGTTGGTATCTCCGTCGACCAGGTTGCTGGCCTCAGATAAAAATAAAACAAAACGGCCGTCCGCCGAAAGCTCCTCATAGTATGATCCAAGCGCAAAAAATGAAACTGTGTATGACCCCGCATCAGCCTGCTCTCCACTGCTGGAAACAGAAACCCGCTCAATCTCGAATGTTTGGGGCATCTCAAATCCCTTCTTTTCTATACTGCGTAGCAAGCACGACTTCGAATTAATATCTTTTGATGTTAGGCAGGGTCAGCAATTGCGTCAATGTCCGTGTGTCGACGCAAAGAATTCGGACCCATGCCGCGTTGATTGAGGAATTTCATGCCTGAAAATACGATTGATCTAACCGCCAGCCCTAGCTTCGCGTCATGGCTGCATGAGCAGAGAATAAGTATCGCATTTACCTCCTACCGAGCCGGAAAGCTTATCACCTTGGGCAGTGGCGTTAATGGTCAGTTGACAGCTTCGGACTGCTCGCTCGAACGCTGCATGGGCCTTGGGCAAGGGGAGGGGCGCCTTTGGGTGGCCTCAGCCTACCAGCTATGGCGATTTGTCAACATTCTTGGGCGGGGGCAAATTCATGAAGGCCATGACGCCGTCTTTCTTCCGGTAAGCGCCAATCTGACCGGGGCTGTCGACGTCCATGACATCGCAGAAACTGCCGAAGGCAAGCCTATTTTTGTGGTGCCCCGATTGAATTGCCTCGCCACTCTATCTGAGGCGCACAGTTTCAAATTACTCTGGCAGCCGCCTTTCATTACGGATGTGGTCGCAGAGGACCGCTGCCATCTCAACGGTTTGGCTATGCAGGATGGTGCACCACGGTTTGTTACATGCCTTGCCAAATCAAACAAAAGCGGCGAATGGCGAGATCACAAAGCCAATGGAGGCCTCGTGATAGACGTTCAATCCGGGGACATTGTTGCGTCGGGACTCAGTATGCCGCATTCACCGCGGCTATATAACGAAACCTTCTGGATGCACCAAAGCGGAACGGGGGAGTTCGGTCGTCTTGACCTCAAAGAGGGCTTGTTCGAACCAGTCGCAGCCCTACCGGGCTTGCCGCGCGGACTGTCATTTGTAGGTCGATGGGCAGTTATCGGAGTGTCAAAGCCGCGTGGCGATAGCGAGTTTGACGGATTGCCTCTTGGCGAACGTCTGACACGCAACAACATCCGCGCGATCTGTGCGATCTTCGTGATCGACCTACAGAGCGGTCAGATTGAACACGTCGTTGAGATTGGGCCTGACGTAGAAGAGCTTTATGATGTCGTGGTAATCCCAATGTGTAGAAATCCACGGTTAATTGACCCGAAAAGCGACGAAGCACGGTATTTTCTACGACCTGAAATACGCCAGCATTCAAATCACCCATTCTAAGGTGCCACCGCTTCCATTGGTGTCTAGAGAGCCCAACGAATTGAAATAATTTACCTTTTCGGGCCGAGAACCCATCAGTTTAGACTGGTGGATTTCTTTACCCAAAACAAAAAGCTGAAGTCATCTAAAAGTGGGTCTGCTTTAGCGGCAATTCGGCGCTTATCAGTGAAGTAAGCCGCAGCCGCAGATCGGACCCTTTCCCCCCCTTTTTCATCAGGAGCACCGTCACGGCTATCTGACTGCTGCGCATGGCGCGCGCCGGCGTCGCCACGCTCCCATACATGATCCTCGATCCGACCAAACCGCCACCATGCTCCTGTCTCACCCATGCCTCATCCATGCTCGCAAAGCGCGTTACCACGTCTAGATATCACGGTTCCTCAGCACGTCCGATGTATCATCAGTGTGAAGGACGACTGCCCGGCGCTCTAGGATGGTCTATGACCGCGATCCGCATATCTCGACGAAATGACGATGCGCCTGACAGTGCGCCAGTATGGAGGCGTTTCTCACGCCCTGCTCTCGAAGTTCCGTTTTGCCGTTTCTCTATATTTTGTTGGCATTTCATGTCGACAATATTTCCATTAAAGCTCAGAAAACGTCATTTCTGATTAATTTTGTCAACTTAAGGTAAACTTAGCGACAACCTTTCATGGCCAATTCAGGCAATTTCAGGTCCAGTTCCCCTCAGTTCCCGACCTAAAGGTTTCCCACTATTTTCATCAGGTAAACCTTTGGCAACCTCAGGGACGCCATCAAACGGGATCCGGCGAGGGACGGATGCACAGCCATTCCTCGCCGGGGATTCACGCCCATTTCTCCTACGCCTTCCTAGCCTCACATATACGCCGCAGGAGCTGCACCCGCCGCAAGGTCGGTTCCGGGTCGCCCTCCAGACTGATCATCCGCAGGAATTCAAGCCAACTGAGTTCGTTCTCAGTGAGGTCTTTCATCTGCAGCATCATGCTCACCTACCGAAAATCGCGTTGAGTGCCGCCTGCGACCGGCTGGTCATGCGCGGATCGCTGTTGTCGGAGGCGTCGCGGATTGCCTTGATCCAAGTTGTCTCATTTTCAGTGATGGGTTCGCCAAAAATCTCTATCACTGCAGCAGCGGCGGTCCGGCCGATCGCTTGCTCCAAAGCAAGCCGCATAAGATAGGCCGGGTCACACTCCAGGGCGCGCGCCAAGCCCGGAATGCGGTCGAGCGCTGCCTTGGACTTTCCCTGTTTGATCATCGTGACCATGTTGGCGTTGTTGAAGCCCGCCTGCGCGGCGATCTCGGCCTGTGTTTTCTTGGTTCTCAACTCTAAAATCCGGCGCTCGACAAACTGCGCCAACTGGGTGTCTTCGTGCGGTTTCTTGGTCATCTCTAACTCTCTCTCAATCTGATGTGCAGCACATGCTGCTGAATTCATTATAGAAATATTGCTATGGGGCTGTTCGGCAGGATGAAGAAACCCGTTAAGTCAGGCAGATTTTATTCCGGTGAACCCTCATGAGTCAGATGTTCGAGCCCAACGGTGCATGCCTCTGCAACGAGCGATGTGCGGACTATCAGGATGCGCGCTCGTGGCGATATTGCGATTGCGAGATTGGGAAAGCGTGGCAGGAAGACATCAAATACAGTTGGGAAAAAGCTTATAACCTATTGAATTATATAAGCGCATTTATGATGTGTTTTGAGAAATTACAGAATGATTTCAATGTATATATGCGGAATCATAATCCGCGTGTCGGGGGTTCGAGTCCCTCCTCCGCTACCATTGCACCCCAGATTGCGTTGACACATTGCCAGAGGTCCTTAGGGTCAAGCAGGTGGGTCAGTCTTCCCGAAATCTCG
>Ga0209024_1000977_pt1 | contig 32096 bp, 31 predicted proteins | sample AutmiccommunBRH5_FD_187380 | JGI IMG/M metagenome (GOLD analysis project Ga0209024, IMG submission 187380) | Deep subsurface microbial communities from Mt. Terri, Switzerland - Autotrophic microbial communities BRH/5 (SPAdes) (version 2) | ecosystem: Environmental > Aquatic > Deep subsurface >...
AGCAGAGAGTGCCAAACCTGACTGTCAAAACCCCAACCATGAAACAACACCAGTGGGCTGCCTCTACCATGGGTAATTATATTAATAGTCATAAAAATTTTTCATGTAAGCACATAAATAATTTATCAATGTCTTCGGGTTGATGATGGTAGTTCAATGTCACCCGCAATCCTGTCTCCTGGCGGCTGACTGTGGGCTGGCGCATCGGCAGGCATACAATACCCCGCTCACGCAATTTTGTAGAGTAAGACAAAGCTCGCTGCGGGCAGCCTAATTGCAGTTGCTGGATAGCTGATGATGAATCCCGCCATGTAAGCGGCGAATGACTGATTGCCTGGCGAAAATAACCAACCAGTTCTGCCAATTTGGCCCGCCTATCATCAGCGCATCGTACGATATCCAGCGTTTCCAATAAGCCATAGGCGAAAGCCGGGCTTATTGCCGTGGAATAGATTTGCGAACGTGCGGATTGCAGCAACGCATCAATCCATGCACCTTGGCCTGCAATAACGGCTCCAAAAGCCGCGCAAGCCTTTCCAAAAGGTATTACTCTCAGTGGGACATCGTCTTGAGTCAATTGCTGTTGAGCAACAGCGCCTAAGCCTTCGGGCCCTAAAACGCCAAAAGCATGAGCCTCATCTACCAACGCTTCACCATCATGCTGCTTGCACAAGCGGGCAATCTCAGCCAATGGTGCTATTTGCCCGCTCATACTGAATACACTCTCGGTAATTAATACTGCATCATGAGCGCATTGCTGGATTTTTAAAGTCAGATCAGATAAATCATTGTGTAAGTAGCGGGTAAAAGGCGCGCCGGATAATTTTAAGCCATCATAAATTGATGCGTGCACCTGTTTATCAATTATCACAAGGGCGTCATGATGGCCTAACATATTAATGAGGCTTAGATTTGCCGAATAGCCGGATGAAAAAAGCAGGCAATCATCCACACCCAACGCATCGGCAAATGCTTTTTCCAATGCTTGATGAACAGGATGATAGCCGCAAACAAGCATTGAACCCCCGCTGCCTGCGGGATATCGTTGCAGCCCTGCCTGATAGGCATTTCTTACTCGCTGATCCATCGTCAATGACAAGTAATCATTGCTGCTAAAATTAATAACCCCTGCCTCAGAGGTTAATTGACGCTGGCGATGCATGCCCTGCTGTCGACGTTCTGCGAGATGATGAGTGAGCTTATTGCTTAGCATGTCAGTCGGTTAGTGCTTGCAAACCAAGCTTCTCGAATAATTGCTTATCGCGCTCGCGCTGTGGATTTTCTTCAGTCAATAATTTATCGCCGATAAACACTGAATTAGCACCGGCAAAATAACAAAGTGCTTGTAATTCATCGCTCATTTCGGTACGTCCGGCGGTTAAGCGCACAGCACTTTTCGGCATCAATATTCTCGCTGTGGCAATTGTACGGACCAATTCAATGCCTTCGACTTGTTTTGCTGATGCTAACGGCGTACCGGCAACTGGAATCAACCGATTGATAGGCACACTTTCAGGCGGGGTTTCAAGGTTTGCCAGGGTATATAAAAATTCAATTCGATCCTCGCGCGTTTCTCCCAATCCAAGAATACCTCCACAACAAACATTTATACCGGCATTACGAACATTTTCTATTGTTTCCAGCCGATCACTAAAACTGCGTGTCGTCACCACTTTATCGTAATAACTCGGCGAGGTATCAATATTGTGATTATAAAAATCGAGGCCAGCATTTTTTAACACTTGTGCGTGCTCAGGAGATAACATGCCAAGCGTCATGCAGGTTTCCAGGCCCATTTCCTTCACGCCTTCGATCATCGCTGTTAATTCTGGCAGCACTTTAGCCGGTGGACAGCGCCAGGCCGCCCCCATGCAAAAGCGAGTTGCACCCCCGGCTTTTGCTTCACGCGCACGGGCAAGCACTTCCTCTACAGGCATCAATTTTTCCTTTTCCACATGGGTCTTATGATGGCCGCTTTGGGAACAATAACCACAATCCTCAGGGCATGCGCCGGTTTTTATGCTCAACAGCGTCGCCAGTTGTAATGAATTGGCAGGGTAATGTTGGCGATGCACTGTGTGTGCCGCGTATAACAAATCATTGAACGGTTGTTCATAAATCGCAGCTACTTCATGAAGCGTCTTGCGCCCGATTACTTCACTCACATTTAACCCCAGTTTTTTATTATTAATTCACATGATAAAGTGATGCCATTTATTGTCAACTGGAAATTAGAAAATGGTTAACGAGTCTGATTTAATTCAACGTGATTTAAAACATATTTGGCATCCTTGCTCACAAATGAAAGATTTTGAACAATGTCCCCCGTTGGTGGTCAATGGTGCCAAAGGCAGTTATTTACACACCAATCAGGGTCCGATCATCGATGCAATATCCAGTTGGTGGTGTAAATCATTAGGCCATGGCAACCCCGCAGTGATTTCAGCAATCAAAAATCAGCTCGATAGATTTGAACATGTCATTAGTGCCAACACCACACACCCTCAAATGGTTGAATTAGCAGAGCAACTAGCTGAAATCAGTGGTCAACAACATGTTTTTTTTGCAAGTGATGGTTCAAGTGCTGTAGAAATCGCCATGAAACTCGCGCTGCATGCCAACTTCCTGAAAGGCTCGCCTACACGCAACAAATTCATCGCACTTAAAAACGGCTACCATGGAGAGACACTAGCTACATTGAGTGTCAGTGATTTAGGTCTTTATAAAAAACCGTTTGCCCAGTTTGGTCTAGACTGCGATTTTATCCAAACCATCCCCTATGTTGCAGGCATTAATGACCCCTTATGGCATAACACTGATGATGTATGGCCTTTGATTGAACAAGAACTTGATGCCATCAAGTCAACTGCTTGCGCCCTTTTGGTTGAGCCAATTGTGCAAGGAGCAGGTGGCATGCGCTCTTATAGCGCTGATTTTTTACGCAAATTGGCCTTATGGGCTAAACAAAACGACATTTATTTAATAGCCGATGAAATCATGACGGGCTTAGGCAGAACAGGTAAATGGCTTGCATCGCATCATGCAGGCATTAATGCCGATATGATTTGTCTATCCAAAGGACTAACCTCGGGCACACTGCCTCTAAGCTGCGTCTTAATTGATAACGCCATATACAATCTATTTTATGATGATTATGAGCAAGGAAAATCATTTCTGCATTCACACACCTACAGCGGTAATTCATTGGCTATCAGTGCAGCGCTTGCCACCCTCAAAACAATGCAGGCTGAAGGAATCAATCAACAAGCCGATGCATTAGGGGCTTGTATGCGCGGTTATTTTTCTGAAATAGCCACGAAAACTGGCAAACTAGACCATATTCGTTCGATTGGCGCATGGGTCGCAGGTGACTTAAAATGCCCTGCCTCGCATCGCTTAGGTTACCAGGTTTATCAAGAGGCTTTAGGAAGAGGCGCATTATTGCGACCCTTAGGCAACACAATTTATTGGCTTCCTCCTCTGACAACTGATCATAGTACCATTGGGAAATTAGCCGAAATAACGCTAGACTCAATAGAAGCAGCCTATAAAAACCAGGGATTTTGATTAGGAATAATCAATAAGATGAATTCATCAAATTCATCCCAAGGAGTTTACATGAATAAAGCAATCATCTCGGCCGCGATTGGGGCATTGGCTTTTATTGCTTTGCCATCGTGGGCAAACACCCTTGCTATGACTGATATCACGGATGAAAATAATTACTGGAATTGTCATGCTTATGATAGTCAAAACATGCAATGGGAGGCAAAAAGTCAATTTGAACGTGCTGCCGCCAGTAAGGCGTTTGATGCCTGTAAAAAACAAAGTCACGTGCCTCAGAGTTGTAAAATTGCCACAGACTATTGCGATTCCATTGTTAACGGCGTAAATACGCGTCCCATGTGGCAATGCACTGCATTAGATCAAATGGCTAAACACTGGGTCAGTCAAATTTACGTTCAGCGCGATGAGGCCGCCCTCGATGCCAAAGCATTTTGTCAACAACACAGTGGCATGCCACAGAGTTGCTATCTTAATTTAATGACTTGTAAAAACCTCAATGAACATACTAGCCACAGTGTGGCACGAAACATAGAATAACTTGGCGAGAGCCTCTCTCCCCGAGTGCGGGGAGAGGGGAATAATGGTGAAATTATTTAGATGAGATTATAAGTGGCTTTTTTGGTTGGATTAACTGGAAATATTGCTAGTGGGAAATCTGCTGTTGCAGCACAATTTGCAACGCTAGGTATTGATGTTATTAGTGCTGATCAGATTGCCAAAGCATTAACGGCACGGCAAGAGCCAGCATTTTATAAAATAATTGACCATTTTGGCACATCGATATTAACAACCGAAGGGGAGTTAGATCGCCGCCTGTTACGACAGCTAATTTTTAACGATGCAACTGAACGACTATGGCTTGAATCTTTGCTTCATCCTTTAATTCGACAGGCAATAAGAAAAGAGGCTCAAAAATGCCAAAGCCCTTATGGCCTAATCGAAATACCACTTATCCCAGACAAAGCACACTACCCTTATTTGAACCGTATTTTACTGGTAGTCGCTAATCAAGACCTGCAAATAGCGCGGATTATGGCAAGAGATAACTGCAGCAAGGAGCATGCATTGGCTATTTTAGCCACCCAGGCGGATGAAAAAAAACATCGTCTGATAGCGGATGATGTTTTGATAAATAATGGCTCTATCGAGCAATTACAACAGCAAGTTAAGGCATTACATGAACGATACTTACAATGTGCATCACAAGAAAAAAAATAAATCTAGACTTTTTACTATTGGGTGCATCATCGGGACTAGACCAGAAGCCATCAAGATGGCGTCTATTATTTTTCAATTACAAGCGTGCTCCTGGGCAAATGTATTTATCATTAATACCGGTCAACACAAAGATATGCTGGACAGCATGTTAGAGGTCTTTAATTTAAATCCCGATGCTAATCTTAATAGCATGACATCCAATCAATCGTTGGGTGAGCTAACGGGTAACTTATGTAACAAACTTGATCATCTGATTAAAAACCAGCATTTTGATGTACTGCTTGCTGCAGGTGACACTACCACGGTACTTGTGTCGTCTTTAATTTCTTTTTACCATCGAATTCCTTTTGGCCATATTGAAGCAGGATTACGAACCTTTAATCACAACGAGCCGTTCCCTGAAGAAATGAATCGCGTGCTAACCGCCCCGCTCGCAACATGGCATTTCGCGCCAACATTACTGGAAAAAGAAAACCTGCTTCGTGAGCACGTCGCTTCATCAAAAATAATTGTAACGGGAAATCCTGTTATCGATGCCTTGCTTTGGGTGATAAAAAACAAACCTGATAATAATCCTCATGATTTACCCAATACCATCGTTGTCACAGCGCATCGTCGCGAAAATTTTGGCAAAAATTTACAAAATATTTGTTTGGCCATAATAGAACTAACCGAATTATTTGATCATATTAATTTTGTGATCCCTGTTCATCCCAACCCCGCCATACAGAAAAATATTCAACTACTGCTTCACGATAAGCCCCGCATTCATCTTTTGCTACCTTTAAAATACGATGAATTTGCACACCTAATGAACCGATCATTATTTATTCTCACAGACTCAGGCGGTATCCAGGAAGAGGCGCCGGCACTCGGAAAACCGGTTCTAATCTTGAGGAACAACACAGAGCGTACCTCTATTATCACCCATGGCCTTGGATTGCTGATTGGGACTGAAATAAACGGTATTGTACATGCTGTAAGCCAGTTATTGTGTGATAAAAAATTGTACCAGGACATGGCGCAAGGTATTTCTCCCTATGGGGATGGAAATGCGGCGAAACGAATTGTAGCTGAATTAAAAAAGCACTTGGATGTGAACTCCTCTGTCCATATTAATACTTCATTGGCAAGCACTTAGGACGCTGGAATGGTTATAAATTGCGGAATCGAGTATATACCCATCGAACATGATAAGATAACATTCATGGTTAGTTTTGACAGGTGTCAATAGCCCCTAATCCACTGATTAAAATGGGTTTTTCCTAATATGTTCAAAAAACGGATTTTTATTTCATTATGCGTTTTATTGCTCATCATGGTTGCATTTTTCTTTTTTGCCGTGCATCAAGCACAAAAATTACAACGCGATCCTGTTGTGTTGATGAATAAATATTATCACTTCAAAAACTCCGACCCTGAGGCTGCAAAAAAAGCGCTTCATATTATTTTAAATCAGGATGGTCGCTATCTGCCGGCTCACAAGGAACTTAGTCAATGGTTGCTATACAATAATAATATGCCAGAGGCTTTGCATTCATTAGAGCAGCTAAATGCCCTCTTACCCGATAACGAAACGTATAAGTTGCAGCTGGGTTATTTATACTACTTAAATGGCGACTGGGAAAAATCAGCTCGCGTCTATGCACAGATGATAGACCATGTCAGTAGGGCGGCTACTGTTAAAGCACAGCAAGCATTACTTGCAATGACATCATACCTGCCAAACTACCAGCATTATGCTTCTAATGAACAGGTGTACCCAACTCATTTTCAAATGACTCAGGTAGTAACAAAATCACTTTATCCCAAAGACCAGACAATCGTGCCATCATATAAGCTATATTCATTCAAAGAAAAAAGCACAAGCCATGCCTTAAAACCCATCATTAATAAACACCCCGACCCCGTGCAAGCACTTAAAGAGTCAGGTTACTCTGCCATAGTAAAAGGGCATAGGATTGATGCAATAAGTTATTTTACTCGCGCTTATGATCTAACCGGTGATTCTGTCTTAGCGATGCAATTGGCTTATTTATATGATCAGGCAAATAACAAACCCGCCGCCTATTACTATTTTAAATTAGCCACCCGCAGCCCCGATAAGCAATTATCATTGCGCGCTGAAAATGCATTAACGAATCTCGCCGGCCAACAAACCAAAGCCTTACCCGCTCCTTATTTTTCAGAAACGTTCTTCAACCCATTTACTCAAAGCCGTTTTGGGTTAACAGTGAGGCCATTCCTTTGGCGTTTTGGCATAGAGCAATCTAATCGTCTGCAGAGTAAAACGTATTTATTTTTTCGCCGTACAGATGATAATCGCTCGGTCAATTTAGGTGAAATTTCACAAATTTTTGAAGATAACGTACAAATTACTGGTGTCGGTGCTCAAGTTACTCCATTTAGTAAATTTCCCCTGATTGGATTCGTCGAAACAGGTGCGGCATATGATTTAGTTTACCGCAACCGAAATCGTTGGCGCGCGGATTTACGTGCAGGTTTCATGTATTACCAGGAATTTGGTGCAAGACCTGCCTACTTCGATAAATTAACAATATCATCCTGCTATTACAGCAACTGGTATGCCGATGCGACTTATTTCTCCAGATACAATAACAACGTAATTGGCTTAATTCGAACCCATCAAGGCATCCGCTTACTCCAATACCACAGCAGCATGCTAAATCTATACGTAGCAGGACGCGTAATTACTGACACACGGCGCGAATTTTTCAATAACATTGGCGAGATTGGACCTGGAATCGCGTTTATTCCTACCAATCGCTTTAATTTACAACTGCGTTTTGAGCATATAAATGGCATGTACCTGCCTGCTGGCGGCTCAATTAATCCTTATGGGAAGTACTACAGTAATAACCTCGTTCAACTTAATTTTTATGTGAAACTATAATGCCAAACGAAATGATGTTGATTGTTTATTTTTTGATGTGGTATTTTTTGGTCAGTTTTTCCTTGTTGTTTATTATTTCAGGCTTGGATGATTTATTTTTTGATTGCTATTATTGGATACGGCATGTTTGGCGTATCTGGAAAACGCGCCACTACAAACCGCTCACTTATGAACAGCTGTTAGCCAAGGATGAGCAATTAATTGCTGTCTTAATTCCCTGTTGGCAAGAAGCAAACGTGATTGCCACAATGTTGAAACATAATTACTATTCGATTGATTATAAAAATTACTATTTTTTCGTTGGCGTCTACCCTAATGATTCAGGCACTGTTTCAGAAGTACAAACAGTAACATCCCTTTTTAAAAATGTGCGTTGTGTTATCAGTGAAACACCAGGTCCTTCTAACAAAGCCGCCAATCTGAATGGTATATACCGCTATATCAGGGATTTTGAAAAAACACTGGGGAATTTTTTTGATATTTTCGTATTTCATGATTCTGAAGATGTCATTCACCCCATGTCATTTAAGCTCTACAACTACCTGATACCGCGAAAAGACATGATCCAGATTCCTGTTTTTCCTCTTGAAGTCAACAACCGGAATTTTACCCATTGGCTTTATGCTGATGAATTTGCGGAGAACCACACCAAAGACATTATCGTTCGTGAATCCATCCATGGTCATGTTCCATCAGCAGGTGTTGGGACGGCCTTTTCAAGGAATACCTTAAAAATACTCGAAGATAGAAAAACCGGCTCACCCTTCGCTACAGACTCGCTAACCGAAGATTATCGCACTTCGTTAGCAGTCCGTGTTCATGCACTTAAACAGGCATTTGTTACCCGATCTATCATTCGGATGAAATGGCAACGGCGTGGTTTGTTTCGCAAAGGGTATGTGCAAAAACCCACACGGGAATTTATTGCTACTCGCGCGTTATTCCCGTTGGAATACAAAAAGGCAATCCAACAAAAAGCTCGCTGGATAATGGGTATTGTCTTCCAAGAATGGCAGCATAGCCGCTGGCCACGCGAGTGGCGCATTTGCTACACCCTGGCACATGATAGGAAGACTTTCATCACGCATTTTATTAATGGTTTTGGCTACTTAATTTTTGCTTTCTGGATTGTTTATTCATTATTCACGTATTCCAGGCCTGAATACCCCTCATTACAAGAACAGTTCAATCTACACCCCTGGACATGGTGGTTGATCATTTTAGTTACACTGCTTATGATCGAGCGTCTAGTGCAACGAATGATTGGCGTTAAAAGAATTTACGGCTGGTTGCCTGCGCTTTTATCTATACCCAGGGCTTTTTATGGCAATATTTTAAATCTTCATGCTTTAATTCGTGCCTATCATATCTATTACACTACCCCAAAAAATAAAAAGACCACCAAACAGCCTATGTGGGATAAGACGGAGCATCAATTTCCAGCCAGTCATGTATTAACCCCTTATCGACGAAAACTAGGTGACTTGTTGCTTGAAATGGGAATGGTAAGTAAAGAACAATTAAACACCGCCATCCTTGAGCAACAAAAAACCGGCGATCGCTTAGGTAGTGTCTTAAACAAATTAAATATCATCGGTGATCAAGAGCTTCTGCAAGTGCTCTCATCTCAATATAACTTGAGCTTGTTTCCCAAAAGCAAACTCACCGACAATCAACACTTAATACCTACAAAATTAAAAAAATGGTTATTTGATCATGCAGCAATCCCTGTTTCAATTGACGAAGTCAATGGCATCTTAGATATTGCCATAGAGGATCCAACCAATGAACTATTAATCGAGAAAATCATCAACCACATTACCCCATTCAAAGCTGAGTTTTTATTGATTGACTTTACCGAGTGACTTTACAAAAAATCAAATGATATAAGTTCGACTTTAGCCATTTTTCCCAGAGCCGTTCGCCCTGAGGAGCGTGCGCAGCACGCGTCTCGAAGGGCTCTGCCGAAAATGGCTAAGTCGGAAGGACAAGTGCAGGGCAGAAACATGTGCGATAAAAATAGTCAGCCAGGGGTTGTTACATTATCCCTACCGAATTATCGATGTCCCGCGGCTCGTCCGCGGGACGTCGGCGAGTAGTTTACTTTCTAGTCCCACATGTTGTGGCTCTGTGATTTTTTGCGTTAACTCCATTTTATGTTAGGCTTGTTTAAACAAGCAAAGGATAGCTTTTATGCCCCATGAAACAATTACTTTTCAACTAGCCACACATTATTTGCCTAAAGTTGCACTACGTTTGGAATGCCTGTTCCAAACTATCAAACAAGCTTGTGAAGAAACGCATCCAGTGATTCATCACTACGCGTTGAAAAATGTCATTGAAATTATTAAGCTAATTGAAAAACCTGAACTAAAAAGTCGTTTTTTAAAAGAATTAATGCGCGTTGAACATGCCTTAAAAAAAGATCAAATCACGATCTCTAATACACTTTATGCCAGCCTGTTTGTTCAGGTTCAGTTTTTAAGCCATGTTGCAGGTCGATTTGGTGAGTCTATTCATCATGATGCTTTTTTGCAGTCAATTGGAGTGGTGCAGACCCTACATAGTAATGATTGTGAGTTACATTCACCACAGTTGTTATTGTGGTTGGAAAGCGACCCAGAATATCGGAAGCATGATTTGAGCCGATGGTTAAAACAACTGCAATCTTTATACGATACGGTTTTTGTTTATTTATCTTTATTACGAAACACTGCTGAATTCGACAAAATAGACTTGTTTAACGGCTTTTTCCAACGATCCCTTCCCTCCAGAATGTCGTGTCATTTAATTCTTTTAAGAATGAATAAGCACGCCGGGATTGTGCCCAAAATGCAACTTGGACATCATGGCTTGAGCCTCAGGCTATGCGAGCTCCATACCATGAATGAAGTACGTGAAACAAAAACGGCTGTTGATCTGGCTATTTGCCAATTATAAACGTTCTAATCAAATCAATAACTTGTTCATTTGCGGCAGGAAATTCAAAATCTTGTATCGATGCAAAATCCACCCAACGCAAATCCATTTGCTCCTCACACCTTAATGCCGTGCCCTCGAAGTGATCAACATGATAAACCAGTAAAGAAACCTGCTGATGACTATAGACATGATTTATTTCGCCTAAAAATTCCGAACGAATAATATCCAGCCCCACTTCTTCTTTAATTTCACGAATCAAGGCAGCGGATGGTGACTCATCCGCCTCCAATTTACCGCCAGGAAATTCCCACAAACCACCATGTGCAGAATGTTGAGATCGCCTGGCAATGAGGATTCGTTCTGTTGCGTCAGTAATTACCGCAACAGCTACTCTCATGCAAGACTCCCATGGCAAGACTTGTATTTTTTGCCAGACCCGCATGGGCAGGGATCATTTCGCCCAATTTTTTTGGTCTCACGTTTAAACGTCGTGACATTGACGTTATCTTCATCCTCAGCGATACGATCACTTGGATGCGTAAACTGCATTGTTTGGATTTGCTCTGCACGGCGTTGCTCTTCAACCGCATCCACATCGTCTTCCGTCTTAATTTCCACTGATGAGAGCATTTTCATGATGTCGTATTTCAAATTATCCAGCATCATAGAAAACAGTGAAAACGCCTCGCGCTTATATTCCTGCTTTGGATCTTTTTGCGCATAACCACGTAAATGAATACCTTGACGCAAATGATCCATGGCAGCTAAATGCTCACGCCAGTGATTATCCATGGTCTGTAATATCACTGATTTTTCAAACTGAGCCAACGATTCCCGACCAATCAGCTGCTCTTTTTCCTGATATTGTTTTTCAGACAGAGAAATAATTTTTTCCTTTATCTCTTCAGATTGTATGGTATGGTCCTCATCGATCCAATGTTTTATGGGTGCTTTTAGCTGAAAATCATCCCTAAGCACTTGCTCCAGTGCATCCAAATCCCATTGATCTTCCAGTGTTTGTGGTGGGATATAGCTGTCTACCAATGCAGTTAAAACCTCTTCACGCATGCCTTGCACAGACTCAAGCGGATCAGCAATAGCCATAATTGCTGCACGCTGTGAATAAATCACTTTTCGTTGATCATTGGCTACATTGTCATAATCCAGCAATTGCTTTCTAACGTCAAAATGATGCCCTTCCAGCTTTCGCTGTGCATTCTCGATGGCTTTGGTAACCAAATTATGTTCGATCGGCTCGCCAGGCTTCATGCCTAAGCGACGCATCATTGATGCGACGCGTTCGGAAGCAAAAATGCGCATTAAATTGTCATCAAGAGACAAGTAAAAACGACTGCTACCTGGATCTCCCTGTCGACCAGCACGACCACGCAATTGATTATCAATACGTCGTGACTCATGCCGCTCTGAACCAATAATACGCAACCCGCCTGCAGCAATCACCGCCGTATGACGTTGCTCCCAATCTTTTTTGATGGCCTGGCGGTCAGCTTCACTTGCACCCTCTGGCAACTCGGCAAGATCTGCGGCCATACTGCCACCTAACACGATATCGGTTCCACGGCCTGCCATGTTAGTCGCTATAGTCACAGCACCAGGACGTCCTGCTTCAGCGATAATCTGTGCTTCTTTTTCATGGAACTTGGCATTTAAGACTTGGTGCTTAATATTGGCTTTTTTTAATAAATGGCTTAATAGTTCAGATGCTTCGATTGACGCAGTACCGACCAATACAGGCTGTTTACGAGCTACACAATCACGCACATCTTCAATAATTGCCTGGTATTTATCTTCTTGGGTTAAATAAACCAGATCCGTTTGATCACTTCGGGACATTAGCTTATTGGTTGGTATAACGACTACCTCAAGGTTATATATTTGCTGAAACTCATAAGCTTCCGTGTCTGCTGTACCCGTCATTCCTGACAGTTTATTATACAAGCGGAAAAAATTCTGGAAGGTTATTGAAGCCAGCGTTTGATTTTCATTTTGTATCGAAACACCCTCTTTGGCTTCAACAGCTTGATGCAAGCCTTCTGACCAACGCCTGCCCGGCATGGTACGACCGGTGTGTTCATCGACAATCACGACCTGATCGTTTTGTACAATATAATCCACGTCACGATGAAACATCGCATGGGCTTTCAATGCAGCGTTCACATGATGCATCAGCATGATGTTGCTGGCATGATAGAGGCTCTCTCCTTCATCCAACAGTTTGGCTTTGATTAACAGTTCTTCAATGTGTTGATGACCCGCTTCTGTCAAGTGCGCTTGCTTTTGTTTTTCATCAATCGTGTAATCGCCACCATCTCCCTCTTCCTGCTGCATTTTTAATTGAGGGATTAATTGATTGACGCGAATATAAAGCTCAGAACTGTCTTCAGCGGCACCGGAAATAATTAATGGCGTGCGCGCTTCATCAATTAAAATCGAATCGACTTCATCGACAATCGCAAAATTTAACTCACGCTGTACTTTGTCATCAAGGCTAAACGCCATGTTGTCACGCAAGTAATCGAAACCAAACTCATTGTTTGTGCCATAAAGAATGTCTGCGCGATAAGCTGCCTGCTTTTCTTCATGAGGCATGTCAGGATAAATAACCCCAACACTTAATCCTAAAAACTCAAAAATGGGACGCATCCATTCACTATCACGTTTTGCTAAATATTCATTGACCGTCACCACATGCACGCCAAGGCCGCTAATCGCATTTAGGTAGGCGGGCAACGTTGCTACCAAGGTTTTACCTTCACCGGTGCGCATTTCGGCAATGTTGCCTTCATGCAGCACCATGCCCCCGATTAACTGCACATCAAAATGGCGTAACCCAAGTGTGCGAACAGACACTTCACGAACTAACGCGAACGCCTCGACCAGCAACTCATCAAGCGTCTCCCCTTCTGCAAAGCGTGATCGCAGCTCGGCAGTCTTTGCCGCCAGTTGCTCATCGGTTAAAATTTGCATCTGTGATTCAAAGGTATTAATGGCCAAAACCGTTTTTTCCATGCGCTTTAAAGTGCGCTCATTACGGCTACCAAACATTTTCTTCATCAACGTATTCAGCATGGCCCTGATAGTCCTCTCAAGAATCTAAACATCAAAACCGACTAATTTACTAGAATTTACGTGTAAATGCCATGTCTGTGTGCGATCGATGTTCCTTGCTCCATCTCAGCCAGCATACACACTGCCTCGCGCAAAGCCGTGCTTTCGCCAGAACGCTGTATATCAATTAATTTTTCCTTCCACAGCCGTGCACCAGGCAATCCATGCGCAATATTTAAAATTGGCTTGATTAGTAAGCTCATTGGAACACCTTGGGCATGGGCTGATTGTGCATAAATGATATAATTTTCAGCAATAACAGCACGTGTAACCAAAGGGATTTGTGGTTGTAGCGCATGATGAATGACGGCAATTGCATAAGGATTTTGACAAGCCAGCCTCCCCAGCATCACCCCATCGACTTGGTGCAAATGTGTTTGAATTTCAGCGATAGTATTGATATTTCCATTAATTACCACAGGCATTCCAGGAAGCGCCTGCTTTATCTTGTATACATAATCATAATGCACCGGTGGAATCGTACGGTTTTGCTTTGGGTTTAAACCATGCAGCCATGCTTTACGTGCATGCACGATAAGTTTATCACAGCCGGCATCGACCAATTGACAGGCGAACGCTGCAAAAAATTCATAACTATCCTGGTGATCGATACCAATGCGTGTTTTAGCTGTCACTGGAATACTCACAGCCTGCTTCATCGCACGGATACAAGTTGTTACCTGCTGTGGTTCTGCCATTAAACAAGCACCAAAACGCCCGGCTTGCACACGGTCACTAGGGCAGCCTAGGTTTAAATTCACCTCATCAAAACCCTGTTGTTCAGCAATTTGAGCACACTTCACCAATGCCTCTTTATCTGAGCCACCTAACTGCAAAGCCAATGGGTTTTCCATCGGATGGAACCCTAGCGCACGTGATGGATTATTAAAAATGGCTCCTGGCGTTTGCATGTCAGTATATAAAAGCGCACTTGGTGCAAGCATGCGCATGAACACGCGAAAATGCGTGTGCGTCCAATCAATCATTGGAGCGATGGCAAGCGGTGAAATCAATGCAGGTAATAATGACACGTTATCTATCTCTAAAATCAAAGCGATTATTATACGCTATTTAAAACATTGTTTAAAATATGAACTTGGTGATAGCAGGACAAACGCATGAGTGCTCAAAAAATACTATGTAGGGTGGGCAAAGCAGAGCGTGCCCACCAGTGTTTCGTAAGCTGGTGGGCACGTCGCTCGCGCTCCTTTGCCCACCCTACCTGTTTTTTGCACTATGATTATACGAAGATATGTGTGGCCTTTTTTGAGGCACACATGCGTTTGCCCTGTCAGTGATGACAGTTTGGCTCAGCCCATGAATTTGACTTATAAACCTGGTAAAATCTGCTAATTTGCAAAAAATACAGTGGCGATAATTCAGTATTTTCGTGTCTGATGGGTATATAATACCCTCTTCGTATAGGACAAAACATTTTTTATTTTTATCCCATATGAAAATAACACCCGCGTAACAATTTACGTGATGCCAGACTATAGAGGAATTTATGCACGTTTTAAAAATAGATTACACCGAACCTTACGCGGCCAAACTATTTAGTAAATCTCTGGAACAAACAGGTTTTGCCGTATTGGAAAATCACCCGGTAAACGACAAATTAATTGATTCTATTTATCAGGAGTGGATTAGTTTTTTTAACAGCGATGATAAACATCATTATCTGTATAATCGTGACACGCAAGATGGCTATTTTCCTATCTCAGTTTCTGAGAAAGCCAAAGGTGCTCAATTAAAAGACATCAAGGAATTCTATCAATATTATCCCTGGGGAAAGTATCCGGTATCAATCAGCACTGCTACCAAATCGCTCTACCAACAACTTAACCACTTGGCCTCCACCTTGCTCGGCTGGCTAGATAACTATTTACCTGAGCAAATCAATCATGGACTCTCCATGCCACTCCCCATGATGATTGATCAAAGTGAGCAAACCATGTTGCGCATATTGCACTACCCCCCCCTGACAGGCAGTGAACAAGCTGGTGCTGTGCGTGCTGCAGCACACGAAGACATTAACCTGTTAACTTTATTAATCGGTGCAACCAGTGCTGGCTTGCAAGTCAAAGATAATCAGGGTAATTGGCATGATGTACCTTGCTCAAAAGAGAGTATTGTGGTCAATGTAGGTGATATGCTAGCTCTCGCCACCAGCAATTTTTATCGGTCTACCACGCATCGGGTAATCAACCCTGAAACAGACAACACAGCCAGACTATCGATGCCTTTATTCCTACATCCACGTCCTGATGTACAACTTTCCACTGAAAAAACCGCAGGTCAATTTTTACGGGAACGATTAATTGAATTGGGCGTTGTATGAACACAAGTATCGAACATCTCGTATTACCAACCAATGCCATCAACCAGGTAAAAACATACCTTTTACAATTACAAAACAACATTTGCATGGCAATTGAAGCCTTGGATGGAAGCGCATTATTTGTGGAAGATCCCTGGACACGCCCACAAGGTGGTGGTGGCATAACCCGTATTCTTAAGGATGGGACTGTTTTCGAAAAAGCTGGTGTTAATTTTTCACATGTAACAGGTGGTGAACTCCCCGCCTCTGCCAGCGCCCATCGCCCAGAACTCGCAGGCTGTAAATTCAGTGCATTAGGCGTCTCTCTGGTCATTCATCCGGACAATCCCTATGTGCCGACCTCGCATGCCAATGTCCGGTTTTTTGTTGCTGAAAAAGAAGATTCGCCACCTATATGGTGGTTTGGTGGCGGGTTTGATCTGACGCCATATTATGGATTTGAAGAAGATTGCCGGCACTGGCATCAAACAGCACTAAACGCCTGCCAACCATTCGGTGACGATATCTACCCACGATTCAAGTCATGGTGTGACCGCTATTTTTATATTAAACATCGTGATGAAGCACGCGGAATTGGTGGGCTTTTCTTTGATGATTGCAATGAGCACGGCTTTGAACATAGTTTTGGCTTGATGCAAAGCATTGGCGATCATTTCATTAAAGCTTATGCACCAATTGTAGCTCGCCGCAAATCCCTGCCTTTCAGCGCACGTGAAAAGAACTTTCAGCTTTATAGACGTGGACGCTATGTCGAATTCAATTTAGTCTACGATCGCGGTACATTATTCGGATTGCAATCCGGAGGCAGGACTGAGTCTATTCTTATGTCATTACCCCCTGAAGTTCATTGGGAATATAACTGGCAACCAGAAGAAATGAGTCCTGAAAAGAAGCTCTACACTAATTTTTTACCCGCACGTGATTGGTTAAAAACCTGACTATCTGTTGTAGCTGAACTGCAAATCACGTTAAAAGCACAAACCACAATGCAGCTGCAACACAAAAATTCATAAGGCCTAAGATAAGAAACACCTGGGCTATAGGCAGATGGAAATACAAAAGAACCATTACTAAAAGCGCGCCAGCCACCATAAACAATGCATTAAAAATATTATTTGAAGCAATTGTTCGTGCTCGCATCCAGCCATCACTCGTGACTTGTAAGTAAGTATATAACGGCACAACAAACAGCCCACCGCAAAATGCCAGTAAAAATAAATCAATGGTAATGCGAAGGTGAGACAGCTGACTAAAAAATTCGCGCAGCGACTGGAGCGGAATATCAACACTCGTTACTGGCGTGGCCCAGTATATATCACAAGCAAACAAAGAAAGTAAAAATAAACTATGCGGCACATAACGCCATAGCACTTTTCCCGTCAACAACTTGCTAATCACCAGAGAGCCTAGCGCTATACCGATAGAAAATAAAGCGAGAAATGTTGCAAATACACTCGTATTAGCTCGCAAAACATAATTTGTATAATCCGGCAGCTTGGTTAACACAACGCTTCCAATTAACCAGAACCACGATATGGCAAAAATTGCCGTCATAATGCGCTCTTTGCAAGTCACCTCTTTAAACATACGACGCGTTGCGCGCCACAGGTGCCAGTCAACCGCCAGATCAACTGCCGTAGAAGGGGCTGGAGGAATAAAACAACTGGCAATTAACCCCACAACTGCAGCACCGCACGTGATGATGATTGCATACAGTGAACCGGTTCCAGCGCCCCCCACACTTAATGTTCCAAGGGTTGTACCGAGTAGAATTGCGAGAAAGGTGCTGCCCTCAATCAAGGCCGTTGCACCAAGTAATTCAGGCTTAAGTAAATGATCAGGTAAGATGGCATATTTAATCGGGCCAAAAAAGGTTGAATGAATCCCCATGCCAGTTAAGGTTGCCATCATCATGAAAATATTACCAAGATAAAGTGCAAGCCCACCAATGGCCATTAAAACCACTTCAAACAATTTGGTAATACGTGCCATGCGTGCTTTGTCAAATTTATCTGCCAATTGCCCAGCTGTGGCTGAAAGTAGAAAAAATGGGAAAATATATAAAGCCCCGGCAATAACTTGATAGCGTTCAGACTGCACCTGAGAGGCACTTAAAAAATAACTAATCAAGGTAAGCATGGCCAATTTGAAAGCATTGTCGTTAAACGCACCTAAAAATTGGGTCATGAAAAGAGGAAGAAATGTTTTTTTCTTTAACAGGTAAAAAATGCCCACGCCCATCTAATTCCTCATCATTTTAACAGACCAGCCTGGCGCGCTCACTTAATGAGGCAATGATTTTCTCTACACTATGCTCATGTGGTGGATTCTGCTCAACAATAGCTTTTGTGCGCTGCTCACAGTAATCTTTCACTTCTTTGTCGGGTAAAATATAAAACGTTTTTTTATCTAGTTCACGCATAATATGATCAGCAACATCTTCAGCAGAGCGGCTACGTTCAATTAAAGCGCCAACCATGCTGTGCAATCTGTCAGGACATAAAGGCGAGGAATTAGCCAGCAACTGGGTGTTTGCAAACGATGGGCAAACCACCGATACATCGACAGGTTTGTTCATACGTCGTAAATCAAAATACAACGATTCGGACAAGGCAACAATCGCGTGCTTAGACATTGCATAAGATGCCAGTTGTGAACCACTGCACAAACCATAAAAACTTGCCATGTTCACAAGCTGAGAACGATGCGACTGTTTAAACATGAAAGGCAAAAATACTTGCACACCATGGATAACACCATGCAAATTAACATCGATAACCTGGCGTACTTGCTCTGTTGTTTGTTCCCATATTGGTGCAAGGGGCCCACTTATGCCTGCATTATTAATCAGCAAATCAACTCGGTTAAAGCGTTCAAGCGTCTTTTTTGCCAATTGCCGGACATCATCTAGTTTGGTCACATCGCAAACCACACCTAAGAGCTCTGTGTTTGCCTGCAAGCTTAGCGCTTCCAGTTTGTCAGACAAAGCAGTTACGGCATTATCAGCCATCACCACATGCATGTCATTTTGCATGCACGCCTTAGTCAAGGCTAAACCAATACCACTTGCCGCACCTGTTATTACGGCAACCCGTTTATTATCATTCACTCCCTCATTCCTCTACTATTGCTACCAAGAAATTAACGCCTTACTAAAATAAAACCGGGCGTAGGATTTACTCGAATCCGGGTTACCTTGCTGGATGAAATAATTTCACGAGGCAGCATCATTCTCTACAAGTACCTCTTGGGCTTTTAATCCTTTAGGCCCCTTGTCTACAATAAAACTCACTGTATCGCTTTCATTCAGCGTTTTAAATCCAACCCCTTGTATATCCTTGTAATGCACAAAAATATCATCGCCATGTTGATTAATAATAAATCCAAATCCCTTTTTTTCATTAAACCATTTTACCTGGCCAATTTCTCTTTGTGACATTTCTATCTCCCTTTCTTTCTGAATATTGTCTGTTCGTCCAGTTTAAACTACACTGCGCGAAGTATAGAATAACAGTTTTTTATTGATTGTTAACGATTTTTTTAGGGAAATCGCTGTTTAGGAACCACTATGAGTAATTTAAAAGAAGCTTTTATCCGTCTAGCGCTAGATTGCAACGTCTTAAAATTTGGTGAGTTCACTTTAAAATCGGGCCGAATTAGTCCCTATTTTTTTAATGCAGGTCTATTTTATCAAGGTGAGGCTTTGCGTCAAATAGGACGTTTTTACGCACAAACGCTTACAAGTCACCAACTCGAATTCCAGCATTTATTTGGTCCTGCATACAAAGGCCTGCCACTAGCCACAACAACAGCCGTAGCCCTTGCTGAAATGGGCATCAATGCCACGGTAACATTTAACCGTAAAGAAGCTAAAGCACATGGGGAAGGCGGCCAATTAATAGGCGCCCCACTGACTGGCAACACCATTATTATCGATGATGTGATCACCGCAGGTACCGCCTTTCGTGAAGCACAACAACTCATTAATCAGCATGGTGGCAAGTTAACTGGTGTAATCATCGCGCTAGATCGCTGCGAGCGAGGCATAAATAATAAATCAACTTTGGTTGAAATCCAGCAGCAAGGAATTCAAGTGCATTCGATTATTACGCTTTATGATCTGATCGATTATTTGAAATCGCAAAACCAACAAAACCAAATCAAACGTCTTCTGGGCTATCAAGAGCAATATGGTTGCTAATATAGCTATACCTATCGGAAATGAAGATACTAGATTTATGCCAAAGTGTATTGGCAATTGACCCCCAACCCCATCGTACCGCAGCTTGTCTGCGGTACGATGGTAATCTCAAAAACAGTAGAGTTTTTAATCTACCCATTTTATTAAAGAGAAGGGTTTTTCGGATCAAAAACATCATCATCCTTCCTGCGTTTTGACGCCGGCTCGCCGCTACTACCCGATACTCGTCTACGAGATGCTCCACCAAATAAGCCATGCGACCTACCAGATGCAGGTGCTGGGGCACTTGCAGCTCTTTCAATATCGTCTGCTGGAAGTTCAACGTCATCACCATTAGCCACTCTTAACTCATTTATTCCAAACTGAAAGAGTGACAATGCCTCAGGTATCCGCTGTAATCTCGTCTGTAGAGTCTGATTCTCTTTTCTGTACTGGCTGAGATCACCAGTTAATTCTTGATTCCTTCTTTGTAATTCGGCAGTCTCACGGGCTAATCCATTCAACTCTGCTTCCATTTCGCTTATTTTTGCATGGGACTTCTCCAGCGCGCTGCTAAGCGCTCGATTTTCATCGCGAAAAACCTGCAACTCACTGCTTGAGTTTGTTGCCAATGCGTTAAATTCCATCTCTTTTTGTTGCAACTTGGTTTGCATAGAAGCTAGCGATTGAACATGCTGCGCCTGTTGCGCCTTTAATACGTCACGTTCATGTACTATTACACTACGTGACTTTTGTTGAAGTTCAAATTTTTTCATAAATAATTGAAGTTCTTCTTGCGCTACAGCCAGTTTGTTCTTTTCCAGTACAAGCTCTTGCTCTGCTACAGTTGGTGCTGGTGCAGGTTGGGCGGCAAGTCTCTTTTTACTTAATTTTTGAGAATCCTCTTTTGATGGAATGGCAATGCCTATTTCAATACACTGCTGCGCTCTTTCAGAACGCAAAGGAGAATCTAAATAGGTAGCAACGGTAACCCGACACGAAACATAAGATCCTTTACCTTTACTACGTGCCAATTCCACTAATAGTTTGGCAAATGGTAAATTTTTATTATGCAAGAGCAGGTTAGTTAATTCTTCTTTTGTTTTAGCGCTAGGCTCAAAATCCATCATAGAGAATGCTCTGTCACACTTAACCAAAAATGTTTTCTCTATCATCGCATGATTTGTACTAACTATGCGGTGGTAAATTGTTTGATTAGTGCCTTGCCCGTGGTGCTTTACTAACGTGCTTAAATCATTATCAGTGAGCGTTGAAAATAATTTAATCTCCGCTGGCGAAAAACCAGATATTTTCTCTTTATTCAATGAGTCAATTAAATCTTGTACATTCATTTGATTCTACCTCTATGTTATAGAAACCCATTAAAGTGCTGCGATATCAATGGTTTTTATCTTGTGATTAATGCGTTTTCCACTCCTGAGCACGGTCAAGGTAACTTCTTCACCAATGTTCACTTCGGTCAATAAATTATATAAGGCATCATAATTTGCTACCGGATGTCCGTTTAATGCAACAATGACATCACCCAGGCTAATTCGGCCCCAGTGATCCCGATACGTTCCACGCAATCCTGCGTGAGCAGCTGGCGTATTCGGTAACACATCTGCAATTAGAATTCCCTTTTTAACTCCCAGGCGCTCGGCAATATTAGGCTCTACACGCTGAATACCTATTCCTGCAAGCACTACCCGACCATGCTTGATGATTTGCGTCACAATTCTGGAAATATCATCCGCAGGAACGGCAAAACCAACACCTGCTGATGAACCAGATTGAGAATAAATCATGGTGTTTAATCCCATTAACCGCCCTAGACTATCCAGTAACGGCCCGCCTGAATTGCCTGGATTAATTGAGGCATCGGTTTGAATCATATCGCGAATGGTGACACCAGCGATTCCTGGTACCTGACGTCCAAGCGCGGACACCACACCTGTGGTTAAACTATGATCCAGACCAAAAGGATTACCAATCGCAATGGCTTTTTGTCCAACCAATAGCTCATGCGTGTGGGCGACTTCAAATGGTGTAAATGACTTTAACAACGCCAATGCTTTAGGTGAGGTCAAGGCAATAACAGCAATATCTTTCCGAGGTTCTGCCCCAATAACTTTGGCAGGAAACGTCTGTTTCCCAATACTCACAGTCAGATTATCTGCACCATTCACCACATGAAAATTAGTCACCACATGACCTTTTTCATCCCAAATAATCCCTGAACCAGCACCTGACGGCACTTGCAATCGCTCATAGGAGTGATTAATGACAGTCGTCATCCGATTAACATAAATTACTTTAGGCGATGCTTTTTCAAATACTTCAATTGTATTTCGCTCATTTGGCAACAACCTATCCAGATTAACCGCAAACGCTTGGACAGAAACCCAAGAGGCCAATAAAAGGAGAAGTATGCCTAGTCGATTGTTTCTCATTTAAATACTCCAGATTTATGGTGTTAAAAAAGCAATGAATTTATCATGCACTCGGTTAAATACCACAATTTTGCACCAATAATACACAACTTGGGGAGTATAAGCTATAACATGTTCACTAAATGCTTTGGTACATGACAAAAATGATATTGTCTTTCCCGCGAAGGTGGGAATCCATTATGACAAATTTTGAGTATATTATTTTATGCACTGAGCACTAAATGTTAAGAAATTCCCAGATAGGCAAGATTTTTGATGAAAATTGGGAACTGGATTTATGTACGATAAATATAGGTGTATGTGTAGACTGGTAAGCATAACCATGTACCAAACAACGATAAAAAGTCCATGTCTGGATAGTAGCCTTGATTACGCTGTGTACTCAAGGCTAGAAAAAACCATTACAGAAAATCAATATTCACAACAATGTCATGTAGTCAGATCGGCTGCTAACTCTTCAACCTCATCCAGCTCATCAATCAACTCATCACGACTATTAATGGTTGCATCATTATTAATATCTCTTTCAATATCAGAGATATTTTTTCTGGATGCTTTCTCGCCGGCTGCGCGATTAGGTGCTATACCACTTGATAATTGAAAATATTGTAACAACAATTGCAAAGGACCTAACAGGTATTTAAATGATTTAGTACCCGCATCTATCGTTTCTTTAGTAACATGTTCAACATTATCATTATGACGCATGTAAATTTTTTCCAGCATGCCGGTATGTGTTTGATAAATAACATCAAGTTTTTCATTACGGGATTTTTCCTGCTCCAGCAAGTACATTTGCAGTTCAGAATGTGAATCCCACATTGAAGCCCGACGCGCTTGCAATTGTTGCAACTCACTGTCATAAAAGCTTATCTCGTGATCTATCTCTTGCCGCAGTAAATCACAAACCGCTTTGCGTTCAGGTAATTGATCTCCACCAATAATTCCCGATGATTCTTTTAAGGTCATCTGCGAATAACGTTTAATTAAAGCAAATTTTTTACTCAAAATTTCTTCAATTTTTTGATCAATATATTGAATCGCATCCTTATTGGCACCAAGTACCTGATAATGGGAATCAAAACGGGTATTGGTTTCCATCTGCTTCCGCAGCTTTTCCAACTCTTTGGTTTCCTGTCCTAAAGCACGAGATTGTGCTTTATCATTCATGTTTTTATCCCGGCTCAACAATAGCTGGCGAATAAAAACTGATAACGTAGTCACTGCACCAAACACAGCTGTAGCAATGATAGCCATAGTTACAGGTTCCATAACCAACCCTCCTTAGTGCAAATGAATCAATTGGGTATGAATTTCAACAGAAAAATAACGATTAAATGTTTGAAATGTATCTACATCCGGCCATTGTTCAGCTCGATCACACATTCTTAACATTTCCGCTTTGAAAATAGGTCGATAATAATGCTGAATGAATGGCTTAACCTCTGACAGCTGTTTGAAATTTTTCACAACAACCGTTGCATTCTCTGCAATATCGGCAACCTTCACCCGATCCAGTATTGTAATAAGATCACTTTGATTTTCTACGGTGGACTTCATCCATTTCAATAACACAGAGCGCGGCTTAACACACAGCAACTGTTGCCCTTCTTTAATGGACGACTCCATCAATACAATTTGTGAATGCAGTTCAAATTTAAAGCAACAAAGAAAATCCAAAAAACTACCTTCAATTTTGTTGCGGGCATCATCGCCTAACCAGCGACATATTTCATGCCGGAACATAAAGGAAAAATGGCGTTCAATTTCATCTAAAGTTGCTTCATCATCAACTTGCTTTCGTATTGCATAAGCTGTTGTATCCGTTTGCAACAGGCTAAGATCGGGCAAATCAACATCGGGTAGTTGTGAGGCTAAAAATGACAGAAAAACTTTCGTGGGTTTTAATATAATTATTTCCCATTGACTATGTTGCATAATGCTCTCCTTAGTATATGTCTCATCCTGAGTACCACTTGAAAAGCTAAATCAATGTCTTTCCTTTTTTAGAGGAAGACTATCAGATTACCATTGACTCAAGTCAAATTGCAATATCTAAATATTAAAAATTGATTTGTTGCATCCAACGCTATATTCTATCCGCTTTGCTGCATGTTTTGATTAACTGATGAACCTGCCAAATTACATCAACCTTATTCCCTACGCCACGAATTATCATGAACTCTTTTGCCGCTTACAAGAATTTTAGCCAGCCCTTGCTTCAATGGTTTGACATACATGGTCGCAAAGATTTGCCTTGGCAAAAACCACGCAGTGCCTACCGGGTATGGGTATCTGAAATCATGTTGCAGCAAACGCAGGTAAAAACAGTAATTCCTTATTTCACCCGTTTTATGGCTCGTTTTCCAGATGTCCACACCTTGGCGTTGGCGACTGATGATGAAGTATTGGCTCATTGGTCAGGCCTTGGCTATTATAGCCGCGCCAGAAACATGCATAAAGCCGCGAGAATAATTGATAAAGATTTTCAAGGAGAGTTTCCAGATAATTTGCATGCATTAATAAGCCTGCCAGGTATTGGCGAGTCAACAGCCGCAGCCATTGCATCGCTCGCTTTCAATAAGCCCACAGCAATACTGGACGGAAATGTGAAACGTGTTCTAAGCCGCTATTTTCTAGTTAGCGGCCCTACTGAACAAGCCGCTGTCAAGCAAAAACTCTGGCAGCTGGCTAATGAATGCATGCCTGAAAATGACTGCGCTGAATATACCCAGGCAATCATGGATTTAGGAGCCACTTGTTGTACCAACAAAAATCCTAACTGCCTGAATTGCCCATTAAAATCTACTTGCATGGCACATAAAAGCGATTGTGTTGCCAAATACCCTTATAAAAAACCAAAAAAAACGCTTCCCATAAAACAACAACAATTTTTACTGCTATATACCAATGAGAACTTAATCTATCTTGAAAAAAATCCACCTGTTGGTTTATGGGGTGGGTTATGGTGCATGCCCAGTATAGATTTATCCATCTGCCCTATCACCCACATCAGAAAAACTTACGCATTAACTGCAGAAAATACGCAAGACCTAATGACTATCAAACATTCATTCAGTCATTTTCATTTGCATATTCGCGCATTATCCTTACAAACAACGCTTGCTAATGATTCACTTGCCGAATGCCCTGGACGTTGGTTTGCTGCGGATGATATAACTAAATTAGGTTTGGCAAAGCCTGTGAGCAGCATTATCAATCAATTCATAGCTACTCGAAACACATATTGAGTATTTGTCCAAAAAAATTGTAGCCTTGAGGCTACGATCGACTCTATTAAAAGATGAGAACAATATGCTTATCCTGCTTACTATCTTGATTAGTTTTATTGGCCTGCTCTGGTCAGCAAACCACTTAGTCACAGGTTCTGCTGGCATTGCTAATCATTATCGTATTTCGCCTCTAACAATTGGTTTGACCGTAGTTGCAATAGGCACCTCGGCACCAGAAATTGTAGTCGGGATAGCTGCTGCCCTGGAGGGGCGTAATGAGCTTGCTTTTGGTAATGCAATTGGCTCAAACATTGCTAATATCGGGCTGGTGTTGGGGGTAACTATCCTGATTCGACCGCTAGCCACCCGCTCCTCAACCTTACGACGTGAATACCCTCTGCTTTTCTTGATCATGTTATTCACGTATTCGTTAATGATTGACGGCTATCTCAGTATCATGGATGGTAGTTTACTTTTACTGGCCTGTATTGGCTTGATTGGCTATTTTCTTTTCCTGTCACAGCATTCTTCACATGATGCCTATATTCAAGAATTTAAAGAGATGATTAGCACTAAACGTTCAATGCGTTCAAATTGGTTTAGTTTAGTGCTTGGCTTGCTTGTTTTGCCACTCAGTGCCCACTTTCTAGTCCATGGCGCAGTGAAACTTGCAGCCTGGATGGGGGTCAGTGAACTAATAATAGGATTAACCATTATTGCTATTGGAACGAGCCTGCCTGAAATCGCAACGTCGCTGGTGGCTGCTTACAAAGGCCAGGATGATATCGCCATCGGCAATATTCTCGGTTCAAACATGTTTAATTTGCTGCTGGTGCTGGCATTTCCAGCCATTATAAACCCTTCTGCCATCAGTCAGGTTATTTTATGGCGAGATATCCCCATCATGTTTTTGATAACATTAACACTGTTACTAATTAATGTTCGATACAAAAAAAGAATTGTACGTTGGCATGGCGGGTTACTTTTACTTATTTATGGGTGTTACATGACAGCGCTGGTGGTCAATGCCATTAGTAAATAAGCCCTCATGCACATGCATGTTCTAAGGGCCTAGAATTTTTATTGCAGCTATTGCATCTGGCTGTCCTGCTTTAGCGGCACAACTGATCCAATACCGGGCTTTTTCCCGATCTTCCACTACACCCTGGCCATAATAATACATATAACCCACCGCATATTGTGCGTCTGGCTGTCCTTTTTCTGCCTCAGGCTTTAATCGAATAAATGCCTGTCGGTAATCCTGGACTTTAAAACTAGTAATACCTTCGCTTAAATTCAATTGATTAAAAGTGCAACTGCTTAAAAGCATCGTGCAACAAATAAAAACTAATCCCATGCTTCTAGCATACATAAATCTATTCCCCAATTAACGGCTTGGCTGGTGGGTCGAAGATTAATTCATTTTTAGGAAAACTTAAACTCTCAAGCGAACCATTTTGGCTAACCAGCACCCCTTCTGGCGTAATACGCTTGATGATCACCCCACCAGGCAATGAGTCCCCTACACCAAAAATTTGCTCCTGCCCTCCCGCTGCACGAATAATAACTTGCGAATCTTGTTCGTTTTCAGCAAAGATGATTCCCACCACATGTAGATCAAGCATTGATTGCTTGATATTGGCATCCTGTAAATTGTCCGGTACATGTTCACCGAAAAAAGGCGTGTGCAATCCCTTGTTTAACACATGCTTTGAGGGCGATATTTTTTTTTCAACTACAATAGTGTCATGCGTATTTATATACTTATCAGATGATATCACCAGGAGAATTCCTGATAATACGTGCCATACAATCAGTATTGCTAACAAAAGACATGTCAACATAGGCACAATCGGACGTGATAATACTGTTTTTACTTCAGCATACATTTGAAATCTTCCTGCATTACTCCCCTGCTCTTCCAAATAACCTCAACATTACTCCCCGCACTCGGGGAGAGGGTGCCCGTAGGGTGGGAGAGGGGCTCCCTCCAAGCTATTCTACGTTGAGTGTCACACTGTGGCTAATAGTCTCTTACCATACCAGGGCAAACGCATGTGTGCCTTAAAAAAGGTCACACATATCTTCGTGCAATAATATCGTAAAAATAGGTAGGGTGGGCAAAGGAACGTGAGTGACGTGCCCACCTAATTACGAAGCACTGGTGGGCACGCTGTGCTTTGCCCACCCTACATGGTATTTTTTAAGCACACGTGCTCTCGCCCTGCTTACCATACAACTCGCGTGCTTTAATTGGTTTCCCATCCAATGCATGATCAATAGCGCGACGCATAATCCATTTTACTGCCTTTAATACCTCAACATCATTAAGCTTATCGTCAGCAAATGCAAGAATATGCGCGCCCAAAATTCCCTTGTCCACTAAAGAAAAGCCATTACCAGGAATCAATGTATATTGACTGCTGGCAACGATGGGCATTTCGTGTACATCATGGGTAAGTGACATCTGATAGCCACAAGCAGTAAGCAACACCCATTCAAAGCGCCTTAGCGTCGCCTCAATCAATAGCCTGTCAGTTAGCAGGGTCAATGTTTGTAGCGTACGTCCATACACATCATAAAGCAGTCGATTCGTATCATTTGGGCGAAGTGCATGATGGAGTAGCTCATTGATATATAAAGCCGAAAAAAGGCCTGAGCCGGTAAATTGCAGGGAGGGGGAGATAATTTCAACCTGTCGCAGATAATGCCAATCACGGCGCCCATCAACGGCTATCCATAAGGGAGTAAATGCTTGCAGTAAAGATTGTTTTTTCGGGGTACGCCCGCCTTTACACGTACAACTAAGAATGCCTTGCTCACGAGTAAAAAAAACAACCTGCGCGCTGGTATCACCAGTCCAGCGCTTGTGTAAAACCCATGCCTGTAACGCGTTAGTGATCATAACCTAATTGCTTTAACAAGCGTTCATCATCAGACCAACCTGATTTGACTTTGCACCAGCATTGCAAGAAAACTTTTTTACCTAATAAATGCTCCATGTCAACTCGGGCGCTAGTGGCAATATCTTTCAGCTTACTACCTTTATCACCAATGATCATGCGTTTATGATTGTCTTTATCAACTAAAATTAATGCATGAATCCGCACTAATGACCCTTCATCTTTATAAGATTCAATGTCGACTGTTGTTGAATAAGGTAATTCCTGACCACAAAGACGAAAAATTTTCTCACGTACCATCTCTGCGCATAAAAAACGCGTGGATCGATCCGTGAATTGATCATCTGCAAACAAATGAGGCCCTTCTGGCAAGACTGCCTGCAATTTTTGCGCCAATGCATCAACCTGGACGCCTGTTTTAGCTGATAGTGGAATAATCGCTGCGAAATCATGGCGTTGACTCATTTCATTTAACCAAGGCAACAAGGTCGATTTATCAGCTATTTTGTCAACCTTGTTAACAACGAGAAAACAAGGAACATCGACGTTTTTAATTAAGCTGAGTACATACTCATCCTCTTCTTTCCAATGGGTACCATCCACCAGAAAAGCAATGGCATCAACATCACGCAATACACCGATCGCGGTTTTATTCATCATGCGATTCATGATTTTTTTAGAGCCCTGATGAATTCCTGGCGTATCAACATAAACAAATTGATAATCGCCATCACTACGAATGCCTAAAATACTATGCCTTGTTGTTTGAGGCTTGCGAGAGGTGATACTTAATTTTTGCTGTATAATTCGATTAAGTAATGTTGATTTGCCAACATTTGGCCGCCCGACTAAAGCAATATATCCACAATATGATGTCATTAACCATAAATCCTGTTTATTTTTGAATCATTTTATCAGCCTGTTAGCTCAAATGCCAGCCAAATAAATACTTTACGTCTCTCAATCCACACCGCAATCCTTTAGGGGCTGTTGACATTTGAACTCTCCCCCGTCGTCCCGCGAAGGCGGGAATCCATTTTTGAAATAGACAGAGTAGTTGCATTCACTGCATTGAACACCTAATATTATAATTCGATTACAGGGAGATAAATACGTGAAAAACGGTTTTTCACTAATTGAATTGCTAATCGCAATTGCAATTATTGCTATTCTTGTCACCATCGCCTACCCAAGCTATCAAGACTATATTACCCGCGCGCGACGCAGTGACGGACAATCAGCCTTATTAAGACTGGCCAGCAACATGGAGCGCTATTACTCTGAACAAAACACCTATGCAACGGCAACAGTTGGTACAGGCACGGCGACCGATGTTGGCGGTACCGCTTCTCCTGAAGGATGGTACGTCTTGTCTATTACCAACGCGACTAATTCCGCCTATACATTGCAAGCAACACCTACCAATGTACAAGCAACAGCCGACACCACCTGTCAATCTTTGACCTTGAACAACTTGGGCCAAAAAGGCATAACCGCAGGCCCGGCAGGAGCACCAACAGGTACTGTTGCCCAATGTTGGAATTAATATACCCATTGATTGACTCATGATGAGTGCACCCTGCTGTCATGCGCGTATTTGGTCTATTAATAAACACATTTATCATATATAATGTTAATAGTCGTATTTATTTTTAAACAGGTGAGAATATGCCAGATTCATCACGAAATTCAGACAGCAAACTAACAAGCAAAACGCCAAAACTCGACTCAGGCACAAATAGTCTGGAGCTGAAACACAATAAAACCTCGGTTCAGTTGACCGCATCGAAACTGGAATCCTGGTTTGCCCAAATTGAAAAAGACCTGTTTAAAACCTCACAACCTGTGCAGGGGCATACACCCTCAAACAGTGGCAATAATTCCTATCTGGCTACCCAGTTTGTCAGCCGCTTTGGCTTAAAAACTGCTGCAGATGTTATCACCTTTTTAAAATCACCCGCAGGAAAATCCACTAAGGCACTGATTGCTGAGGAATTAGCTGAGATTGCAGCGCAAAGAGAAGAGCGATTGTTTCAATTACGAGAACATGAAGCCATGCGCCACCGGTTGTTGGCTTTTTTATTCCTTGGCCTGTTGTATAAGCGCGAGGCAAAAGCACACCAGCTTAACAATATGCTGGCAGAAGAAATTGATAGCCATTTACGGAAAGAAGAAAAAGAGGCAATACTTGCTGAAAACAAGTCCTCGTCAAGTGAATACCCGAATTTTATCAACGAAGAAATTCAAGCTTACCAAAAAGCCTCAATCGCACTTGAAGAAAAATTACAAAGTAAAATCGCCATGTCAGAGGCACTGGAAGCTGAAATCGCGAGTGTTGAAGAACAAGCTGCAGCAATAACTAATAAATATGACGCTTACGACCTGCATATAAAAGACATAGAAAATGAGATCCAGACTCACTTGAATGTTCCTGCGCTGAATGCAGCCAGTAGCACTAACACACCTGAAATTGAAGCCACTATCGAACAAAAAATTGCTGATCTTGAAACAAGGAGTGACCAGTTGGCAACGGAAATGTTCCAGGATTTTGATGTCGATGATGACAAGCGAGTAAGAGAACTGGTAGACAGACACAACGCAGTGAACATTCAGGTCGTTAACCTGAAAGACATGCTCTCGGTAATACAGGGAAAAAAAGTGCTATATAACATGAAAGGAGAGCAAGCCAGCTCATTCGCAGATGCTGATTTCATCCTTGAGAATGATAAAAAAATTGTCTTGCATGATGGTAAATTCCACCTGCTGCAAGCCAAACAGAGTATTGAAGACTTGCAGCAAAATGAAGCACTAAAAGCACAGTCTCATCAAGCGTATCAACGTATCAAGCCAGATATAATGAGTGTCAAAAAACTGGTTGAACACAATCGTATCTTAGAAGAGAAAGTACTCAGCGAGAAAAAAGATCCTTTATTTTTACGCAGTGAAGCCATGCAGCAGGATATTATGCTGCTGACCAATCAGCTCACAAAAATACAAGCTGCCCATGCGATGGCTAAATCAGCCCAAGATCCAACCCAAAATACCCCAACTCCCAGGCCATCGATGTCGCCTCATACCAGCACTCAACTGCCAAATCCTAAATTAAATAATAGCCAGTTAACATCTTACGTCCATGTCGCTTTATTGATGGAGCAGAACAAGGGATTAACCACTAATCAACCTCAACTAAGTACCAATCCTGCATTCGACCCTGCTGATTTAAATGCCATGAAAGA
>Ga0209024_1000979_pt1 | contig 31999 bp, 29 predicted proteins | sample AutmiccommunBRH5_FD_187380 | JGI IMG/M metagenome (GOLD analysis project Ga0209024, IMG submission 187380) | Deep subsurface microbial communities from Mt. Terri, Switzerland - Autotrophic microbial communities BRH/5 (SPAdes) (version 2) | ecosystem: Environmental > Aquatic > Deep subsurface >...
GAACGTGATGGTCGAGCCAGGCGCGCACGTCGTCGAGGCCGGCCAGGATCAGGTCACGCATCACATGCCGCCAGATGCGCGGGATGTGATGCAGGTAGCGCGGGTTGCCGTATAGCGCCGATTGCCGGCCGAAGATCCCGAACACCTTCAGCCCGCGCTGTGCGCCGAGGCCGTAGTAGCTGCGGTCGAACGCAACCGGATCGGCGATCGTCACCGCGGCGCGGTAGCGGTCCAGCATGGCGTCCTCCAGGCCCTCGGCGAGGTCGCGCCGGGAATCCTGAAGCAGCGATACCAGATCATAGGTCAGGGGCCCGGCGACGGCGTCCTGGAAATCCAGCAGGCCGCAGCCGGCGATCCCAGGCCGGGTCGGCAGCGCCATCAGGTTGTCGACGTGGAAGTCGCGCAGCACCAGGGTCTCCGGCGCCCCGCGCAGCACCGGCAGGGCGGCCCGCCAGGCGTCGAGGTAGCCGGCGCGCTCGGTCTCCGTCAGCTCGCGCCCGAGTACCAGCGGGAAATACCAGTCGAGCGGCAGCGCCGCCTCGGCCACCAGCTTGGCGTCGTCATAGGGCGGCACCTCGTAGCCGAGTTCGCCGGCGCGGCGGTGCAGGTCGGCCAGCAGGTCGACGGCGCGGGCATACAGTGCGATCTCCTCGCCGCCCGCGCCTAGCGCGCGGGTGTAGGTGATGTCGCCCAGGTCCTCGAGCAGCAGGAAGCCGTCGGTCCGATCGGCGGCCAGAATTCGCGGCGCGCTGTAGCCGTAGCGGTGCAGTTGCGCCGCCACCGCCAGGAATGGCCGCACGTCCTCGCCCTTGTCCGGCGGCGCGTCCATCAGCACTGCGCGCTCGGTGCCGCGGGTCAGCCGGTCGTAGGCGCGGAACGAGGCATCACGCGCCAGCGGCCGGCGCTCGGCGTGGTCCCAGCCGGTCGCGGCCAGGAACCGGCGCAGCCGGGTCTCCCGGTCGCTGCCCGGGCCGGGCATCGGGTCGTTCGCCGCCACCGTGGTCACAACATCTCCCCGACTCGTTCCGCCCAGGCTCCGTAGCCGGCGAGGGTCACCCGCCGCGCGTCCTCCGCTTGTTGGCACATTTCGAGGGCGAGTTCGAGACGGTCGGCGGGAAGCCATGGACCGAGCCGATCGGGCCACTCCACCAGCAGCACCGCCTCCGCCAGTCCTTGCTCGATTCCCAGCTCCGGCAGCTCGTCCGGGTCGCCCAGGCGGTACAGGTCGCAGTGCCAGACCATCCCGCGCGGCCCGTCATAGGGCTGCACCAGCGTGAAGGTCGGGCTCGGCACTTCGGCCGCCGGATCGCCGACCCAGGCGCGCACGAAGGCGCGGGCGAAGGCGCTCTTGCCGGCGCCGACCAGCCCGGACAGCAGCACCCCCTCTCCGGGCCGCGCCAGCGCCGCGGCTCGCGCCGCCAGCCGCTCGGTGGCGGCGAGGTCGGGGAGGTCGAGGGTGAGGCGGGTGGTCATGTCGCAGGCGCCGGTCGCTTGGTGGGTCCCGGAGCCGAGCGCTGCCGCGCTCCCTCCGGGATGACGAATGTTTTGTGTCGTCATCCCGGAGGGGCTGCGCGAGCAGCCGGCTCCGGGACCCACCCGCCGCGAGGGGTTGGGTGGGCGCCGCCGATCACGGAACGTCGGCGACACGGCGCAGCGGGCGCGGGATGCGGCAGATCACCTCGGTTCCGTGGCCCGGTTCCGAGACCAGCCCGACGGTGCCGCTGTGCAGCTCGACCAGCGATTTCACCAGCGCCAGGCCGAGGCCGGCGCCGGCGTCGCGGCCGGCGCGCTCGAACCGGTCGAACACCCGCCCCTGGTCCTCCGCCGGAATGCCCACACCGGTGTCGGTCACCCGGAACAGCACGGCGTCGCCCTCGTCCTCCACCGACACCTGCACGCGGCCGCCGTCGGGGGTGAAGGCGAAGGCGTTGGAGACGAGGTTGTACAGCGCCTGGGTCAACCGGCGCTCGTCGACCAGGATCGGCTCGATGCCGCTGTCGGCCCGCACCGAGAAGTCGATCCGGCGCGCCCGGGCGCGTTCGCGTCCGAGATGCTCGACCGCGTCGGCAAGCCGGGCCGGGTCGATCTCGGTGCGGTCGAGTTCGAGATAGCCGGCCTCGATCGACGCCAGGTCCAGAATGTCGTTGACCAGCCGGACCAGGCGGTTGGACGACTGCAGGATCGCCCGGGCGTATTCCTTCTGCCGGTCGTTCATCGGCCCGGCGTATTCCTGCTCCAGGATCTCCGAGAAGCCGATGATGGCGTTCAGCGGCGTGCGCAGCTCGTAGGAGACGTTGGCCAGGAACTCGCTCTTCAGGCGGTCGGCCATCTCCAGCGCCTCGGTACGCTCCTGGAGCGCGCGCTGCACGGCAAGTGTGTCGGTGACGTCGCGGAAGTTCAGCAGCATGGCGCCGTCGGGCAGCGGCACCAGGCCGTAGTCGAGCACCCGTCCGTCGCTCTTCTCGATGCGGCCGGCGCGCGGCTCGCGCTCGGCCAGCCGGTTCACCCACTCGGCCTTGACCGCCTCCCAGCTGACGTCGCGGGAGAACCGCGAGCGCATGGCCTCCAGCACCGGGCCGACATGCGGCTCCCCCTCGCCGAAACCGTCGGGAAGTGCCCACTGATTGCGGAAAGTGGGGTTTATAAGCTTGAGGCGGCCGTCGGCGCCGAACGCGGCGATGCCTTCGTAGAGGTTGTCGAGGGTCTCCTGCTGCACCGCGGTCAGGGTGTTGTAGGAACGCTCCAGCGACAGCCTGTCGGTGACGTCCTCGAACACCATCAGCAGGCCGCCGAACGGGTGCGGCGTCACCACCATGCGCACCGTGGTGTCGTCGGGCAGGAACAGCAGCTCCTCGTGGCTGCCGATCAGGGTGGTGAACAGCCGGTTGAAGTCGTCGCGCCAGGCCCGGAAGTCGGACTGCTCCGGCAGCCGCCGGTTCTCGCGGGCCCGCTCCAGCACCTCGGTGAGCGTCGGGTCGCGCTCCAGCAGCTCGGAGTCGACACCCCACAGCCGGCCGAACGCGGTGTTGGCGAAGATCAGCCGCTTGTCGGGGCCGAACACCGCGACCGCGGTGTGCAGGGTCTCCAGCACTTCGGCGTGGGCATCCACGTGGCGGGCGAGCTCGGACTGCAACTGCTCCAGCGTGGTCAGGTCGCGGGCGGTTCCGATCGTGCCCTCGCCGACCGGCGCCTCGGTGATATCCACCAGGCGGCGGTCGCCCTGCACCACCATGTTGCGGCTCTCGCTCTGGGCCCGGCCGACCTTGACGGCGCGCTCGGCCAGGGCCGCCGCCTTCTCCAGCTCCGGGAACAGCGGCTGCGCCGAGGCGTTGCCGAAGCGCAGGGTGCCGGCACCGTCGCGGCGCCACACCGGAATCGAGATCGCGGTCAGGATGTCGCGCTCGTGCTCGATCAGCCGGGCCGGGACCGCATCGGCGGCGGCGCGCGCCACCTCGCGTTCTGCGGTGAGCGCCCGCTCGGCCTCGGCGGTGCGCTTGATCTGGCGGGCGTACAAAAACACCAGGACGAGCGTGAAGGCGGCGAGCGCGAGCAGGGTGACGGTATCGCCCTCGCCCGGCGCCACCGCCTCCTGGGCGAGACTGGGCATCGGGGCGGCAATGGCCGCCACGGCCGCGATCAATCCTGCTGCACCGACGCGCTTTTCCACGCCGCGAGCCTACGCGGCGCGACCGGTCGCCACAAGCGCACCGGCGCGCCGCGCGGCACCACAGCAGGTTCAGTCGGCGGCGTCGCGGTCGAGGTCCGCGGCAAGGTCGGCCGCTTTGTCGGTGCGTTCCCAGGTCAGCTCCGGCTCCGAGCGCCCAAAGTGGCCGTTGCAGGCGGTCTGCCGGTAGATCGGCCGCAGCAGGTCGAGCATCTGCACGATGCCCTTCGGGCGCAGGTCGAAATGCCGGCGGATCAACTGCTCGATGCGGCGCTCGGGCACCCGGGCGGTGCCCTGGGAATTTACGTGGATGCTGGTCGGCTCGGCGACGCCGATGGCGTAGCTGACCTGCACCTCGCAGATGTCGGCGAGGCCGGCAGCGACCACGTTCTTGGCGACGTAGCGCGCCGCGTAGGCGGCCGAGCGGTCGACCTTGGACGGGTCCTTGCCGGAGAACGCGCCGCCGCCATGCCGGCCGATGCCGCCATAGGTGTCGACGATGATCTTGCGGCCGGTCAGCCCGCAGTCGCCATGCGGGCCGCCGACCACGAAGCGGCCGGTCGGGTTGATCAGGTAGCGGGTCTCGTTGGAGATCATGGCGCCGGGGATCACCGGCTTGACGATCTCCTCGATCACCGCTTCCTTGAGCGTCCCGTGGTCGACGTCCTCGGCGTGCTGGGTCGAGACCACCACGGTGTCGACCGCGGCCGGCCGGTCGTCGACGTAGCGCACCGAGACCTGCGCCTTGGCGTCGGGACGCAGCCATGGCAGCCGGCCGGAGCGCCGCACCGCGTCCTGCTGCCGGGTCAGCCGGTGCGCCAGCATGATCGGCATCGGCATGAACTCGTCGGTCTCGCGGCAGGCGTAGCCGAACATCAGGCCCTGGTCGCCGGCGCCCTGGTCGAGGTCGAGGCCGGTGCCCTCGTCGACACCCAGCGCGATGTCCGGCGACTGCTTGTCGAGCGCCACCAGCACCGAGGCGCTGGCGCCGTCGAAGCCGAGCCGGCTGTCGTCGTAGCCGATGTCGAGCACCACGTCGCGGGCGACTTGGGCGTAGTCGACCTGTGCCTTGGTGGTGATCTCGCCGGCCAGCAGGATCAGCCCGGTGTTGACCAGGGTCTCGCAGGCCACCCGGCTGTTGCGGTCCTGTGCCAGCAGGGCGTCGAGCACGGCGTCGGAGATCTGGTCGGCGATCTTGTCCGGGTGTCCGGGGCCGACGGATTCCGAGGTCAGGATGTAGGCGTCGCTCATCGAATGCTCCGTTTCGGAAATTTGGATTGCGCGGCGCGGGCGAAGCGCGGCCGCGGTCTCGGCGTGTCCTCGTCAGTGCGCCCGGGCGACGAAATATTCCCAGCCGATGCGGCCGGCATCGGCGGCGTCGACCCAGAACTGCAGGGCGGCGGAGGTGCGGTCGACGGCCTCGCGGCCGATCCGGTCCTCGAACCACTCGCGGCGCAGTTCGAGCTGGTCGCGCACCCAGGCATAGGTCGGCGCGACATGCTCCGACCAGTTCTCATGGGTCGCGACTTCGAACCCCGCCTGCTCCAGGGCAGCGAGATAGGCTGGGGTGTCCCACATGTCGGGCGACTTGACCCGCGCGTAGATGCGCTCTCGATCGGCCTCGGGCGTGCCGTTGCGCACCAGCAGGTCGGTGAACACGATGGCGCCGCCCGGCTTCAGGACGCGCCGCGCCTCGGCCAGCACGGTCGCCTTGTCGGCGGCGTGCAGGAACGCCTCCTGGCTCCAGTAGACGTCGAACGCGTCGGCCCGGAACGGCAGGTCGTGGAAGTCGGCCCATTCGAAGCGGACCTTGTCGTCGAGGCCCTGCCCGGCAGTCAGTTCGCGCCCCCACTCCAGCTCGCGTTCGGAGATGTTCGAGGCGACGACCTCGCAGCCATAGCGGCTGGCGAGGAAGCGGGCCAGCGCGCCGTAGCCGCTGCCGACGTCGAGCACGGTGGCGCCGGCGCCAAGCTCGACGCCCTGGGCCATGCGCTCGTTGGAGCGCTCCATGGCGTCGTGCAGGGATTCCTCGGGCGATTCGAAGAAACCGATGTGGATGTTCTCGCCCCAGATGTGGCGATAGATCTCGTCGGCCGGGCCGTCGTAGTAGTCCCGGGTCGCGGCGACGATGTCGCGGACGGCAGTGTCGCCGCCGGTGTGGACGGACATGAGCTCCTCCTGGTCGGTCGGTCCGGTCGGCCGGGCGCGCTCAGTGGCGCGGCTTGATCGCGATCTGCTGGAAGAAGTCGACCTCGTCGGGCTCGGCGCCGTCCTCGAAGTCGCCATAGGTCGTGATGCCGGAGAACCCGGCTTCGTCGAGCAGTCGCCGCATGTAGTGGCGCCGCAGCGGGAACATCGACAGGTGGAAGCTGGTGCCGTCCGGGTAGGAGTACTCGAACTTGACGAGGTCCTCGCGGATCTCCGCCGGCTTGGCGTCGACGCCGTCGCCGACATAGTAGAACTGGTGCTTCGAGCTGTAGCCGCGGTCGAGGATCTTGTCGTAGTTGCGGTGGTCGAGGATCAGCAGCCCGCCGGGCCGCAGCACGCTGCGCATGGAATCCAGAGCCCGGCGGCGGGCGTCCTCCTCGAACAGATGCGTGAAGGCGTTGCCGAGGCAGACCAGGGCGTCGAAGCGGTTGGCGCCGAAGGCGGTGTGCAGATCGCGCCAGTCGACCACCCGGGCGTCGGCCAGCTCGACGCCCATATCCTCGGCATTGCGGCGGGTCTGCACGATCATCGTCTCGGCGCCGTCCGAGGCGGTCACCTCGAAGCCGGCATGCGCCAGCCGGATGGCATGGAAGCCGGTTCCCGACGCGATGTCGGCGACCCGGCGGCAGTCGTGGCGGCGCAGCAGGCGCTCGAAGAAGCCGTTCTCGCCCGCGGCGCGGCTGTCCCAGCCGATCAGCCGGTCCCAGCGCGAGACGAATTCCCGAGTGTACTCGCGCTTGTAGGTGTCGTTCTGCATGTGGATGTCTCCCTGATCGCAGGTATGACGACCCGCCCGGCCGACAGGTCGCAGTCGCCCTTGCCGAGAATTCGGCGCGAAGCGCGGGGCGCACAAATATCGGAGCACACGAATGCTTGTGAATTCAGCGCGATTCGGCCCTGGAGCGTTGCGTGCTCTCTCGCTGGGCCGAGGATGTTTGCTTGATGATCTGATTCAACCGATCGGGATCGGAATTGCAAGCCGAGAATGTCGAATTTAGGCTATTTCTTGATTACGATCGATATAACTATCTGAAATTACGAATAAGAAAATGGTCTTCTCATAGCTTCGACCGACACGGACGGACGCGGAATCGGCCCGATGATCGCCGCGGCCTGGTGGCAATAGGTGAGAAAGCGTCATCGGCTGTCGCGGATTCGACGCATTCGCCGTCTCCGATCGGACCGCTCGGCCGGCGCCGGCACGCACCGGTGTGGAGAATCACAGCTGCGCCGGGTGCCCGGTGTCGCCGCGGGAACAAAATCCGTTTCGCGGACAGGCCTGGGCCGGCACGTCACGCCGGCCTGGGCTGCATGCCGCACGCCTAGAATTGCGCCTTCAGCGTGATTTCGACGAAGTCGATGTCCTGTGACGGCCCCGTATCGCGCACGAAGCCGCCCGGGAAGAAATGGGCGTAGATGCCGGTGACGCTGATGTTGGGGTCGATCTGCCAGCCGGCGCTGAAGGACAGCTCGGTGCCGACGAAACGCTCGTCGCTGCCGGCACCCGATCGGAGCAGGGCGCCACCGGGGCCGTAGATCCCGTCCTGCCGCTCCAGCCGCCAGAACCAGTCGACGTCCACGGTGAGGGACAGCCGGTCGGTCGGATTGACGGTGAGGAACGGGTGCAGGTTGACGAAGTTGCGCGGCCCGAGAAGCGCCAGCTCGGAGAAATAGTTGCCGCGCGGGAACAGCGGGTTGAACGTGCCGAGATCGTCGTCGGTCGGATCGCCGTCGCCGCTGGCGATGTTGGCGGACACGCCGAGCCGCGGCGTCCAGGGCGTGTCGCGCCACGTGTAGCCGGTATCGGACGCCACGCTCCAGGCGCGGATCTCACCGTCCCCGAAGGTGCCGAACTGATAGATGAGCTCCTGATTCCAATCCCAGCCGGCCTGCTCGCCCCAGACGCGCGTGCCGACGGTGTGCCGGGTTTCGTGCGCGGTGCCCTGGTCGAAACGCCCGGCCTCGTTCTCATAGCCCAGGTAATAGAGGTCGACCGACGTGCCGAACGGCAGCCATGCGGGACTCCCGGTCCCGTACGCGCCCCAGAGCGCCTGGTCGTGGTCGGTGCCGTCGTCGAACGTTCCCGGCTCGACCAGTGCCGGACGCACCGCGAGCGCATCGATCCGCCAGTCCCGGACATCGAACCGCGCCCGCCCGCCATCGAATTTGCGGCGCACATTGGGTCCCTCGCGCACGTCGACGAGCCGGGCGGAGCCGTATCGCAGTTCCTGCCGGCCGAGCCGGAGCGCCGTGTCGCCCGGAAGCGGCACTTCGAGGAAGGCCTGCTGCAGATCGATCCGGTTCTCGTCGACCGGGCTGACGGGGCCGGCCCGGCCGTCCTCCAGCGCGCTGTACAACTGCCCGAACAGACGCAGGCCAGGTCTGAGACGCAGGTCGCCATGCAGCACGTAGCGCTGCAGGAAGACGCCGTCCCGGTCCTGCGGATCCTCGCCCCAGAGCGGGTTGCCGGTGTATTCGTAGCGTTCGCGCAGCTCGCCGCCGAGGGAGAGCGAGGCCGAGCGGTCCGCATCCAGCGGCATGCACTTGATGGCGTCGTACCAGAGGGTGCGGCGGCCCGGGTCGCACAGCGCGGACCAGTCCTCGTCCTGGCGCATCGGCTCGAACGCCGGCCGTCCGGGGGCCGGCTCCCCGGCGGCTGCGGCCGGAGCGACGCAGGAAATCGCCGCGGCGGCGGCGACGCACGCCGAGCGGCGGATCCACGCATTGCCCGGCATGGCGTCAGGCGACCCGCTCGATCGAGCGCCGCTCCCGGGCCGCATCGATGCTGAAGGCACCCGGGCCGGCGGCGATCAGGGCGACGAACCCGCCGACGATGGCAAGATGCTCCAGGCACACCGTCAGCTGGCGCTGGAAGGCCGGACCGTCGACTCCGAGCGGCCAGTGGGCGAGCAGTGTCGCCGCGATCGTGAACACGGCGAGCAAGGCAGCGCCGGGGCGGGACGCCGCGCCGAGCAGGACGCTGAGGCCCCCCGCCAACTGCACGGCGATCGTCGACGCCATCGCCAGGGCCGGCACGGGCAGCCCGAGCGCCTGCGCCTCGGCGACCGCGCCGGGCCAGTGCATCAGCTTGTCGAGCCCGCTGTAGAGGAACACAGCACTCATGGCGATCCGCGCCAGGAGCAGGAGCCAGTTCGGGTTCATCATTCTACCTCCTTCACGCTGATCGGCCGGCCGCCGGCCCCGCCTCGCGCGGTCCGGGATGGTGCGACCAGGTGCCGGACGACCGGCTCCGCCGAGTCGATGTGGAATTCCCGGGCGCCGGCCTGCACATCGGCGGCGCTGCGCGTCACCCGCTCGTGCTGGCGCAGGTGCTCGGCCCAGGATTCGACGAGGAAGTACTCGAGGAACCGGCCGACCTCGGCCGCATCCTCGAACAGGCCCCAGGCGTAGGCGCCGTCACGCCGTCGCTCGTCGGCGAGTTCTTCCATCACCGTGACGAACTCGGCGGTTCGCGCCGGATCGATGCGGTACTCGATCGTCACCATCACCGGCCCGCGGTCGTCCCGGACCTCCTCGGCCACCAAGGGCGCCGGCCAGTGCATCGACGGGGCGAGGTCGAGGCCCTCCCCCTGGCCGAGTTTCCAGCGGAAGGTCACAGGAATGACCAGGACCGCGCCGGCGGCGGCGGCCAGAAGCGCTGCCGGTATTCCGAACTGCGCCGCCGCCTGGCCCCAGACCAGGCTGCCGAGGCTCATCGAGCCGAAGAACACGGTGACGAACACCGAGAGGCCGCGGGCCCGCACCCAGTCGGGCAAGGCCGTCTGCGCCGAGACGTTGAGGCTGGAGAGCACCGCGATCCACGACGTGCCGGCGAGGAGGCTGGCCGCGGCGACGATGTAGACATCCCGCACGAGGGCGAAGACGACGAGCGTGGCAGCGGTGCCGAGCGTGCCGGCGGCGACCAGCCGGTCGGGCCCGAGGAGGAGGTTGAGTCGCGGCAGCAGCATCGCGCCGGAGACGGCCCCGATGCCGACGCAGCCGAGGAGCACGCCGTAAAGCGTCGGGCCACCGCCGAGCAGGTCGCGGGCGATCAGCGGCAGCATGGCCCAATAGGCGCTCGCGAACACGAAGAACGCCATCGCCCGCACCAGTGTGGCCCGCATCGGCGTGCTGGCCCGAACGTACCGCAGCCCCGCGCGCAGAGCGCCGACCAGGTGCTCCGGCGGCAGCGCGCGGGCCGGTGCGGCTGGCGGCCGCCACCAGAGCAGCGCGAGGATGACGCCGACATAGGAGACCGTGTTCAGGAAGAACGGCGCCCAGATGCCCACGCCGGCGATGACGAGGCCGGCAAGCGCCGGACCGATGGCGCGGGAGACGTTGATCCCGACAGAATTCAGGGCGACGGCAGGCCGCAATGCCGAGCGGTCGACGAGTTTCGGCACGATCGCCTGCCAGGCGGGCGCCACGAAGGCGGCACAGGTCCCCAGGGCAAAGGTGAAGCCCAGGAGCATGACCGAAGAAACGGTCCCGAGGAGCACGAGCACGCCGAGCGTCCCCGCCAGCACCAGCAGGATCGATTGTACGACGATCAGCAGCCGGCGGCGGTCGACGATGTCGGCGAGCGCGCCGGCCGGCAGCGAGAACAGGAACACCGGCAGCGTCGTCGCGGTCTGCACCAGTGCCACCATCAGCGGCGACGGGCTGAGCGAGGTCATCAGCCAGCCGGCCGCGACGTCGTGCATCCAGGTGCCGATGTTGGAGACGATGGTCGCGGTCCAGAGAACCGCGAAGGCGGCATGGCGGAACGGCGCGAAGGGACCGGGCGCCGCGGCCGGCGCCGCATCTGGCGCCTCGCCCACGCCGGCAGCTGCGCGGCCACGCATGTCCCGCGCCTCCGTCACGTCGCGAGAAAGCACGAGCAACCGACCGCGCCCCAGAATGCGCCGACGTCGGATGCCGGGATCGGCGTCGTCCAGGCGATCTGGTGCGCGTGCCCGTGGATCGAGCAGCCGCTGCCGCAGGCATCGTGGCAGGCCCGGGCGTGCCGGGCGGGCTGCTGCGAACCGGCACGCTTCTGCCAATGCCCGCCGAAGCTCGCGACCGGCGACCACGCCGGGCTCGGCGGCGGCAGCGGTGCGGCGAGATCTCCGAAGTCGCCGGTCCCATGCACCGGCGTGCCGCCGACGACCGTGAGGACCGCGGTGATGTCCTTGATCGACTCCTCGGACACCGAGAAGTAGTCGTCCGACAGCACCGCGAGGTCGGCATAGGCGCCGGGGCGGATCGTGCCCTTGACGTCCTGCTCGCCCGAGAACCAGGCCGAGCCCGCCGTCCACAGCCGCAGCGCCTGGGTGCGATCGATGCGGTTGTCCTGCGGATACAGCCGCATGCCGCCGAGAGTCCGGCCAGAGGTCAGCCAGTACAGCGAGACCCAGGGATTGTAGGAGGCGACGCGGGTGGCGTCGGTACCGGCCCCGACGGGAACACCGGCCGCCAGCATCTTCGCCACCGGCGGCGTCGCCTCGGCGGCCCTGGCACCGTAGCGGTCGACGAAGTACTCGCCCTGGAACGCCATGCGGTGCTGGATCGCGATGCCGCCGCCGAGGGCGGCGATCCGATCGATGTTGCGGTCCGACACCGTCTCGGCATGGTCGATGATGAAGCGGGTCTGGAACGGCTGGCGGCCGTTGACCCGCTCGAAGACGGTGAGGAAGCGGTCGATGCTCTCGTCGTAGGTGGCGTGGATCCGGAACGGCCATTTGTTCGTGGCCAGCAGCTCGACGATCGGCTCGAGCTGCTCCTCCATGACCGGTGCCAGGTCGGGGCGCGGCTCCAGGAAGTTCTCGAAATCCGCGGCCGACCAGGTCAGGTTCTCGCCGGCACCGTTCATCCGCAGGTATTCGCTCCCCGCCCCCGGCCCGGTCATGGCGACCCAGCGCTCGTAGTCGGACAGCTCGGACCCGGCCTTCTGGGCGAACAGGTTGTAGGCGACCCGCACGGTCATCTGGCCGTCGGCATCCAGGCGCCGGATCACCTCGTAGTCGTCGGGATAGTTCTGGCCGCCGCCGCCGGCGTCGATCACCGAGGTGATGCCGAGCCGGTTCAGCTCGCGCATGAAATGCCGCGTCGAGTTGACCTGGTCCTCGACCGGCAGCTTCGGCCCCTTGGCCAGTGTCGAGTACAGGATCAGGGCCGACGGCTTCGCGATCAGCAGCCCGGTCGGCATCCCCCGCGCATCACGCTCGATGACACCGCCCGGCGGATTCGGGGTGTCCTTGTCGAAGCCCAGCACCTGGATCGCCGCGCGGTTCAGCAGGGCGCGGCCATAGAGGTGCAGGATGAACACGGGCGTGTGCGGCGCCGCCGCGTTGATCTCGTCCAGCGTCGGCATGCGGCGCTCGGCGAACTGGAACTCCGACCAGCCGCCGACCACCCGGACCCATTGCGGCGCCGGGGTGCGGTCAGCTTGCTCTTTCAGCATCCGCAGCGCATCGGCGAGCGAGGGGACGCCCTCCCAGCGCAGCTCCATGTTGTAGTACAGCCCGCCGCGGATCAGGTGAGTGTGGCTGTCGTTGAGGCCGGGGATCGCGCGGCGGTCCCTGAGGTCGATCACCCTGGTGCCGGCGCCGGCCAGCGGCATGACCTCCGCCGCCGGACCCACGGCCAGAATCCGTCCACCCGCGATCGCCACCGCTTCGGCCTCCGGGTTGGACGGATCGAGCGTGGTGATGCGGCCGTTGGTCAGGATCAGATCGGGTGTCGTCATCTCGGCTCCCTCGGCGTGGCGGGTGCCGGCACCGATCAGGGCGACGGCGCCGACGGATTTCAGCAGGGTGCGACGGGTCGGGTTCATGGGGTCTGCCTTCCGTTTCGCGTGCCGGCCGGGGCCGCGCCGGGAGCGCGGCCCCGCGTGGCATCAGGCGGCGGCGATCGGCGCCAGGGCCTCGTGCAGCTCGGACGTCCGCTGCTTGGCCTTGTGAACCATGGTGTAGGCGTAATCGACGCCCATGCCGTAGGCGCCGGAGTGCTCGCGCACCAGGGCCATGACGGCGTCGTAGGTGTCGCGTCGGGCCCAGTCGCGCTGCCACTCCAGGAGCACCTGCTGCCAGGTCACCGGCACCACGCCGGCCTGGATCATCCGCTGCATGGAGTAGTCGTGCGCCTCCTTGGTGGTCCCGCCCGAGGCGTCGGCGACCATGTAGATCTCATAGCCGGCGTCATGCATCGCCGAGAGCGCGAAGGTGTTGTTGCAGACCTCGGTCCACAGTCCGGAGACCACCACCTTGTTGCGGCCGTTGGCCTTCAGCGCGTCGCGGACCTTCCGGTCGTCCCAGGAGTTCATCGAGGTGCGCTCGAGCAGCACCTTGTCCGGGAACACGTCGAGCAGCTCGGGATAGGTGAAGCCGGAGAAGCTTTCGGTCTCGACGGTGGTGATGATGGTCGGGATGCCGAAGATCTTCGCCGCCTTGGCCAGGCCGACGACGTTGTTCTTCAGCACCTGCCGGTCGATCGACTGCACGCCGAACGCCATCTGCGGCTGGTGGTCGATGAAGATCAGCTGGCAGTTGGTCGGGGTCAGCACTTCGAGCTTGGGATTCGTCATCGTGTCGCTCCTCAGGATGGGTGATTTCGGTCCGCCGCTCGGCCCGCTATCGCGCGTCGCGTCGGGACAGGGCCGACCGGATGCAGTCGAGCAGGTCGTTGGGTGAGCACGGCTTGGTCAGACAACAGAGCACGCCCGCCTGCAGCGCCTGCCGGCGGAACGTCTCGTTCGGATAGGCGGTGACGAGAATGGTCGGGATCGGCGTGCCCGAGGCGACCAGGAACTGGTGCAGTTCAAGGCCCGTCATCCCCGGCATGCGCATATCCGAGATCAGACAGGCCGTCCTCGACAGCTCTTGCGACTGGAGAAATCCGGCAGCACTCGGGAAGCCGGCCACCAGGTAGCCGAGCGCCCTGACGAGGCCGACGATGGCTTGGCACGCGGCCAGGTCGTCATCGACGACCGAAATCAGGATCCCCGACATCGCTGCTTCCCTCTCGCCGCGCCGGCGCACGCGAGATGCGCTGCGCGGCGGCGGCGTGACGCGGGGAACTTCCCGCGCCGGGACAATGCGAAATCGCGTCGGATGTCCGCAATTATACGATGGTTTCGGCCGCGTGATGCCTTGGGCTGTCGGCGTTCAGTTTGTCGGCAAAACGCACCAGTTCCGGCAACGACTTGGCCTGCATTTTACGCATGACATGACCACGATGGATTTTGACCGTGATCTCGCTGAGGCCCAGTTCGGCAGCGATCTGCTTGTTGAGGAGACCGGCGGTGACGAGTGCCATCACCTCCCGCTCGCGTGCCGACAAGGTGTCGAAGCGTGCCCGAATGTCCGCGACCTCCGCCGAAGCGGAGCGTCGTTCACGGTCGATCGCGATCCCGCGCTGGATGGCGTCAAGCAGATCCTGGTCCCGGAAAGGCTTGGTCAGGAACTCGATCGCACCCGCCTTCATGGCCGTCACCGACATCGGGATGTCGCCGTGACCGGTGATGAACACGATCGGCAGGCGGTTGCCGGACCGCGCCATCGCTTTCTGCAGCTCCAGGCCACTCCGGCCCGGCAGACGGACATCGAGCACGAGGCAGGCCGGAAGATCGGGCAGCGTGCTTTGGAGAAAGACCTCGGTGGAGTCGAACGGCTCCACCCTCTGGCGGATCGAACGAAGCAGACCGATCAGCGAATCCCGCATGTGCGGGTCGTCATCGATGACGAAGACCACGGACTCATCCGGCTTCATGCGTCGGCTCCCCTGCGGGACGAACGGCCGTTTCGTCTACCGGCAGATTGAACCAGACGGCAAGCCCGTGCGGCACGTTTTCGGAGACTCCCAGGCGTCCGCCGTGGGACTCGACAACCGATCGGCAGAACATCAGCCCCATGCCCATGCCGTGCGGCTTCGTCGTGAAGAACGGCTCGAAGATGCGGTCCCTGTGCTCCGGAGCGATCCCCGGCCCGGAATCCTCCACCGAGATGCGAATGCCCTCGGATTCCGACGCTCGGTCCTGATCCGCAGCTCGCGCGGGCGATCGACGACGATGCACATCGCATCGATCGCGTTGCCGACCAGGTTCGAGATGACCTGCTGAAGCTGGATCGGATGCCCGATAACCAGCGGCAACCGGCTGTCGAGCTCGGTTCGAACCGTCACCGCGTTGAACCGGGTCTCGCGCTGGCAGTCTCGCAGCACATCGAGAATGAGTGCGTTCACCTCGAGTGGCCCGCGCTCCAGCACGCCGCGTCTGAACATCGCTCGAACGCTTTCGATGACCTGGCCGGCACGATGACCGCCGGCGGCGATCCGCTGCAGGGCTGCGCGAGCCTCGTCGACCTCGGGCCGTGCGTGATCCAGCCAGCGCAGCGCCGCCTCGGCGTTCGTGACCATGCTGGCGAGTGGCTGGTTGATCTCGTGGGCGATCGAAGCCGACAAGGCCTCCATGGCGGTCAGCCTCGCATCCCGGGCACGACGCTCGGCGGAGAGCGAGCGGATGAGACGGGCATGCAGGGTCGTAGTCTCGGACAGCAGGACCAGCAGCACGACGCTCGCGGAGGCGAGGCCGTACGCGCGCCCGGCCCACCAGCCGACGCTGAAACGACCAGAGCTGAGATAGGCGAGCAAGAGGATCTCGATGAGGAAGGCGAACAGCACCACCATCAGCCACAGGTCCAGCAGCGATCTCTGCCGCCGCCAAAGCAGCGCCAGCGCAGCCACGCAAAGGATCGCCGCGGTCGCTGGAACATACTGCCAGGCATCAGCCGTCCGCTGATGGTCGACCATCAGCCTTGGAAGCGGCGCGTCACCGAACAGAATGAACCAGGTCAGCCCGCCAGCAACGACAACGGCTGTCGCCACGCTTGCGAGGACCAGCACCGGTGCGCGCCCGGGCAGGGCGGGCAAGACCGGACCCGCGGCCCTCAGCGCCACATAGCCGAATACGAAGAGCGGAAACCCGATCCGCCGCAATCCGGCGAACGCGGCCGTGCTCTGCAGGCTGTCGTCGAGGAGTCCCGGGCTGAACACGCCGGGGAATGTGAGGGTCCACGGAACCACCAGCAGGGCCGAGAACAGGTATCCGAAGGCGAGGACCGGGATCGCGACCGACCGCTCCACGGAGAACAGCGACAGCAGCAGTGCCGCGGTGATCAGCTCGTTGACCAGCAACGCGGCGGCATAGGCCGGCAGCAGGGGCTCGGTGCCGGAGAGCGGAACGCGGGCGTACGGCGTCGTCGCCAGCAGCGAGGCGAGCAAGGCCAGCGCCACCAGCGCGGCTAGCCGGATCTGACGCGGGCCGGGCGGCGATGTCGAAAGGGAGAGCTGTTCGTGGTCCGGCGGGGTTCTGGTCTCTTTGGCCATGGCTCACCCGGCGCCTGGGTGCCTTGCAGGGATCGACCTGAAGATCGTCGACCGGAGCGCGAACCCGAAGGTCCAAACGACTCCCGAAATCTTCCCTGCCAAAGGCAGGTCCTCCGCAATGTCCTGACATTGCGGAGGACAATCTACCACGCTGGCGCCACTGCCGACACTTCAGCCTCGGGGCGTCCCGAAGGGCGCCCCGTTCAAGCGGCGCAGCGCGCCGCCTGACGGCGGTCTCAGTAGCGATAGGTCTCGGTCTTGAACGGGCCGGTCGGCGCGACGCCGATGTAGGAGGCCTGCTCGGCCGACAGCGTCGACAGCTTGGCGTTGATCTTCTTGAGGTGCAGTTCGGCGACCCGCTCGTCGAGCTTCTTCGGCAGCACGTAGACCTGCTTCTGGTACTTGTCGTGGTGCTTCCACAGCTCGATCTGGGCCAGCACCTGGTTGGAGAACGAGGCGCTCATCACGAAGCTCGGATGGCCGGTGGCGCAGCCGAGGTTGACCAGCCGGCCTTCGGCCAGAACCAGCAGGCGCTTGCCGTCCGGGAAAACGACCTCGTCGACCTGCGGCTTGACGTTCTCCCACTTGTAGTTCCGCAGCGCGCCGATCTGGATCTCGGTGTCGAAGTGGCCGATGTTGCAGACGATGGCGCGGTCCTTCATGGCCCGCATGTGCTCGATCGTGATCACGTCCTTGTTGCCGGTCGCGGTCACGAAGATGTCGGCCATCGGCGCGGCCTCGTCCATGGTGACGACCTGGTAGCCCTCCATCGCCGCCTGCAGCGCGCAGATCGGGTCGACCTCGGTCACCAGCACCCGGGCGCCGGCATTGCGCAGGCCCTGGGCCGAGCCCTTGCCGACGTCGCCGTAGCCGGCGACCACCGCAACCTTGCCGGAGAACATCACGTCGGTGGCGCGGCGGATGCCGTCGGCCAGGCTCTCGCGGCAGCCGTAGAGGTTGTCGAACTTCGACTTGGTGACGCTGTCGTTGACGTTGATCGCCGGCACCGCCAGCGTGCCCTTCTTCGCCATCTCGTAGAGCCGGTGCACGCCGGTGGTGGTCTCCTCGGAGACGCCGCGGACGTCCTTCATCAGCTCAGGGTACTTCTCGTGCATGATGACGGTCAGGTCGCCGCCGTCGTCGAGCAGCATGTTCGGCCGCCAGCCGTCGCGGCCGACGATGGTCTGCTCGATGCACCACTCGTACTCTTCCTCGGTCTCGCCCTTCCAGGCGAACACCGGGATGCCGGCGGCGGCGATCGCCGCCGCCGCGTGGTCCTGGGTCGAGAAGATGTTGCAGGACGACCAGCGGATCTCGGCGCCGAGTGCCGTCAGCGTCTCGATCAGCACCGCGGTCTGGATCGTCATGTGCAGGCAGCCGGTGATCTTCGCACCCTTCAACGGCTGCGACGGCCCGTATTCCTCGCGGATCGCCATCAGGCCGGGCATCTCGGTCTCCGCGATCGCGATCTCGCGGCGGCCCCAACCGGCCAGCTTGATGTCGGCGACCTTGTAGTCGTTGAACTCGGCCATGAACGGCTCCTTGCGCGAGGGAACATCGGCGGGCGGCCCGATGGCGCCCGCATCCGTCACGGATTCGCTTCGCTCCGCGACGGATGTGACTCGGGGCCGGCGTATAGCAAGACGGGCGGCCGGGAGCAAGGTGAGCGCGGAAACTGGTCGGAAGGCGCCCTGTCGTTACAGCTTCCGCTTGCCGGGGCGAAACAAATATTTCACCATCCGGTCGTCGCCGCGTCACGCACCACCGGCATAGTGACGGAGCCGTTTGCATACGTATGCAAGCGGCTCCCGAGAGTGGACGGATCGCGACGGCAGGGAGGATTTCGGCGTGTCGGGCTATCTCGAGATCCGCGAGGTCGCCGCCGGCTACGGGCAGACGCCGGTGCTGGCGAACGTCAGTCTCGACGTGGCGCAGGGCGAACTGGTCGCCCTGCTCGGCTCGTCCGGCTGCGGCAAGACCACGCTGCTGCGGGCGGTCTCCGGCTTCGTGCCGGTGCGCCGCGGCCGCATCGCGATCGCCGGCCGCGATGTCGCCGCCCTGCCGCCTGAGCGGCGTAACGCCGCCATGGTGTTCCAGTCCTACGCGCTGTGGCCGCACATGACGGTCGCCCAGAACATCGGCTACGGCCTGAAGTTGCGCGGCGTGTCGCGCGCCGAGGCGACGCGCCGGATCGAGGCGATGCTGGCGCTGCTGCGGCTCGACGGCCTGGGCGGGCGCGACGTCACCGCGCTGTCCGGTGGCCAGCGCCAGCGCGTCGCACTCGGCCGGGCGCTGGTGGTCGAGCCGGCGGTGCTGCTGCTGGACGAGCCGCTATCCAACCTCGACGCCCGCATCCGCCTCGACCTGCGGCACGAGATCCGGTCGCTGCAGCAGAGCCTGGGGATCACCGCCGTCCACGTCACCCACGACCGCGAGGAGGCCATGGTCATGGCCGACCGGATCGTGGTGATGAACGCCGGCGCGATCGCCCAGGTCGGCCGGCCCGAGGAGGTCTACCACCGGCCGGCTTCGCCCTTCGTGGCCGCCTTCATGGGCGCCGACAACGCCATCCGGCTCGACGCCGTGGTGACCAGGGACGTGGTTCGGGTTGCCGGCGGCGAGCACGTGCCGGCGGCCGAGCTGCCGGTCGGTGCCGGCGGCGTGCATGTCGCCGCGGCGGAGGGACCGGCGGCGCTGGTCGCGCACTTCCGCGGCGAGGCGGCGTCCCTGGAAGCCGCCGGCGCCGCCTCGGCCCGGGCCGGCCTGACGCTGCGCGGCCGGGTCGCGCAGGTGAGCTATCCCGGCGGCCAGTGGCGCCATGCCGTCGATGTCGGCCGGCAGCGCTTCCTGGTCGACGACGAGACACGTTTCGAAGTCGGCGACGCCGTCGCCGTCCGCATCCCGCCGGCCGCCCTGCACCTGTACCCCGACGCGGCCTGACGGACACCGCAGGAGGAGAGCCATGAAAGCCCAGACTACCCTGCTTGCCGCCGCCGCGCTGGCGACGGCCCTGGCGACCGGCGCACCGACCCCCGGCTATGCCGAGACCGTGCTCAACGTCGTCACCGCCGGCGACCAGAACATGGTCGACTACGTGAACGACTTCCTCGCCCCGCGCTTCGAGATGGCCAACCCCGGCGTCAAGGTGCGGGCCGCCGGCACCGGCCCGGGCGACGGCGGGTCGCAGAAGATCCTGGAGAAGCTGGAGGCGCAGCAGAAGGCCGGCACCGCCGCCTGGGACACCGACGTCGCCGTGGTCCACCAGGTCGGCGCCGGCAAGCTGGTCGAGGCCAGGCTGCTGGCGAAGTACCGCGACCAGGTGGCGAGCGGCAAGCTGGTGACCCGGTCGACCGCGGAGAATGCGCTCGGCACCGACGTCGGCGGCTATGTGCTGCCGATGTTCCACAGCCAGATCGCGCTGGCCTACAACCCCGACCTGGTGAAGAACCCGCCGAAGTCCTACGCCGAGCTGGTCGAGTGGGCGAAGGCCAACCCCAGGCAGTTCGGCTACAACGGCATCAAGGGCGGCATGTCCGGCGTCGGCTTCGTCATGGGCTGGGTCGCCGCCAACTCCGACCTCGGCGCCAAGCTCGAGAAGGGTCCCTACGATCCGGCCGACAAGGCGAAGATCGAGCAGGCGCTGGGCTCCCTGAAGGCGTTCAACCAGACCATCACCTTCACCCCGGGCAACGCCGGGACGCTGGACATGCTGAACCGCGGCGAGATCGCCGCCGGCCCGGTGTGGGTCGACATGTTCTACACCTGGCAGGCCGACGGCCGCCTGAACCCCAGCGTCAAGCTGGCGCTGCTGGCCCCCGGACTGCCCGGCCAGCCGATGTACTACGTGGTCCCGGCCAAGGCCGCCAACGCAGCACTGGCCGCGAAGTTCATCGACATGGCGACCAGCCCCGAGGTGCAGGCCGAGGGCATCGTGAAGCGCTTCAACTGGTATCCCGGCATCGACGCCCAGCACGTCCAGGCGAAGCTCGACCCGGCGACCTGGAACAAGCTGTTCACCGACGTGACGCCCGAGGACCTGGCGAGCAAGGGCAAGCCGTTCCCGCTCGGTCCCTACTTCAAGGACATCATGGAGTCCTACGAGCGTGTCGTCGCCAACTGAGGCGACCGCAGGCACGGCGGAGGCATCAGCCTCCGCCGTGCGCGTATTCGCCGCCACGGCATGGCGTGAGCACGGGCTCGCGGCCCTGCTGCTGGCGCCGGCGCTGCTGTGCGTGCTGCTGTTCTTCGTCTACCCCCTGGGCCACGCCGTGGTCGGCGCCTTCGCGATTCCCGCCGCCGGGGATGCGCCGCCGGGCTGGGGCCTCGGGCATTTCGCCCGCGCGTTCGACCTGTACGGCACCGACATCGTGTTCACCGGCGTCCTGGTCTCAAGCTCGGTGCTGCTGACCGGCGTGCTCGCCGTCGTCATCGCCGGCTACCTGACGCTGGGCGAGACGCCGTGGGCGGTGGCGACGCTGCGCTGGCTGTACCGCTGGCCGCTGTTCATCCCGTTCATCGTGGCCGCACAGATGATGCGGTCCTTCCTCGCCAAGAACGGGCTGATGAACAACACCCTGGTCGGCCTCGGCGTGCTGGAGCCGATCCAGACCATCGGTTTCCTCGACTGGCGCGGCGTCGTCGCGACCTTCGTGTGGAAGCAGCTGCCGTTCGTCACCCTGCTGGTCGCCGGCGCCATGGCGGCCCTCGACCGCTCCACCGTCGAGGCGGCGCGCAATCTCGGCGCCGGTCGGCTGCGCATCCTGCTGGAGATCGTGCTGCCGCAGGTCAAGCGCACCCTGGCCGTGGCGCTGGTGCTGTCCTTCGTCACCATGATGTCGGTGCTGTCGGTGCCGGTGATGATCAACGCCGGCAGCCCGACCCTGATCACCGTCGACATGGCCTACCGGATCAACGCCCATGGCGACTACGGCGTCGCCAACGCGCTGGGCATCATCTCCTACCTGATGACCGGGCTGGTGGCGTGGATCTACCTGAAGCACGGCATCCGGCAGCATGGTGGGGATCCGAGATGACTGCGGCGCTGTCGAGGCTGCCCGGCTGGGTGCTGCGCGGCCTGATCCTCGGGCTGCTGGCCTTCGCGATCTTCGGGCCGCTGGTCAACCTCGGCCTGTGGGCGGTGACCGAGAAGTGGTACTTCCCGGCGAAGCTGCCGATGCAGTACGGCTTCGCGTTCTGGGAGCGGGTGTTTTCGCCGCGCGGCGGGGCCATGCAGTCGCTGGCCAACAGCCTGCTGATCGCCGCCTCGACGGTGGCGCTGTCGCTGGCGCTGTCGATCCCGGCCGGCTACGCGCTGGCCCGGCTGCGGCTGCCGATGCGCACCGCCATCATGCTGCTGTTCCTGCTGCCGCAGGCCTTCCCGAACCTGCCCGTGTACATGAACATCGCCGCGATCTTCTACCGGCTGGAACTGAACGGCACGATCCTCGGCGTGGTGCTGGTGCACACCGTGCACGGCCTGGTGCTGTCGGTGTGGATCGCCGCCGCCGCCTTCGCCGCCGTCGACCGCAGCCTGGAGGAGGCGGCGCGCAATATCGGTGCCGGCCCGCTGCGGACCTTCGCGACCGTCACCCTGCCGCTGGCCGCACCCGGGCTGATGGCGAGTGCCATCTTCGTGTTCCTGGAGTCGCTCGACGAGTTCACCGGCACCTATTTCGTCGGCGTGCCGGACGTCACCACCCTGCCGCTGCTGATGTTCAACGCCTCGATGGGCGGCAACTACCAAGTCGCCGCGATCACCGCGCTGATCCTGCTTGTGCCGTCGATCGGCTTCATGCTGTTCGTGGAGCGGTTCCTGAAGGCCGAGGTCTTGTCGAAGATGGGAAGCTGAGCATGCGGGTCACCGTCCTGGGCGTCGGCGAGGCCTTCGACCCGACCTATCCCAACACCTCGGTGCTGGTCGAGGCCGCCGGCTTCGCGCTGCTGGTCGACTGCGGCCACTCGGTGCCGCCGTCGCTGTGGCGGCTGGCCCCCGAGCCCGACCGCATCGGCGCGGTGTACCTGACGCATCACCACCCCGATCACTGCCTCGGCCTGCTGCCGGTGCTGATCCGCTGGCACGACGCCGGCCGCACCGCGCCGCTGGAGATCGTGACGACGCGCTGGGGCGAGGGTCACCTGCGGCGGCTGTGCCGGCTCGGCATGCTCGACCTGGAGCGGATGAGCTACCGGGTGTCGTTCGCCGATTCGCGGCGCTTCGATGCGATCGGGCCGTTCGCCGCCAGCGTCGCCCGCACCCGCCACGCGGTCGCCAACTTCGCGGTGCGGCTGGCGCATGGCGGCCGGGTGCTGGCGTGCTCCGGCGACGGCAACCCGACCCCGGCGGCACGCGCGCTGTACCGGGATGCCGACCTGCTGGTCCACGAATGCTACCTAGCGGCGGCCGAGGGCGAACTGCCGTTCCACGTCGACTTCGCCCGGCTCAGCGCCATCGAGACGGCGGGGCGGATCGCGGTGACCCACGCCCGCTCCGACCAGCGCGAAGCGGTCGCCCGGCTGGTGGCCGCCGACCCGCGCATGCTACTGCCGGAGCCGGGCGACGTGATCGAGGTGTAGGAGAAGCGCCAGTCGAGAGTGTCGACGCAGAATTGCCTACCGGTGCATCTCGCGCCAATGCCCGGCGCGTACCACGAGAATTCGCACTGTGCTGCGGTCGATATGCGCGACCAGCCGGTAGTCGCCAACGCGGTACTTCCAAAACCGGCCGAGGCGATCGCCCTTCAGGGCGTCACCGGCACTGCGCGGGTCGTAGTACCGCGCGATGCGCTCCCGCATGTACCGCAGGATACGTTTTGCAGCGTCGTCCCCGAGCGTCTCCAGCTCGCGCTCGGCCGATCGCTCGAACTCAATCCTCCTGCGCATAGGGCCCGGTCAGTTCGTCCAGGTCGACTGTGTCGCTGCGCCCGGCGGCGAGGGCGCTGAGCCGCTGCTCGGCGAGGTAGATGTCCTCGAGGTCGTCGAGGTGGGCGATGATGGCCTCCCGGGCATAGTAGCTCTTGCTGCGCCCGGTGCGCTTGGCGAGCGCATCGAGGCGGGCTTCGATGTCGGCCGGAAGGCGAAGGGCGAGCATAAGACGGCTCCGTGGATCGCCATACAGGCATACCGATGCAATACCCGTATGGCAACGCCGCGCCCGCCACCGCGGACGCGACGCCCCCGAAGGGGCCGCCCCCTACGGACCGCCCTTACAGATAGGTCTCCCCGATATCCACGCTGGAGCGCTCCCCCAGCGCCTCGAAGGTCTCGCCCAGCCACGCCTCCGCCCGCGCCCGCCCGGCCGCGTGCAGGTGCAGCAGGAACTCCCAGTCGGCGTTCAGCTTGCTGGTCAGGCACAGGCCCTGCATGAACTCCTCGTCGGCGATGGCGTGGACGTTCATGCGCTTCATCCGGCCGGCGGGCACGGTGCCGTCGTCGATCAGCCGGCTGACGAAGGCGATCGCCCGCATCTCGCGCATCAGCGAGGAGTTGAACGACAGCTCGTTGACCCGCGACAGGATGGCGCCGGCCGAGGTCGGCACCTCGTCGCGGTACACCGGGTTGATGTGCACGACCACAACGTCGGCCGAGGTGCAATGGTAGATCAGCGGATAGATCGCCGGATTGCCCATGTAGCCGCCGTCCCAATACGCCTCGCCGTCGATCTCGACGGTGTGGAACATGAACGGCAGGCAGGCCGAGGCCAGCACCGCATCGGCGGTGATCTCGTCGTTGTGGAACAGCCGGATCTTGCCGCTGCGCACGTTGGTCGCCGACAGGAACAGCTGCACCGGGCAGCGCCGGCGGATCGCCTCGAAGTCGACGGTGTCCTCCAGCACCCGGCGCAGCGGGTTGTAGTTGCCAGGATTCAGCTGGTAGGGCGACAGCATCCGGGTCACCAGGTCGAACGCCATGAATGCCGGCGAATGCCGTAGCGAGTGGTTGTGGCTCATCCGGTCCCACAGCGACGGCTGCAGCGGGCTCATCGCACCGGCATGTCCGATGCGCCGCCAGAACCCGGCGAGCGCGGCCTTGGCACCGCTGCGCCCGCCCTCGGTCAGGCCGTAGGCCATCACCACCGCGTTCATCGAGCCGGCGCTGGTGGCGCTGATGCCGTCGAAGCCGATGCGCTCGTCCTCCAGCAGGCGGTCGAGCACGCCCCAGCAGAACGCGCCGTGCGCGCCGCCGCCCTGCAATGCCAGGTTCACGGTCCTGACGGCCGCGGCAGCGGACGACGGGCGTCCGAGCGAGGCCTCGCCGATCGAATCCATCGCCGCCTCCCTCAATGCGCGGTCCAGCCGCCGTCGACCGGGATCGCGGTCCCGGTGATCGACCGGCCGGCCTCGCCGCACAGCAGCACGGTGAGCGCGCCGACCTCCTCGACGGTGGCGAAGCGCTTGTTCGGCTGCTGCGCCAGCAGCACGTCGCGGATCACCTCGTCGCGACCGATGCCGTGCGCCGCCGCCTGGTCGACGATCTGCGTCTCGACCAGCGGCGTCCACACATAGCCGGGGCAGATCGCGTTGGCGGTGACGCCGTGCTCGGCGGCCTCCAGCGCGATCACCTTGGTCAGGCCGACGATGCCGTGCTTGGCGGTGACATAGGCCGACTTGTAGGGCGAGGCGACCAGGCCGTGCGCCGAGGCGATGTTGACGATGCGTCCGTAGCCGCGCGCCTGCATCGGCCCAATCAGCGCCCGCGTCAGCAGGAACGCCGCCGACAGGTTGATCGCCAGGATGGCGTTCCATTTCTCGACCGGGAAGCTCACGATCGGCGCCACATGCTGGATGCCGGCGTTGTTGACCAGGATGTCGACTCGGCCGAAGTCGAGGGCAAGCTGCTCCAGCATGGCGTCGACGTCGTCGCTGCGACCGAGGTCGGCCGGGTAGTGGCCGACCCGCACCCCGCAGGCCTCGCGCAGCTCGGCGCGCAGTTCGGCGATCGCCTCGCGCTCCCCGAAACCGTTGAGGGCGACGTCGGCGCCGGCGGCGGCCAGCGCCCGGGCGATGCCGAGGCCGATGCCGCTGGTCGAGCCGGTGACCAGCGCGACCCGGCCGGCGAGCGGGCGGGCGGCGGAGGGGCGGGCGGCGCCCGGCATCTCGATGAGTCGGTTCATGGGGTTCTCCGTGGTTGCGCGCCGTCGGCCGAGTGCGATGTAACCTCGCGGCGGCTGCACGCGTTGGTCGATCGGACGGACGGCGCCGTTGCTGGCCCCAAGATCGGGCCCTGGGGCCGCCGGTGGAAATGCCGCCTGGCTAAGCATCCGATGCGCGGCGGCTATGATCGGGAGGGCACGCGGTGGAGAGCCATCAGGTCCGGTACTTCGTGGCACTGGCGGAGGTGCTGAACTTCACGCGCGCCGCCGAGCGCTGCAACGTCACCCAGCCGTCGCTGACCCGGGCGATCCGGCAGCTCGAGGACGAACTCGGCGGCCCGCTGTTCCACCGCGAACGCAACAACACCCACCTCACCGACCTCGGCCGCACCATGCAGCCGTTCCTGGCACAGATCTCCCAGAACATGCAGGCCGCCAAATCGCGGGCCCGCGACATGCTGCAGCTGAAGCATGCCAGCCTTGAGGTCGGGCTGATGTGCACGATCGGCCCGACCAAGCTGGTCGACCTGATCGGCGGCTTCCGGCGCCGCTACCCCGACGTCGAGCTCCGGCTGCGCGACGGCCGCGGCCAGGCGCTGCAGGACGCGCTGGTGACCGGCGAGATCGACGTCGCGGTGCTCGGCCTGCCGGACGGACTGGACGAGCGCCTCCACCCGATCGCGCTGTTCCGCGAGGACTTCATGATCACCTTCGCGCCCGGCCATCGCTTCGAGGCGATGCCGGAGGTGCCGGCCGAGGCGCTGAGCGGCGAGCCTTACATCAGCCGCGCCAACTGCGAGTACGCCGAGCATGCCGACCGGGTGCTGACCGGGCTCGGCGTCGAGGTCCGGCCGCTGTATCGCAGCGAGCGCGAGGACTGGGTGCTGGCGATGATCCTCGCCGGGCTGGGTTGGGGCTTCACGCCGGAGTGCTCGGTGGCGCTGCCCGGCATCGCGGCCCGCCGGCTGGTGCGGCCGGGGATCGACCGCAGCATCCATGTCGCCACCGTGCGCGGCCGGCCGCACTCGCCGGCGGTCGGCGCCTTCGTGCGCGAGGCCGTGAGCTGGCGGGCCCGTGGCTGCCCGTCCGGCCGGGGCCCGGAGGCCGTCAGCGCGGATCCGCTGAAGGCAGCCTGAGCATTCCGGCCAGCGCCAGCGCCAGCAGCAGCGCGGCGCCGACCCCGGCGACCGCCGCTGGCCAGCCCCAGCGGTCGAACACGGCGCCGAGCACTGCTGCCCCGCACAGCCCGCCGGCGTAGTAGGACGCGAGATACAGCCCGCTCGCCGTGCCGCGTTCGGCGGTGGCGGCGCGGCCGACGAAGCCGGTGACGGCGGCCTGCGCGAAGAACGTCCCGGCCGCCACCAGAGCGAGCCCGGCCAACACCGCCGGCAGGCCCGGCAGCAACAGCAGCGGCAGCCCGGCGAGTGCCGTCGCCAGGGCGCCGCGAACCGTCGCCAGGACGCCGAGCAGCGCCGCCGCCCGCCCGGCCAGCGGGGTGGTCAGCAGCGACGGCAGGAACACCAGGTAGACCCAGCCGAGCGCCATCGGGGCGACCGCCATCGGCGGCGCCACCAGCACGAAGTTGACGTAGGTGAAGGTGCCAATGAACGCGAACAGGATCAGGAAGCCGATCGCGAAGCCGGCGGCCAGCGCCGGGTCGCGCAGATGCACCGTCCAGGCACCGCCGCCGGCACCGGCGCCGCCGCCCGCCATGCCCATGCTGCGGCAGCGGATCAGCCCGGCATAAGCGATCGCGGCACCGCACAGGTTGAGACCGGCCAGGATCAGGAAGTTCGGCGCCAGCCCGAGCTGGTCGGCAAGCAGTGCCGAGGCGAAGCGGCCGAGCAGGTTGCTGGCGACATTGCCGGTCACGTAGGCGGCCAGCATGCCGGCGGTCTCCTCGGCCCCCGAGGTCTCGGCGAGATAGGCCATGGTCAGCGTGAAGGCGGCCGACATGCACAGGCCCTGGGCGACCCGCAGCGCCGTGAAGCTGGCGAGGTCGGGGGCGGCCGCCAGCAGCAGGGTCGGCACCGTCAGCGCCGCCAGGCTGGCAGTCACCCCGCGGCGGCGGTCGATCCGGTCGCCCAGCAGCGCCACCGCCAAGCCGGCGACCGCCATGCCGAAGGTCCCGGCATTGACCGCGAAGCCCATCGCCGCCGGCGTCACGCCGTAGTGGGCAGTCAGCGACGGCAGGATCGCCTGGGTCGCGAACAGGTCGACAAGGGTCAGGAAGCTGATCACGGCGATCACGCCGTGGCGCAGCGCTGCGGCAGCCGGCCGGCGCCGCACCGGCAGGGCGAGGGTGTCGGTCATGTCGAGGGCTCCGGGAGGATGGTGGCGGCGGGTGGGTCCCTGCTCCGTTCCACCTGCGGCGGCCCGGTCCGGGATGACGACGTATTTTGGGACGTCATCCCGGGCGGGCACAGCCCGACCCGGGACCCACCCGCCCCAAGGCATTACGGCGCGCGGCGCCGCTCACATCATGTGCTTGTCGCCGCCCGGGACGTGAAAGATGTCGGCGGAGATCAGCTTCGCCGGGACCTTGCCCTCGTTCCTCCACCAGTGCTGCAGGCCGATCGACTCGTGGCTGACCTCGCCGGCCCTGTGGACGATCGGCAGCTTGCAGGTGCTGGCGAACTCGGTGATCTCGCCCGAGACGATGAAGATGATCGCCGGGCGGTCGCCGTGGTCGTGCCAGGGGACGATGCCGCCCGGCTGCACCACCAGCTCGCGCATGCGGAACTGGCGGTCCTTGATCGCGACCTTCTCCTTCGACAGGTCGATGGCGGCGAGCACCTTGTCGGTCACGTCCTTCGGCGCGGTGGCGCCGGCCTTCTGGCCCTGGCCGGCCGGCACGCGGGCGTCTGCCGGGCATTCGCCGGCATGGGCGGAGGCGGCGCCGAGCGTCAGAGCGAGTGCGGCGGCGACGGGGAACAGGGAGCGGATGGTCATCGGGTCTCTCCTCGGTTGCGGGTGCTGCGCCGCCGGATCGACGGCGCACCCCGAAGATCGTGGAGAGCGGGTCCGGGCTGAAATGCCGGGTGGCGTTGGTTTCGATGCCGCCGGGCTATGATTCCCGCCGCACCGCGCCGGCAGGCTCCGCCGCCGGCACGTCCGCGGCCGGGATATCCACGTTCGGAGCTTCCGCCGCCGGTGCGGTGATCAGCCGGGCGCCGCGGTCGAAGGTCAGGTAGTTCCACAGCCAGTTGACCGCGACCAGCAGCCGGCTGCGCCAGCCGATCAGGAAGTACACATGCGCGACCGCCCACAGCAGCCAGGCGAGCGTCCCCGACAGCTTGACGCCGCGGATCATCACCACCGCCGACCTGCGGCCGATGGTGGCGAGGTCGCCCTGGTGGCGATAGCGGAACGGCGGCGGCGGCTCCCGGCCGCGCGCCTGCGCATCGATCACCGCCGCGACCTGGTCGCCCATCTGCTTGGCGGCCGGCGCGATGCCCGGCACCGGCCGGCCGCCCGGCCCCGCGACCAACGCTGTGTCGCCGATCGCGAACACCCCCGGGCGGCCGGGAACGCCGAGGTCCGCGGCTACCTTCACCCGGCCGGCCCGATCCTGCTCGACGCCGAGCCAGCGCGCCGCCGGCGAGGCGACGACGCCGGCCGCCCACACGATGGTGCGCGCGGCGATGCGCTGCGCGCCGAGCACCACGCCGTCGGCGTCGCAACCGGTCACCGGCTGCCCGAGCCTGATCTCGACCCCGAGCCGCTCCAGCGAACGCGCCGCCTTGGCGCCGAGATTCTCGGGGAAGCTCGGCAGCACGCGCGGCCCGGCCTCGACCAGCACCACCCGGGTCTGGCGCGGGTCGATGGTGCGGAAGTCGCGCGACAGTGCGTAGCGGGCGAGTTCGGCCAGCGCGCCGGCCAGCTCGACCCCGGTCGGCCCGGCGCCGACCACCACGAAGCTCAGCAGCCGGCTGCGCTCCGCCGGGTCCGGCTCGGTCTCGGCGCGCTCGAAGGCCAGCAGCACGCGCTCGCGGATGTGCGTGGCGTCGGTGATCTTCTTCAGGCCGGGCGCCACCGCCTCCCAGTCGTCGTGGCCGAAATAGGCATGCCGCGCGCCGGTCGCCAGCACCAGCCGGTCATAGGGGATCTCGCGGCCGCCCTCGGTCAGCACGGCGCGGCGCCCGGCGTCGATGCCGGCGACGCGCGCCATCTCGACCCGGACATTGGCCTGGCCGCCGACGATGCCGCGGATCGGCCAGGCGATGTCCGCCGGCGACAGCGCCGCGGTCGCGACCTGGTAGAGCAGCGGCTGGAACAGGTGGTAGTTGCGGCGGTCGACCAGGGTGATGTCGACCGGGCTGCGGGCCAGCGCGCGCACGCAGGCGAGGCCGGCGAAGCCGGCCCCGACCACCACCACGCGCAGCCGCTGCGGGCTCGCCATGGGATTCTCCATCGGTTTCACGCGTTCCGCGCCGCGGCACGGAACGCGTAGGACAGTGCCAGGCCGTACAGCACGTGGCCGATGCCGGACATCCAGCTGAGCGGGATGAAACCGAGCATGAACGGCAGCCCGGCGAGCGGCGCGAACACGCCGAGCGCCAGGATCCAGGTGAACACCCCGATGATCAGGCCGTCGAGCAGCCGGGTGCCGGCGTACAGCCAGGTCCGGATCGCCCAGAACACCATCGGGTAGAACGCCAGGCCGGTGATCACGTGCAGCACCTCGGCGTGCAGGTAGTAATCCGTGGGCAGCCGGAAAAGGCTGAGGATCAGAGCGGCCGGCTGCAGCGGCCCGCCGAGCACGGCCGGGGTGATCACCCGGGCCCAGACCTCCCAGGCGAGGTCGGCGGCGAGGCCTCCGGCCAGGAGTGCGGCGAGCACCCGCGGGCTCGGCAGGCGAATAGCGTAGGTGTCGGACATCTCGGATCCCTCCAGGTTGCGGCGCGAGCGCCTTCCCCGGAAAGTGACGGCAGCGGCGGCGCGGCTGAAATGCCGGCTGGCTATCGTTGCGATGCGGCCGCCGCATCCGTCATGGGTTCTCGACGGTCGTCAGCAGCGCGGCAATCCGCCAACCGTCGGGGGTGCGGATGCACAGCACGCTGACCAGGAACGCGATGGCGTCGGCAGACGCGGCGGCACCAATGCGCAGGGTCAGCGGCTGGTACAGGTAGCCGCTGTCGCCGGAGATCGCGACGAAGCGGCGGCGCTCGCGGTCGGGCTCGACCCGCCAGACCTCGGCGGCCTGGAACCGGCTCATCCGCTCGACCATGCTGTCCGGCCCCCAGAACGCCTTGCCGTCGCTGACCCACAGGAAGCGCTGGTCGGGCAGCAGCAGGTCGCGGACCGCCGGGATGTCGCGGCGATTCTGGGCGGCGACGAAGCGCTCGTAGAGGTCGACGACCTCCTCGGCGGGGGTGGCGCCGTGGGCGGGACCGGAGGCGGGGCCGAGCAGGGTGGCGGCGAATAGGGTCGCCACGATCAGGATCATGCCGGCCCGCAGGACGGCTATGGCGGCAGCGATCGGCATTGCGGTGTCTCCTCGACGACGGCAGCGCACCGGCCGTTGCCGGCGCTGCAGCGAGGATCGCCGCCGTCGACGGCGGACGCGAATGCCGGCCTGCTGTCGTGACGATGCCCAGCGGCTATCCGGGGCCCGGCGTCAGAGGTAGCGGTCGGCGATGTCGACGCTGGTGCGCCGGCCGAGCGCCTCGAAGTTCGCATCCAGCCAGGCATCGGCGCAGGCCCGGCCGACGCCGTGCAGGTGCGTGAGGAACAGCGGGTCGGGGTTCAGCTTGCTGGTCAGCTCGAGGCTGCGCATGTAGGGCTCGTCATCGATCGCGTGGATGAGCATGCGCTTCATGGCGCCGGCCCTGATGGTGCCGTCGTCGATCAGCCGGCTGACGAAGGCGATCGCCCGCATCTCCCGCATCAGCGACGAGTTGAACGACAGCTCGTTGACCCGCGACAGGATCTCGCGGGCCGTCTTCGGCACCTCGTCGCGCTCGATCGGGTTGATGTGAACGATCACCACGTCGACCGAGTCGCAGCTGTAGATCAGCGGGAAGATCGCGGGATTGCCCATGTAGCCGCCGTCCCAGTAGGCCTCGCCGTCGATCTCGATGGTTTGGAACAGGAACGGCAGGCAGGCCGAGGCCAGCACGACGTCGGCGCTGACTTCGTCGTTGCCGAACAGCCGGATCTTGCCGGTGCGCACGTTGGTCGCCGACAGGAACAGCTTCACCGGGCAATTCCGCCGGATCGCCTCGAAGTCGACGGTATCCTCCAGCACCCGGCGCAGCGGGTTGTAGTTCAGCGGGTTGAATTCGTAGGGCGACAGCATCCGGGTCATCAGGTCGAAGGCCAGGAACGCCGGGGCATGCATCAGCGAGTGGTCGTGCAGCATGCGGTCCCAGGGCGACGGCTGCAGCGGGCTGATCGCGCCGCACTCGCCGACCCGCCGCCAGAACTCGGCGAGCGTGCGCTTGGCGCCGTCGCGGCCGCCCGTGGCCAGCCCGGCCGCCAGCGCCACGGCGTTCATCGAGCCGGCACTGGTGGCGCTGATGCCATCGAAGCCGATGCGCTCGTCCTCGAGCAGCCGGTCGAGCACGCCCCAGCAGAACGCGCCATGCGCGCCGCCGCCCTGCAGCGCCAGGTTGACGGTGCGCAACTCCGCCCCCGGCACCGGCCCGGCCGCCGCCCCGACGGCGGCCGGGCCG
>Ga0209024_1000981_pt1 | contig 31921 bp, 27 predicted proteins | sample AutmiccommunBRH5_FD_187380 | JGI IMG/M metagenome (GOLD analysis project Ga0209024, IMG submission 187380) | Deep subsurface microbial communities from Mt. Terri, Switzerland - Autotrophic microbial communities BRH/5 (SPAdes) (version 2) | ecosystem: Environmental > Aquatic > Deep subsurface >...
CGTCGTTGCCGGCCCCGCCGACCAGCGTGTCGGTTCCCGCGCCGCCCGACAGCGTGTCGTCGTCGCCGCCGCCGTCCAGGGCGTCGTTGCCGGCCCCGCCGACCAGCGTGTCGGTCCCCGCGCCGCCCGACAGCGTGTCGTCGTCGCCGCCGCCGTCCAGGGCGTCGTTGCCGGCCCCGCCGACCAGGGTGTCGGTCCCCGCACCGCCGGACAGCGTGTCGTCGTCGCCGCCGCCGTCCAGGGCGTCGTTGCCGGCGCCGCCGACCAGCGTGTCGGTCCCCGCACCGCCGGACAGCGTGTCGTCGTCGCCGCCGCCATCCAGGGCGTCGTTGCCGGCCCCGCCGACCAGGGTGTCGGTCCCCGCACCGCCGGACAACGTGTCGTCGTCGCCGCCGCCGTCCAGGGCGTCGTTGCCGGCGCCGCCCGACAGGGTATCGCCGCCGGCGCCGCCGGACAGCGTGTCGTCGCCGCCACCGCCGACCAGGCTGTCGGTGCCCTCGCCCCCGAGGATGGAGTCGGAATCGTCGCCGCCGATCGCGGTGTCGTCGCCCTCGCCGCCTTGGATGGTGTCGTTGCCGCCGGCTCCGGAGAGCACGTCGTTGCCTGCCCCGCCCGAGAGGATGTCGCCCTCGGCGCCTCCGGACAGCGTGTCGTCGCCGGCGGTGCCGGTCAGCACCAAAGCCTCGCCGAAGGACAGGTCGGTGTAGGTCTCGCCGCCGGCCGTCACGGTGACCGGGGTCACCGTGTTGTAGGTGCCGGCCACCGAGAACGACACCTCGGCCGCGCCGTCGCCGTTCAGGTCGATCGCGATCGTGGTGGACTCGCCGTCCTCGCTGGCGGTGAAGCTGACCGCCGAGGCATCGACGGCAGCCCCCTGCAGCCGGATGCCGTCGCCCTCGCCGAAATCGGCGAACACGTCGCCCGCGAACTCCGGTGCGGCGCCGTCTTCCACGTTGATGATGAACAGGTCGTTGCCGGCACCGCCATACAGCGTGTCGGCCCCGGCGCCGCCGTCCAGCACGTCGTCGCCGTCGCCGCCCGCCAGCAGGTCGCTGCCGCCGCCGCCCTGCAGGGTGTCGCCGCCGCCGCCGCCGGACAACTCGTCATTGCCGGCGCCGCCGACGATGAAATCGCGATAGCCGCCGCCCTGGATTGTGTCGTCACCGGCGCCGGCGTCGAGGCGAAGCCCGGCCGCGCTCCAGCCGATGAGATCGTCGCCGCCGGTCACCGAATTGGCGATCGCCGACAGCCCGGTGGTGTCGACGGTTGCGCCACCGAACTGAATGTTTTCGATGGTGCGATAGGAATCGGTCCACTCGTCGAGCCGCACGCGGTCGGAGATCGCCTGCCACGGCAGGTTATCTCCGCTCGGGAGCACGACCTCCAGGTCGGACCCGTCGAACCAGAACGTGGCATCGTCGAGCGACAGCCCACCGTCGAACTGCAGCGTGTCGACGCCGCCGTGGTTCAGCACCGGATTGAAGACGTGGCCGAGCGGGCTCTGGGTCTGCGACCAGTACTCGTCCCGGATCAAGTCGGCGCCGTCACCCGCCCTGTAGACGTAGAGATCGTTTCCGCCACCGCCGAGCAGCGTGTCGTCGCCGGCGCCGCCGACCAGCGTGTCGGCCGCCGCACCCTCGTTGAGCCCGGAGTTCTTCTGGCCGCCGCTGCCGAGCAGCAGGTCGTCACCGGCGCCGCCGGACAGCAGGTCGGCATCCTCGCCGCCGTTGATGCTGTCGTCGCCGGCGCCGCCGATCACCGTATCCTGCCCGCTGCCGGCGTGGATCGAGTCGTCACCGTCGCCGCCGGAGACCAGGTCGGCGCCGCCACCGCTGCTCACCGTATCGTTGCCGGCACCGCCGGACAGCGTGTCGGCGTAGATCCCGGTGGAGATCACGTCGTTGCCGTCGGCCGCCTCGAAACCCACCGCGGTCTCGCCGAAGCTCAGCGTGTCGTTGCCGGCGGTACCGTCGAGCCGCGCCATCATGTCGGAGACGTTGAGCGACGAGCCGTCGGAGAACTCGATGGTCTCCAGGCGACGCTCACCGCTGCGCCAGTTCTGCACGGTGATCTGGTCGGCGAGATCGGAGAGCGCGGTGTCGCCGTCACGCAGGCCGATGACCAGATCGTCACCGATCAGGTCGAGCCACAGATCGGAGGCGGTGATGCCCGGGCCGAGCAGCAGCCTGTCGATGCCGCCACTCTGCAGGACCGGGTTGTCGATGTGCCCGAGCGCGCTCTGGTAGTGGTAGTTATACTCGTCGTGAATGGTGTCCTGGCCGTCACCGGCGTTGAACACGTAGACGTCGTTGCCGCCGCCGCCGCGCAGCAGGTCGTTGCCGGCGCCGCCGGAGAGCGTGTCGTCGCCCTTGTCCTGGTTGTAGGAGCCGATCTCGCCAGCCGAGCCGCGCAGTTCGTCGTCGCCGTCGCCCCCCAGCAGGAGATCGGCGCCGGCGCCACCGTCGATGGTGTCGTTGCCGGTACCGCCGCTGATCGTGTCGGCTCCGGCGCCGCCGGATAGCACATCGTTGCCGGAGCCACCGTCCACGATGTCGTGGCCGCCGCCGGCCCGCAGCAGGTCATCGCCGGCGCCACCGGAGAGCGTGTCCGCGAAGCCGCCGGAGGTGACCGTGTCGTTGCCGGCTCCGGCCGAAATGCCGACAGTGGAGTTTGTCCAGGAGACCGCGTCGGCACCGGAAGTGCCCTGCATGCGGGAAGTTACGTCGTCGAGCGTCAGGGTGGTGCCGTCGCCGAACGAGATCTGCTCGAACCGCCGGAACGGATCGCTCATCGACTCCCAGCGGACCTGGTCGCTGAGGTCGTACAGCTCGTTGACGCCGTCGCGCAGCCCGACGACCAGGGTGTCGCCGTCCAGCAGGAACCAGGCGTCGTCCGCGTCGATGCCGGCGCCGAACTGCAGCGTATCCACCCCGCCGTCGAGGGCGTAGGGGCTGAAGATTTTTCCGAGGGGGCTTCTGGGATGATAGGTGTAGTAGTCGCGGATGGTGTCGACACCGTCTCCACGATCGAACACATAGACGTCGTTGCCGCCGCCACCGCGCAAGGTGTCGTCACCGGTGCCACCGATCAGAGTGTCGGCACCGATCGGCTGATTGTAGGAACCGACGTTGCCGGCGCTGCCGTCGACAAGGTCGTTTCCGGCGCCGCCATACAGGACGTCGGCGCCATTCCCGCCGTCGACGGTGTCGTCTCCCGACCCGCCGTACAGCGTCTCGTCGGCGTTTGTGCCGCTCACGGTGGCCATTTTGGTCCCCCTCTTCCCACAGAGAGTATACAGAACGCCGATCGCTCGGAAAAGTTCGAATCGGATTTTGCATAAATTTTTATGAATCGGATCCGACAGTTGATCGGAACGGCACCGCGGAGGCGCTCGGGACGGCCCTTGGCAGGCCCGCGCGCAAGCGCTACACGGACGGCAGCCCCACCGGTCCGGATCCGCGCATGGACATCGACCGCTTCTTCGACGCCGAGCTCGCCGAGCATGCGGCGGTCGCTGCCGCCAGCCGCGAGGTGCTGGCCGGGCCGTTCGCCGGGGTGGTGGCCCTGGTGACGGGCGCCGTCCGCGACGGCGGCAAGATCCTGCTGTTCGGCAACGGTGGCAGCGCCGCCGACGCTCACAACATCGCGACCGAGTTCGCGGTGCGCTACAAGCGCGACCGCGACGCCATCCCGGCCCTGGGCCTGACCACCGACGGCGGCGTGCTGACCGCCATAGGCAACGACCTCGGCTTCGAGCGGGTGTTCTCCCGCCAGATCGAGGCGCTCGGCCGCCCCGGCGACGTGGCGATCGGGATCTCGACCTCCGGCCGTTCGCCGAACGTGATCGAGGGTCTGCGCGTGGCCCGAGCCCGCGGCCTGCACACCGTCGCCTTTGGCGGCGGCGATGGCGGGCGGCTGGCGGAAGTCTCGGACCTCATGCTGATCGTGCCGTCGCGCACCACGTCGCGGATCCAGGAGATGCACATCACGCTCGGCCAGATGCTGTGCGGCGCCGTCGAGATCGAGCTCGGGCTGGTGGAGGCGTCGTGACCCTGGATTCCGACCTGGCCGAGCTGGTCGGCCGCCTCGCCGGTGTGCGGGTGCTGGCGGTCGGCGACGTGATGCTCGACCGTTTCGTCTACGGCGCGGTCGAGCGGATCTCGCCGGAAGCACCGGTGCCGGTGCTGCGCATCGAGCGCGAGCAGGCGATGCTCGGCGGCGTCGGCAACGTGGTGCGCAACCTGCGCGCCCAGGCCGCCTCGGTCTGCCTGGTGGCCCTGGTCGGCCGCGACGAGGCGGCGCGCGAGATCAAGGGGCTGTTGCGCGACGACGTCGAGATCGAGAGCCATCTGCTCGAGGAGGACGACCGGCCGACCACCATCAAGACCCGCTACATCGCAGGCGGCCAGCAGATGCTGCGCGCCGACCGCGAGCGGGTGCAGGCAGTGGGTGCCGCCCTCGAGGACGAGATCATCGAGCGCGCCGAGGCCGACCTGGGACAGGCCCAGGCGCTGGTGCTGTCGGATTACGGCAAGGGCGTGCTCACCGAGCGGGTGGTGCGCCGGCTGGTGGCCGCCGCGCGGCCGCGCGGGGTGCCGGTGATCGTCGATCCGAAGGGCAGCGACTACGGCCGCTACGGCGGCGCCTGCGTGGTCACCCCGAACCGGCGCGAGCTGACCGAGGCGACCGGCCTGCCGACCGGCAGTGACGCCGAGGTGGTGACGGCGGCAAACGCGCTGATCGAGCGCACCGGCGTCCGCGCGGTGCTGGTCACCCGCAGCCAGGACGGCATGACCCTGCTGCGCGCCGAGGCGCGGGACCGTCCACTGCACCTGCCGGCGACCGCCCGCGAGGTCTATGACGTCTCCGGGGCCGGCGACACCGTGGTGGCGACGGTGGCGGCCGCACTGGCGGCCGGCGTCAGCCTGGAGAGCGCATGCCGGCTGGCCAATGCCGCCGCCGGCATCGTGGTCGGCAAGATCGGCACCGCGACCGCCGGCGCCGCCGAGCTCGCAGCGGTCTTCCGCGCGCGCGAGCTGGAGACCGGCGAGGCCAAGACGGTGACGCTGGAGGATGCCCTCGGGCATGTCGAGGCCTGGCGCACCCAGGGCCTGACCATCGGCTTCACGAACGGCTGCTTCGACCTGCTGCACCCCGGCCACATAGCGCTGATCCGCCAGGCCAAGTCGCAGTGCGACCGGCTCATCGTCGGCATCAACAGCGACGCTTCGGTACGACGCCTGAAGGGCGAGGGACGGCCGGTGCAGAACGACGCGTCACGGGCCCTGGTGCTGGGATCCCTGGCCGCCGTCGACCTTGTGGTGATCTTCCCGGAGGACACCCCGGTGGCATTGCTCGAGGCCCTGCGTCCGGATCTGCTGGTGAAGGGAGCCGACTACACCGTCGACCGCGTGGTCGGAGCGGATGTGGTTCGCTCCTATGGCGGCCGGGTGATGCTGGCAACCCTCGAGCAGGGGCACAGCACAACCGCCACGATCGCACGCGCCAGCGCCGGCGAGACCACAGGACGCTGAAACGCGCAAGGCCCCGCCGGAGTCCGGTCGGGGCCCGTTCGCGCCGGTCCGGCCGCTGCGCGGCCGGCGGCGACGATCGCCCGGAGACGACCGTCGGCAGGTGATCGTCAGACCGCGGCGTACTTCAGCGCGCCGTTCAGGGCGACGATGGCGACGGCCGCGAAACCGAGGCCGTACACGATGGCGGTCTTGGTCAGATCGATGAAGCGCATGGATGCCTCCGAATTCCCCGGCGGCGGGACATCCGCCGTCTTTCGCAACGCAACATATGAAGCAAAGCAGGTCAGGTGTACTGACCTTTGCGGCACGGCATTGATGCCGAATGGGCCTTAATTAGGGGTTTATACATTCGATCGCGCGGAATTGCGTCCCGTCACGGCAGTGGGCTACCCCTCCAAGCTTCGCTATTGCAGCATCGAGAGCCGGGGAGCGGCGACGCCGGATCAGAGGCGAGGATCGGTCACGGCCCGCAGGCGGAGCGCCGCCACCCGTGCTATCCGGACCGTCATCGCCCGCCGGCGAGCAGGGGCCAGGGCGCGGACCGGCGAGGGCCGCAGCACCGCCGCCTCCCAGGGATCGGCGACGATCAGGCCGCAGGTGTCGCCGGCCGGCAGCAGGGCGAGCGGGAAGCCCGGCTCCACCGCGAAGTAGAAGGCGTCGCAGAATTCCAGGTACTCGTGCCACTTGCCGTCAGCGCGAAAGTCCGGCACGCCGGACTTCACCTCGACCAGGGTGATCCGCCCGTCGGCGGCGAGGGCGGCAACGTCGGCGCGGCGACCGTTGGCCAGCGGAAACTCGGTGACCACAGCACAGCCGAGATCCTCGAGCATCCGGGCGGCACCGCGGGTGATCCGGCGGGTGGTCTCCGGCACCGTGGCGACGGCGGCCGCGGCATCGAGGTCCGTCACGGCACGTAGCCGACGACGCCGCGCAGGTCGGCGTCGCGCAGCTCGGCGCCCCGCAGATCGGCCTCGCTCAGGTCGGCGTCCTGCAGGTTGGCGCCGATGAGGTTGGCGTTGCGCAGGTCGGCGCCGCTGAGGTCCGCGTGCTGGAGCGCGGCATGCGACATGTCGACGCCGCGCAGCTTGGCGCGCGACAGCCGCGCATGCTCCAGATGCGCGCCCCAGCGCTGCACGTTCGAGCCGATGATGTTGATCGGCGACAGCTGGGCGCCGACCAGGTTCGCCCCGGTCAGGTTGGCCCGCCGCAGGGTCACGCCGCGCATGTCGGCGTAGGTCAGGTCGGCATCGCGGAGATCGGCGAACGACATGTCGGCCATCAGCAGGTCCATGCGCGACAGGTCGCAGCCGACCAGCACCACGAACTCCATGTTCGACGCCGACAGGTTGACGCCCGACAGCGACTGCCCGCTGGCGTCGCGTCGCGACAGGTCGGCGCGCTTGCCCTGGCGGCCCGACGACCGGATCCAGACGTCGTGGGCGATCAGCATCGCCCGCATCTCCTGGCCGAGCGCGTCGAGCACCTTCGGCAGGCGGGCGCCGGCGAAATGCGGCGCCTCGCGCTCCATGCTGGTAAACGCCGCCCCCGAAAGGTCGGCGTCGGTCAGGGTGGTGCCCGAGAAGATGACGTTGTACAGCACCGCGCCGTGCAGGATGGCGCCGGTCAGGTTGGCCTCGGTCAGGTCCGCACCTTCGAGGTTCGAGCCGGTCAGGTTGGCGTGGCTGAGGTCGGCGCGGTACAGGCGGACGTTGCGCATGACGGTGTCGGTCAGGTCGGTCTGCACCACGAAGGCGTTCGCCATCTTGGCGTTCGACAGGTCGGCGCGCACCGCGGTGGCGGTGGCGACGTCGGTCGAAGCGGTCTCGAAGCCGGACGCCACGAGGTTGCCGCGGGCATCCGGCTTCAGCAGCACGCCGTCGCGCAGGTCGGCCTCGATCAGCTTGGCATCGGTGAGGTTGGCGCCGCGCAGGCAGGCGCCACGCATGTCGGCGCGGCTGAGGTCGGTGAACCGGAAGTCGACATGCCGCAGGTCGCAGGCGAACAGGTTCGCCGCCACCAGCACCGCCTCGCGCATGTCGGCATGCGCCAGCCGGGCACCCGAGAAATCGGCGCCCGACAGGTCGCGCGCCTTGAAGTCGAGGTAGCCGAGGTCGCAGCCCGCGAAACTGGCGCGGGCGCCGCCCGTGCGGCCGCGCTCGAACAGCTGGTGACGATGGGTCATGTCGTCGACGTCGCGCTGCGTCAGCTTGCGCAGGCGCAGGGCGGTGGGCCGGTCGTCGCGCGGAAACTGGTGGCCGGAGGCGTGCTCGGCGATGGCGCGCGAGATCCCGGGCCGGCCGGTGCCCCGCGTCCTCCTGGCGTCGCCACGGTCGGTCATCGAATCCGGTCCACCCACTCCCGCTCTATGGTCAACCTGTGCAAGACGGCGCGGTTCCCGCATCCTAGCGTGAACACCGGCAAGCCGAAATCGGAGACCGAAGCCTTGGCCTGGGATCCCGCGCAGTACCTGAAGTTCGCCGACCACCGGCTGCGGCCGGCGCTCGACCTGCTCGCCCGAATCGGCGCGCCGGACCCCGGCTGCGTCGTCGACCTCGGCTGCGGCACCGGCAACGTCACCGCGATCCTGGCGGCGCGCTGGCCGCAGGCCCGGGTCACCGGGATCGACCCGTCCGACAGCATGCTCGCCAGGGCCCGCGCCGAGCACCCCGGGCTGCGCTTCGAGGCGGCCGACGCCGCCCGGTGGCGGGCCCCGGAGCCGGTCGACGTGCTGTATTCCAACGCCGCGCTGCACTGGCTCGGCAACCACGACACCCTGTTCCCGCAGCTGTTCGCACAGGTCGCGCCCGGCGGCTGGATGGCGGTGCAGATGCCGCGAAACTTTTCGGCGGCTTCGCATGTGTCGGTGGCCGACGCCGCCCGGGACGGACCTTGGGGCGAGCGCCTGCAGCCGATGCTGGGACCAGCGCCGGTCGACGAGCCGGCGCACTACGTCGCCCGGCTGGCGCCGATGGCGGCGTCCCTCGACGTGTGGGAGACCGAGTACATGCAGGTCCTGGAGGGTGCAAACCCGGTCGCCGAGTGGACAAAAGGTACCTGGCTGCGACCGTTCCTCGACGCCCTGGAGGAGCCGGATCGCTCGGGCTTCGAGGCAGCCTACCGCGCCCGTGTCGCCGCCGCCTATCCGCCGCTGCCGGACGGCCGGACGCTGTTCCCGTTCCGCCGGATGTTCCTGGTGGCCCGCCGGGCCTGAGCGCGTGAGACCGGCTGCGGCCTACAGCCAGTCGTGGGTCTGCGGGAAGTTGAACGACACGAAGCGGTAGGTGGCGCGCACGGCTTCGCGGATCGTGTCGTTGCGATGCTTGAGGTTGATCTCCCAGACCGGGATGATCTCGTCCCAGATGACCAGGCGCTGATGCAGCTCGTCACGCAGCTCACGGACGAACTTGACCATCGGGTCGTAGCTCTTGAGCACCGAAACGATCTCGCTGGTCTGCGCGTCGACCTGCTGGAACAGCCCGCTGAAGCTCTGGACCGCCGGGCGGATCAGGATGCGGGCGCGGCGGACCTCTTCGTAGAAATGCTTCTCGTCCCGGTACAGCTTCTCGACCACGGCCAGCTTCTCGGCGATGCCGCCGGCGATGTTGTAGCGGTCGCGCAGCCCCTCGATGTAGCTCAGCTCGCGGGCGAACCGATCGATCATGTCCAGGACTTCGTCGCGACGGGCATGGCCGATGCCGAGGGCCTCGGCCAGCCGGCTGACACCGTCCTTCACCCTGTCCTGCATGCCGGTGTCGACCGACATCCGGCGCAGTTCCCGCAGGTCGAGCACCACGGATTCGTGACCGACCAGCCAGGTGGCGATCTGCACCATCAGCCGGTTTTTGGCTATCTCGCGGTGATGATCCTGGACCCGCCAGCTGGCGGTGCCGTCCAGCAGTTCGGACGGGATCGAGTCCCCAGGGCGTATGTCCTTGATGAAGCGCAGTCCCTGGCCGACCTGCACGAGCAGGCGGCCGTCGATGGAATCCGGCTTGATGCCGAACTCGGAGGCGACATCGTCGATTGGCACCACCGCCTCGATGTCGCCGAGCTTTACCCGTAGAACCGGCCCACGCTCGCGCCCGGACAAGTCGAAGCGCGCGTCCGGCAGCTGAAACACGCGGTGCTGGAACATGAAATGTGTACTGGGGTCGGACTTGACCCGGCTGTCCTGCAAAGCTGTCGCCATCACCACCTCGTCGGGTCTACGGGTCCGACGGGGGCACGATGCCGGCAATCGATTAACAACTCGCTAACGCTGATGCATCCTCGGGGAGGCGGAGCCGGTGACGGCCGATTAACGCAAATTTAATCGCTCTGTGATCGGATCCTGCCACCTGGGCGACTGCGATGGGTGGGGAGAATCCGCATGGCACATGTGCCGTCCAAGATATTTTCGGTCGAGCGCCGCGCCCAGCGTGCTGGAGCGCCCATCGTCGCGGCCGTCCCGCCGCCGCCGGCACCGCCGGCGAGCAGCGAGATCATGGAGGAGCTGCGCGCCCTGCGGGCCGAGATGGCGGAGCTGCGCGACATCGTCGGCAACTCGCTCCGGCCGGCGGACACGGCGCTCGACGACGACGACGACGACGCCATGAAGCGTGACGTCCGTGTCGAGATCGCGCTGATGGTCCGCAGCATCGGACGTGCCAAGGCCGAGATCGCGGCGATCAAGAACCCGACCGCGGCGACCGATCAGATGGAGACCGCCTCGCACCAGCTGGAGGCGATCACCGCGACCACCGAGCGCTCGACCAACGAGATCATGACGGCGGTCGACGACATCGAGCAGACGCTGAAGAAGATCACCCATCTCACCGTCGACGACGGCGAGGTCTCGCCGCTCATCGACCACGCCTCGGAACGCCTGATCGCCATCATCGAGGCGTGCTCGTTCCACGACCTGACCGGACAGCGGGTCACCCAGGTGGTGAAGACCCTGCGGTTCATCGAGAGCCGCATCCTGGCGATGATCGACATCTGGGGCCTGGATGCGTTCCGCGACCTGCCGCTGCCGCCGGACGAGGATGCCGACGAGCGCGAGGATTCCGAGCTGCTGAACGGCCCGGCCCTGGGCGGCGCCGGCCTCAGTCAGGATGACATCGACGCGCTGTTCGACTGACAGGCAACCGGCGAAGCTTGGAGCGGGCGACCGGAATCGAACCGGCATAAACAGCTTGGAAGGCTGTTGTTCTACCGTTGAACTACGCCCGCGACGCGGCGCACTCTAATCAAGGCGGCCCGCGAATGCCAGTGCCGAGAGCATCCCCCGGACGCCGCCGCGGTCGCGCCGGGCGACCTGTCGTGCTACCAGGACAGTTGCGATCCCGACCGCACTGCGGCAGCCCCGCGAGGAAGCCCGTGAGCGACCCGCCGGCCACACCGGCCCCCGGCGCCGAGGCGACAGCCCCGGCCAGTCCGATCCATCCCGACATTGACTGGCAGGCATCGTTGCTCGCCGCCAAGGTGCTGCGGCGGGTGATGACACTGGCACAGGCCTGCGACGAGCTCGCGGTCTGGCAGGCCGACACGCCCGGCGACGCCGGCGGCTGGCGGGCAATCGAGCCGCGCGCCCTGATCGTCACCCATATGATGAACCGGCTGCTCGTCCGCGGCTATTGAACCTGGAAATTGAGACGGCAGGTCGCATCGCCAATTCCGGCTACAATCGCCATGTTCCTCGTGAACGCCGGAGCGGAGCCTCCGAAACGAAACGCCTGGGAAGGACCAGCCGATGACGACGCCCCGTTGGAAACCCATCGCCCTCGCCGCGCTTGCCACGCTCTGCCTCGGCGCCACCGCCGCCCGGGCCGAAGGCGACCCGGCCGCCGGCAAGCTGGTGTTCCGGAAATGCGCCGCCTGCCACACCGTCGATGCCGGCAAGAACCGGGTCGGGCCCAGCTTGGCCGGCATCGTCGGCCGCCCGGCCGGAACTGTCGAGGGCTTCAAGTACTCGGACCCTATGAAGGCGTTCGGCGCCGGTGGCGGGGTGTGGGACGAAGCCACGCTCGATGCCTACCTCGCCGACCCGAAGGGGTTCATCAAGGGTAACAAGATGGTGTTCCTCGGGCTCAAGCTCGCGCAGGAGCGCGCCGACGTGATCGCGTATCTGAAAACCGCCACCGGCGGATAAACCGGGGCCGGCTCTCGCGCTCTCAGGCGGTGCGCGCCTCCTTCAGGTAGCGTCCGACCTCCAAGCGCAGGGTGGCCGACTGTTCCGCCAGCTCGCCGGCGGCACCTGCCACCTCGCGGGCTGCGCGGTCGGTCTGCGACGCCGCCTCGCGCACCAGGCCGGTGCTCTCGGCGACCTCGCGGGTGCCGACCGATGCCTCCTGCACGTTGCGGGTGATCTCCTCGGTGGTGGCGGCCTGCTCGCCGACCGCCGCGGAGACCGCCGCCGATCGCTGGCTGACGTCGCCGATCGCGGTGACGATCTGCCCGATGGCCGCCACCGCCTCGGCGGTCGCCTCGCGGATCCGCGCCACCTGCTGCTGGATGCGCTGGGTCGCCTGCCCGGTCTGGTTGGCCAGGCTCTTCACCTCGCCGGCCACCACCGCGAAGCCCTTGCCCGCCTCGCCGGCACGGGCCGCCTCGATGGTGGCGTTCAGCGCCAGCAGGTTGGTCTGCTCGGCGATGTCGGTGATCAGCGTCACCACGCTGCCGATCTCCTCGGCGGCCTCGTTGAGCGCCTGTACCATGGTGTTCGCCGCCTCGGCCTTGGTGCTGGCCTCGGTGGTGGTGCGCCCGGCCTCGGTCACCTGCCGGCTGATCTCCTGGATCGACGCCGAGAGCTGCTCGGCCGCCGCCGCCACGGTCTGGACGTTCGCCGAGGCCTGCTCGGTGGCCGCCGCCACGGCGGTGGTCTGGTGGGTGGTGGCGTCCGCCAGCTCGGTCAGGCTGCCGGCGGTGCCGCGCATCTGCACCGCGGCGGCCGCCACCGAGTCGACGACGCCGGCGACCTGCCGCTCGAACCGATCGGTCATGCCATCGAATCGCGCCACCTTGGCACCCATCGCCGCGGTCGCATCGTTGATGCGGCCGGCGCTGACCAGGAAGTGGCCGCCGAGGCCCTCGGGCCGGATCGTGCGGTAGTAGACGCCGCGTGACACCGCCTCCATCGCCGCCCCGGCCTCGCGCACGAAGGCGTCGGTGACGTCGATCAGGTGGTTCACCGCGGTCAGCATGGCGGTCGGGGCGCCGGCGCTCTCGACGTCGATCAGCCGGCGCTCGAAGTCGCCGCCGGACACCTTGCGGCACACCTCCTCGGTGCGGCCGATCCAGGCCTCGGTGACGGCCGCCTGCCGTGCGGCACCGAGCGCGGCAAGCACGGCCACACCCGCGGCCGCGGAGACAGCCGCGGCCAGCGTCATGGCCCCGAGCGGCAACCAGGGAAGCACCGCCGCGACAAGCGCCGCTGCCGCCGCGACCGCCGCGAAGATCCCCGTCCTAGAGCGCGAGGACGAACTGGTCATAGCTGACTCCCTTGCTCTGCAGGACGCCGACGAGGTGTTCATGGGCCGCCACCATGCCGTCCTTGCGACTGTCCGGCGCGTCCTCCATGGCCTTGAGGTCGCGGTAGATCGCCGCCACCGTCGCCACCGCCTCCGGCCTCGGCAGACGACGGCTCGAGTGGTAGCCCAGCATCGTGCCCGCGGCGTCCAGGCTGGGCGTCACATGCGCCAGCACCCAGTAGTGGTCGCCATTGCGGGCCATGTTCTTGACGTAGGCGAAGATCTCGCCCTTCGCCTCGATGGTGTCCCAGAGCAGCTTGAACACGGAGCGCGGCATGTCGGGATGCCGGATGATGCTGTGCGGCTGGCCGATCAGTTCGCGCTCGTTGTAGCCGGCGACGCGCCGGAACACGTCGTTGCAGTAGGTGATCCGGCCCTTCAGGTCGGTCTTGCTGACGATCAGTTCGTCGCGCCCGAAGCTCCGCTCCCGGCCCGTCGGCTGCACGCTGTACTTGGCCAATCCAAATCTCCCCCATCGCTGGCGGCGGTCGCCCGGTCGCACGACATCCTAGTATGATCGGATGAGCCGCCGGGGCGCTTTGATCCACCGCAAGGCCGGCGGCGGAATTCGGACGACATCGTCGGCTCGGGGGGCCGGGATCGGCAGCCTTCGGCGAGGCTAGCGGCCCCCGCTGGCGCCGTGCAGCGCCTCGATGCTCTCGGCCAGCGCCACCAGGCGTCGCGCCTCGGCGACGTGCAGGCCCTCGACCAGCTTCCCGTCGACCAGCAGGACCCCTTTGCCCTCGGCGGCGGCGGCGGCGTGAGCGGCGGTGATCCGACGTGCCCAGGCGACGTCGCCGGCGCTCGGCGCGAAGGCGGCGTTGGCGACCGCGATGGTCTTGGGATGGATCAGGCTCTTGCCGTCGAAGCCGAACTCGACACCCTGCCGGCACGACGCGGCGAAGCCTTCGTCGTCGCCGAGGTCGAGGTAGACGCCGTCGAGGATCGCCAGGTCGTGCGCCCGGGCCGCCAGCAGGCACATGCCGAGCGCAGTGACGAACGGCAGCCGGTCGCGGGTGTGCAGGCAATGCAGGTCCTTGGCGAGATCGGAGGTGCCCATCACCAGCCCGGCGAGGCGCGGCGAAGCACCGGCGATGTCGGTCGCCGCCAGCACGCCGCGCGGGGTCTCCATCATGCACCACAGCGCCAGCGTCTCCGGCGCGCCATGCGCCGTCAGCACCGCCTCGGCGCGGCGCACGGTGTCGGCGCTCTCGACCTTCGGCAGCAGCACGGCGTCGACCGGCTGCCCGGCCGCGAAGGCGAGGTCGGTGTAGCCCCAGGCGCTGTCCAGGCCGTTGACCCGCAGCACCACTTCGCGGCCGCCATAGCCGCCGGCCAGCAGCGCACCGGCAACGGCTTCGCGCGCGCCCTCCTTGGCCTCCGGCGCGACCGCGTCCTCCAGGTCCATGATGATCACGTCGCAGGGCAGCTCGCGCGCCTTCTCCAGGGCCCGCGGGTTGGATCCGGGCATATACAGCGCCGAGCGGCGCGGGCGGAGCGGGGCGGGCATCGGGGTGTCTCCAAGGCATCGGGGCGCGGCACCCTAGCCGCAGCGGCCGCCCGCCGGAAGCCCCGAGGCATACCCGCGCGAACCGGCTGGCGCGACGGCACCGGCCGGCTATAGTCGCGGCCATGCCGGTCCTAGCCGTCTCCTCGCACGTCTCCGTCGGTCATGTCGGCAATGCCGCCGCCGTGCCGCCGCTCGAGCGCCTCGGGCACACCGTCTGGCGGGTCGACACCGTGGCGTTCTCGAACCACCCGGGGCACGGTCATCATACCGGCGGCGTGCGCCCGGACCATGAGGTCCGCGACCTGCTGCTCGGCATCGGCCGGCACACCGGCTGGCGCGGCTGCGAGGGGATCTACTCCGGCTACCTCGGGGAGGCGGGCAGCGGCTGGGCGGTGGCCGACGCGGTGGACGCCGCGCGCGCCGCCGAGCCTCACCTCGTCTATGTCTGCGATCCGGTGATCGGCGACCACGGGCGCAGCTTCGTGCGGGACGGCGTGGAAAAGGCGATCCGCGAGCGGCTGGTGCCGCGGGCGACCGCGATCACCCCGAACGCATTCGAGCTGGAGCGGCTGTCCGGACATCGGGTCGGGAGTGTCGCCGACGCCCACGCCGCCGCCGTCCTGTTGCTCGAATGGGGGCCCGACATCGTCATCGGCACCGGCATCCCCGACGGCGACGACCTGGCGATCGTGATGGTCACGGTCGACGGCGGCCGGGTGGTGCGGACCCGCCGCCGCGACCGCGCCTTCTTCGGCACCGGCGATCTGTTCTCCGGGCTGTTCCTGGCGCACTACCTCGACGGGCGCGATCCCGGCCGGGCCATGGCGCGAAGCGTCGCCGGTCTCGACGTGGCGACCGCCGCCACCGACGCGGCCGGCACCGTCGACCTGGCGCTGATCGCGAACCTCGACGCCATCGTCCGCGCCGACCGTCCGGAAGCCGGCGAGCCGCTGTAGGCCGGCGTCCTAGGCCACCTTCTTCAGATGCCGGGCGATCAGTTCCTCGGCGATCTGCACGGCGTTCAGGGCCGCACCCTTGCGCAGGTTGTCGGCGACGCACCAGAACACCAGGCCGTTCTTCACGGTCGGGTCCTTGCGGATGCGGCTGACATAGACCGCATCTTCGCCGGCGCTCTCCACCGGCGTGACGTAGCCTTCGTCGGCCCGGTGGTCGATCACCAGCAATCCCGGAAAATCCTTCATCGCGGCGCGCGCCGACGCCGCGTCGATCGGCTTCTTCGTCTCGATGAACACCGCCTCGGAATGGCCGATGAACACCGGCACGCGGACGCAGTGCGCCACCACGTCGATGTCCGGGTCGAGGATCTTCTTGGTCTCGACCTTCATCTTCCACTCCTCCTTGGTGAACCCGTCCTCCATGAACACGTCGATGTGCGGGATCACGTTGAAGGCGATCTGCTTGGTGAACTTCTCCTTCTCGATCGGGTCGTTCACGTAGACGGCGCGGGTCTGGTTGAACAGCTCGTCCATGCCTTCCTTGCCGGCACCGGAGACCGACTGGTAGGTCGAGACCACCACCCGCTTGATCCCGAAGGCGTCATGCAGCGGCTTCAACGCCACCACCAGCTGCGCGGTCGAGCAGTTCGGGTTGGCGATGATGTTCCGGCGGCCATAGCGCGCCAGCGCCTCGGGATTGACCTCCGGCACGACCAGCGGCACGTCCGGGTCCATGCGGAAGGCCGAGCTGTTGTCGATCACCACGCAGCCGGCAGCCCCGGCCTTGGGCGCGTATTCCTTGCTGACGTCACCGCCGGCCGAGAACAGCGCGATGTCGGTGCCCGTGAAGTCGTATTTCGAGAGCTCCTGGATGGTGAGCGTCCGCTTCTCGCCGTAGGAGATCTGGCCGCCGGCCGAGCGTCCCGATGCCAGTGCCACGACCTCGTCGGCCGGAAACTCGCGCTCGGCCAGCGTGGTCAGCATCTCGCGCCCGACCGCGCCCGTGGCGCCCACGACGGCAACCTTGTAGCCCATGTCCAACTCCTCTCGAAACGCGCGGCCGGCCGCAATACCGGGGATCGATCCGGGCCCCTGGCCGCTCGTCGCACAAGCTGAGCAGGCGGCCCGCCCCCTAGCGGGTGGTCTTGCCGAGCGTCTTTGTTGTGGTGGCAGCGAGTGCGCCGGAAACCAGGTTGGTCGAGGGCACAGCCAAGCGGAGCACCACGCCAACGTGCATGCGGACTCCGGAACTGAACTCCGTCTCGACCATGGCCGGCTTCATACGACAAATCGGGGGGGCTGAGAACCGGGGAACTGGCCAGCCCGACCGCGACCAAACGGAAACGCCCCCGGACGATCGTCCGAGGGCGCGCATCCCGTTCCGTAGGCGAAGGCTCAGGCCTCGGCTTGCGCCGCTTCGGCCTTGGCGGCGCGCTGCTCGGCCTGCTCGGCCAGGCGAACCGCCCGCTGCTCGGCCGCCGCCGCGCGATCCTCGGCCGCCGCCTTGCCGGCGACACCGGTGGTCTTCTCGGCGATACGGGCCGACTTGCCGGTCCGGCCGCGCAGGTAATACAGCTTGGCGCGCCGCACCTTGCCGCGCCGCACCAGCTCGATGGCGGCGATCCGCGGCGAGTACAGCGGGAAAATCCGCTCCACACCCTCGCCGTAGGAGATCTTGCGGACGGTGAACGACGAGTTCACGCCGTCGTTGCTGCGCGCGATGCACACGCCCTCGAACGCCTGGATGCGCTCGCGCGTGCCTTCGACGACCTTGACGTCGACCCGCACCGTATCGCCCGGGCCGAAGGCCGGGATCTCCTTGTCGGCCGTGAGGGCCGCGACCTGCTCTTTCTCGAGCTGCTCGATGATGTTCATGGCGTGGTCTCCGTATCCTCGTCGTCGGCCGCAGCACCGGCCCGGTCAATCCGCCCGCGGTGGCGTGCCCAGAGATCGGGGCGCCGCTCCCGCGTGATCCGTTCCGCCTCCCGGCGCCGCCATGCCCTGACGTTGGCGTGGTGGCCGCTGGTCAGCACCTCGGGGACGGCCAGGCCGTTCCACTCCCGAGGCTGAGTGTAGAGGGGATACTCCAGCAGCCCCTCCTCGAAACTCTCCTCCGCGAGCGTCTCCGCCGCGCCGAGCACCCCCGGCAGCAGGCGGACCACCGCGTCCATCACCGCCAGTGCCGCCGGCTCGCCGCCGGAGAGCACGAAGTCCCCGAGGCTCATCTCCTCGAGGCCGCGGGCGGTGATCACCCGCTCGTCCAAGCCCTCGTAGCGCCCGCACAGCAGCACCGCTCCCGGTCCTGCCGCCAGCGCCCTGGCCCGCGCCTGATCGAACCGCCGGCCGCGCGGACTGAGATAGATCCGCGGTCCGGGCTGATCCTCGATCGAGGCAAGTGCCGCATCGACGACATCCGGCCGCATGACCATACCGGCACCCCCACCGAACGGGGTATCGTCGACGGAGCGGTGCTTATCGCGCGCGAAACCGCGGATGTCCAGCGCTTTCAGCGACCAGATGCCGCCGGCCAGCGCCTTGCCGGCCAGCGACAGGCCGAGCGGTCCCGGAAACATCTCCGGGAACAGCGTCAGTACCGTCGCCTGCCATCCAGCCATTCCGCCGCCGGTCATAACCCATCACTCCAGCAGCCCTTCCGGCGGGTCGACCACGATCCGGCCGCCGGCGATGTCGACTTCCGGCACCGCCGCCTCGGTGAACGGCAGCATGTGCGGCTTGCCGTCGGCACCGACATACTCGATCAGATCGCCGGCGCCGAAGTCGTAGACCGCCGTGACCGTGCCGAGCGCCTCGCCGCCGACCGTGACCAGCGCCAGGCCGATCAGGTCGGCGTGGTAGTACTCGCCCTCGCCCGGTTCCGGCAGTGCCGAGCGCGCCACGTACAACCGGGTGCCGCGCAGCGCCTCGGCCGCGTCGCGGTCGTCGACGCCGGGGATCCTGGCAATCACCGTGTCCTTGTGGTGACCCTCGATCGCCAGGGTGAACCGGCGGCCGCCGCCCTCGTCCTCGACCTCGCCATAGGCGGCCACGTCGTCGGGGCTCTCGGTGAAGGGTTTGATCTTCACCAGGCCACGGACGCCGTGGGCGCCGGCCACCGCCCCGAGGCAGACACGCTCGACCACCGGCGGGCTCCCGCCCGGGGCCGCGATCAGGCCGCCGCTTCGGCGGCCTTCGCCGCCTTCGCTGCCGCCTCGGCCTCGCGCTCGGTGCGCTTCTTGCCCGGCGCCGACTTCTTCGGCTGCGCGTCGTACTTGAACGGCTCCATCAGGCCGGCCTGGCCGAGCAGCTTGTGCAGCCGGTCGGTCGGCTGCGCGCCGACGCTGAGCCAATGCTTGATGCGCTCGCCGTTGAGGATGACGCGGTCGGCATGGTCCTGCGGCAGCATCGGGTTGTAGGTCCCGACCTTCTCGACGAAACGGCCGTCGCGCGGGCTGGTCGCCTCGGCGACGACGATCCGGTAGAACGGGCGCTTCTTGGCGCCGCCGCGGGCGAGACGGATACGGAGAGACATGGGCTGGTCCTTTCGGGTTCTCGAAGTCCTGGTGTCGATCGGTACGTTCGGTTGACGGGTTCGGCGGCGCTATTTGCGCTTGCCGGGAAAACCTGGGGGTAGGCCGCCGAGGCCGGGAAGCCGGAAGCCGCCGGCGCCGAGCCCCGGCAGGCGGCCGCCGCCGGGAAGCCCGCCGCCGGGAAGTCCGCCGCCCTGCATCGGCGGCAAGGCGCCGCCGCCCTGCGGGGGTGCCGGCATCGCCGGGCCGCCGCCGCCGAACAGGCCGGCGAGCGCACCTTTCCCGCCCATCTTGCCGACCTGCTTCATCATGCGGGCCATGTCCTGGTGCTGCTTGAGCACCTTGTTGACGTCCTGCACCTGGGTACCGGAGCCGGAGGCCACGCGCTTGCGGCGCGAGGCGTTCATGAGCTTCGGGTTGCGCCGCTCGTCGCGGGTCATTGACGAGATGATCGCCTCCTGGCGCTTCAGCACCCGGTCGTCGATGTTGGCGCCCGCCATCTGCTTCTGCAGCTTGCCGATGCCCGGCAGCATTCCCATGATGCCGCCGAGCCCGCCGAGCTTGCGCACCTGCTTCAGCTGCGAGGCCATGTCGTCGAGGGTGAAGACGCCGCGCATCATGCGCTCGGCGATCTTCTCCGCCTCCTCGGCCTCGATGCTCTCGGCGGCCCGCTCGACCAGGCTCACCACGTCGCCCATGCCGAGGATGCGGCCGGCCAGGCGCTCGGGGTGGAAGTCCTCGATGTCGCCGACCTTCTCGCCGACGCCCAGCAGCTTGATCGGCATGCCGGTGACGCCGCGCATCGACAGTGCCGCACCGCCGCGGCTGTCGCCGTCGACCCGGGTCAGCACGATGCCGGTGATGCCGACCCGCTCATGAAAATTGGTGGCGGTGGCGACGGCGTCCTGGCCGGTCAGCGCGTCGGCGACCAGCAGCACCTCGTGCGGGTTGACCGCCTCGCGGACCGCCCGCGCCTCGGCCATCAGCCCCTCGTCGATCGAGGTGCGGCCGGCGGTGTCGAGTAGAACCACGTCGAAGCCCTGCAGGCGGGCCGCCGTCATGGCGCGCTTGGCGATCGCCACCGGCGTCTCGCCCTGGACGATCGGCAGGGTGGCGACCCCGACCTGCTCGCCGAGGATGCGCAGCTGCTCGCGCGCCGCCGGGCGGGTGACGTCGAGCGACGCCATCAGCACCTTCTTGCGGTCGCGCTCCTTCAGCCGCTTGGCGATCTTGGCGGTGGTGGTGGTCTTGCCGCCGCCCTGCAGGCCGACCATCAGGATCGGCACCGGCGCCGGTGCGTTCAGGCTGATTGCCTGGCTGTCGGAGCCGAGCATGTCCACGAGCTCGTCGTGGACGATCTTGACCACCATCTGGCCCGGCGTGACCGAGCGCAGCACCTCGCGGCCGACCGCGCGCTCGCGTACCCGTTCGACGAACTGCTTGACCACCGGCAGGGCGACGTCGGCCTCGAGCAGGGCGACGCGCACCTCGCGCATGGCGGTATCGACATCGGCCTCGCTGAGCGCCCCGCGCCTGCGCAGCCGGTCGAAGACCGATCCCAGCCTCTCGCTCAGTCCCTCGAACACAGCATCACCCCAAACGAAAACGCGCCCGTGCTCGAACCCTCGAGGACGGACGTAACCCGTAAAGGTCCCGGCAGCCGGAGCATATCCGAGAGCGGCGGTATATACGCCGCGTCCCGGGGAGGGTCAAGGAAGGCGGTCAGGGCGATGTCGGGCAGGGCGATGTCGGGCGGGCCGGCAGGGTCATGCGGAAACGCGGCCCCGGCGGCGGGGCGGCGTCGAAGCCGAGATGCCGGTAGATCGCCTGCGCCGCCGTGTTGCTCGGCGTGGTGCCGATGCTCACGAAGCTGCAGCCCTGCGCGCCGGCACGCGCGACCACGGCTTCGATCAGTCGCCTGCCGACCCCGGCGCCGCGGTGCTCCGCCTCGACATACAGGTGCTGCAGTTCCAGGCCGCGCTGGCCTGCCGCTCCCCGATACCAGCGATGGGTCATCGCATAGCCGACGGCACCGGACGGGGTATCGGCCACGAGCAGGTCGATCCACCGTCCGGGCCCCAGCCCGTCGCGACGCAGGAGACCGGCGTCCACCGCGGCGGCATCGCCGTGATGCGCCGCCAGCGCGGCGATCATGCGGGCGATCGCCGCGAGGTCCCGGCGCGTCGCCGGGCGGATCGTCAGCGGCGACCGGTGTGATGTGATCTGGTCCTGCATCGATGCCTCCTCCGGAGAGCCGCCGAGGAGCACCAGTGAAAACGCCGCCTCAGCGGCGGCGTGGCGTAGAATACGATCTCGACCGCGCCGCTCCTATGGAGAGGTCGCCCGGTACCGGCGGAAGCGGGGTGCGCGGTCGATCATTCCGTCATCCTCTTGGTTCGCGCGGGAGCGGTCAAGCGCGCCGGCAGCCGGCGGTGACCGGGCGCCTCATCCCAGGACATCGGGCCGGCGGCGGCCGATCGCCTCCGACAGGGCAAGGACCGGGCCCGCCACCTCCGGCCGCGCCGCCGCCGCCACCCGGTCGAGGGTCTCGAGCAGCCGGTCGACGACGTCGGCGTCACCCATGCCGTAGCGGGCCACCGCGGCGAAGGCCGAGCACACCATGGGCACCACCGCCGCCGCTTCCTGGACGACCCGGACCCGCCCCTCCGCATCCACCACCAGCGGCGACGGCACCGGGCGCCCGGCGAGCCGGCCGAGCGTCTCGCCGAGCCGGTCGATGCAGTACAGCGCCGTCGTCGGATCGTTCACCCCGGGCGACAGCGCCCGTTGCGCGATCTCGACGATCCGGCGGATCGAAAACTCCACATCCTGGTCCGGCGTACGCTCCCGCCCGACCAGGAAGGCCTCCCGCAGGCGCGCCGCGACCTCCTCGGTCACCCGCCCGTCCGGCCCGGCAACGGCGAGCGGGCTGCCGTCGGTCACGAAGGCTCCCGGACCGCAGCGGACGCGCACCACCAGATCCTCGGCGCGGGCGCAGGCCAGCAGCGCCTCGCGATCGATGCGCTGGACATAGCCGCTGCCGCCGGCCGGGATCGCCGTCCCGGCGTCGAGCAGCAGACCGGCGTCCACCCGCGCCGCACCCTCGTCGGTCTCTTCGGGATACAGCCGGTCGACGGCGGCCGCCGCCTCCGCCGCCAGGTCGGGCAGCAGGGTCTCCAGCCGGATCGAGCTGGCGACATGGTGGATGAAGTAGATCAGCACGGCGATGCTGGCGAGCGCGAGCCCGACCCCGGCGGCCACCGAAAGATGCGGCACGAAGCTGGAGCCTTCGGTGCCCCGCACCGTGCGCAGCACCAGCAGGCAGTAGACGAAGGTGGCGATGAAGGTGCCGAGCACCACCTGGTTGCCGCGGTCGCGCATGAAGTTGCGCAGCAGCCGCGGGCCGAACTGGCTGGAGGCCAGCTGCAATGTCAGCATGGTGATCGAGAAGGTGAGCCCGGCCACCGTGATCATCGATCCGGCCACCGCGGAGAGCACCGCCCGCGCACCGTCCGGGCCGAAGCTGTAGATCCAGCCGAGATCCTGGATGAAATCGTCGGCCAGGGCCGCGTCGACACTCACCAGGGCGAAGGACAGGCCGCCGGCGAGAACCGCCATGGCGGTCGGCAGGAACCAGAAGCTGGTCCGCAGCTGCTGCCAGAGGCCCGCCAGGCGGGTGCCCGAGAGAAAATTCGGCATGCACGCCTCCGCCGCGGACCGCACCGCCCACGGGGGACGATGTCGCCGGCGTCAACGCGACCGGCCGGCCCCGGATCCCCCGTCTTCGTCGATTTGCCGGCCGAGCCGGCGGCGGCCTACTTCGCGACGATCACGCCCTTGGCGGTCTTCTTGTTGGACACTCCCGTGAAGTGGTATTCGCCGGGCTGCAGCGGCCGCACGGAGATCAGGCCGTCGCTCTTGCCCCGGATGACCTTCTCGATGCGCAGGTCGCGGCTGTCGAAATGCGTGGGGCTCGCATCCGTGTTCCGGATCAGCAGGGTGAAGATCTGTCCCGCCGGGACCTGGATGCGCGTCGGCTCGAACTTGTTGTCCTTGAGCGTCAGCGCGATCGGTTCGGCAGCGGCGACCGGTGCGGCCGCCGGCAGGGCGACGGACAGGCCGGTGACGATGGCGACAGTGAACGCGACGGTTCGGAAATGCATGTGTGGCTCCCCTCGGGCGGTGCCCGACGCTTTCAGCCGGTTGCGATGCGGTGAGCGCTAGCAGTATTTCGAGCCGCTTCCAACCCGACGCCTCAATGCCGCCGCGGGAGCGAAACGGTCACGGCGCGGGGTGGCAATGGTCCCGGGGAACACGAATGCTGATTCGCAACGAGACGGTGGCCGACGGACCGGCGGTGGATGCCCGCATTCCTGCCGCCTTCCCGACGTCGGGACAGCACAGCCGGCCGCGGGTCAGGACGCGGCTACGGCCTCGGACCCTTCATCGCAATCGGCGAAGCGCCGGGCTATCTCAATGAAGTTGGACTGCTCGGCTAGAAAGGCATCGACGATATCCGGATCGAAATGCCGCCCGCGACCCTCGGCGATGACGGCGACAGCAGCTTCGATCGGGAACGGCTCCTTGTAGGCTCGCCGCGACAGCAGGGCGTCGAAGACATCGGCCAGCGCCATCAGGCGCGCGCTCAGCGGGATGGCCTCCCCGGCGAGGCCGTCGGGATAGCCGCTGCCGTCCCATTTCTCGTGATGCCAGTGCGCGATCTCCTTCGCCGTGGCCAGGAAATCCACCGGCCGCTCCGCATCCCGCTCGGCATTCTCGATGGCGTCGCGGCCGAGCTTGGCGTGAGTCCGCATCACGGCCCATTCCTCCGGCGTCAGTTTGCCGGGCTTGAGCAGGATGGAGTCCGGGATGCCGACCTTGCCGATGTCGTGCAGCGGTGCCGACTTGGTGACGGTCTCGATGAAGCGGTGGGTTACGGTCGCCTCGAAGCGGGGATGCCCGAGCAGGCGCGCCGCGAGGGTCCTAACATAGTTCTGCGTCCGCAACAGATGGCCCCCGGTCTCGGGATCCCGCACCTCGGCGAGACGCGCCAGGGCCCGGATGCCAACGTCCTGTATGACGACATTCTCTTCCATGCGGCGCGCGATCTCGGCCTCCAGAAAGGCATTCTGGTTCTTCAGCCAGTCGCGGGACCGCTTCAGCTCGAGTTGGGCCATCACCCGGGCGAGCACGATCGCCGGTTGGATCGGCTTGGTGATGTAATCCACCGCACCGAGAGAGAGCCCTTTCTCTTCGTCGATGACGGCGCTCATCGCGGTGACGAAGATCACCGGGATGTCCCGGGTGGCCGCGTCGGCGCGCAGCTGCCGCAGCGCCTGGTAGCCGTCCATCTGCGGCATCACGACGTCGAGCAGGATCAGGTCGGGACGCGGGTCGCTGCGCGCGATGCTGAGTGCGCGCGCCCCGCTATTCGCCGCCCGCACCCGGAAATGCGGTGACAGCACCGCAGCCAGCACCGTCAGGTTTTCGGGGGCGTCGTCGACGATGAGCACGGTCGAGCCGGAAGCTTGGCCGCTCCCCGCGCCCTGCGCCGCGGCTTGTGGCATCCGGCCCTCCCGCTCTCACCCCGCAAAGGCGAATTTCGGCTCAAATATGAGCTATGTTCACTCGCAAGGTAAAGTATCCTTGTGACTCGAGTTCCTCAATAATTGGTTAATCCGCACGACAGTCCCTTTATGCTTGCAGACACATCATCCCCGGTCGACCCCCTTCCGAGATTCGGCTGCCGACCGGGCTCTCAGACGCCCCGGGTGCCGCGCGGACCGAGGCGCCCGATCTTGGCGCGGCTTCTCCGCTCGGCACGGCTCGCCTGCTTCGCATTGGCGCTGGCAATCACCGCCGGCTCGGCGGCCACCGCCGAGGACGACCCGGTTCTTCGCGTGGTCACCGACGACAACTACCCGCCGTTCCTGTTCCGCGACCCCGAAGGCCGCGCCGTCGGATACATCGCCGATTGGTGGCAGCTGTGGCAGCGCAAGACCGGCATCCCCGTCGAGCTGAACGCCACCAGTTGGGCCGAGGCTCAGGCGATCATCGGTCGCGGCGGAGCCGACGTGATCGACCTGATGTTCCGCACTCCCGAGCGTGAGACGCTCTACGACTTCAGCACGTCCTACGCTCGCGTGCCGGTCAGCATCTTCGTCCATGCCTCGATCACCGGCATCCAGGATCCCGCCGGCATGCGTGGCTTCCTGATCGGCGTCATGAATGGCGATGCCTGCATCGAGACCCTGCGGCGGAGCGGCGCCGATACGCTGCAGCTCTACGAGAACTACACGGATCTCATCGCCGGCGCTCTGGCCAACGAGGTGAAGCTGTTCTGCCTCGACGATCATCCGGCCAACTACTACCTGTACCGCCACGGCGCGCAGCGGAGCTTCCACAAGGCGTTTCAGCTCTACGAGGGCCGCTTCCACCGCGCGGTACGCAAGGGTGAGCCGGACACGCTGCGGATGGTCGAACGCGGCGCGGCCCTGATCAGCGCCGAGGAGGACGAGGCGCTGCGCGAGCGCTGGATGCCGTCTCCGCCGATCGACTACACCTCCTTCGTTCGAACGCTGCTGATCGCGCTCGCCGTGCTCGCGGGGACCTCAGGCCTGCTGTTCTTCTGGCTGCGCAGCGTGCGGGTCGCAGTTCGGCTGCAGACCGCCGAGCTTCGCGACACCCAGACCGCCCTGCAGAAGCGGGTCAAGGAGCAGGCCTGCCTCTATGCTGTGTTCCGGGCGACCGAGGATCTCGGAAAGCCGCTGCCGGACCTGCTGCGTGACGTGGCGCACGAGCTTCCGGCCGGGTGGTTCCATCCGGAGATCACCGCCGCGCGCATCGAACTCGACGGAGCGGTCTACGAGACCGCCGAACTCGGGGCCGCTGCGGCCCGCATGGAGTCACCGATCCGCGTCGACGACAAGGTGCGGGGCGGCGTGACGGTCGCATACCTGGAATGGCGTCCGTCGTTCGACGATGCGCCGTTCCTGCCGGAGGAGCGGCGGCTCCTCGATGCCGTGGCCGCCCGCCTGGCCGCCAACATCGAGCAGCGAATCAGCGACAGTCGACTGCGGGAGAGCGAGAACCGGTTCCGCCGGCTGTTCGAGGAGACCCGGCAAGCCATCACGCTGATCGAGGACGGCCGCTTCGTGGCCGCCAACGGCGCCGCGTTGACCATGCTGCGGTTCGGCGGAATCGAGCAGATCATCGGACGTTCGCCGGTCGACATCTCTCCTGCGTTGCAGCCCGATGGCCGCACCTCGGCCGAAGCCGCCGACGCCGTTATCGGGATCGCCTTCAGGGACGGGTCCAGCGAGTTCGAGTGGGAGTTCGTCCGCGCCGACGGCGAGCGGTTCATCGCCAGGGTACTGCTGACCCCGATCCGCCAGGGCGAGCGGGATCTGCTGCATGTGGTGTGGAGCGACGTCACGGCGCAGAAGCGGGCCGAACGGGAACTCTCCGAATATCGCCGGAACCTGGAAACCCTGGTCGCCGAGCGAACCGCCGAGCTCACCTCGGCGACCGATCTCCTGCAGCTCGTCAACGAGGAACAACAGGCAATCTTCGATGCCGCGACCGCCGGGATCGTCTTCGTGCGCGACCGCAGGATCCTGCGCTGCAACCGGACGATGGAGCAGATCTTCGGCTACGGGCCGGGCGAGCTGCTCGGCATGAGCACACGCGGCTGGTACGCCGACGACGCCGCGTTCGAGGAGATCGGCGCGCTGATCGCCACGGCGCTCAGGGAGACCGACCATCCCTTCAGCGGCGAACGCGAGTTGTTGCGCAAGGACGGCAGCCGGTTCTGGGCCCATATGACGGCCCAGGCCGTGGACCCCGCCGACCCCGGCAAGGGGGTGGTGGGCATGTTCGAGGACATCACCGCGTCGCGGGCCGCCGCGGAGTCGCTGCGCCGTGCCGCGGAGGAGCAACAGGCGATCTTCGAGACGGCGACCTCCGGCATCGCCCTGGTGAAGGAAGGCGTACTGCGCAACGGCAACCGCAAGCTCCACGAGATGTTCGGGCTGCCGCTCGGGGCGATGCACGAGAAGCCGGTCCGCATCTGGTTCCTCGACGAGGACGCCGCGGAAGAAGCCCGGTCGTCGCTGCACGACCGGATCTGGTGCGGCCAGACCAGCTCGGTCGAGCGCCGGTTGGCCCGCCCCGACGGATCCACCTTCTGGGCACGCCTGACCGGCAAGGCGATCGACGTCGGCGACCCCGGCAAAGGAACCGTCTGGGTACTCGACGACATCAGTGCCGAGCGAACCCTCATCGAGGAGATCCGCAGGGCGAAGACCATGGCCGAGGAGGCGGCGCGCGTGAAGGCGGACTTCCTGGCGAACATGAGCCACGAGATCCGCACCCCGATGAACGCCATCATCGGCATGTCGCATCTGGCGCTGCGCACCGAGCTCACGCCCCGCCAGCGCGACTACCTGGTGAAGATCCAGGACGCCAGCCAGCACCTGCTGGGCATCATCAACGACGTGCTCGACTTTTCGAAGAGCGAGGCCGGAAAGCTCACGGTCGAGCAGGCGGAGTTCGATCTCGAGACGCTGCTGGTCCAGGTGGCGACGCTGCTGATCGGAAGGGCAAGCAGCAAGGGTTTGGAACTGACCATCGATCTCGGACCGGACGTGCCCCGCAACCTGCTCGGCGACCCGCTGCGGATCCGCCAGATCCTGCTGAACTTCGGCTCCAACGCGGTCAAGTTCACCGAGCGCGGCGAGGTCAGGATCGTCGTCCGGGCGGCGGAGCCCGAAAACTCCGGCCTCACCCTTCACTTCGCGGTGCAGGACACCGGCATCGGCATCTCCAGGGAGCACCAGAGGCACCTGTTCTCCAGCTTTCAGCAGGCCGACACCTCCACCTCGCGTCGTTACGGCGGCACCGGGCTCGGGCTGGTCATCTCCAAGCGTCTGGCCGAACTCATGGGCGGCAAGGTAGGGGTGGACAGCACGCCCGGTGAAGGCAGCACGTTCCGGTTCAGCGTGCGGGTCGGGGTCGGTGCCGCCCAGCCGCGGGCGCTGGTTCCGCGCCCCGATCTGCGGGGTTGCCGGGCGCTGGTGGTCGACGACAACGACACCGCCCGCGGCGTGATCCGGGACATGCTAGCCTCGATGACGTTCCTGGTCGACGAGGCCGAGTCCGGAGCTGCCGCGGTCGCGGCCGTCGGGCGGGCGGCGGCCGACGGCCGTCCATTCTCGATCGTGTTCCTGGACTGGCGCATGGATGGCATGGACGGAATCGAGGCTGCCCGGCGGATCCAGGCACTCGATGTCGATCCGTCGCCCCGCCTCGTCATGGTCACCGCCTACGGTCGCGAGGACCTGATCGACGACGCGACCGCCGCCGGCATCCGGAGCTTCCTGACCAAGCCGGTCACCCCGTCGCTGCTCTTCGACACCGCCATGGAGCTTCTGAGAGGGGAGGTCGGGAAGGGCCCCGGGAGAAGCGCAGGCCCGTCGCCCGAGGCCGAGATGCCGGCTGCGATCCAGGGCGCCCGCATCCTGCTGGTCGAGGACAACGAGCTCAACCAGGACGTCGGCCGGGAATTGCTGACCGCGGCCGGCTTCGTCGTCGACGTCGCCGAGAACGGCGCCGTCGCGGTCCGCAAGGTCCGCGAAACGTCATACGACCTGGTCTTCATGGACATACAGATGCCGGTCATGGACGGACTGGCTGCGACCCGCGCAATCCGCGAACTCCCGGGGCTCGACGGGCTGCCGATCGTTGCCATGACCGCCAACGCCCTGCACCAGGATCGGGAACGCTGCCTGGAGGCCGGGATGAACGCCTATGTCGCCAAGCCGATCGATCCGGACGAGCTCTGGGCAGTGCTCGGACGCTGGCTGCGTCCCCCGGTCACGGTCGCAACGCCGATGCCGGCGGCATGGCCGGCCGAGCCGGTGCCGAGGATCGCGGGGCTGGACGTGGCCGCCGGGCTGAACAGGGTCGCAGGCAGGTACCCCGCCTATCTCGCGCTGCTGGGCAAGTTCGTTGAGAAACGGCAGGCCGCCGCCGACATCCGCGACGCCCTCGGGCGCGACGAGCCGCAGGTGGCCGAGCGGCTGGCGCACACCCTGAAGGGTGTCGCCGGAACACTCGGCGCCGACGCGGTGGAGGCCGCCGCCGGGGATCTGGAGCAGGCCATCCGGGAACGCCAGGAGCGAGCGCAGATCGATCGGCAGCTGGTCGCGCTGGCAGCCGTGCTCGAGGCCGTGATCGTCGAGATCGAGCGGGCGTTGCCGCCGCTCCCGGCCGTACCGACCGCTCGCGTCGACCCGGACGCCCTGGCGACCGTATGCGGCGAACTGGCGGACCTGCTGGCGGTGGATGACATCCGGGCTCAAGAACTCTTCGCCGACCAAGCCGCGCTGCTGCGTGCCGCCTTTCCCGGCGACTTCGACCGCCTGGACGCGGCCCTTCGCGACTTCGACTTCGAGTCGGCGTGCGCCGTGCTCCGGTCCGCCCGCGCCCGTTACGAAGCGTCCGCCGCCGGCGGCGCCGATCCCGCTGGTCGGGACTGAAGCGGTCACGGGCGGCAGCGCGGCGGGCTTCCAGGCGGGGCGCACACCGCGCCAAGGGCCACCCTTCGCGCTCAGCGCATCCCGCGCTCGATCTCGGCGATGATCTCGTTGTTGCGGTCGCGCGCCATGCCCGGGATCAGCAGCAGGTCCAGCAGCCACCACAGGAACGGCACAACGAGGATCACGTAGCCGACCAGGATGAAGGTCAGCAGCGTGCCGACGCCCCACAGCGCCAGCATCAGCAGGCCGCTGATCACGTAGCCGAGATAGAAGCGGTGCAGGCCGAGCCAGCCGAGGAAGAACCACAGCAGGTAGGCGACCAGCACCGACTTCTTCGCGGCCTCGAACCGCATCAGCCGGCCGGCATCGTCCGTCATCGAATCCTCCGTCCTATGGAGATCGGATATGGTGACGGCGCGCCGGCCGGTCGAGGTTCAAGCGCCGAGGCTCGCCGAGCCGGCGGTCAGGCCGCGAAATCGGCGTCGTTCAGGCCGACGTCGAGCGCGGCACGCCGCATCTCGTCCCAGGTGTTGTCGTCGATCCAGATGCCGTTGGCCTTGCGCTCGGCCATCGCCTCGCGCTCCGGGTCGCCGGGAAAGCGGATCTTGTCGAAGCCGACCGCGGTCTTCGACGACGACACATGCTCGACCAGCTGGTCGATCTCGTCGCGGAACGGGATGTCGGCGCCGAAGCCCTTGGGGTCGATCACGATCATCAGCATGTTGTTGCAGATCGTGTCCTGGTCCATCAGCTCTTCGCGGGCGGTGCCGCCGCCGGTGATGCCGGCCGCCAGGATCTCGCAGATCATCGCCAGCCCGTAGCCCTTGTGCTGGCCGAAGCTGAGCATCGCACCGTAGGGCTCCTCGAAGATCACCTTGGGATCGTCGGTCGGCAGCCCGTCCGGGCCGATCAGCGCGTCGGCCGGGGTCTTCTTGCCGGCGTAGTAGGCGACCCGCACCTTGCCCTGGGCGACCCGCGAGGTCGCCATGTCGAGCACGATCATCGGCGTCTTGTCGGTCGCCGGGATGGCGGTGCAGTAGGGGTTGGTCGAGTAGCGCGACTCGAAGCCGCCCCAGGGCGCGACATAGGGCCGGTGGCCGGTGGTGTTGACGTAGTGGATCGAGATCAGCCCGGCGCGCGCGCACATCTCGCCCCAGGCGCCGATCCGGCCCATGTGGTGGGTGCGGCGCAGGCCGACGATGGCGGCCCCTTTGTCCTTGGCGCGGGCGATCGCCATCTCCGTCGCCTCGCGGCAGATGGTCTGGCCGTAGCCCATGTTGCCGTCGAGCAGCAGGTAGACGCCGTTGTCGGTCACCACCGTCGGCTTGACGCCGAGATTCATGGTGCCGGCGCGGGCGTGCTTCATGTAGCGCGGCGCCAGGCCGACGCCGTGGCTGTCGTGGCCCATCAGGTTGGCTTCGACCAGGTTCTGCGCGACCGCCGCGGCCTCGGCCCGGTCGCTGCCGGCCCCCTGGATCATGCGCGTGACGAGGTCGGTCAGGCGCTCGTGCCCGATGATCATCGGTTCCTATCTCCCTTGGATGTCGTTGCTGCCCGCAGGCTGTTCGGCGTGGTTGCGCGCGAGCCTACACCGTCTCTATATCTGCCGTCATGAGCGCTCTGCCCTTCACCAAGATGCACGGCCTCGGCAACGACTTCGTCGTCGTCGACGCGCGCGCGAACCCCGGCCTGCTGACGCCGGCGCAGTACCGCGCCGTCGGCGACCGCCGCCGCGGCGTCGGCTACGACCAGTTCCTCACCATCCTGCCGCCGCGCGACGGCGGCGTCGCCTACATGGCGATCCACAACCCCGACGGCTCCGAGGCCCAGGCCTGCGGCAACGGGACGCGCTGCGTCGCCGCGGTGCTGATGCGCGAGACCGGGCGGCACGAGATCACCCTGGAGACCGTCGCCGGCCGGCTGGTCTGCACCGACGCCGGCGACGGCCGGGTGACGGTCGACATGGGACCGGCCCGGCTCGGCTGGGACGAGATTCCCCTGGCCGCCGCACCGGAGGGGGCCGCCACCGACACGCTTTCGGTGGAGATCCCGGAGGCCCGCGGCTTCGGCCCGGCGACCGCGGTCAACATCGGCAACCCGCACGCGGTGTTCTTCGTGGCCGACGCCGAGGCGGTGGACCTGGCCGGCGTCGGCCCGGCCATCGAGCACAGCCCGCGGTTCCCGGAGCGCGCCAACATCGAGTTCGTCGCCGTACTCGGCCGCGACCGCCTGCGCATGCGGGTGTGGGAGCGCGGTGCGGGCATCACCCAGGCCTGCGGCTCCGGCGCCTGCGCCGCCCTGGTGGCGGCCGCCCGGCGCGGCCTGACCGACCGGCGGGCGACGGTGCT
>Ga0209024_1000992_pt1 | contig 31508 bp, 29 predicted proteins | sample AutmiccommunBRH5_FD_187380 | JGI IMG/M metagenome (GOLD analysis project Ga0209024, IMG submission 187380) | Deep subsurface microbial communities from Mt. Terri, Switzerland - Autotrophic microbial communities BRH/5 (SPAdes) (version 2) | ecosystem: Environmental > Aquatic > Deep subsurface >...
CGGGCTCGGCAACGAGCTGTCAGCACGAGTCGACAGGACAGACGACACCTGCCCGGCGGTCGACAGTGAGCCGCTGCGACGCGAGGTGATCGCGATCGCCGAGCGCGCCGGCTCCGACGAGGCGCGCACGCGCGAGTGGGTCGCTGAGAAGTACGGCTGCCCGCTCGACGAGCTCGACGCGCGTCGGCTCCAGGACGCCGTCAGGCGACTGGCGCGCGGCCTCGACCGCCGCAACGGACACGCACAGGCCGCCTGACCTGATGCTCCTGCAGCCCGCCGCTCGGCGCGTCGTGAACACGCGCTCGGGCCAGTACGCCGTGGCGGTGATCCCGCTCTGGCATTCGCCGATCCCCGGATTCCACGCCACCGCCGTCCAGGCGGTGCGCACCGACGGCTCCACGCACACCGTGCGGCTCACCGTCTACGAGCGCGAGACGCCCAGCGGCGACGCTCATGCAGGAGACCATGACAGCCCGCACGCGGCGTAGGCCGGGCGCGGCCCGGCGCGACCCCTACGCGGAGGTCACCGCCCACATCATCGCCGCACTCGAACGCGGCACCGTCCCGTGGCGCCACCCCTGGCGCGCACGCGGCCTGCGCAACGCGGTCTCGCACCGCCCTTACCGGGGAATCAACCTGCTCGTGCTCAGCCTGACGTCGATGGAGGCGGGCTACGACGATGCCCGCTGGCTCACGTATCGGCAGGCGGAGCAGCTCGGGGGGCACGTCCGTCGGGGTCAACACGGGACACGCGTCGTCTTCTGGAAGTGGCCCGCGCGCGAGGAGGAGCGTGAGGCCGCCCCCGACGACGAGCGACGCGGAGACGCCTTCCCGCTGATGCGCCTCTACACGCTCTTCAACGTCGCGCAGTGCGAGGGACTCGCGCTCCCCGACGCGGAGGCCGGTGAGGAGTTCGACACGCATGAACGGGCCGAGGCGATAGTCGCTGGCTATCCGGATGGGCCCGACGTGCTCCACGATGCCGAGGCTGCCTACTACATCCCCTCGCGCGATGAGGTGCACCTGCCGCCGCGGTCGGCATTCCGGGACGTGGACGGCTACTACGCGACGCTCTTCCACGAGCTCGCCCACTCGACCGGCCATCGCTCCCGGCTGGCCCGCGAGGGGTACCAGGAGTCGGCGCCGTTCGGGTCGCCGGTCTATTCACGTGAAGAGCTGGTCGCGGAGTTCGCGGCCGCCTTCCTTTGCCAGGAGGCGGGGATCGATGCCTCGCGCCTCGACCAGTCGGCCGCCTACATCGCGTCCTGGCTACACGCGCTCGAGGACGACCGCCGGCTCGCGGTCGCGGCCGCCGGCCAGGCCCAGCGCGCCGTCGACCACATCCTCGGCCACGCCGCGCCGACTGCCGCCAGTGATCAGGAACAGGAGGATGCAGATGTATAGCCCGAAGATCCCGGAGCGGCTGATCCCGCCGCTCTACTGGCTCGGCCAGGCACAGGGCCGGCCGATGACGCACCTCGTCGCCGAGGCGGTGGAAGGCTACCTCGCGGCGGAAGGCTGTCTCGGGGACATCGAGCCAACCGATGTCCCGCCCGACAACGTCGTGCGCGGGGTGTTCGATCACGCGGACGAGCGCAGGGCCGCCTGAGCGCAATGCCTCGCCTGCGTCACGTGATCGAGGTGCCCGGGTACGGACTGCCCGGGCGCCTCGCCCGCACGCTGTGCGGCCGCACCGTTGCCTTCGGACGGATGCCGAACGTGCCGCGCACCGACGCGCGGTACTGCGCGCGCTGCCGGGCACGCGCCAATACGGAACCGCCGCGATGACGGCGCCACTGCCGCCGGGCACACAGGTCCTGCGGTTCCACCTCGCCGGCGTCCTCGACCTCGCCATCCCGCACGACCTCGTGGAGGACACACCGGGCGGGGACGACTGGTTCGAGGGGGCGCTCGCGGCGGCCTTCGCGGACGGGCGCTGGTCGGACGCGGCTTCGATCGTCCGCTCCGAGGTCGGCTACCTCGACGAGGACGGGCGCTTTCGTCCTGCCACATGAGAGGAGACACAATGGAGACGATGCATATCCGCTGCGCCGGGTTCAGCGCGGCGGTCGATGCCTATGCGCGGGACGACGCCGAGCTCTGGTTCATCTCAATGCTGGGCAACCAGCAGTCGGTGCGCGCACTCTGGGCGCGGCTGGTCAAGGGCGAGCCCGCGGTGCTCAGCGACGATGCGCTCATGGGTGGGCGCTACTGCGAACTCGCCCGCGAGGCGCGTGGGGCGACCCGCTTCCACGCCGCCAGGCTCCCGGTGACGGGGGCGACGCAGGGGATGCTTATCCCCGAGCACGCGCTCTGCGCGGGAGAACGGTTCGACTTCCTCCTGCTCGCGCGCAGTACCGACGAGGCGCCGGCGCTCCACTACCGCTTCCTCAGCCGCCGCGTCGACCTCCCGCTCCACCCGCTCTGGGCTGACTGGCTGTGGGAGCGCGCGCTGCAGAAGGGGGAGGTCCGTCCGCTGGATACGCTGGGCGTCCATGCCTGGCTGTGCGTGCCGGACCGCAGCGACCTCACGCAGGCGCTGGGGCGGGCGTTGCGTGGGCACCGCATCCCGGTGCCCACCGCCGAACTGGCGGATGCAGCATGAGGTCGCGAGCGTGAGCCGGCTCAACGCGGCGGCTACCGCCCAGTACTTCCCGACACCGCCCGAGGTGGTGGCGCGGATTGCGAGCATGATCCGCCCTGCCTCGCACGGTGGGCGGGTCGCCGTCCGCCTGCTCGACCCCGGTGCCGGCACCGGCGCGGCCCTGCGGCAACTAGCGGACGCCGTCGGTGGCGAGACCTACGGGATCGAGCTCGAGGCAGACCGCTACGAGGAGGCGGCAACGCTCCTCGACCACGCGCTCCCCGGGAGCGCCCTCAGCGCACGGATCGAGGAGGGGGCCTTCTCCTGCCTCTTCCTCAACCCGCCCTACGACGAGGACCTGGATGCGAAGCGCCTGGAGCACACGTTCCTCACCGCGACGACCAGGTATCTCCGTCCCGGAGGGCTGCTCGTCTACATCGTCCCGCAGCGGCGGCTCGCCAACTCGGCGCGCTACCTCGCGGGGCACTACCGCGACCTCGCCTGCTGGCGCTTCCCCGACGGCCTCTTCGAGCGCTTCGGTCAGGCCGTCGTGCTGGGCACGAAGCGCGAGGAGGTGGCCGGTGACACCTCGCTGCGCGCTACCGTCGAGGCCTGGGCGACGGGGCCGCTATCGGAACTACGCGTCGCGGGCGACGCGACACAGTTGCACACGCTGCCGGTGCTGCCGGCAGGCGAGGTGCTCTTCACCTCCTTCGCTTTCGACCCGGCGGAGGCCGCGGCCGAAGCGCGCCGCACCGGGCTCTGGACACACACGGCGCTGATGGAGCGCCTCTGGCCGCCCGAGGAACGGCGGGTGCGGCCGCTGATGCCGTTGCGGCGGGGCCACCTCGCGGTGATGATCGCGGCGGGGTTCCTCGACAACATCCTCCTTGACTCGGGCGGGAGACGGCTGCTGGTGACGGGACGGACCTACAAGGTCTCCGTGCCCGTCTTCTCGCCCGACCCCGACGTCGAGGTGGAACGCGAGGTGATGCGCACCTCGGTCGTCGCGCTCGACCTGCGCACCGGTGAGGTCGAGGTGATCGACACCGGCTCCGGTGCTGAACGTGCTTCCGGGGAAACCGTGGCGGCATGACCGACCTCGCTGCCTTCCTCTCCGAACACGGAGAGGCGATCGCGCGCACCACGTTGCGCGCCTATCCACCGGTCTACTCGGCCCGCAACCGCGACGACTGGGGCTTCGACCTCACGCGGCTGCGACGCCGTCCGCTGGGGGCGCAGGGAGACGCGATCCGTGCGGTCGCGCTCTCGCTCCAGCGCCACCGCGGCACCAACCTCGTCGGTGAGATGGGGACAGGCAAGACGACAATCGCCACGAGCGCCGCCTACCTGGCGGGTTTCCGGCGCGTACTCGTCTTCACCCCGCCCCACCTCGTCCGCAAGTGGAAGCGCGAGGTGGAGGAGACGGTGCCGCTCGCCGCCGCGTCGATCGTGGCGACGGTCTCCGATCTCGCAGGGCTGCGGCGGGACGAGCTGGGGCCGCAGTTCGTGATCCTCTCGCGCGAGCGGGCCAAGCTCTCCTACCGCTGGCAGCCGGCCGTGGTCTCCCGTCTCGATCTGAGCGGGGGCCACGTGCGTTGGGCCGAGGACGGCGCGCCGCTGCGGCGGCTCTGCTGCCCGGACTGCTTCGAGCCGCTGCTCGATGCGGAGGGACTTCCGGTCGAGATCGACCGGCTCGCACGGCGCAGGCACACCTGTGAACGCTGCGGATCGCCGCTCTGGCAGGCCGACCGCACTGGTCCACGGCGGTACCCGCTTGCTGACTACGTCAGCCGGCGGCTGCCCGGACACTTTGACCTGCTCGTCGTCGACGAGCAGCAGGAGTACAAGGCGCGCGGCTCAGCGCAGGGGATCGCCGCGGGCACCCTCGCCGAGGCCTGCGGCCGGACGCTGACCTTGACCGGCACGCTGGCCGGCGGCTACGCCTCCACGCTCTTCCACCTGCTCTGGCGCTTCTCGCCCGTGGTGCGGGAGGAGTTCGCCTACGGGGAGGAAGGGCGCTGGGTCTCGCGCTACGGGCTCGTCGAGCGCATCACGAAGCGCGGGGACGACGGCGCGTACGAGGATGGTCGCACGAGCCGCCGTCGCGGATACCGCACCCGCACCGTGGAGAAGCCGGGCGTCTCGCCGGCGGTACTCTTCCACTTGATCGGCAACACCGTCTTCTTGCGGCTCGCGGATGTCGCTGCCGGACTCCCCGAATACCGGGAGGAGGTGCGGCTGATCGCGCTCGACCGCGGGGCCGAGGGAGATGAGATTCCTTCGCAGGCCACCGCCTACCGGCGCCTGGCCGACGCGCTGCACGCGGCGGTGATTCAGGCGCTCCAGGGCGGATCGCGCCGCTTGCTGGGTGCTTACCTGCAGGCGCTGCTCGCCTATCCCGACGCCTGCACGCAGGGCGAGACGGTCCTCGATCCGGGGAGCGGCGACGTGATCGCCTCCGCCCCGGCGCTGTCGGACGACCGTCTCTACCCGAAAGAGCAGGCCCTCGTCGACCTCGCCCTCGCAGAGCGAGCGCAGGGCAGGCGCGTGTTGGTCTATGTCACGCACACGCAAAGCCGCGACATCACGGGACGGTTCGAGCGTGTGTTCGGCGAGGCTGGGCTGCGGGTAGTGACGCTCAAGGCGGACACGGTGCCGCCCGACCGCCGCGAAGATTGGGTAGAGCGCCGCGTCCGCGAGGGCGTGGACGTGCTGATTACCCACCCGCGCCTCGTGCAGACGGGACTCGACCTCCTCGCCTTTCCCACGATCGCGTGGGCGGAGGTCGAGTACTCCGTCTACGTGATGCGCCAGGCAAGCCGCCGCTCATGGCGGATCGGCCAGCGCCAGCCAGTGCGAGTCGTCTACTTCGCCTACCGGGCGACACTGCAGGCCCAGGCGCTCGCGCTCGTGGCCCGCAAGCTGCAGGCGTCGCTCGTGGTCGAGGGGGAGCTCGGCGACGGTGGACTGGCGGCGCACGGTACGGAGGGCGAGGACCTCACGCTTGCACTCGCCCGTTCGCTCACCGGGGCCCACGAGGTAAGTGATGACTCACTCGAGGCCCTCTTCGCCGGAGCCCAGCAGACCGCCGTCGAGGCGGACGCGGCGCTCGACGCCGGGGAGTTCGCGCCCGAGGCACTCGCCGTACCCGGACCGGTGCCAGCCGGCGCGGGTAAACGCGAGCAACGGCTCATCGCCGACCTGCTCGGCCCGGAGGTCGGCGAGCAGATGCGTCTGCTCTGACCGCCCCATCACGCGGGATCGGATCGGGAACTGAGCATCCTTCGGTCCGATCCCGCTTCCCGACGAATATCCAGACCAAGGAGACATCATGGCAACGAGAAGGAAGACGACAGATACCTTGCCTAGCAGCGTGGCGATGATCCCGCTTGACCGGCTGAAGCCCTCCCCGCACAACGCCCGCAAGACGCCACACACAGAGTCGGCGATCGAGGCGTTGGCGGCGTCGATCCACCACAAGGGGCTGCTCCAGAACCTGGTGGTGCAGCCGGAGCGTGATGTAGACGGCACCGAGACCGGTGACTACCTGGTCACAGCCGGGGAGGGGCGGCGGCTCGCCCAGCTGCTGCGTGTGAAGCGTGGGCAGATCAGTGGTGACGAGCCCATCCGCTGCGTGGTCGACGCGACGGGCGACCCGCTCGAGGTGAGTCTCGACGAGAACGTCACCCGCTCGCCGATGAACGCCGCCGACCAGTTCGAGGCGTTCAAGCGGCTGGCGGACGAGCACGGCCTGGGCGCCGAGGAGATCGGCGCTCGCTTCGGGGTGTCGGCGCACGTCGTACGGCAGCGGATGCGGCTCGGCGCGGTCAGCCCCCGGTTGATGCAGCACTATCGGGATGGTGAGGTGACGCTGGAGCAGCTGATGGCGTTCGTGATCAGCGAGGACCACGCCCGCCAGGAGCACGTCTGGGAGGTGACCCAGCAGGGCTGGAACCGCCATCCCGCCCAGATCCGCCGTCTGATGATGGAGAGCCATGTCGAGCCAGACGATCCGCGTGCGCTCCTCGTGGGCGAGGCCTACGCGGAGGCTGGTGGGGCGGAGGTGCGTGACCTCTTCTCCGACGAGGGCGGCGGCTACCTCGCCGATGTTGAGTTGCTCGACCGCCTCGTGCTTGGGCGGCTGAATGCCGTCGCAACCGAGGTGCAGACCGAGGGCTGGAAGTGGGTCGATGCGCGACTCGAGTTCCCCTACGACCACGGGATGCGACGCGTCTACCCGCAACAGGTGGAGCTGTCTGCCGAGGACCAGGAGCGGGCGGACGCACTGCGCAGCGAGATCGACGCGCTGGAGGAGCGCTACGACAGTGGCGATGAGCTGACCGAGGTCGAGGAGGCCCGGTACGGCGAGCTGGAGGCGGAGATGGTCCAGCTCCTTGAGCGCCAGCACGCCTACGACCCGAAGCTCATGGCACGGGCTGGGGCGTTCGTGTCGCTCGGCCGTGACGGCCGGCCGCGCGTCGAGCGCGGCTTCATCCGGGCGGAGGACGAGCCAGCTCGTGCTGGGACACAGGACGTCGGCTCGGAGCCAGCGGGCGTCGAGTTCGCAGGTGGGATGGGCGAGCACGTCGCGTCCGCCGATGACTCCACGCCGAAGCTCCTCCCCGATGCGCTGGTGCGCGACCTCACGGCGCACCGCACCCTCGCCCTCCGCTTGGAACTCGGGCAGCGGCCCGATGTCGCCCTAGTCGCCACTACACACGCGCTGGCCGCTCAGGTCTTCTTCCACGACGCCGGAGCGTCGTGTCTCGAACTCCAGGCGAACGAAGTGCCGATCCGCCATGAGGCGCCAGGCATCGATGAGTCGCCCTCCGCACGGGCGCTCGCCGAGCGTCACGAGGCGTGGGCGGTGCGCCTGCCCGAGGACGCGGGGGAGCTCTGGGCGTTCATCGCCGGGCTCGACGACGACGAACGCATGCGCCTCCTCGCGCACTGCCTATCGATGACGGTGTTCGCGGTCAGGCAGCGGTGGGAGCGCAAGGCAGGGGCGCAAGCACACGCCGACGCCCTCGCGCAGGCGCTGTCACTGGACATGACGGCGCACTGGCAGCCAACCGCTGAGGGGTACTTCGGCCGGGTGACGAAGGCGCAGATCCTCGAGGCAGTACGGGAGGCGGTGTCTGACGAGGAGGCGGTACGCATGGCAGGCCTGAAGAAGCAAGTGATGGTCGAGTCAGCGGAGCGCCTGCTTAACGGGAAGGGATGGTTGCCCGAGCTGTTGCGTGCACCGACCACCAGCAGCGGCGAGGCGGATTCGAGCGCGCGTAGAGCGGCCTGAGTCCGCTGCACCAGCCCTTTTGCGACGGGGCGGCGCCGGCCGATCGGAGCCGCCCTGTCGTGTCACCATGGTCACTCGGCCATCTCGCGTACGTAGAGCAATCGGTCAGGAAGACCCATCACCCCTGAGCCCTGAGAGCGAGGGCAACGGGACCTTTTGCCCCGATCATGCAGGTGCCAGAGACACGACTACAGGATCGCTCTATCCGGTCGCGGTTGATCGTGCTGGTAGAGTGCGGGCACTACTGCTTGGAAGGTCGGTGAGTGCGCTCTCTTCTGCTGGTCCCGATCGGGATGCTCCTGCTGACTGTCGCCTGTGCCGGTGACGGCGGTGGGGACGGAGACTCGGAAGCCTCCAACTCGGAGCAACTGCAGGTGCAGCTCGTCGCGGATCTGGCCGCCGCAGACGACCTCGAAGCAACCGCCGATGTCGTGCGCGACGTTGCGGCGGCAGCAGGCATCACACTCCTCGACCGCGACGGTGGAGTCGATCGTGAGCCCGATAGCCCAGCGTCTGGTGTGGCGGTAGCACCGTTCGAGGTGATGCAACTCGCCGACGACGTCCGCGCGCCCGCGGGACGGACCACGTTGGCGGAGTACGCAGACCTCCTCGCCAGCTTTGGCTGGCCGTTCCATGAGGACGGCACACCCGGCGAGCAACTGCGCGACGCGCTCAGGGACTGGACCCGGGAGGGGTGGCGCAACCCCACGGAGCCGCGCTTCTTCGCCCCCATCTTCCTAGCAGAGATGGCGTCTCAGGATGAGACAAACTTCAACCTTGCCGCAGGGGACTATGACCCCGAGGCTCTCACGCTCTCGACGCTCGAGGTGTACGTCCTCGACTCAGGCATCCGGCGTCTCCTCGCGCCAGATCCGCCTGAGATTCGGCCGGTGTCACCTGCGGGAGGCAGCCGGCTCCCCCAGTGGATACCGGACTGGCTTCCGGTGAGCGTTGCGAGCGCCCAGGACACATGGTGCGACAGCGCGTCCGACTTCTGGGGCCAATGGGCGGGCGAGGTGGTGGATCAGGGCGCCGGAAACTTCTTCGGCTATCTCCTGGAGCAGGCACTCTCGACCGGCGGTGAGGCACTGAATGCCGCCGTGGGCACCGCGCTCACGGCGATGGGCAACACCTTCCAGGTGATCAAGCTCGCGCAGTTCTACTACGTCGGGCATGTAGTCGTAGAACCTATCTCGGAGGAGGTCACCGAGAAGCCATTGCGCTCAGAGGGTGATCGACTGATCGGGTTCGTCGCTACCGCCGGGATGACCGAGGACGAGTGGGACGTGGTGCTGGAGGAACGCGAGAAGGACAAGAACTGGGTCGAGATGACGAAGTGCCTGTCCTACTTCGGCTTCCCGGACCCACCCCAGTGGGACTCCGTGGTCGCGGGCCTCGACCGGTGGCGCGTCGAGTGGCGCCTCTTCGGAAACGACGCCGAGGTGATCCAGTCCGAGGGCGTGAGTGAGTTCGATGGGCCGGGCGTGCTGGCTCAACGGGTCGAGCGCCGAAACGAGCACTCAGGCACGGCGCTCCTCGTCGCCCGCTTGAAGCCACAGTCCGCTAGCGACCGTACCGGGGAGCCGAGCGAGTCCGAGGTGCGCGTCAAGGCGATCCTCGACACCTCCTCCGCGCCGTTCATCGATGACTCGGGTGGACTCTCCGTGGGCGGGGTCACCTCGAACCTCATCGCCAACGCCGTGCGCAGCTATGCCCAGCCCACCGCCTACTCGACCACGTTGGTGCGCGAGTACGGACGCGGCGAGGGCGGCTCGTGGGTCGGGACGATTCGATGGTCGCAGACCTACAGCGAGGAGCGATCGGACACGAGGCAGGACGGACCACGGACGGTCAACAGCTCCTACCGCGAGGAGAGCGACGCGCTGGCCGTGCTGACGCTCGACGGCTCGCCCCCGCTCGACCCCGAAAGCACTGCCGGACAGGTGTACGCCGGACAGGTCGAGTATCAGGCGTCTCACGGGATCATCCGCTCCAGACACGAGTCGCAGGAATACGAATGCCCACACTCCTGGGGTTTCAGGGATGGAGGCGCAGGGTACCTGTACGACACGCTCTCCTGGGAAGCGGAGAACACCGAGGTGGGCGAGGGCTCGGAGTCCTACGCGGGCGAGGCGGAGGTGCGCATCCACATCGATGAGGACAACGGCACCTACCGGATCGACGCACACCTCGGCGTGACACTCGCCTTCTGGGATCGCGAGATGAACTGGACCCGAGACATCAAGCGCGATGCGCCCTGCCCTGACGCTGATCGATCCGAGCCTGACCCCACTCCGTACGCCAACTCGGAGACGGAGGTGACGGACTGGCGGATGCCTGAGCCGGACCTCGACATTCGTGGCGAGTTTGAGCCTGGCGAGGAACCGATCATCGTTGGACGGAGCGAGGAAGAGAATCGCCGCGGCGAGGTGACGGTCATTGAGTGGCAACTGGAGCGCGTCGACTAGCGGTTGCGAACCGCGCAGCATCAGCTACCGCGGGCTCGGTCTCCTGGACGCAGACTCGGGCGCTTCTTACCGGAGACGTGCGCCAGCAGGCCGAGTCAGTGGTGATCAGCCATGGCTCGGCACCATTCAGGCGTAGTCCGAACCACCACGAACCCACGAGCGGGTACGGGCGGTCTTGCAGCGAGTGGCCGGCGCGACTCGAGCCGACGGTCAGGCTCGGCAAGTCTGGACTGGATCTCGAGCGACAGGATGTACGCGTCGCGGGCGACCTGGTCACCCTGACTCCAACGAAATACAACCTCCTGCATCGCATCAAGGAGTGGTGCAATCACACGAGGTCCTACTGATACTAAACGTCTTCCGCCGCTCATCCCGCCTTCGCCCACCGCCCGCGCGGCTTGGCCGATAGTGGACGATCCTGGACGGTGGGAGACGTCGGAGAATCGGTGTGGACGCTCCAACTCGCACCCGCGATCCGCTCAGAACGCCCGTCGCACAGGAGGCCACTAGGAGCCCACTCCCATAAACCGGCAGCGCCGCCCATGGCGGTTCAGTTACTGCACCGAATCTAAGTCAACGACGATTGACGGCCCTAAACGCCCCTCTAGTGGTGCATGAACTGCGGCGCTACGAGTGGGTGTAGCTAATTCGCATCGTGGATAGTGGGGCGAGGTTCCCCAGACGTCGGAGTACAGCATGGCCACCAAGAAGGGAGTGCAAGCACCTGCCGTTGTAGGTAAGCGGGCTTACGTCTCCCAGGCTGATATCCCGAGTTCTGACTTGCAGGACGCGCTGCGCGTGCCACGCGCGATCGCCGAACACTACGCCTACAAGGCCACGACGCCGCTGAATGTCGCTGCTGCTCTGGAGATGCAGCCCGCCTCCAGCACGTTCCGTCAGCTCACAGGCGCCGCAGCAGCCTATGGATTCACCGAAGGCGGAGCGTACGCGGACGAGATTTCGATCGCGCCGCTAGGTATGCGCATCGTTCGCCCAACTGCGGAAGGAGACGACCTCTTGGCTCTTCGCGAGGCTCTTCTCCGGCCGAAGGTCGTCGGGGGGTTCCTCCGTAAGTACGACGGTGCCCCCCTGCCCAGGACGGACATCGGGACGAACGTGCTGATCGGTATGGGCGTCCCTCAAGATCGAGCGGGAAAGGCACTCGAGTTCATCATTGCCGGCGCTGAATCGACCGGGATGATCCGAACCATTAAGGAGAAGAGGTACGTAGACCTCAACTCCGCGTTCCGCGAGGGAGAGATCCCTGCGGCGGCAAACACCAGCGCCGTGGAGACCCAGAGCGAACGTGCGGAGCCGGAATCAGCTGACGACCCAGCGGAACTAGATCGGGACGCCCAGCTGCGCCCGCAGACTGAAGGGGCAGCGTTCGGAAGTCGCGACAACCTCGACAAGCAAGCGCGCAGAGTATTCATCACGCATGGTAAGAACCGAGCACTACTCGACCCGATCAAGAAACTCCTAGGGTTCGGAGAGCTCGAGCCGGTCGTTTCGGTTGAGACTGTCACCGTCTCCCAGCCGGTGCCAGACAAGGTAATCGGGGAAATGCGCTCGTGTGGTGCCGCGATCATTCACGTCGACGCAGAACAGACACTCATCGATCAGAACGCCGATGAGCACGTTGTGCTGAACCCGAACGTCCTCTTCGAGATTGGGGCCGCCCGGGCACTCTTCGGGCGCCGTTTGATCCTGCTCGTCAAAGAAGGCGTGTCGCTCCCGTCGAACGTTCAGGGCCTCTTCGAGGTCCGTTACACCGGCGATGGCCTCGATGGTGAAGCAACGATTCGGCTGCTTGAAGCTATCAACGACATCAAGAATCACCCCATGCCGGATCGCTATGGCGCATCTCAGACCGGGGACGCCTAGGCTGCGTAAGCGGTTCTGGATGAACCTCCAGGCGCAGTACGACCTCGACACCGAGCGCGACCGCCTCGGTGGGCGGTTGGAGCGCGAGGTGGTGCGCCGTGCTCGGACGGCCGTGGCCGAGGACGACGAGGCGTACGAGGGCTAGAACTCCTAACTGCTCCGGGTGGTCGCGCTCGCTGGTTGCGTTCCTCAGTTGCGATCCTCCGCGAGGGTGAGTTGGTTCGTGCGGGCTCGGGCGGTGCGGTCGAGGTAGGCGCGGTGGCTCCGCACGGCGCGCCAGAAGAGCACACTGAACACAGCGACTGCGGCCCACCCGAGGGCGCCGGCGACCGCCATCGCCCACCAGCGCGCGTCTCCCTCGACGCCCGCGAGCAGCACGATCCCCCGCAGCACCGCCGCGAGGCTCAGGACGGCTCCGAAGAACGGGCCACGCCAGTTGCCGGGCTTCCGGACGAGGCGCTCGCTCGCGAACTCGGGGAGGATCAGCTGCGCCATCGCGACGATCGCGAGCGTGACCACCCCGACCCCGAACACGTGTCGGACCGCATCGAGCGTTGCGAAGCCGGTCGCCTCCCGGCTGGCTGCCGACTGCAGGGCCGTGACAACTAGCAGGACTCCGGTCACCGCGAGCCAGAGGACAGCGGGATGGAGCGACCAGGCGAGTCCCTTCGACGCGGCGGCGAGCCGGCTCGGCCTCCGCCACGGACCGAAGGAGGCGATGGCCCCGAGGACGGCGGCACCCACGAGCGCCTGACCGAGCACCGTCCACGCCCACCAGTCGCCGCCTCGAACGACCCCGAGCACGCCACCCGCCGTCCAGATCGTGATGCCGCCGAGCGCGGCAAGCGTCACGAGGTTGCCAGACAGCGGTCCCGGCGGCTTACGCCCGAAGAAGGTGGGGAAGGAACGCATCCCCACCCCGAGGATCGCCGGCAGCAGGACACCGAAGAACTGGAGGTGCAGGAGCACCGCGTTCTCGCGCCCTCCGAGGATCTCGCGGCCATCCAGCGCCAGATCACTCAGCCACCACAGGCCGAGGACCGCCTGTCCCACGAACCCCACCGCCGCGCCGATCAGGAGCAGCGCGGACGGCTGTCGCTCGCGGGCCGCCGTCGAGAGCGTCGACCACATTATGGCGAGGAAGAGCGCGGCGCCCGCCGCCTCGGCGACCGCTCCGGCGACGGTGAGCACGCCAAGTGCGGGGATCTCCGCCAGTGGTTGCCCGAAGGATCGGCCGAGCAGGCCCGCCACGAGGAGCCAGAGCACCCAGCGCTCGGCACCCGGCAGCGACATCGCACGGCGACCCCCGAAGCGCGGCGCGAGCTTGAACGCCATGCCGACGACGAACAGCGCCGCGAAGCCGACGACCTGCAGGTGTCCGTGCACCTGTGCATGCGCGACCCATGAGGCATCGAACGAGCCGGCAAGAGCCTCGACCGGCAGCGAGAACGCAAGGCTGAACCCGCCGAGCACGCCAAACAGCAGCGACGCCACGATGAACGGGACGTGGATGCTGTCCTGGGACTTCTCGTTCACCACGACCGTCTGCCCTGCCTCGCCGGCCTAGCTCTCGGCAGCCTCCCAGATCCCGATGGCATTCCCATCGGGATCACGGAACTGCGCCACCCGGATGCCGCCTTCGTCGTGGGCCGGCTCGAGGACCTCGCAGCCGCGCCCCTCGATCTCCTGGAGCGCGCCGTCGAGGTCGTCTACGTAGATGTGCAGCAGGACACCGTCCTCGGACGCCCCTCGTACGGCAACGAACGCGCCAGCGAGTCCCCCCGGCACGTCGCTAAACGGCACGCGCTCGTTGTCGCGCGGACCGATCGAGTACGAGACACGCGCCTCGTCCGGTGGACTCAACGTCCAGCCGAATACCGCCTCGTAGAAGACACCCGAGGTGATGGGGTCTCGAGCAGGGATGGTGACGTACGAGACTTTGCCATGGACTGCGAGATGTGCGTCAACGCCTCCAGGCACGGCTTCAGAACTGTCGGTCATCGTGGCCTCCGTTTCCTTCGGCCCACACTACTTCAGCGAAGCGCCTGCCCTGCAGTCGAGAGCAGGCAGCGCCCGCGGGTCACGACGGCCGGTCGGCCAACGTCAGCAGCAGCGTGGAGTCCTCCAACGCTTCAACGTGATGCCGAACCTGCGCGTCGAAGGCAATGAGCCGCCCCGAGGGCACCTCGAGGGTCTCGTCGCCGACCTGGACCCGGATGCTGCCGTCGAGCACCTGGACGGTCGCGGCACCCGGCGCAGCGTGCTCCGCGAGGCTATTCCCGGCCTGCAGTTGTGTGAGCACCACATTGAGGCCGCTCTGCTTCACCAGCGTTACAGCGCGGCGGTTTTGGGCGCCCGGTGCCATGCCTCGCAGTTCCGTCGCTGCCTCGCCGAGGTCGATCAAGAGCCGCTCCGCAGCGAGGTCGTGGGTGCGGAGGTACGTGTGTTGTTCCATGCTCGAAAGTCCTCGTTCGCTTCGCCGTAGCCCCGCAGCGAATCAGGGCCAGCGTCGCCTCGGCCTCGATGTCCCGTCAACCGGGACGCCGCGAACAGTCACACGGGCGACGACGCCATGTCACCGCGGGCTGGTCACTCGAGTAGCACTCCAGGTTCGGGGAGCCCTGCCATAGCTACCCATGACGTAGCTCCGTCCGTTGCCTATGCTGTGCCGCCCCTAGTAACGCAGGTTCAGTTGTCCACCCCTCCGAACCCGGCTCCGGCCGAAGAAGACGCCGAAGAAGACGAAGCGCCTCCGCTCCCGGGCGGCTGGCGTGGCGCCCTGCAGACTGCCCCGCTCTGGATCCCGTCCTCGGGCGGGACGCTGCTTGGCGTCCTCGGGGTCGCCCTCGCGCTGCTCGGCGTCGCGCTGGCGGGGGTGCTGGCGTTCGCGTCCGAGGAGTCCAACGACTGGATACCCGGAGGACTGCGCTCTGGCTGGGTCGTCGTCTTGGCTGCCGCGCTCGCGCTCGGCGTCGCGGCGCTCCGACGCACGGACCTCGTGTGGTTGTGGCTGAGGATCCTCCGCAGGGACGTCCCCACCGCCATCGTCGCGTCCGCAGCGATCCTCGGCGTCACGCTCGTCGCCATCGCTGGCGGCGGGACGACCGAGGGCTCGGCGACGGGCGCTGAGGCGGTCGCGGCGACCGCCACGCCAGAGGCCGCGACGCCCGCAGCGACCGAGACTGCCGAGGCCACATCGACGCCGACGCCATCCGCGACGCCGCTTGCGGTGACCGCCTCGACCACGACGCCCACGCCCACCCGGACGCCTACGGCCCCAGTCCGGGAGCCAGCGGTGCGCCCGTTCGCCCTCGAAGCGCTCACGTTCGACGAGGTCTGCGCGCCGCCGGGTCGCGTCACCTACCAGTGCGGCGTGCTCCCGCTGGGCGCGGGCATCGCGCGGCTGATCGAGGCGTACGTCGGCGACTCGCCGACGCCCGAGGCGCGCAGCTGCAACATCCAGAGCTACGACGCGCTGGTGCAGGAGACGCTCGCTCGGAACGCGCTGGCGATCGACGACACCATCCAGGGCGAGGACGTCTTCGCGCTGCCCCCCCTCCCCTGCGCCGAGGACGACCAGCCCGACCGCCACGAGGGCGACACCGCACCAGCAGACGTCTTCCTCGACGGCCTGGCAGGGCTCCTCGGCGCGTTCCCGGAGTCGTGGGCGGACCCCGCAGCGTCCGAGCTCGGCGCCATCGCGGCACCCGCGGCGCACGACACGCTGCTCGGCGTCCTCGGACACTTCCGCGACCGGTACGAGGGACGCACGGCCGCGCTGACCTCGGACGCCAGCGCCTACGCCATAGACGGTGACTACTACCTCCTGCGGGTGACGATCCTGACGCACGCCGACGACGGCGCGGGCTGCAGCGCCCACCGCCACCGCTGGTTCGCCCTCGTCGAGGTCGACCCGGCGGGACGCCTCGTCGCCGTGGGTGACTCGCGGTTCACGTCGCCGTTCTCGGCGTCGGAGCTCTGCCAGGCGTAGCGGAGGTCCTCGAACGACTCGGGACAGCAAGAGGCCCGGCCGTGTGCAGACGGCTGGGCCTCTCTGTTGCCGGAGTTAGCCGCGCATCGGCGGTCCGTCATCGAGCCAGATGGCCCGGCGTGTTCACGCGTCCCACATGGCGATGAAGCGCTCGAGCGCTCGGGTCGCCGCATCGGCGTCCCCCATCGCGAGCACGTCGATCAGGAGTCCTCGCGTCACGGCGACACCCAGTCGTAGGTCTTCCTCGCTGGTGGCGATCCCGAGACGCTCCGCGATCTCCGTTGAGAGGTCGATCCAGGGATCCGTCAATCCTTCGCCGCCCGTGAGGGCGACACACTCGAAGAAGAGTCGAACGAACGGTCGCAGCGGCTCCGACGACACCTGCGCCCACAGCGCACGGATCAACTCCGGGCCGTCGCTGACCTGACCTGCCAGCTCGCTCAGCATCGCCCTCTGTGACGCCTCAACCGCCTCCACGATTGCCGCGACGAGGCCGGCCCGTGAACCAAAGTGGTAGAGCAACATGCGGTGGCTGGTGCCCACCGCCTCCGCAAGGTCGCGGAGGCTGCGGTCGGCGAGCCCGTGCGCGGCGACCTCGGCCACGATGCGTTCAACGAGCTGCGCCTTCGGTTCCGGTGGCATCTTTCCTCCAGGTGGTGGGCCTCTAGACAGAAGTGTACCAGTTGGTACACTTCTGTCATCAACTCTCCTCGCAGCAGGAATCGAAGGACAACATGCGGATTGAACACAGCATTGACATCGCGGCGCCAGTGGAGCGGGTGTGGGACCTCACCATGGACGTGGAGTCCTGGCCGAACTTCACGCCGACGATCACGCAGATCCAGCGGCTCGATCAGGGCCCGCTCGAGGTCGGTGCGTCGGCCCGGATCAAGCAGCCTGCGCAGCGCGGGCGCGTCTGGACCGTCACCGCGCTGGAGCCAAAGAAGCGGTTCAGCTGGGCGACCAGCGCCATGGGAATGAAGATGACCGGCGGCCACTACCTGGCGGAGTCCGCAGGCGGAACAACGAACACCCTGACGCTGGACGTCGAGGGGGTGCTCGCGCCCGTGCTTGGCCCTCTGATGCGGCGCACGCTTCTGAAGTCGATCACGACCGAGAACGAGGGATTCAAGCGAGCCGCTGAAGGATGAGCGAGCCACCGTAGCGAGCGAGTGAGCGCGAGGCGTAGCCGCCCTCGAAGGTCACAACGCGCTCAGATACGAAGAGGCCCGGCCGTGTGCAGACGGCCGGGCCTCTCTGACTGCCGCCCCGGGAGCTAGCCGCGCATCGGCGCTCCGTCATCGAGCCAGATGGCCCGGGCCTGATCACTGGAGTAGCAGCCCCACGAGCCGGCAAGGCCGTGGTAGCGGTAGTTCATGACGTAGTTGTGCCAGGCCGCCCGCGAGAAGCCGACCGGCCACCACGCCTGGTAGACCATGTCGTGGACGTGATCGGAGATCTGCATCCAGAGGTCCTTCTGGGCGGCCGGGTCCGTCTCGGAGCGCTGCGCGACCAGCAGGTCGTCCAGGGCTGCGTCATTGATCGAGCCGTAGTTTAGGCTCCCCGCCGAGTGGTAGAACGGGAACAACCACTGGTCCATGGAGTAGCCCGGCGGGCCCCAGAGGAACCCGATCATCTCGTCAAAGTTCCGGTCCGACATCAGCGTCACGTGCGTCGGGTTGTCCACCTCCCGGAAGGTGATGTCGACCTCGGGGAGCGTCTGGTTGATCGCCGGGATCGCCAACTGGGCGAACTCCTCGCGGTTGTACCAGGACACACACTCCGCCACGAGCGGGTTGCCCTCCGAGTAGCCGGCCGCCTGCATCATCTTGGACGCCTCGGCAGGGTCGAACTGGTACCACGGCCCGTTCGCGGCGCGCGTGGGGTACGTGTCGAAGAGCAGCGGCCACGGCAGGGGCGACTGGGAGTAGGCGCCCTCGGGACTCGCGTTGTCGCCGCTGTACCGGGCGAGGTCGAACTCGTCGCGGTCGAAGGCGAGCGAGATCGCGCGCCGGACGCGGTCGTCCTGGTACGTCGGGTTCGTCATCTGGAACTGGAACCCGTTCACGTTCGCGCCACGGGAGACCGGGGTCGTCTGCGCGACCATCGTGTCGGGGGCCTGCCCGAAGATGTTCTCCAGGTCGGGCTGGTCTCGGGCTTCGAGGTGGAAGTAGTTGTCGGTCGTGAAGCCGGAGCGCTGGGCCGCCGTATCACTCTGGACGAAGGCGACCACGCCATCGAGGTACGGCAACTGATTGCCGGCCGAGTCCTTCTCCCAGTAGTCCGGGTTGGCGCTGAAGGTGGACTTCTCCTTCTGGACCCACTCGTCCTGCACGAACGGGCCGGTCCCAATCGAGACCTGCTGCCGCAGCTCCGAGTCGTCCACCAACTCCCTCGGGTAGATGAACGACCACGCCCCGATGTTCAGCGCGAAGTCACCGAGCGGCTGGTCGAGGTTGAAGACCACGGTGTAGTCGTCTGGAGTCTCGATGCTCGACACCATCGAGAACACGTCGGCCTGCGAGCCCGCCGAGTACATCTCGACGGTCTTCACGACATCCTCGGCCGTGAACTCGCGGCCGCTCACCGGCGCCTTGTTGTGGAACTTCGCGCCCTGCCGCAGCGTGAACGTGTGCTTCTGGGCGTCCTCGGACACCTCCCACGACTCGGCGAGGTCACCCTCAATGTTCACGCGGAACGGGTCGGCCGTCGCGCCGAGCGCCGCTCGTGTGAGCTTGTTCGAGGTGTAGCAGAGCGTGTGGTAGATGGTGCAGGAGAGCGTCCTCGAGAGGTCCATGCGCGGCGGGTCGAGGTACCGGCCCAGCAGGATGCCTCCCCGCTTGGCGTTGACACCGGGATTCATCTCAGCCGCAGTCGCCGGGATCGGGCCGTCGTACAGCCCGGGGGTGATGCGCACCTGGTCCGCGGGCACCGGTGTATCGGCAGCACTCGTGGCCTGCGTGACCGCCGGTGGCGGCGTGGCGCCCGCGAGCCCGCCCGTGCCCCTGCTCTCAGATGGCTCCTCGTCGTCGCCGCCGCACCCGATGAGCGCAGCACCCGCGAGTCCCGCCAGTCCGAGTCCACTCCCCCGCATGACGGTCCTTCGGCCAATCCGGCGGCCCGTCCAATAGTTGGTCTCCATGGTTCCTCCGGTCCAATCGAGCGCCACCCCGTTTCCGGGAACGCTAGCCAGACCGAGGATGGATTACAAACGTAATCAGAGCCTGCGCAGTCACGCTACATGGCGCGAGGACGCGCAGGCACGCGAGAGCGCACTTCTCCCCATCCGTTGAGCAATCGCGAGCCCTCGCGTGTTACGAGGATGGCTGGGCCGGTGAGTGCCGGTCACCCAGCTTCGTCACGCCAGCGGCGCTACCTCGGTGGCAAACTGCAGCAGGGCGGCGAACCCGGGAGGCGATCGTGCGATTCAAGCGTGGCGCGCGGCTCAACACGTCACAGGTTCGGGACCGCCGAGGCGCCCGATCAATCGGCGGGGCGGGCGGCCTCCCGATCGCGATCGGCGGTGGCGGCGGCATCGTCGGTGTCATCGTGCTGCTCGTGCTGGTGTTCGCAGGTGGCCTCGGCGACCTCGGCGAGGTGGGCGGCGGCAGCGGCGGTTCGGGCCTCGCCGGCGGCGCCACCAACGACCTGTCCGAGGAATGCCAGACCGGCGCCGATGCGAACGAGCGGCAGGACTGCCGCATCGTGGCGGTCGTGAACAGCGTGCAGGAGTTCTGGGATGAGGAGTTCGAGCGCCGCAACGCGAGCTATCAGTTCGCCGTGACCGAGATCTTCACCGGTCAGACCAGCACCCAGTGCGGTGCTGCGTCCGCGGCGGTTGGCCCCTTCTACTGCCCGCCGGGGCAGGGCGTCTACCTCGACCTGTCGTTCTTCGATGACCTGCAGTCGCAGTTCGGGGCGCAGGGTGGACCGTTCGCTGAGGCGTACGTCGTCGCGCACGAGTACGGGCATCACGTGCAGAACCTGCTCGGCCTCCTCGACGAGGTCGGCGGCGCGACGGGCCCCGGGAGCAACGCCGTCCGGACGGAACTGCAGGCCGACTGCTTCGCAGGCATCTGGGCGCACCACGCCGCCGACACGTCGCTGATCGAGCGGCTCACCGAGGCGGACATCGCGGCCGGCCTCGACGCAGCCGCCGCCGTGGGAGACGACCGCATCCAGGAGCGCTTCCAGGGCGAGGTGCAGCCGGAGAGCTGGACGCACGGTTCGTCCGCCCAGCGGCAGGAGTGGTTCCTCGTTGGGTACGAGACCGGCGACATGGAGCAGTGCGACACCTTCCGCGCGGACCTCGGCGCGGTGTTGTCCAACTGAGCGCCGGCCGCCCTACTCCTTCATGACCCTCGGGAGCGCCACGCCCTGCCGGAGGTCGACCGGTGGAGTGTGCGTCGCGCGCACGCGTTGATTGAGAATCTCGAGGAAGACCGAGAAGCCCATTGCGAAGTAGATGTAGCCCTTCGGGATGTGCAGGCCCCAGCCCTCCGCGATCAGCGACGTGCCGATCAGCAGCAGGAAGCTCAGCGCGAGGATCTTCACTGTCGGCCGCTCGTTCACGAACTCGCTGATCGCCCCCGCACTCACCAGCATGACCAGGACGGCGATCACGACGGCAGCGACCATCACCTCGATGTCATCGGCCATGCCGGCGGCCGTGATGACCGAGTCGAGGCTGAAGACCATGTCCAGCAGCAGGATCTGGATGATCACGCTGGCGAACGAAGTTGCGACCTTCGCGGACTGCTCGTGCGCTGTCTCACCCTCAAGCTTCTCGTGGATCTCCAGGGTGGCCTTTGCCACGAGGAACAGACCACCGCCGAGCAGGATGAGGTCGCGGCCGGAGAAGCCCTTGTCGAGTACGTCGAACAGTGGGTCCGTGAGTCCGATCACCCACGAGAGCGAGAACAGCAGGGCGATGCGCATGAACATCGCGAGGGAGAGCCCAACGGTCCGAGCGCGAGCCTGCTGCTCTTCAGGCAACTTCCCCGCGAGGATCGAGATGAAGACGACGTTGTCGATGCCGAGCACGATCTCGAGGCTCGTGAGCGTCAGTAGCGCGATCCAGGTCTGCGGGTCGGACAGGATCTCCATGGAGCGCTCCACTCCGGCGTGCCGGACTCGTCCACTCTCGTCTCCGCCATCGATGCTCTGCTATCTATAGGGCACATCAGGTCTAACGTCCCGACCCACAACACCGAGGAGGCCCGCTCGTGTCTGAGACCCGCAAGATCGCCCTTGTGACGGGCGCCGGGAGCGGGGTCGGCCGCGCGGCAGCGATCGCCCTCGGCGTTGCCGGCTACAGCGTCGTCCTCGCCGGCCGGCGGGGGGAGGCCCTCGAGGGGACCGCGGAGCTGTTCGCCGCGACCGAGGGCAGCGACTGCCTGGTCGTCCCCACCGACGTCGCGGATGAGGCCGCGGTCGACCGGTTGTTCGAGGCGATCCGCGCGGAGTACGGACGCCTCGACCTGTTGTTCAACAACGCCGGCACCGGAGCCCCACCGGTCCACTTCGAGGACCTCGACTTCGAGGTCTGGAAGCGCGTCGTCGACGTCAACCTGCACGGGTCGTTCCTGTGCGCGCGGGGCGCGTTCCGGATGATGAAGGAGCAGTCGCCCTCGGGCGGGCGCATCATCAACAACGGTTCGCTCGCCGCGCACACACCTCGGCCAGATGGGGCGCCCTACACGGCCACGAAGCACGCCATCACGGGCCTCACGAAGGCGCTCGCGCTGGACGGTCGCCGCCTCGGCATCACGTGCGGGCAGATCGACATCGGGAACGCCGCCACACCGATGACGGCGCGGATGAGCGGAGGCGTCCGCCAGCCGGACGGCTCCGTCCGTCCCGAGCCCACGATGGACGTCGAGGATGTCGCCCGCGCCGTGGTCTACATGGCGAGCCTGCCACCGGAAGCCAACGTGCTCACGATGACGGTGATGGCCGCGGAAATGCCGTTCGTCGGGCGCGGCTGACTCGAAGGTGGCGGGCGTGACTACTCGCCGTAGGTGACGAACTCCACGAGGCCGGTGTTCCCGCCTGAGGATGCGACCACCTCGAACCGCAGGGTCTGCGCTTCCACCGGCTGGTCGAGGTCGAAGACGTGCACACGCGACGCGTCAGGTACATCGAACGGCCCGAGGACATCCTCCCCGTCCACGACGACCTGAAACGAGGTGATCTGGGCCATCGAGCCCATCGTGCGCGTCCAGATGCCGACTGACGAGATGGTCGTGCCCTCGGCGAGTTCGACCTCGAGGTAGGCGTCGTCGCCGTCGCCCGCCGAGGACCACTCGGTGGAGGCATCACCGTCGATGGCGTTCTCGCCGGCCCACGTGTCCGAGTCGCCGAAGACGCTGCTCACCTCGGTCACCTGCGCTCCCGCCTCTCTGGCGGCGAGGTTGGGGCCGCGATCCGCATCCCCCTCCGACGCTGGTGGCGTGCGGAACGTCCGAGGCTCACTCACGTAGAACGTGCCGTCGGAGGCCGTTCCCTGCAGGCGGTAGACGTACTCGGTGTCCGGCTCGAGCCCGCGCAGCGGCGCGGCGTGGTCGCTGTGCGCGCCTCCACCCATGTCGAGGTCCGTCGCCTGCCGTCCGAACTCCTCGGTCGTGCCGAAGACGACGGAGCAGACCAGGTCGACGTTGGTACTCACGCGCACGACGCCCGAGGTCGAGGTGAGGTCGACAACCTCGATGTCGCCCTCGACGATCTCCTCGACGGGGCGGATGGGCGGGCCGTCGACGCCCTCGGGCGAGTCGTCATCCGTTCCGGTGCACGCTCCTAGCACAGCGGTCAGCACGAGGAGCACGAGCAATCCAGCCAGACGGCGAGGTCGAATCATGGACGATCGGTTTCCACTTTTACGATCACCGCATCGAGTTACATCGCGTGGTCGCGAGCGTCGCCCCGCTCGAGGAACGTGCGCAGGAACAGCACCACTCCGCCAATCGCGACGAGCAGGATCACGAGCGTCGCAACAAGTGCCCGTCCGGGGCTGACCTCCGTCGAGGCCTGACCCGCCCAGATGCCGAGCGCGAGCAGCAGCGCCGCTCCACCGACGGCCCCGGCGATTCCCGTCGGAGCGACGGCCTCCAGGACGAAGAGCGCGACCGCGATCGCGAGGAGGACGAGGGCGGCCTGCGCTGGTAGCAGCGTACCGGCGCCGAGGAAGGCGAGTGTGATCGCGATCACACCCGCCGTACCGGGAAGGACGAGGCCGGGGCTGAAGAACTCGGCGGCGATTCCGACGAGGCCGACGAGCAGCAGGAGCGAGACGACCACGGGGTCGGCAATCACCTTCAGCACCCGCTCGTAGGCGTTCATCGGCGTCTCGACGACGGGCTTCTCCGTGAGGCTCGCGAGCGTCGCGACGTTCCCGCCCTCGAGTGTCACCTCTCGCCCCTCGATCTCCTCCAATAGCCCCTGGCGGGAGGACGCGACGAGGTCGACCACGTTGAGCGCGACCGCGGCAGACGGCGAGGCAGAGATGGCCTCGCGCACGGCGCCCTCGGCCCAGTCGGCGTTCCGGTCGTGGGTCTCGGCCACCCCCCGAGCGAAGGCCACCGTGTCCTCGGTCGCCTTCCGTCCGAGCGTGTCCGGGAGATCCTCGCCCGTCCCGCTCACGGGCGACGCCGCACCGATCGAGGTGCTCGGGGCCATCGCCGCGACATGGGCGGACATCACGATGAACGTCCCGGCCGAGGCGGCCTGCGCTCCAGCCGGCCCTACCCATGCCGCGACCGGCACCTCGGCGCCCTGGATGCGACCGGCGATGTCGCGCATCGCGTCCAGCGTGCCCCCGGGCGTGTCCACCTCGAAGACGACGAGGGCGGCGTTGTTCTCCTCGGCGTGTGCGAGCACGCGATCGACGTACCGCTCCATCACCGCGTCGACCGTTCCGTCGAGGTAGGCGACGTGGACGGCGTCATCCTCGGACGAGGGAGCGCACCCAACGAGGAAGGCGGCGAGGAGCAGGCCGAGGAGCGCGGCAACACGGGAAGTCATGCGTCGAGGATAGGCACCTCGAGCAGACACCACGGTCAGGAGTGGTTCCGCAGGCTAGTTCGAGAGCGCGAAGCCCTCGTAGCCTGCGGCAGCGACAGCGTCACACCGTTTCCGGTAGGGGCCGACCCCGGCCACGTAGGGCATGAACACGCGCGGCTTCCCCGGGATGTTCGCGCCGATGTACCAGGAGTTCGCCTGCGGGTAGAGCGTCTTCTCACCGAGCTCACGGACGTGGTCGACCCAGGCGTCCTGCGCCTCGGGCGTCGCTTCGATCGTGGTGAGGTCGCGCTCGCGCATGTACTCCATGCAGTTCGAGATCCACTCGACGTGCTGCTCGATGGAGATCAGCATGTTGCTCAGGACGGACGGACTGCCGGGCCCGGTGATCGTGAAGAGGTTGGGGAACCCAGCCACCTGGAGCCCGAGGTAGGTGCGCGGCCCATGCTCCCACTCATCCCGGAGCGAGACGCCCTCGCGACCCCGGATGTCGACGGCGAGGAGCGCGCCGGTCATCGCATCGAACCCGGTCGCGAAGACGAGCGCGTCGAACTCGAACTCCCTGTCCGAGGTGCACAGCCCTCCCGGGGTGATCGTCTCGATCGGCTCGGTCCGCAGGTTCACGAGGCTGACCGTCTCGCGGTTGAAGGTGTCGTAGTAGCCGGTGTCCACGCAGAGCCGCTTCGTGCCGAGGGGGAAGTCCTGCGCGGCGAGGAGCGCAGCGACCTCCTGGTCCTTCACGATTTCGTGAATCTTGCGCCGGACGAAGTCGGCGGCGGTGTCGTTCGCCTCCTGCTTCACCAGCAGGTCACCGAAGGCGGCCATGAACATCAGGCCACCCATGTTCCAGTGGTCCTCAAACCGCTGCTCGCGTTCGGCCTCGGGCACCTCGAGGGTGCGCGGGACGGCGGCCGGGCCTCCCGAGCGCGCGGGCACGAAGTTCTCGGCCTCGCGGCGGAGGTCCTGGAAGACCTCCTTGTTGCGGTCGCGCTGTTTCTGAGTCAGCGGGCGGTTGTGGGCAGGGATCGCGAAGTTGGGCGTCCGCTGGAACACCGTGAGCGAGGCCGCCTGCTCCGCAATCAGCGGGATCGACTGGATGCCCGAGGAGCCCGTGCCGATCACCCCGACGCGCTTGCCGGTGAAGTCGACGCCCTCGTGTGGCCATTCGCCCGTGTGGTACCGGTCGCCCTCAAAGTCCTCGAGGCCGGGGAAGTCGGGCATACGCGGGACGGAGAGGCAGCCGGTCGCCATGATGCAGAAGCGGGCGGAGAAGCGGTCTCCCTGGTCCGTCTCGATGAGCCACCGACCGTCCGCGTCCTGGTAGTGGGCAGTCGTGACGCGGGTGTTGAACTGCATCCCACTGCGGAGGTTGAACTTGTCCGCGACCCAGCGCGCGTACTCCAGCAACTCCGGCTGCGCGGCGTAACGCTCGCTCCAGTTCCACTCGCGCTGGATCTCGTCTGAGAACGAGTACTGGTAGGCGAGGCTCTCGATGTCGCAGCGCGCGCCCGGATAGCGGTTCCAGTACCAGGTCCCACCGACGTCGGACCCGGCCTCCACGACGTGCGCGCTGAACCCCAGTTCGCGCATCCGGTGCAGCATGTACATGCCGGCGAACCCGGCGCCAACGATCAGCGCGTCAACCTCGGTCGGCGCTCCGGACGTACGAAGATCTGCCATCGAGTGCTCCTGACTGCCTAGTGCGGCGATGGTAGCAACCATCGCGTACGTCATGGACTACCTCAATCGCGCTGGTGATGCGATGCGCCCGAGGTCGGACGACACGCCTCCTACACTCGACCGGCAGAGCGGAGGCGACTCATGACGGAACTCGGGACGACAGTGAAGCTGAACAGCGGGCACGAGATGCCGCGACTGGGCCTCGGCACGTGGCCGATGGACAACGATGAGGCCGAGCGCGCGGTCACGACCGCCATCGACGCCGGCTACCGCCTCTTCGACACCGCCGAGAACTACCGGAACGAGGAAGGCGTAGGGCGCGGCATGCGCGCGAGCGGCCTGTCCCGCGAGCAGCTCTTCGTGACCACCAAGTTCAACCGCGAGTGGCACGGCGAGGACCTGGTCCGGAAGGCGTTCGAGCAGAGCGCGGAACGCCTCGGTGTCGACTACATCGACCTGCTCCTCATCCACTGGCCCAATCCCAAGCACGACCGCTACGTCGAGGCGTGGCGAGGGCTGCTCCGGCTGCAGGAGGCGGGCCTCGTACGCTCGGTCGGCGTATCGAACTTCAAGCCCGCCCACCTCGAACGGCTGCGCGCGGAGACGGGGGTGATGCCGGCGGTGAACCAGGTACAGGTCAACCCGTTCATGACGCGACCGGAGACGCGCGAGTACGACGAGGCGCACGGGATCCTCACCCAGTCGTGGACGCCGCTCAGCAAGGGCCACGACCGCCTGCTCGAAGAACCCACCGTCCGAGGGCTGGCCGAGCGCCACGGGAAGACACCAGCGCAGGTCGTGCTGCGCTGGCACCTTGAGCTGGGCCTCGGGACGATTCCGAAGTCAGGCAATCCGGAGCGGATGCGCGAGAACCTCGGCGTCTTCGACTTCGAACTCGCGCCGGCTGAGGTGGAGGCGATCTCGGCGCTGGACGGCCAGGTGGGAGCGCCCGCGGACTCGGACGAGATCGGCCACTAGTCGAGGGGACGCGGAAGCGGGCCTAGGCGCAGCCCCAGGGCTGCCAGCCGCGCGCGTCGAAGAGGGCGCGGGCTCGTGCCATCTGCTCCTCGACCGAGGCGTTGCTCGGGAGGCCGGTGCCGCCGACGGACTGCCACGTCGCCAGGTCGAACTGCCAGAGCCCGTAGTAGCCCGCGCGAGAGATCGCCCGGGCGTTCCCGGCCGACTCACACATCACGACGCTGTAGGCGAAGTCGACTTGCTCCGGGAAGTACTCCGCGATGACCTCGCGCAGTGGGTCACCGCTGACCACGAGCGGGGGCGCTGCCGGGACCGCCGGTGCTGCGGGCGTGGCGGGCGCGGGTGGCGCTGCCTCGGCGGGCGGCGGCAGCTCAGTCGCCTCGGCCGTCTCCGCGACCTCCGCCGCCTCGCGTGACAGTTCGAGGAGCACGTCACCGATGCCGACCGGACGGGCATCCTCGACGGCTGCGAGGAGCGCCCGGTCGATCTCGACTCCGGAACGCGCCTTCACGGCCCGCATGGGCGGGACAGATGGCGCGTCGCTGGCGACGACTTCGGTGGTGGGTGTCGGGGCGGACTGGAGGGTCAGAACCCCGACTGCCCCGAGGAGGGACAGGGCCAGGGTCGCGCCCGTCACGTACGCACCAAGGCGAGCGCCTCGGACGAACGGAGTGATTGCTGTGAAGAGTTCCCGCCGCACGTGAGCAGGCTGTCAGACACATCCGACCGGCGCGAATCCCCGGTGGCGTCGAATTTCCTGCTCTCACACGTATCGGGGCGCCACATAGGTGAACGACCGGCCCGAGGCGCAGAATCGCTCACTCGCACTCGCGATACCGGCGATTATCGCTCTTGTGCTGAATTGCAACGTGTCTGACGACGTTATATCGCCCGGTTTCGACCGATCGCGGCCCGATCCTCACCCAAACAAACGTAATGGCGCGGCTAACGATCACACCCCCTAATCTCCGGCTCGGAGCCAGACGCGGACCGTCTGAGGCACACAGGAGCACTCGCATGACCACCGTCACAGCCGCTGTCCTTCGTTCCAGTGATCGAGGGCTGAACATCGAGACGCTCGAAGGCGCCGGCCCCCAGGCCGGCGAGGTCCTTGTGCGGATGGGGGCCGCCGGCGTCTGCGCGTCCGACCACCACGTCATCCACGGGACCGCGGTGCTGCCACTCCCCTGCGTACTGGGCCACGAGGGCGCCGGCACCGTCGAGGAAGTCGGCGCGGGCGTGACGAACCTGAAGGCCGGGAACCGTGTCATCCTCTCCTTCGTCTCGAACTGCGGGCACTGCCGCCAGTGCCGCTCCGGCAGCCCCCAGTTGTGTGACACCAACGGCCTCACCGGCCCTCGGCAGTTCGATGGCACCACTCGCCTCCGCGACGCCGATGGCGCGGAGGTCTTCCAGATGTCGAAGCTCGGCGTCTTCGCGGACCTCGCCGTCGTGCCGGCTCAGGCCTGCTATCCGATCCCCGAGAGCGTGCCGATGGAGGTCGCCGCGCTGATGGGCTGCTCCGTGCCCACCGGCTACGGCTCCGTGGTGAACGCGCCTGGCATCCAGCCCGGCGTCACCGTTGCCGTGTTCGGCGCGGGCGGAGTCGGCCTGCAGGCGATCCAGGGGGCGCGCATCCTTAACGCCTCGCGCATCATCGCGGTCGACCTCTCGGAGTCGAAGTTGGAGTACGCCGGGAGGTTCGGCGCCACCGACCGCGTGGACGCCTCCTCACTCGACCCCGTCGAGGCGATCCGTGAGCTCACCGGCGGCGGCGTCGATTACGCGTTCGACACCTTCGGCAGCACGGTGACCAGCCAGCAGGCGATCGACTCGCTCGGGAAGAACGGCGTCGCCGTCATCGCGGGGCTCGCGCCCCTCGGCGACCGCGCCGGCATCGACCTCGTCGACCTCGTGCGGAAGCAGAAGCGCGTCGTCGGGGCGTACTACGGCAGCGCGAGCCCCCACGAGACGTTCCGCACGATCGTCGGCCTGTACCTGCAGGGCATCCTCAAGGTCGACGAGATCATCGAGCGCCGCTACCCCCTCGCCCGCATCAACGAGGGCTTCGAGGCCCTCGAGCGCGGCGAGAACGGCCGCGGCGTCGTGGTGTTCGAGTAGCCAGGGGGTCCGGGACGACGAAAAACCGCCCCGCCACCGGGAGGAGGTGACGGGGCGGCTAGCTTGGCCTCGGAGGGGTTGAGGCCAGAGGGGCTGAGTCAGTTATAGGCAGCCCGTGTATACGGCGTGTGAACGTCGGATTGAGGACAGATTGACGCGCGAGAGATGCGCCTCGTCTGTGAGAGCCGTGAAGGTGAGCGCCCTCGTTCAGTCGTTCGCGGATGCATCGCGAGCACCCGGCCCAGTCCCCGCTTCGGGGTCGTCGTCGCCGAAGTCGTGCGGCCAGAGCGCCATCACGAGGACTGCGAGCAACGAAGTCCCCACCGCCACCAGGTAGAGCCCCGTCCCCGCTGCCGCTCCGACGGCAGCCGCGACCCACACGGACGATGCGGTGGTGAGCCCTCGAACCGTATGGCCTTCACGGAGGATGGCGCCAGCGCCGAGGAAGCCGATCCCGGAGACGATCCCCGCCGCAACACGGCTCTGGTCGTGGCCCTCGAATCCAAAGATGGAGATCAGAGTGAACAGGGCTGCCCCCATACTCACCATCATGAGGGTGCGCATCCCGGCGCTCTTGCCGGCTTTACGGCGCTCGAAGCCGATGACCATCCCGCCAACTGCGGCTATCGCGATGCGCGCGAGCATCGTCAATTCCTCGCTCCAGGTGAAGCGGAGGATGTCGAGATCGACGTCGGAGTTGCCCATGCGCCAGAGCATCGCACCGAGGGCAAGGGATGGCTATCTCGGCAGCACAGGCCTCTCTCGCAGTTCGGTATGCGTCATTACATGAGGCATGTAACAGCCCGCGCTCCTATGCTCTGCTGGCCGAGACTGTTCGCGTTTTCAGGCTGCTTCGGCTCGCAGCAGGCAGCGCCTTTGGCGCACCGGGTGGGGGAACGGCGCGAGTGACGTTCGATCCGGGATGGGACCCGATCGCGCACCAGGAGCAGGTGCTCGGCCCCCTCGTGCGCGTGATCGAAGAGGCCGCCTCGGATGCCCCATGGGCGCTCATCGGAGCGACCGCTATCCGACTGCAGGGCGTCGAAGCGCACTCCCCGAACCTCGAGTTCATCACGACCGAGCCAGCACTGATCGCCCTCGGGGAGATGCTCGGCATCCCCTCGGACTGGGGGCAGGGCCGGCACCTCGCGGCGAACCGACTCCACTTCATGCGACACGACGTACCGGTCTTCGTCTTCGGCGACCCGATCTTCCACGGCTCGTACGAGTCACTGTCCCCGCGTGACGTGCCCTCGCTCTGGGATGCCCGCGTGCGAGTCGAGGTCAACGGCACGGGCGTCATGTGCACCCCGCTCGAGTGGGAGCTGATCCTTGCGGTCTGCCTCGGCGCGCAGGCCCGCATCCAGGCGCTCCGGACGCGCATGCTCGAGGCCGGGTACGACACCCGACTCGTCGTGCGCCTCCTACGCGAGGGCCGCGTGGAGCAGGCGACCGAGGAAGCCGTATGGGCCGTGCTCGAAGAGCACGAGGGCGGCCTCTAGGCGGTACCTTCGTCCCGGGTTCGGCGGGCACCGCACGGGTAGGATGAGATCCCCGCGCACCACCTCGGAGTCCGACCGTGCTCGTCGACTGGTGGCCCTCCGTACCCGACGCATGGGAGTGGATGCCCAGCATCCATCTGGCGGCGATCGCTGCAGCCATCACTCCCGCCGCCACGATCTTCCTGGTCGCGCGCCTCCGAGGCACCACCGTCAGGCCGCGCTCCCGACGGCTGCTGCTCCTCGCCACGCTGGTCCTGGTCCTCACACTCGGATGGCCGATCGGGCCACTGGCGCAGGTCACGCTCAGCGGCCGCTCGATGCAGTACATGTTCATCACGCTCGCGGCCGCACCGCTGCTGCTCCTCGGTACGCCGCCGTGGGCCGCCGAGGGCCGAGGGCTGCCGCGCCGCATCCTCGAGCGTCTCGCGAGCTCGCCGTGGCTCGGAGCGATCATGCTGGCGGTCGCGGCCTGGACGACTCACGGCGAGTGGGTCGTCGATGAGTTCGAGGCTGACGCGTGGGGGCAAGCGACGATCCGCGGCGTCTGGTTCGGCACGGCGGTGCTCTACTGGTGGCCAATCGTCGGGCCAGGGCCAGAACGGGAGCGCCTCCCCTATCTCGCCGCCCTCGCGTACCTCGTGCTGCCCTTCGTCTTCCCGAAGTTCCCCGCAGCGGTGTGGGTGTTCTCGACCGACGCGATCTATGACCGTTTCGCGGACACACCGGCACCGTTCGGTATGAGCGCCGTCGCGGACCAAGGGTTCGCCGGGTTCATCCTCTGGCTCCCCGGGAGTGCTGTGGTCGCGGTCGCGATCTACCTGCTTCTCCGCCACTGGCTCCGCGAGGATCGGCGCCTCGGGCTGCGCCAGCGCCTCGGTGTTCCCGCGGATCCCGAGGCCGTCGCCGCCCTCGTCCGGCCGGACGTGCCGGAGCTCTGGAACGTCGTCGAGGCCCTCGTGCGGATCATCGACGAGGCGTCACCGCC
>Ga0209024_1000994_pt1 | contig 31464 bp, 26 predicted proteins | sample AutmiccommunBRH5_FD_187380 | JGI IMG/M metagenome (GOLD analysis project Ga0209024, IMG submission 187380) | Deep subsurface microbial communities from Mt. Terri, Switzerland - Autotrophic microbial communities BRH/5 (SPAdes) (version 2) | ecosystem: Environmental > Aquatic > Deep subsurface >...
CAATAGTACCGAATTTTAGCGATGACTCAATCCCTCAAGTCATTTCAGAATTTACAGCATTTTACGGACATAACCCGGAAATCAGGACTGATTTTGAAAAAACTGGAAAACGACCAATGGTCTTAGATATTGGCGCAGGCTTTGGCTCCATGACCTGGAAAATATTAGCTGCAGGCGCTCAAGTAGATGCAATCGAGTTACAAGCAGCTACTGCAAATGAATTAAACAAACGATTGCAAGGCATGAACACAGCGCTTTGGAATGGACAATCTCTGGATGAGCTACTTAACGTTCAAACCGGTGATGCGCTAGAAATCCTACAAGGTGACGATTATAAAGCAAAATATGATTACGTATGGTGCTCTCATGTTATACATTTTATGACACCAGCACAAATTGAAACTTTAAAACAGCGCTTGAACCAAGTTTTAAAACCAGGTGGCAAGATTTTTATGAGAGCGAATTATGTGTATCAATTTAATTTTTGTGATGCCAATCGCTATGTACAAGCTGCATATCAACAAGCTATAAAATCGAATAGCATCTGTCCGGGATTTATGACCATCAACATGGCAACCTTAATCGATCCACTACAAGATCAGATCGTGGATTACAAATTACTGTCTGCATATAACCAGGAGCAAATGACAGCTAATGGTATACCACTTGCAGTCAATGCTTATTGCAAAGGCAAACTAGCTGGATCGGCACAAGCCTATGACTTTAAAGAAGTTTTCTCAGGTTCTTTTTCCAGACTTGCTTATCCTAATGTATATAGTGTAAACAAGTTCTATCAAACTATGAATTTATTTGATCCTGAGATCGCTGAAATCACCTTTAAGCAGGCTGGCTTTGACATTGTCTCATTCAAATTAGAAATGGGTTCAGATAAAAAACCTTTGGATAAGAATGAAGATATTAATATTACAACCTTTATTTTAATGGAAAAGAAGCGAATCGGAGTTGAAGGGGTAGATGTAGACAGTGATCAGCCATCCACAGCAATGTCACGATATGAATCAGGCTTGATCCGATTAAGCCAGTTTTTTGAGCCTGCTCCACACGCTAAAATTCAATTTAAAATAGAACAACTAAGTAACCACAAAATTAAGAACTCATTAAGTAGTGCACTTGAAAAACATGATTTTTCTTTACTATTACGTTGTGCCTGTGCTTATGGTAATTTGCCTATTGTAAGGTTACTCCTGAAAAATAAAGACACACTTGAAGTTAATATTAAACAAACCTCTTCTAATGGGAATTCAGCTTTAGACTGGGTTAAAAAGTCTTCTGCGGAGTCTAGAATAAAAAATGCTATTGAATCACTTCTGTTGGAGCATGGTGCTGAGCAAAAAATAGATTCTCCAGTTGCTCAATCAGCTTAAAAAACATTTGTCTTTTCAAGAATGAATCTGAAAAGACATGGTTTTAAAGGATTTATCCTTGAGATCAGAAACATCTATCACTATGAATGATAGCTTTTGTGTGAGTTTGCTAGCAGGCGTAGCCTGAGAGTAGACCCAAAAAACATCCTTAACATTAGCGTTCTACTCATAACCTGTTGATAAATATGGTGTCCCAGGCAGGATTCGAACCTGCGACCTGCCCCTTAGGAGGGGGCCGCGCTATCCAGCTGCGCCACTGAGACGTTGTTACGTTTCATTAATGCAATAACTGCGGCCAAGTCTACCGTCATCATTAAAAAATGACAATAACATTTCCAAAGAAGACTGTAACGGATTTTCAAAAGTTTTAAAAATGCCAGTATTCTACATGCCAACATAATTTGGTCCACCACCACCTTCAGGGGCATACCAGACGATATTTTGCCGTGGATCTTTAATATCACAGGTTTTACAATGAATACAGTTTTGGGCGTTGATTTGTAACCGTGGGCCTGTTGCATCTTGTATAATTTCATAAACGCCTGCAGGGCAATAGCGGGTCTCAGGGGATGCATATTGTTTATAATTGACATCGATAGCTAATTTATTATCACGTAATTTAAGATGAGAAGGTTGATTCTCTTCATGATAGGTATTCGTTAAATAAACCGATGACAATAGGTCGAATGTCAGCACGCCATCTGGTTTTGGGTAGTCTATTTTTTTAGATTGATCAGCCGGTTTCAAGGTTAAATTATCAGCATGATTTGCTAATGTCCATGGCGATTTTCCGCGCGTGATATAGGTTTCAAACGCAGCGTTAGCAAGCCCTGCAATTAAGCCATATCGAAAGCCAGGACGAACATTACGCACTTTATACAGCTCATCTGCAAGCCATGATTTCCTGATTTTTTCAGGATATGCAACCAATTCAAGTTGCCCCGCATGATGATCTTTAAGTAGATCAAAGCACGCCTCAGCGGCCATCATCCCAGATCCCATGGCAGTGTGAATACCCTTTATTTTAGGCACATTTAAAAATCCTGCCCCATCGCCAATCAGGGCACCGCCTGGAAAAGTAAGTTTAGGCACAGATTGCCAACCCCCTTCATTCAAAGCACGCGCACCATAAGCAATCCGCTCCCCACCTGACAATAACTCACGCACAAACGAATGGGTTTTAAAACGCTGCATCTCAGCAAACGGATTAAGCCAGGTATTCTGATAATCCAAACCCACCACAAAACCAATGGCTACTCGATTATCAGATAAATGATAAATAAATGAACCGCCGTAGGTGGTCTTATCTAGTGGCCAACCTACGGTATGAACCACCTGACCTAGCTTGTGTTTATCAGCGGGAATTTGCCAGATTTCCTTAATTCCCAAACCGTACGTTTGCGGTTGCACCCCTTGGCGAAGCTGGAAACGATTCATTAAATTCTGGCTTAGCTGGCCTCGACATCCCTCAGCAAACAATGTTTGCCTGGCGTGCAAGTGCATACCAGGTTGGTAATTGGCAGTTTTCTTACCTTCTTTATCAATCCCTACATCACCTGTTGCTACACCAATAACCTCACCTGCCCCATTGTATAGAATATCCGTCGCTGCAAAACCTGGGTAGATTTCGCAACCTAAATTTTCTGCTTGTGTTGCTAGAAATTGGCACAGCTCGCCTAAACTAATAATGTAATTACCCTGATTTTGCATCGGTTTAGGGGTAGGAAGCCGGTAAGCACGTTTACTGCTTAAATAATAAAATGAATCATGCGTTACTTTGGTGTCTAAGGGTGCATCTTGCCAATTGTCAGGCAGTAGCGCTTGAAGCGTCTGAGGTTCTAACACGGCACCTGAAAGAATATGAGCCCCAACCTGCGCCCCTTTTTCCAATATACAAACACTAACATCTTTATTTTGACTGGCAGCGAGCTGCTTGAGTTTGATAGCAGCAGCCAATCCAGCTGGACCTGCACCGACAATAACCACATCGTATTCCATGATTTCGTATTTCACACTCACTCCATTTACAAAAACAAAAATAATCGCTTTTATAGCATGTAAGATCAAGGATCAATTTAGGAGTCTATTAACTCTTCTCTAAAAATTCGACTCAGCAGTTAACTTCGATCCGTCTAGACTAAAAAGGCGCATTAACACATAACATACATTCAACATCAGTGGGCGCAAACGGATCGAAGATAACTGCGGAATCAAGTATACGAGTATCAAAAATAAATAGAAGAGCACATTAACTCCTCCCTTTATAAAAAGGAGGCAGGGAGGGATTTATACAACCAACTGACATGAAAAAACTACATTTATGCCCTATAAGTATAAAACCACTAAAAACTCATATCCTTAATCAAACAAATGACCTTCCTGCAAATTAATCACTCTATCCATACGCTGCGCCAATTGCATGTCATGAGTTACAATAACCAGTGCTGTGCTCTGCTTCGAATTTAAACCCAGCATCAGTTCAAATACTTTCTGCGCTGTAGCATGATCAAGATTTCCAGTTGGTTCGTCAGCAAAAACACATCGTGGTTGATGAACCAGCGCTCGAGCTATCGCCACCCTCTGGCGCTCCCCGCCTGATAACTGTGAAGGCTTATGCTGCTCTCTTGCCGAAAGCCCCACTTCAGCCAACATGGCTTGCGCTTGTTTTTGAGCCGCTTCAATCCCAGTATTGGCTAGCAACAAAGGCATGGCAACATTCTCAAGTGCTGTAAACTCAGGCAACAAGTGATGAAATTGATAAATAAATCCCAGCTGCTGATTTCGCATTTTACAACGCTGCACTTCTTTCAATGCCTGCCAATCAACCCCATCGATCATGACGTGTCCGCCAGTCGGTTTATCCAAGCCACCTAACAAATGCAATAGCGTGCTTTTTCCCGAACCGGATGGCCCGACAATCGCAATGCGATCGCCTTGGTTAATAGAAAAATCAATCGCTTTCAATACATCCACCGACATGTTGCCATCATGGTACGATTTACTCAGCTTGCGACAGTTAATAACTACATCATTCATAATGCAATGCCTCCGCAATCACTGTTTTTGAAGCGCGCCATGAGGGATAAATAGTCGCTGCAAAGCTCATCAACATTGCCATGGCACAAACCTGCCATAAATCACTAAATAATATTTTGGAAGGTAAATAGTCAACGAAATAAATATTGGATGACAAAAGCTGTACATCAAACACTGATTGAAAGAAGTTAACTATTGCAGTTGCATTACTTGCTAACAAGACACCCCCTAGCAACCCCAGAAAAGTACCCACCAGCCCCACCATCATGCCTTGCACAATAAAAATTCGCAAAACCATTGAAGGGGTCGCACCAATGGTACGTAAAATCGCAATTTCTGCCTGCTTATCATTCACCACCATCACTAATGATGACACCAGGTTAAATGCGGCCACTGCAATAATCAGTAATAAAATAAGAAACATCATGGTTTTTTCCATTTTTACCGCTTGGAAAAATGCACCAAAATCCCGCGTCCAATTACCCACTTGATAATTATCGCCTAATTTGGCTTCCAATTGCTCCGACATCATCGGCGCCTGATAAACATTAGCTATTTTCATTTTAAGCCCAGTCACTTGATCGCCCATTTGCATCAATTTTTGAGCATCTTCCAAATTAATAAAGGCAAGGCGTGTGTCAAAGTTAAACCCGCTGCCTGCGGAAAACACCCCTTTTACCGTGAACCTTTTAAAGCGTGGTACCATTCCGGCAGGCGTAACTGTGGCCTGCGGGATCATGATAGTCACCTTGTCACCAAGCATTACCCCTAAACTATCAGCCAAGCCTCGTCCAAGAATAATACCAAAATGATTCAAATCAGCCATGTTCCCGACTAATAATTTGTCTTGTAAATGATTAACTTGTTGTTCTTGCTCAGGCAATATGCCCGTTAACACGATCGGTAAAACCTGACCCTCATGCGTCAGTAAACCTTGCCCTCCCACATAAGGGGCAACTGCTTTTACACCAGGGAATTTTTTCAACCGATCAGCCAAGCCTTGCCAGTTACTTATTTTCCCATCCTGCCCACTGACGGTTATTTCCGGCGCCATACCAAAAAAGCGCTTGTGAATTTCCTCATCAAACCCATTCATTACTGATAGAACAGTAATTAATACCATGACACCCATGCCAATGCCCAGCATAGAGCTTAAGGAGATAAACGAGACAAAATGATTCTTCTTTTTGGCGCGGGTGTAACGCAAGCCAATAAATAATGCCAAAGGTTTAAACATAATTGGTCTAAATTTGTGTAAAACACTATTGTAGTGAAAATATAAGCGAGAGGATACCTCTTGTTACGATATTAGACCTTCATCATCAGATAACACACAGACTTATCCACAGAATTTGTGGATAGATAGTCGCTGTCGCGAAATGATTTGTTCACATAATAATCGATGATTCTTAATTTAACGCATTAACGCCTGGCTAAAATCAGAGTGAACCCATCCATCTCAATCATGCCAATTGCATGCTCATTTTTTCGATAATATTTGCATTATTTGCTGCAATATTATTCACCACATCAACTTTTGGGCGTACCTCGCCCGCAAGACAACGAGTAAGCTGCCTTAAATTGAATCCAAATACAGCAGCGTAACCAGCGCTTTTGGTGGTTTCATCAGATTTCATGCGGCTTCTACCCAATTGACCACCATGTTTCGTGTGGCCAATCAAAGGCTCGATGCCAGCACGTCGATGATGCAATAATTGCCTGATTGTCCATGGCGTTGTTTCACGAGCCGCATTGAGCGTCCTATCAGGACGGGGTAATTGAATTTCAAGGTCGCCTTTTTCAATCAATAGCTGTTCGTTACTCAATGAATAATATCCTTTATCTGTCGCAACCGATGCCAGCAACCCCTTTCCAAAAAGATACTCATGAGTATTCAGCATCATCGGTAAAGACTGGGCATCTGGCATATAAGTAGACGTGCATTCGCCAACAAAAAGAAAGTTACCTCCAATACGTCCTAATTGATAGGCGCGACCAAACTGCAACCCTTTATTTAATTTACCTTTGTTAAAACAGCCGACTTCATAAGCATGCAATGAAGAAATCGATGGATTGATAATACCTTCAAAAAGATAACCATGTACATTCTGTAATAACATAGTCCCGCGCCAGCTCAGCGTCTCAACAGCACGGCGAAGCGCCCAATATTTACCCGATGCCAACTGATTACCAAACAAATAGATATCATTTAAGATAGGCAGTACATCGGCATACGTTTCACGCCATAACCGCTGAAGCACCACGGATAATATACCCTCACCAACATCCTTGCGTTTCAAATTAAAATAATACAGCGCGATTTGTTTTAAATTGCTTAGCCCAACACGGTAACGCTTCATGCCACCACAGCACAATTGATTCAGTCCTTTTCCAACCCTTGACGCAACAACAGCAACCTTAACCAATAAATTGGCGATTGCGGGATAGGCTATATTGGCTTCTTGAACGGTTGAGTCCACATCAAGCACCTGGGGATTGGCGTAATTCAGTTTAACTGCTTGTTGTGTTATCAAATTAGCAAGTCGGCGCTGCGTTTCAGGGCTTAATCGAGAACGAAACGCCTCGATTTTGGTATGGTCTGGCGCATGCCATTTCTTGATGAAGCCATAACCACAAAACAATTGAAACGCGGCATTATCTCGTACTTGTTGTTCTGTTACACGGTCAGTGAGGTTAAACATCTGTTGTAAAATATAAACGCCAAGATGAATGCGTATGCGTAAGGGCCTACCCTTCCACCAATGTTTTCTATCCGTACGTTGTAAATCGGGCAATACTAATTGCAGCATCTCCTCCCAGGGAAGTTTCTGAGCCAGCTTCATCAGGCGATGGTCATTGCTGATTGCAATGGTGACGCTGCCACCTGCGACCGGTTCATCGAAGCCATCTACATCTAAACTCATTGTTTATTTACATCCTCTTTATCGTGCCGTTCTTTGTTTAGCCACCAATTTGGCGCATCCTCTACTGAAAAACATCAAATTCCACCACCAAATGGATAAGTGCTTTTTGAGCATGCCTTTTCTTAGACGATACGTCTGGTAATGACTTAAAATCCCAAGATAAGAGTTGATAGAACATAAAAAGGCCATTTGCTCTTCTATCAAAGGTTTGTGGTCTTTGACAACCGCATTATGCTTTGTAATGGCGTCATAAAAGTTTCCTTTGATGCGACGACCGGCATAGATGCGGTGTGGTTTGAGTATCACCCCAAGAAACGGAACGCCTTGGCGATAATGCTGCAGGTATTGCTTGCGAGGATGAAGCTCAAGTTCGAGCTCTTCTTGCAAAAACTGCTCCATTTGAGGTATGAGTGATGTTAAAAACGCCTTATCTTCGTGTACCAGAACAAAATCATCGACGTAACGACCATAGAAACGCACACCCAAATCGTGTTTGATATAATGGTCAAAGGGATTTAAATAAAAATTGGCAAACACCTGGCTTGTGAGATTGCCAATTGGCAGTCCGCAGTGGGGTCTGGCATAAAAAAGACTCTTGTCTTTGGGGAAATCCTGCCAGTCACGCCGTTTTCCCTTGATAAAACAGCGCCTGGTTGGCTCATTCTCAACGATTTTCCTGGCTACCTCCAGGATTAATTTCTTATCGGATTGGTTATAATGCCTCTCGAAAAGTAAGCAAAGTCTTTCCCAGAGAATGCGCCGATTAATGCGGATGAAAAAAACTCATGATATCGAGTTTTAGTACGTAGCAGTCTCTTTGGTAATTTAAGGAGCATTTGCGTATAAATTGCGCCGCACGCGCAATGCCCATATGTGCGCCACGTTCTTTACGGCTGGCGTAGCTGTCGAAAATAAAAGCTTTCTCAAATAAGGGATTCAGTTGATTAATTAACCAGTGATGCACCACTCGGTCACGAAAATCAGCGGCAAAGATTTCGCGTTTGACTGGTTTATTAATCACAAAAGCAATGGAGCGCCCAGGATGCCAGATGCCGGAATTGAGTTCCTCTCGTAAAGCAATGAGATTGCCTTCATAATCTGTTTCAAAGCGGAGCGCATTCATGGTATTGCGCTTGTTCTTGCGGCAGTCAAAATAGGCCTGGAACAAGGATTCCAGGCTTGCGCCTTGCTCCATATGGTTATGTTCTTTTTCTATCAATCATTCATCCCAATAAAGTGGCACAGGCCTTGTTAAAGACCCGCGCCGACTGTGACTTTACTTTGTTTAAAACCCCGGACACACCGAACAGGTTGTTCGTTGCTCTTATTGTCGTTGTTGTCGTTACCCGACGGGAAGTTCACGTTCCACGCGTTGTTGTTGTCGTTCTGCGACGAGCTCCAGTAGAACGCGGACGAAAACCCTGCAGGCGCAATACAAAGGCGTTTTGGTCTACACAAGGTATCTTATGCAGACGCGAATCAACTGCTATACAGCACAGTCCCTTTGTCGCTTTTAAACAAAAGCATGCTCGCTCATGAACGCCGTAGCCTTCATGATTCTGGCTTTCGGCTGGTATTACGCCAGCCAGTCACCTGTTTGCCTATGCGTGTCAAGAGTTCACTTAACAGGGCTTGCCTTTTAAGTGGTATCAGTTTCATCTCAACACACAGGCGAATTTCTAATTTCAGTAACTCCATCTCATCTAAAAATACCTCTAAATGCTCTACTCTGTTTTGATGCTTGTTGGCCCGGTAAATGCAACGAAGCAAATGAAGGGCATCGCGCTTCATATCCTGGCCAAGTGTGTATCGATATTCTCTTGGAAAACCGCGGGTTACCTCAAACACTCTCAGAACCAACTGATAACTGTCCTTATAAACTGGTAACTCCGTATAGAAAGCCATTAATAAAAATCCAAATCATTCGTCTTTAAAGAAATCATGAGGCAGCTTCGCTGCCTCAAAAGAAAAGGGATAAAGGGGCTAAGGGATGAAAGCCCGGACACACCGAACAAGTTGAACGCTGCCCTTATCGACGCCGCTGACGCCGCCACCCGACGGGAAGTCCACGCCCCACGCGCCGAAGTCGTCGACCTGCGACGAACTCCAGTAGAACGCGGACGAAAACCCGCCAAAGTTACAGGGAATTGCAAGATTGGAACACAATGCGTTATGGACTGTAGAAAGCTCATTTCTTGCAGGAAGATACCAGTCTGCACTGATGTTTCTGCAACGCTGGGCCGCGCAGTTATTGGTATCATTTGAACAAGCTGGATCAGCGACAATAGCATCGGTATTGGCATCCCCATCATCCAGGTTTGTTGCGCCAGCTATATTTGAAAAAACACTTGTCCATTGGCTGCTAAAACCTTGCGCCACATCAATGACGACCTTGCCACTGCCCGCGCTTTCTTGAAACACCAATCCTCCCAGATGAGAGAAGGCAATTAAGGTCGTGGGGCTGTTGGCAGTGTTGCTGCCGCTGACGGTAATCGTGCACGGTGCGTAAGGCGTGTTCGACGTTAGTTCCAGTGTGCAGCTGGCTCCAGGTGCCACACTGGCGCAATTGCTGTCGTCAACGGACAGATTAGGGCAGGCTGCCTTATCGCTGACCGTAATCGCATTGGCATTCACGATGCTGCCCGCATCATTGGTGACTTCTAATGAAAGCGCTGCTCCTGATACTGTAACGACCCGGTTTTGCTGTACAGGATTGGTGATGCTTATCTGCGGTTGGCTGGTCACTGTCACATCGACATTCACCGTGTTGGTATTGTCTCCGGCGATGGGAATAGTGGTTGGCCCCTCCTGGGTGGCTGAGGCAAAAGTAATCGTACAGCTTGCTCCAATTGCAAGAACCGCACCACAGGTCGTGCTCTGCACGCTGATGTTGCTGCCTCCCGGAATCGTTGCCGCCACATTCTCTGCCGCAACCGGGGAAGCTGCGTTATTGGTCACGGTGACATCGCCCATTGAATTTTCAGCAAACAGTAATGTGGTCGGATTAACGCTTATCATGGCGACAAAAGCGCCGCGGGTAATGTTTAATATGTTGGCACGGCTCGGCTGATAACATTGGTTAGGGTTTGGACTGCCGTCGGAGTTGGCCTGACACAGCGCCGGGCCACCATGAATCCCGCTCTCGGGCAGTGCACTACCCGTAATGGCAAGATTCAAGGTGCAGCTGCTGCCGGCCTGGCCTTTGGGTGCCAGTTGGCAGGGCGCGGTTTGGCTAATGCCGGACATTGGTTGAATGACCAGTTTTTTAGGCTTGCCTGACTGATTTTGTACCGTATATTGCACCGTAGCTGTGCTGTTTTCCGGCACCGTCTGGGTGGGATTGCTTCCCGATACTGGAACAATAGTCCACAACGGCCCTGCTGCCTGCGCTGTCGTCCATAAAAAACAGGATAACATACCAACCAGCACTCTGCTCATTAAGCTATTGTTTTTGATAGTTCTTTGCATGGGATTAGTCCTTATGCCACGTAAGTGAGATTGAATAAAACGCCATTGGTGGTGAGATGGTTGAGCGCTAGTCCTGAGTTCATCGTCTGGCCGGCAGCCCGGTCTAACTTACTTTTGCCCCAGTCGGCAAACTCATAACCAACCCCTATCTGCCAATGTTTACTGATGGATTTTTGCACTCCGGCACCTAAGGTATAGGTAAACGTGGTTTTGGTGTGGTTGCTGAAATTGGGATTCGGCAAGGCCTCAAAAATCAAAGGCGTATTGGTGAAATCATGAGCACGGTTAAAACCACCCCCCAAACTGGCACTTACCCAGGGCATTAACCAGTAGCCACAGTCTTTTAATAACTTTCCCTTCACGGCCAGACGGCTGTGTCGTACCTTGTATCGATAGCTGTAATTAGCAAATTGTGGATCCGCATCATCCCAAATTATACCTTGCAGCTTGGCATTACCCGTGGTGGCGGCTGCCAGACCTAACTGAGCTAGCCATTGGGAAAACAGGTTCTTCTGAAGCCCGATAAATAGCTCGCCAGATGCTAGCGCGCTGCTGGATTTTCTGGCCGTATATGTCTTTTCAATCTCAGGTGCTAAATAAAAGGTTTGAGTTTCACCACCTCTCGCCCAAACAGGACCTGCACTGACCGACCCCACCCAAGCCCAATTCCTGGCTGGCTCAACAGGCCCCATCGTGCCGGCGAAAGCCTGCGTGGACAACAGGCATGCCGCGGTGGCAAATACAGCATTGTGATATTTCATAAGCGCTCCTTGCATAAGGTATTATTGATAAAATAGATTAGTAAAATGATTACTAATAATGAGTTGTCTGTTGCTCTTGATCAAACAAAATAATGCTAATGGTTTGAACCATTATTGTAATGAAAACATAAGCGAGTGGATACCTCTTGCTATGATATTCTCTGTACGGTACTTTTTTTAAAGCCGTCGTTGCGAGGAGCGAAGCAACGGCTTTAAAAATCGTACCGTACAGAGATGATATTAACACGGCGAAATCATGCTTTGACTAAGAATGCGTGGGGCTCAAGTGATCAAAAATATGTCGGGATCACTCAGCGCCTTCGCGGGGGATGAAAAATTTTGAGTATTTTTTTGTGTTCTGAGGGCAGATTATTGCAACTATGGCATTAATGCATCTTTCTTTTTCGACCGCTTCGCAGCCCTTTTTTCAGTGGCGGTCTTAGCAGGTTTTTTCTTAACATCCTTTTTCTTATCCATACTTTTAGCCATGTCTTTCTCCCAGTAGTTAATCAAAAAATTGATCTAATATAAAATATACCCATTGAACATCTGGTTTAAATAGTACAACACGTTAAGCAAAATTGCTCCTACGTCGCGGGCCTTTTTGTGCAGATGACTCGCCTGATTTCGCGCGCGCATGCGGTTTTGAAGCACTACTTCTACTACTACCTCGTGATCCGTTTCCCGGGCTATTTCTTGTCCTATTATAAGCAGCAGGTTTTGCAGCCACTTTAGGCAACGCATGCTCTGGTGAAAAATCATCAATTTCCGTGCGCGGCAGCGTCCTTTTGATAAGTTTTTCAATTTCCTGTAACAGATAAACTTCATCTGCACTGACCAATGAAATGGCTTTCCCAGGACATCCTGCACGCCCGGTCCGCCCTATTCGATGCACATAATCTTCAGCAACCTGAGGCAGATCAAAATTTACTACAACAGGAAGCTGATCAATATCGAGTCCACGCGCTGCAATATCGGTAGCAACCAATATTCGCGTTTTACCTTGTTTAAAATCTGCCAACGCTTTTGTTCGTTGTGATTGGCTTTTATTACCATGAATAACACCTGATTCAATCCCATCCACTGCCAATAGCTTGGCCAGCTTGTTTGCACCATGTTTTGTCCGTGAAAAAACCAAGGCCTGATCCCAGTTTTCATGACGAATCAGGTGACTTAACAAAGCTGCTTTACGACCTTTATCTACCGGGTGTATTTGTTGTGTCACTGATACTGCGGCTATGTTATTAGGAGAAACACTAATTTCTACAGGATGCTTCAAAAAGGCTTTCGATAATTGGCGAATTTCATTAGAAAACGTTGCAGAAAACAGTAGTGTTTGGCGTTTAGTTGGCAAAAATGACATGATTTTCTTAATATCATGAATAAAGCCCATATCCAGCATCCGATCTGCTTCATCAAGAACCAGCGTTTCTAATTGGTCAAAATTAACCGCGCGCTGCTGAAATAAATCCAATAATCGGCCTGGCGTGGCCACCAGGATCTCCACGCCTGAGCGTAAAGCCATCATTTGAGGATTGATTTTTACTCCGCCAAATACAACAGCTGAACGCAAATTAAGGTATTGACCATATTGAATAACGCTCTGATGGATTTGTGCAGCTAATTCACGCGTCGGAGCCAGTACCAACACCTTGGTATGATTGCTTTTTGCTCGTGTACCCTCTGATAAGCGCTGCAATATTGGCAACGTAAAACCGGCTGTTTTACCTGTGCCGGTCTGGGCTGATGCCAACAAATCTTCACCACGTAACACAGCAGGAATAGCCTGCAACTGAATAGGAGTCGGTGTATCGTAGCCTTGTTCAAGGACTGCACGTAATATTGGTTCTGAAAGTCCTAGTGTAGAAAACGTCATAATAAATAATTCCAAAGTACAAAAGATAAACATTTTATCATAGAACTGAACTTATTACATTGATTAAAATGCATGAATTCGGTATCGTAAGATAATCTTCAGATAAGGATCGTGCTCAAATCTGATGGGCATATCAATTTCAGCCAGGGACAGCGGATAATGATTGAAGTGTTATCACTATTATTTTTAACAGCCCTCTTATCGCCATTTATAGTCCGCGTTTTCAAACATCATGGGGCTGCTTATTTATCGCTTATTCCACTGATATGCTTTTGCTACTTTAGCTACGCCGCAATCTGGGTAGCAAATTTTTCGAACGTGGTAGTTAGCATTCCCTGGTTTAATGAAATTGGGGTTAATCTTTCTTTTTACCTGGATGGATTAAGCCTGTTATTTGCCAATCTGATTACAGGCATTGGCACACTTATCGTTTTTTATAGCGCAAGCTATCTTAAAGACCATCCCTTCCTAAACCGCTACTGTGGGTATTTATTTCTTTTTATGAGCGCAATGCTCTGCTTGGTTCTCGCCAGCAATCTGATTACACTCTTTATTTTTTGGGAGCTAACAGCCATTAGTTCCTACCTGTTAATAGGTTTTGACAACGCACGTCCTGCCGCAAGAGATGCTGCATTGAAAGCCTTATTAGTAACAGGTGCAGGGGGGCTGTCTTTACTTGTTGGGTTTATATTAATCGGCATGGAAACCAACAGCTACGATTTAGTCATGTTACTACAATACCCTGATGTCCTTCGCGAAAATTCATGGTATACGGTGATTCTTATTTTAATTTTACTGGGAGCCTTTACCAAATCTGCCCAATTTCCATTCCATTTCTGGTTACCTGCAGCCATGGAGGCGCCAACGCCTGTCAGCGCTTACTTGCATTCAGCGACCATGGTTCAAGCAGGTATCTACCTGTTAGCAAGATTCCACCCTCTTTTAAGCGGTACCCCACTCTGGTTTGGTCTTCTTACTGCATTTGGCGGAATAACCATGATAGGCGGCGTTATTCTTGCATTACGTGAAAACGATATTAAATTAATTCTTGCCTACACGACTGTCTCCGCATTGGGATCATTAACTTACTTATTGGCCTCTGACCAGGAAGGTGCGATTAAGGCTTGTGTAGGTTTTATTTTTGCGCACGCCTTATATAAAGCGGCTTTATTTCTGGCAGCGGGGAATATCCAAAAGGAAACCGGTACACGTGAGCTGCATCGTATGCATGGATTGTTTCATACGATGCCGGCTACATTTTTTACGGTTTTAATTGCAGCCTCGTCCATGGGTGGCCTACCCCCCTTGCTGGGATTTTATGTAAAAGAATTGGTTTACGAAACAAGGCAAGTAGTGCCTTTTTTTTCGCAGGTTCTTACTGTACTGGTTGTATTAACTAACATGATGCTAATGATGCTGGCATTTATACTCGTGCTCAAACCCTTTTGGGGCAAGAAAAAAATGAAATCACATGAGCCAGATTTCAGCATGTGGTTCAGCGGCTTATCGCTTGCCTTGATTACTCTTTTTTTTGGCCTGTTTCCTTTTTTTATGAGTCAAAATATTCTGAGCCCGGCAGCCAGTGCAATATTACATCACCCAGTTAAATTAAATTTGGAATTATGGCATGGGTTTACACCTTCATTTATGTTAAGTCTAGTAACGTTTCTAGGAGGGGCGCTATTATATTTGCAACAACATGCTGTCTTGCGAACCATCAATTATTTTAAATTCGCGCTATATCACGGTCCTGAATTGGCTTACGAGCGAATTATGCAATTTATCGTGTGGCTTTCTGATAGCCAAACAAGACTTATTCAAAATGGCCGCCTGGCAGTTTATCTAACGGTGACCTTATCAACCATCGCTGTTGTGTTGGGCGTCGCATTAATCAATACACCTCTGAATTTTTCATCATCAACCGTTCCGTTTTCCTGGTTTTCAATATTTCTGCTAATCTGGTTACTAATTTCAGCAACTGCCACGGCAATAGCCACCCAACTAATCGTTGCGGTGATTTATCTGGGCGCATTTGGCATGGGGGTCGCGTTATTTTTCCTTGTGAATGCAGCACCTGATGTCGCTATGACCCAGGTGTTAGTTGAAACGTTGTTTGTAATTATTTTCGTATTAACACTCTATAAACTACCCCAGATGCCAACGATAGACCCCCTGAACGAAAACCGGTTTTTACTCATGGTTAAAATGAGTGTTTCCATTGCAGTTGGCCTTATTATCACGATCTTGTTACTGGCTGTCATTGGCAATCCAGTGAACACCGTTGTAAGCGATTACTTTATTAACAACAGTGTTAACTTAGGACATGGGCGAAATATAGTCAATGTGATACTTGTTGATTTTCGTGCATTCGATACCTTGGGTGAAGCCATTGTACTTGTGATTGCAGCACTTGGTGTGCATGGGCTTTTGAAACGAAAAATCAAAGGAACATGGTTATGAACTCCCTTATATTAAAAACGGCTGCACGTTTTTTATTAATCGTCATGCTCTTGTTTTCACTGTGGGTCTTGTTTCGTGGTCATAACTCGCCAGGCGGTGGCTTTATTGGTGGATTAATTGCAGCAAGTGCCTTTGCACTTTATCTGATAGCCTATGGCGTATTACAGTTTAAAAAATTGCTCGTGATTGAATTACCACTAACACTGGGCCTCGGTCTAACATGTATTTTGTTAAGTGGATTATTGTCATTGTTACAACAAAAACCATTTTTAACCAGCATGTGGCTTTTGTCCTGGCTTGGTACACCATTATTATTTGATGTTGGTATTTACCTCGTTGTTATCAGTAGCATTCTCATTATAATTTATGCATTAGAGGGTGAATCATAATGGCCTTGTTAATCTGCACAGTTATCGGCGCACTTTTCGCGATTAGTGTCTACTTACTGCTCAGCAGAAATTTATTACGCTGGTTGTTAGGTATCGCCATTTTAAGTTCAAGTGTTAATTTAGTGATATTAATTACAGGTCGTCTAAAATCAGCTATTCCTCCTTTTGTACCGGTAGATCAACTCAAACCATTACAAGATGTCGCAAATCCGCTCCCTCAAGCAATGATTTTGACAGCGATTGTCATTGGTTTTGGTTTACTTGTTTTTGCCCTGGTCTTAATTCGAAAAATCTGGCAACGCATGACTTGCATGGATTCAGAACAATTGAGTTATGCAGAACCTGCCTATCATCAATCGAAAATACCTCATGAATAATACCTGGATTGCACTGCTACCAATATTGATTAGTTTAACAACAGCTATTTTTTGCTGTATTACCTGGCCATGGCGAAGTGCACAAAAAATAGTTCATCTAATTGGGGCGGTCCTTCTCATTACAGGAACCGGCTTCTTATTTCATTCAATTAGCCAACATCATTATTTGATCGTTCAAATTGGCAATTACCCCGCCCCCTTTGGTATTTCAATTGTCATCGATCACTTAAGCGCCATCATGCTGCTACTTACAGGAATTATTGGGTTTTCTGTCGCTGTTTATGCTATTGCAGATATTACGCCCTACAAACAAATCTATGGGTTTTACCCCATGTTCTGGATTTTAATGACAGGGATATGCGGTGCATTTTCAACCGGCGATTTATTTAATCTTTATGTGTGGTTTGAAATCATGTTGATTTCATCATTTGTTCTAATGGTGTTAGGCAATAGTAAAGCGCAACTGGAAGGCACAATAAAATATGTTGCGCTTAATTTAGTTGCTACCGTTTTAATGCTCGTAGCTATTGCGTTTTTGTATGGTATAACAGGCACGCTTAATATGGCCGATGTTGCAAATGATATGCGCCAACTGCCAGAAACCCATTTTGTTTGGGTTGTAGTGCTCATGCTGGCGTTAGCCTTTTCAATTAAATCAGCATTGTTTCCTTTGTATTTTTGGCTGCCCGCGTCCTACCACACAACCAGTGTTTCAGCGTCGGCTATTTTTGCCGGTATGCTCACAAAAGTGGGAATTTATGCTCTAATTCGATTGTTTACCTTAATTTATATACCTGCATTAACGAGTGGGGTTTTATATTTGTTGCTGGCTTGTGCCGGTTTCACAATGCTAACAGGAGTGCTGGGAGCTGCCTCACAATTTAACTTTCGTCGTATTTTATCTTTTCATGTTATTAGCCAAGTCGGATATATGGTTGCTGGACTTGCCATCTATAAGGCATTTGCTCTAACCGCCGCGGTTTTTTATATTGTGCATCATGTGATCGTTAAAGCAAATTTATTCTTAGTCAGCGGTGTGGTTAAAAAACTTCAGGGGAGTTTTAATCTAAAACAATTAGGCGGTCTTTATAATACAAATCCGTATCTTGCCATTTTATTCTTTATTCCCGCCTTTTCACTAGCAGGCGTTCCTCCTCTGTCTGGGTTTTGGGCAAAACTGTTTATCCTTCAAGCAGCATTCGAATCCCAACATTACCTCATATTAACTGTGGCTTTAATTGTCAGTTTTTTAACACTTTTTTCCATGGTTAAAATTTGGAGCCATGTGTTTTGGTCAGATAAAATAGAAGCCTCCTTTGACAGCACTCTTTCTCATTTCAATAAATGGATACTAATGACGCCTATTTTGTTTTTAGTCATCATTACCTTGCTAATAAGCTTCTTTCCAAGTTTCCTTTATCAAGAGGCAAAAATCACCTCGAGTCAGTTGACAGATCAGAGCGGTTACATCCATGCTGTATTAGGAGACAAGATTGAATGAGACTTATTCTTAAAATTATCTACAAAACAATAAAACTCATTCAATTTAGCCTTTATGTTTTATGGCAAATTTTTATTGCTAATGTTCGCGTGGCCTGGCATGTAGTAACACCGGGTTCATTACCCAAACCAGGCGTTATTGCAATACCACTTGATTGCAAAACTGACGTAGAAATTACTATTTTTGCCAACATTATTTCTTTAACACCAGGCACATTAACACTGGATATTTCAAAAGATCGAAATACAATCTATATTCATGCGATGTTTGTTGATGACATAGAAAAACTTAAAAAGTCGGTCAAATATCAGTTTGAACAGCCCATTCTGGAGTTATTAGAGACATGACTGGATTATTTCCACTACTGATTCAAATACCATTTGTATTGCTTTGTATTGCAATAGCAGTCTGCTTTCTCCGGCTAATTTTAGGCCCCTCACTTCCTGACAGGGTGGTTGCTCTGGATTTGTTGGCTAATATACTTATCTCAGTCATTGTTCTTTACAGCATTATTACCAAGCAACCTGTATACATTGATGTGGTAATAGCACTTGCACTGATTATTTTTTTAGGAACGGTCGCCTTTGCGCAACTTATTGGATCATATAAAGATCAATTCCGTAAACGAAGGAAAAAATAATGCATGTATGGATAGCGTATATTTTAATTTGCATAGGGAGCGTGTTTGTCTTTATTGCAGCTGTTGGTATTTTAAAAATGCCAGATATATTCATGCGCATGCATGCAGCAACTAAAGCGGGTACATTAGGCTGTGGACTTATCTTGTTTGGGGCTGCAGTTTATTTTCATAATACACAAGTATCTATTGAAGCATTTCTGACAATTTTATTTATTTACATTACTGCCCCAATTGCTTCGCATTTAATCGCACGTGCCGCTTATGCTCAAAATGTCGAACTTAGCCCCTCAACAACAACTGATGAGTTGCGTAATTATTATAATTCATTACAAGTAAATGCTACCGAATCAGGGAATGGTAAAGGCACACATGAAAATTAGGATTAAATTCAGGCGACATACTCATGCATGACATCTACTGGCTACTATTAATAACAACATTAACGCTAGCTATGTTCATTTGGGGGTATTATCGCTATGACGTAGTCGCTTTAATGAGCTTAATGTCGCTTGTTTTGTTAGGCATTGTACCCACAGAATATGCATTCAGTGGATTTAGCAATCCTGCCGTCATTACGGTTGCTGCAGTCATGGTGATTACCGCCGCAATTGCTCAAACAGGATTAATTGAACAAATATTGAAATTATTTGTGCCATTTCTAAAATGGCCTGTATTACATATTGGTTTAATGTGCCTGTTCGCGGCAATTTTATCTGCTTTTATGAATAATGTGGGTGCGTTAACCCTTATGATGCCGATTGCTATCCAAAGCGCTCTTAACGCCAAACTCTCTCCTTCCAAAATACTCATGCCACTGTCATTTGCAACCGTCCTGGGTGGAATGACCACAAAAATTGGTACCCCTCCTAACCTGCTCATATCCAATTTCAAAGAGCAGCTAACCGGCAGCCCATTTACTTTTTTTGATTTTGCACCCGTTGGCCTCTCAGTTGCCATTGTTAGCTTAGTTTTTATTGCCCTGCTAGGATGGCGGCTTGTTCCAACTCGAAGAAAGTCTGAAAAAGAAAGCACTGAATTGTTCGAAATAGATGATTACACCAGTGAAATAATAATCCCCGAAGAATCCCCTGTTGTCGGGATGAAACGTTGTCAGCTGGAAGCTTTTATTGAAGGTGATTTTTCCATTTTAGGTTTAATCCGTGGTCGTAAAAAAAGGCTGATCATCCCTGCGGACGAAGTGCTAAAAGCACGTGATATTATCATTATTCAAGCATCCCAAGAGGATTTAGCTAATTTAATTTTAAAAGGTAAGCTTGAGCTTGTTCATGGTGAAATTGTTTCACCTGAAGTGTTGGGCGCTGAAGAAATCACAACCGTTGAAGCCGTGGTTACATTTGGCTCACGAATTGCTGGTCGCTCTTGGCAACGCATGCGCGTTCGTTCAAATTTACAACTGAATTTATTAGCCATCGCACGTTCTGGCAGCGCATTAAAAAATCGACTCAATCACGTGAATCTCAATCCAGGTGATGTTGTGTTGGTTCAAGGTGATGCTGAGAATATCCATGAAAACATAATCAGCTTAGGTTTAGTTCCCTTGGCTGAAAGAGCTATTTCGGTCGGCTTCAACCGGAGTACTATACTGCCTTTGAGCTTTTTTTTAACCGGTATTTTTTTAGCCAGCACGCAATTACTTGCCGTGGATGTATCCTTTGTTCTTGTCGTTGTTTTGATGTTAGCATTTAATGTCATCCCGATTCGGCGAGTTTATCAAAGTATTGATTGGTCTATCATCATTTTGCTCGGTGCATTAATTCCCTTAGGCATGGCACTCGAAACGACAGGCGCTGCTGCAATGATAAGCCATAATGTTCTTTCCCTGGCCGGAACTAACTCCCCCATGCTTATTTTAGGCCTATTACTCATTGTCACAATGAGTTTATCTGATGTGATGAATAACGCCGCTACTGCAGTTGTAATGGCACCGATTGCGGTTAAAATTGCTCAATTAATGCACTTAAGTGTCGAGCCTTTTTTAATGACGATTGCAATTGGCGCTTCATGTTCTTTTTTAACACCTATTAGCCATCAAAATAATACCTTGGTTATGGGTCCTGGCGGATATAAATTTTTTGATTATCTCTGGCTAGGTATACCTGTTGAATTAATTGTTCTAATCACAGCCCTACCCGCTTTATCCTTTTTCTGGTTTCCTTAGAGCCTAACATTTTACTCATGATAAACAATGGATCGCTTCACTATCACACATTGTCAACTCAAAAGGTTTCAATTTACATTCCACCTGATTGGTTAACTGGCGTAATGCGGTGCGTAACCCCTCCTCAATAACGGGATGATAAAAAGGCATCTGTAATACATCGAATGCAGTTAATTTTTGTTGAATCGCCCAGGCAAGCAAATGCGCTAAATGTTCCCCACCTGGTGCAATCAGTTCAGCGCCTAACAGTTCACCGGATTTTTTGCTGCCATAAACTCGCAACAACCCCTTATTATGATGCTTGATCTTCGCACGACCTTGATCGGAAAAATCAACCTCACCCGTAACGTAAGTGTTTTCTTCCAACGCATGGAATGCACTTCCAACCACGGCGATATTAGGCTCGGTAAATATAATTCGAACCGGTGTTCGCCGCTGAAATCCTTGTGACTTATTAGTAGCATTATAACCAGCTATCCTGCCTTCATCTGCGGCCTCATGCAGCAATGGCCTGATTTTATTCACATCCCCTGCAATATAGATTGGAAAGCCTTGTATTTGCATGGTTGTTTTGTCAAAAACAGGAATCCCTGTACTATCGAATGGAATACCAAGCGCTTTTAAGCCTAATGAATCTATATTTGGCTTGCGCCCAATCGAGGCAATAACCTGTGCTGCTGGAAATTTTTCTGTTAGAGATACTTCTTTTTTAAGATAAAGTGGAAATTCATCATTAAAAATTTTAATTGCCACCTCATTCACCTTAGGATCACTTAGTCCGCCAATAAATTGACCATTATGATATGCTGAGATGTTAACCCCTAAACGCGCCAGTGCTTGTCCAAATTCCAAGCCAATACTACCCGCACCTATAACGGCAATATCTGAAGCCAGGTCATTTTGTTCAAAAATCGATTCACTGGTCAATATTCTGTCTTTAAATTCTAACCATTCATCAGGGATAAAACTTTGAGAGCCGGTTGCTATAATAGTTGCTTTGGAAGAAATTTTAAGACGTCCAACCTGCAGCGTGTCAGGGTTTATAAAACGTGCTTCACCGCATAGAAATTGATCCCCTAATGATTTTGTGAAAGCAATAACACCTTCAGTAAATTTATCCCGCAAGGTTCTAACATAGCTTAAAACATCAGGCATACTGACCGTTAATTTTTCAGCCCCCCTGATACCTTGTCTAGCAAAATTTTGGCGATCGTGGAAATAATTTGCCACCTGAATTAATGTTTTAGAAGGCATGCATCCCACACGAGCACAAGTTGATCCGAGCGGGCCTTTATCAATAACAAGTATATTTTTGGTGTATTTATTTGCTTCTTTAAAAGCAGAAAGGCCTGCAGAACCTGCGCCAATAATGACAACATCAACCTTTTTATCCATAACATTTGCTCCCTGTCTACGCGCAAGCTCAACCAAATTAAAAGCCTATTTTTTACTATGTCTGTATAATTAAGTGCAGACACCCGGATTTTTTCCACTTATAATTCCCGCAATAATTCCAAGACAGGCAATTATCATGAAACAAAAACTAATTATCTTAACCATAGCATCCTCACTTACACTAGCTTATACAAATACTCACGCCGTCGCTACTCAACCAATCCGCTATCAATTAGATGGCCTATCCCTGAATGCTTCATTAGGTTATTTATCAGGTGAGTCAAATGAATATGTTTATGATTATGATGGCCGGAAAATTAGTCAGCTAAACTGGAAGATAAAACCTAATGCGATTATAAAAGGTGAGTTAAATTACGATTTACGGCCCTGGCTCAGTATTAATGGAAAAGGTTGGACTACGTTTTCTGAGGGACGCGCTGTGATGGATGATTATGATTGGTTTAATCCCAGTCAATCAGGTTGGACTCATTGGTCACACCATGAAAACACAAGCCTTAATTATACCAATGAAATAGACATTAACCTGAAAGGCTGGGTGCTACATGCTCAAAACTATAAACTTGGTGTTACTGCCGGGTATGAGCAAAGCTCATTTGACTTTTTAGCTCGAGGTGGATGCTATCAATACAATAATGGCAAAGATATCGGGTGCTTTCCTCAAGATATGCTTGGCATAGGCTATCAACAAGAATTTAGCGCACCTTATATCGGTCTTGCTGGGAAGTACTTGATCAACCGCTTTGAATTTGATGCTAATTTAAAATATAGTAATTGGGTACAAGCAAAGGATGTAGATCAGCATTATATGCGCGATGAAACTTTTAAAGAAAAGGGCAACAACTCTGATTTCTATTCTGCTGGAATTACAGCTGGCTATTACTTCATTACCAATACTAAACTTTTTGCCGAAGCCTCTTATAATCATTTCACTAATGGGATAGCCGACACTGAAAAAATCGACAACATCGAAGGCACGCGTGGGTATATACGCGATGGAGCAGGGCTAAGTAATAAAAACTATATATTATCGATTGGCTTGCAATATATTCCAAAAATAATCAGTTAATTGCTCTGTAGGGAGCGCTTTTTAAAGCGCTCCGTTCTAAAATACCATCCAGTTAGTATTTAAAAAATAAACCATGTAAAGCAAAAACAAACCAATAATCAGAAACACGACCCCGACAATCTTCATTTTGATCGGGTGCCGTAAAAACCCTTGCCCGACTCTCATAGCTGTGTCTGGTAGAAATAAGCGAAACAACCCTGATAGTAAAACCAGCCAGGCAAACAGTGTGATTACAACGGGCCAACCCACTACCCAAATGTTATGACTTACAACTAACAGCAACCCCAAAATCAAGGTCATTATGGCTACAATCATAAACAAACCACGTTGGGATAAAATATCAGCCATTGCTAACTTTAACGTGTCATGCCTGAATAACAATAATACACTGGTAATGACTAGATACCATCCAATCACAGTGGCCAAAAACAAGCTAATCATGGTAATACTCCTTGTTAAACCTCTATCATTTAAATTATAGTCCATAAAATGATCATAATAGCGCCAACTTATTCAAATTCAACGATTTTTTTTGCTCAGTCTACTTTTTTTTGGATTTAATCCCACCAGACCATGACAAAAAATAACGCAACAATTTCCCATAAGGAGGATAAAGCCAGGGAATCAAAGAAAAGCGACGTTTGATGACAACTGGCTTGAGTTTAGAAAATGTATCAAAGCCTTCTCGGGCATGATAATGACCCATACCACTCGCACCCACGCCGCCAAAAGGCAAATCATCAATAGCGATATGCACAATCGTCGAATTGACCATCAACGCCCCGGATAGCGTATTAGTTCTCAATTGACTTATTTCATCTTTGTTTTCACCAAAATAATACAACGCCAACGGATTTGGTTTTGTATTTATAATCTCAATACTGTCTGCAAATGTCTGGTAAGTAACAATAGGCAATAAAGGCCCAAAAATTTCTTCTTGCATGATTTGCATCGCCCATGTTGCATCAAATACCAAGTAAAAAGGTAGCTTCTGACTGTGTGCCTGAAATTCTCCAAATTCAACTATTCGAGCTCCTTTTGCTTTTGCGTCATTAAGGAGTGCTATCAACCGGGTTTTATGCTGATCTGAAATAATATTGCAATAATCGCCATTATTCATTAAATCAGGGTAATGTGCCGCAAGAAATTCAGCGCAAGATTTTTCAACAGTGGTTTCCAGCTCGTGTGGAATTAAAAGATAATCCGGTGCAATGCAACTTTGGCCCGCATTGACAAGCTTACCAAAAAACAAGCGGTTGAAATAATCAGGATTAACGGAGGATGAAATGATAACAGGCGACTTTCCACCAAGCTCCAGAGTAACTGGCGTTAAATTATCACTGGCCGCGCGTAAGATTAGTTTTCCTGTTTCAGTCGAGCCGGTGAACAAAAGATGATTGAAAGGCAGCGCGGCAAACTCTTTAGCAAGCTCGATCCCGCCATTGACTACAGTGACTTCACTTTCTTTTATACCAGTGTCCTGTAACAATTGTTTTAACAAAACACCTGATTGCGGCGATAACTCAGACATTTTAATTAAAACCCGGTTACCTGCGGCCAAGGCATAAACAAGCGGTACCATGGATAAATAAAGCGGGTAATTCCAAGGTACCATTATTCCAACAACGCCCAGGGGTTGTGGAAATAAATAGGCGGATGCTGGCAGAAACTGCCACGCCACATCACGTTTGCGTTTTTTCATCCAACGGTTCAAATTTTTCAAGCAATAATTTGCAGCATTAATGGCAGGCATTATTTCTAAAAACAATGTCTCTTGTTTCGGGCGATAGGTAAAATCCTCACTTACTGCCACGGCAAGCGCCTCTCCATGCTGCTGAAGCATTGATTTTATTTTTTCTATGTGTTGCTTTCTTGTCTCATAAGATGAATAGGGCTCAAGATGATGTGCGGCAGATACTTTCGTGAATTGAGATCGTAGCGACATAAATTTCCCTTGTTTACGATACACCAACTTGCGCTTTACCTGCTAAACCGTAAGTGGTTTTTTCAGTTGAGTGCGTGATAATCCCCAGCACAAGAAGAAATTGAGCGAGATAATAGGTGGGCATGGTAATCACGCCTAAGTGGCTATTCGTAAATATAAACTCATTACATGCAAGTGACAAATCAGACAATAAAAAAATACACGCACCCCCGGCCAGCAACAGCGTATTGTCCCTGGTTTGAAAGGCACTAAATACCATGGCAGTAAGCACAACAATATAAATACTAACAGGCACTGCCAAATGACCAACATGTGGTAGAAGATAAAAGCCCATGCCACACGCCAGCAATAAGACAGGCAAAAAATAAACTATTTTTCGCACCTGATAAGAATAGTTTTTTAAAAACAAAACCAGGTAGGCGCAATGGGCTAACAAAAAGAAGGCAATCCCGAGTATAAGTGATAATCCAATTGGAAGGGTCAATGCGACATCCCCGGTGAGGGAAAACCCCAAAGCAAGTGTTAACAATAGTTTGTACGACTTTTTGATAGCGCTTTGCCAAACAACCACAATCAATAAAGCGATGGGAAGTGGCTTCAAAATCGTGGTTAATGGGTAAGAAATTGATTTTACTACCGCAAGGTAAAATAGCGCGGTCATAAAAAAAGAAAATAACAGTATTTTTGTTAGACGGTTTCTCATGGCTAATCCTTTAACTCTAACGACATCAACGTTTAATTATTACTTTGTATCCTCTCCCAGATGATAAATCAAGCGTCAGCTTCATTGCGCTCCTCTAGATGAAGAGATGAACAGTTATTAAAATTTCTTAAAAATAGAGTACGTATACGCCTGAAAATGTAATAATGTGTTTTTTTTCATTAAGAAGGGTCAACAAATGCATAAACTTATTTCTTGTTTATTAATTGGCTTATTAACATTTGGTTTGGCGGTGAACGACGCTTCAGCTAAACGCTTTGGGGGTGGAAGAAGCTTTGGTGTGCAACGTTCTAAAAGCAGTCTTTTTACACCTCGCGCGGCACATGCTAACAAACCCATGGGCCAACGAGCCAATACAAGTAAATGGGGCGGTGTTTTAGGAGGACTTTTAGTGGGTGGCCTATTAACCAGCTTGTTCATGGGGCATGGTTTAGGCAGTGGGCTATTATCCTGGTTAATTCTCGGCTCCATTGCCTTCTTCGTTGTTGGATTCTTACGAAAAAGAATGCAGCCTGGATTCCAATCAGCCTATTCTGGTGCGTTTGGGCAAGACACAGCTAACAGTTCCAATTTTTCTGCCAGTACCAATCGCGGCAATCAGCCAAGCTATCCTAATGGGTTTATGCCCGAAACTTTTTTGCGTGAGGCTAAAGTAACATTTATTCGTCTGCAAGCGGCTTATGACCAAAACAACTTACAGGATCTGAGTACATTTACTGCACCGGAAGTTTTTGCAGAAATAAAAATGCAGCTGGAAGAAGGCCATGCACAGCCTAATAAAACCGAAGTAATAACCTTGGATGCTCAATTACTTGATGTCTCGGAACAAGCTGATGGAATAATGGCAAGCATACATTTCACAGGTTCAATTAAAGAAAATAACGACCCAATCATGCCGTTGGATGAAATATGGCATTTTCGTCGGTTTTCTAACAGCAATAACTGGGTTGTGGGTGGCATTCAACAAGGTACTTAATCGTAGGTTGGGCCTCGGCCCAACTTATCTACAATACCTCAAACCTGCCGCTTTGCCTCTAACACATTAGGAATTTGCCCTAGTTTGGCTAATAGGCGTGACAGACTGTTTAACCCGTCAATTTCAATTGTCAGGGTAAGATAGGAGGTATTATCCTGCTTGTTGGTTTGTGTTTGCAACGAATACACATGTGCTTTCTCATTAGATAGCAATGATGTCACATCCCTTAATAGCCCGGAGCGGTCAAACGCTTTAATTAAAATATCAACCAGATAATGGTCACGGGTAGCATTCCCCCAGCTTACTTGCAGGAACCGTTGCCGTTGCTTTTCGCCTGAATGGATGATATTTGGGCAATCTTGCCGATGCACAGAAACACCGCGCCCAAGCGTAATATAGCCAATCACCTGATCCCCTGGCACCGGCTGGCAGCATCGTGCCATGTGTGTTAGTAAATTACCAACCCCTTCAATACGTAAATCACCGCCCGAAACTTCTGGTTTAAACTGGGGTTTTACAATATTCTGTATTACCTGCTCCGGGGTTTCCGTAGGTGATATGCGCCCTAAAATTTGACCAGGCTTTATATCACCACGGCCAACAGCTGCGAACAAATCATCTAGTCGTTTAAAATTTAGAACCAGTGCAACTTCATGCAAGCGGTCTGATTTGATACCTAATGATTTTAACTCTTTGTCCAGTATCTCATGCCCTTCTGCCCTGTTTTTATCGTAATCCTGCATTTTAAACCAATGCAGTACTTTTGCCTTGGCGCGTGACGTTTTCAAATAATTCAAATGCGGGTTGATCCAATCGCGTGATGGCTTAGCATCTTTACCGGTTAATACTTCTACCTTATCACCTGTTTTCAACGCATAGGTTAAAGGCACAATACGACCATTCACTTTCGCACCACGGCACCGATGGCCTACCTGGCTGTGCACATGATAAGCAAAATCAAGCGGCGTTACGCCTTGCGGCAAGTCCAGCACATCCCCATCCGGTGTAAATACATAGACTCTATCTTCAAGAAACTCGGTTTCCATTGCCTCAGAAACGCCTTGATTACTGGCCATTTCTCGGTGCCACGCAAGTACCTCACGTAGCCATTCTATTTTTCGCTCATGGCTCTCCTTGGCAACAGTGCCCCCCTCTTTATATTTCCAATGCGCGGCAACACCCATTTCTGCTTGTTCATGCATTTTAAAGGTACGAATCTGCACTTCAAATACTCGCCCCTCAGGGCCTTCAACAGCTGTGTGTAATGACTGGTAGCCATTAGGTTTTGGATTCACAATGTAATCATCAAATTCAGCAAACACCTGCGGCCAGCGTGAATGCACCAAGCCTAACACTTCATAACACGCTTCTTTTGTCTCCACTAAAATTCTTACTGCAGTGGCATCATATATTTCATCAAGCGAAACATTTTTTCTCGTCATTTTCCGATAAATACTATGGATATGTTTCGACCGCCCATAAACAGCAAAATGATCAAAACCCATGGCTTTAATTTGTTGATTTAAATCATCCACTATCAAATTAACAAAGCGATCGCGCTCAAGCCGTTTTGCTTTTAACCCCTTAGCAATTGCCTTGTATTCTTCAGGGTGCAGGTGTCGGAACGCCAAATCTTCCATTTCCCATTTGATTGCACCAATTCCTAAACGGTTGGCCAAAGGAGCATAAATATCCATCGCCTCGGTTGCTATCCGCTGCCGCATTGCTTCCGGCATAGGGGCTGATGAACGTAGGCAACATAATCGTTCAGCAAGTTTTATCAAAACCACACGCACATCATCGACCATGGCAAGCAGCATTTTACGTACATTATCTAGCTGGTACTTATTCTGTGGGTATTTGCTAAGTGCTTGAAAACTGGAGATGGCATTCATTTTTTCAATGCCCTGAACCAGTTTTGCAATATTGGCCCCTAACTGCTCTTCCACGTCATCCAATGATAACTCGGCGTAATGAACCCCCTCATAAATAATTGCTGCAGCCAATGTTTCCTTATCAACCTCCAGATCAGCTAACACATCAGCCATGGCAAGCCCTTGCTGCAAGCAAGACTCCCCTGTTTCGGTGGCATGATCAAGCCCTGCCAGTTGGCTTAGTGTGCACGCTGTACGAATCAAATCAAGATCTTGAAAATACCCTTTACTGCCCAACTGTTGCAGCCATAGCTCAACATCAATGCTTCCATCCGATAGGAAAGGGGTATCTTCTTTAACCTTGACCATGACAATTATCCTTTTTCAAATAAAGCAATCGATTCAACATGGGATGTATGGGGAAACATATCCATCACACCAGCCGAAAGCATCCGGTACCCATGCTGGTTAACTAAAATATCAGCATCCCGAGCTAGTGTTGCAGGATTACAAGAAACATAAACTATCCGCTGAGGATTAATTTTATCCATTTGTTTGACTAACTCCAATGCGCCGGCACGCGGTGGATCGAGTAGCACTTTGTTAAATTGATAACTTTCAAGTGCTATCAACGCAGTTTCACTGTCTAAATTAGCACATAGAAACTCAGTATTTGATAATGCATTGGCGGCTGCATTCATTTGCGCGCGATTAACCATCGCATCACTGCCTTCCACTCCTACCACGTGGCTACAATACTTGGCCATTGGTAGTGAAAAATTCCCTAAGCCGCAAAATAAATCAAGCACCACGTCTTCGGCTCGCAACGCCAGCAAATTGATTGCGCGTTGAACCATTAGCTGATTCAATCCTGCATTCACCTGCGTGAAATCGGTGGGATGAAATTGGAAAGTAATCTGTTCAGCTGGCAGATCATAAGTTAAAAAATCGCCCGCTTCTCGTGGATACAGTAAATAAACACTATCCGCGCCACCTGGCTGCAAAAAAATACGGAAATTGGCAGCTTGCGCAAATTGCGTTATTTTTTCTTCATCACGTACACTTAATTTAGTCAAATTCCTAAAAATCAAGGCAATATCATCATCACCTGCCGCCAATTCAACTTGTGCTATAGTGCTTGGGTCATCCAGCGCGCCGATCAAGTCTCGTAAATTGTCAATTTCTGCATTAAAGCGAGCATTTAATATCGAGCAATGTTTCATTTCGGTAATAAAAGCAGGATTATTTTTTTCTCGAAACCCAAGAACCGCAACTTGTTTTTTTTCCAGGTAGCGAACACTTAGTCGTGCTTTATTACGGTAATGCAAATGATTACTCGTGAGTGGTTCTAATACTACCTCTGGCTGGCAATGGCCCAGTCGGGCCAATGAATCCAACAGCAGGGTTTGTTTTTCATGGATTTGTGTTTGTTCATCAAGATGCTGTAAAGAACAGCCGCCACAAAAGGCATAATGCTGACAATGGGGTTCGACTCGATGGGGTGATGGTTCAATGATTGACAACACTTTACCTTCGTCAAAATCACGCGCCAGCCTTGTGTACTTGAACGTGATGGTTTCCATAGGCAGGCCACCCTGAATAAACGTGGCTTTGCCGTTAATACGTGCAATACCTCGCCCATCATGGCTAAATTTTTCAATTGTTGCGGTAACCGGTGTTGCAGGGAGTTTTTGACGTCTTCTTTTCATCTATTAAATCCAATTCTTTAAAAACGTGCTGGCTTGATAGCACATTGCACAAGCCAGCCTACTGATATGTCATCCCTGTAACTTAATATACTCATCCAACCTACGGTTTTCTGCTGATTATTTTTGTACGGAACAAAAAAATTGTAGCCTTGATGTAGCGAAGCGTAATCAAGGTTTTCGGCCTAATTTCAAGTACCAAACTCCTTGATTACGCTTCGCTACATCAAGGCTACGATCGATGTTTTTTATTTTTGTCCCGTACAAAAACTGATTATGACTGCTCTAAGTGTAGCATAAATGCATCAACCTCTTTAGGCGTCAATTCGACAGTCTGCCCCCTAACCAAAAAACGCGGCATGTGTAACTGCCCATAGCGTATCCTGATTAAACGACTAACCTCCAGCCCTTGCGATTCCCACAAACGCCTGACTTCACGATTTCGTCCTTCAGCCAACACCACATGGTACCAACTATTAGCACCTTCCCCACCACGAAACTCAATGCGTTTAAATTTTGCCAGTCCATCATCGAGTTGAACCCCTTTTTCCAATGCCTTAATCGCCTCAGGACTCACTTGCCCATGAACACGAACTGCATATTCACGCTCTATTTCATGCTTGGGATGCATTAAGCGATTAGCCAATTCGCCATTATTGGTAAAAATCAATAAACCCGAGGTATTGATATCAAGACGGCCAACTTGTACCCAGCGCCCTTGCTTTAAGTAAGGCAGGTTATCAAAAACGGTTTTAACATGCTTA
>Ga0209024_1000995_pt1 | contig 31435 bp, 30 predicted proteins | sample AutmiccommunBRH5_FD_187380 | JGI IMG/M metagenome (GOLD analysis project Ga0209024, IMG submission 187380) | Deep subsurface microbial communities from Mt. Terri, Switzerland - Autotrophic microbial communities BRH/5 (SPAdes) (version 2) | ecosystem: Environmental > Aquatic > Deep subsurface >...
CACCCTGGTGCCGCCCGCCGACACCCACAGGATCGCGCGCCTGTGGTGCGCGCCACCGGGGGGGACGCTCGCGGGCCGTCTTGGCCGGCAGCGGGGCGCGGGGGGCGAATCGAGCGATGCTGATCTTTCTGGCCAAGCGCCTGGGCTACCTGCTGTTCACCATGCTGGTGGTGTCCATCCTGGTGTTCCTGGTCATGGAACTGGACCCGGGCAGCGTCGCCCAGAAGGTTCTCGGCCCCTACTCCAACGACGAGCAGCGCCGGCTGTGGATGGAGGCGAACGGCTACCTCGAGCCGCTGCCGATCCGCTATGTCGAGTGGCTCATGAGCGCCATGACCGGCGACTTCGGGATGTCCACCCGGTTCAAGGTCCCGGTCACCGAGATCCTGCTGCCGCGGCTCGCCAACACCGCCATCCTCGGGCTGGGCGTGCTGCTGGTGATGGTGCCGCTGGCCCTGGTGCTGGGCGTGCTCGCCGGCATGAAGGAGGGCTCCACCCAGGATCGCACCATCTCGGTGTTCTCGATCGCGACCACCTCGATTCCGGAATTCGCCTCCGGCGTGTTCCTGGTCGGCATCTTCGTGCTGTGGCTGAAGTGGCTGCCGGGCGTCAGCAACATGGTCGGCGGCTTCGACATCAAGCAGATGATCCTGCCGGTCGGCGCCCTGGTGATGTACGGCTTCGGCTACATCACCCGCATGACCCGTGCCTCGATGGCCGAGGTCATGCAGACCCACTACATTCGAACAGCGATCCTCAAGGGCGTGCCGCGGCGCCAGGTGATCATGCGGCACGCCCTGCGCAACGCGCTGATCGCACCGTTCACCGTGATCATGCTGCAGATCAACTGGCTGCTCTCGGGCGTGATCGTCATCGAGTACCTGTTCGCCTACAAGGGATTCGGCTCGCTGCTGCTGGAGGCCGCCCTGAACCAGGACATCTACGTGATCGAGGCCTGCGCGATGGTGGCGGTGCTGGTCGCGGTCGGCACCCAGACGCTCGCGGACATCGGGTACATGTACCTGAATCCGCGCATCCGCTTCAGCTGAGGAGGGCGGGATGGCCGCGAGCACGGAAGCCCTGGCCCCGTCGACCCGGAGGCCGTCCGGAGCACTCCGCGTGGTACGGGCGATCGGCCTGATCCGCGAGAGCCCGGTCGGCATGATCGGGGTCGCCATCGTCATCGCCTGGATCCTGGCGGCGATCTTCGCGCCGCTGCTTGCCCCCTTCGATCCGAACGCCACGATCCTGCCGTTCCAGCGTCCCGGCGCGGTCGACCCGGCGACCGGCAAGACCTTCTGGCTCGGCACCGACAAGATCGGCCGCGACATGCTCTCGCGGATCATCTACGGCGGTCGCCGCGTGCTGATCTACGGCCCGATCGCCACCGCCTGCGCCTACGCCGTCGGCATCGTCACCGGCCTGGCGGCCGGCTATTTCCGCGGCTGGTGGGATTCGATCCTGTCGCGCGCCTCCGACGTCATCCTGTCGTTCCCGGTGTTCGTCCTGTACGTGATCGTGATCTCGACCTTCGGGCGCTCCGGGCTGAACATCGTGCTGGCCATCGTGTTCGCCTCCGCCCCCGGGATCATGCGGATCGTGCGCGGTCTGACCCTCGACCTGCGCAACCGTGACTACGTTGCCGCCGCCCAGACCCGCGGCGAGCATCCGTTGTACATCATGTTCGTGGAGATCCTGCCGAATGCCCGCGGACCGCTGATCGTCGACGCCTGCCTGCGGCTCGGCTACGTGACCATCACCATCGGCACCCTCGGCTTCCTCGGCCTCGGGCTGCCGCCGCCGGACCCGGACTGGGGCGGCATGGTGAACGAGATGCGGGCGCTGGCCATCGCGTTCCCGCACATGGTGGTCTACCCGTGCCTGGCAATCTCGTCGCTGGTCCTCGGGCTCAACCTGCTGGCCGACGGCCTGCGCGAAATCTCGATCAGGGACTGAGAGCGATGACCGACGCCAGGCGTACGGACGGCGGACACGCGAATGGCAGTCGCCCGCCGATCCTCGAGATCGAGAACCTCTGCATCTCCTACTACACCCGGGCCGGCGAGATCCCGGCGGTGGTCGACTTCAACCTGACCGTCCACGAAGGCGAGAGCATCGGTCTGGTCGGCGAGTCGGGCTGCGGAAAATCGACGGTGGCGATGGCGATCATGCGCTACCTCGGCTCCAACGGCGGCATCGTCGGCGGCTCCATCAAGTTCATGGGCCGCGACATCGTCGGCATGTCGGCCGAGGAACTGCGGCGCATGCGCGGCTCCGAGATCGCCATGATCTACCAGGAGCCGATGGCGGCCCTGAACCCGTCGCTCACCATCGGCGCGCAGCTGATGGAAGTGCCGATGATCCACGAGGGCGTCTCCGAGCGCGAGGCCTACCAGCGCTCGCGGCAGATGCTGGGGGACGTGCGGCTGCCCGACCCGGACCGCGTCATGGCCGCCTACCCGCACCAGATCTCCGGCGGCCAGCAGCAGCGCGTGGTGATCGCCATGGCGCTGCTCTCCAAGCCGGCGCTGCTGCTGCTGGACGAGCCGACCACCGCCCTCGACGTGACGGTCGAAGCCGGCATCATCGACCTGATCGCCGAGATCTCGCGGGAGTTCGGCACTGCGCAGATCTTCATCAGCCACAACCTGGGCCTGGTGCGCGAGACCTGCGACCGGATCTGCGTGATGTACTCCGGCGAGGCGGTGGAGACCGGCAGCATCGACGACGTGTTCAACCGCATGCGGCATCCCTACACGCGCGGCCTGTTCGGTGCGATCCCGCTGCCGAGCGCCGACAAGAACGACCGGCCGCTGGTGGCGATCCGCGGCCAGCTGCCGCTGCCGCACGAGCGCCCGCAGGGCTGCAACTTCGGGCCGCGCTGCGACTATTTCCGGGACGGCGTCTGCGCTCCCGACCCGATCCCGATGCGCGACGTGCCGGACGCCGCACGGCCACATCACAGCCGCTGCAACCGCTTCGAGGAGATCGACTGGGCGGCCCCGCTGGGCGCCGGCACGGCCAATGAGCCGATCGTGCCGGGCGAGCCGGTGCTGATCGTCGACGGAATGCGGAAATACTACGAGCTGCACGACCGCTCGGTGAAGGCGATGCTGTCCGGCAACAGGGTGCGCTACGTCAAGGCGAACGAGACCCTGACATTCCAGGCCCGCAAGGCCGAGATCGTCGCGATCGTGGGCGAGTCCGGCTGCGGCAAGTCGACCTTCGCCAAGGTGCTGATGGGGCTGGAGACCGCCACCGAGGGCACCATCACCTTCAACGGCGAGGAAATCGAGAGCACCGAGGTGCAGCAGCGCCCGCGCGCGCAGGTCGCGTCGATGCAGATGGTGTTCCAGAACCCGAACGACACGCTCAACCCGTCGATGACCGTCGGCGGCCAGATCAGCCGGGTGATCCGCAGGTTCGGGGTCGAGACCGACTCGCAGAAGGTGCACGACCGGGTGATGCGGCTGCTCGACATGGTCAAGCTGCCGCGCGACTTCTATCACCGCCGCCCCCGCCAGCTCTCGGGCGGACAGAAGCAACGGGTCGGGGTGGCGCGCGCCTTTGCCGGCAATCCGGCGATGGTGGTCGCCGACGAGCCGGTCTCGGCGCTGGACGTCTCGGTGCAGGCCGCCGTCACCGAACTGCTCATGGAGATCCAGCGCGAGCATGGCACCACCATGCTGTTCATCAGCCATGACCTGTCGGTGGTGCGCTACCTCGCAGATCGCATCGTGGTGATGTATCTCGGCCAGATCATGGAGCAGGGCACCACCGACGAGGTGTTCGCGCCCCCCTACCACCCCTACACCGAGGCGCTGCTGTCGGCAGTGCCGATCGCCGACACCTCGATCGACAAGCGCAAGATCGTGCTGGAGGGCAACCTGCCGAGCGTCGTCAATCCGCCGATCGGCTGCCCGTTCCACACCCGCTGCCATCGCAAGCTCGGCGCGATCTGCGAAAGCACGCGTCCGCCGGTGCTGGTCGACAGCGACACCCACCGGATCGCCTGCCACATCCCGCTGGACGAGTTGCGGGCGATCGAGCCGGTGTTCTTTTCGGTCGCCGGAAGCCGTCCGGCGGGCGGCACGCCGCTGCAGGGTGCGGCCGGATGAGGGCGCGGCCACCGGCGTTAACGTCTCGTTCACGACGTCCCGCGTAGGCTGCTGCGGCCCAAGCGATCAACCCGAGGAGCCCGATCGTCATGGAAGGCATCGGAACCACCCTGAGCGCGCACACGGTCGCCGGCGTCAAGGCGGCGAACCAGCAGGTCCGGGCGCTTGGCGCGGGGTACTCGCAGCTGCTTCAGGGAGCCGCAGCGGTCGCCGCGACCGCCGGGCAGAGCGCTCCAGCATCGTCATCGGGCGATCCGAACCGCGGCCAGACCGTCGACATCCTGGTCTGACCGCGCCTCGATCGCGTCGATCTTACCAACGAGAAGGGCGCGCCGCGGATCGCGGCGCGCCCTTTCCTCATGCGCGACCTGGGAGCGTCAGAGCTCTTCGGGCAGCGCGGTGGCGACCGACTTCACCATCTCGGTGATGCGCTTGCGCAGGTTCGGGTTCTTGATCGAGTAGTAGGCCCGCACCAGCTCCAGCGTCTCGCGCCGGGCCATCGGATCCGTCGGATTCTCCTCGTACTCGTCCTTCACGCCGCCGGCCTTCATGCGGCGCGGCGAATGCGCGGCGGTGTCGTCGGACATGTCGTCAAAGAAGAAACTGACCGGCACATCGAGGATCTGGCCAATGTCCCACAGGCGGGATGCGCTGATCCGGTTGCTGCCGCGCTCGTACTTCTGCACCTGCTGAAACGTGATATTGAGGGCGTCGCCCAGCTGTTCCTGGCTCATCCCCAAAAGCGTGCGCCGAAGGCGGACACGACGACCGACATGGACGTCGATCGGATTGTTGTTCGTGATTTGATAGTTCGGATCGTCCCGCCGATTCTCGGCTTTAACCTGTGCCATGTGTTGTTTCTACCTCCTCGCCAGTGCATTGCTCATCTATTGCCAGCATACGCTGAAGCGCCGACGGGCGGTAGCACGACCGGGCCGCGAAGAGATCCGTATTTTCCACAATCGCGCGCCTGACGAATCGCCAACACCTGGGCTCCGGCGGTGAATCGTTCGGGTGCGCCACGCTCGTGCGCACCCGTCCTATCAACTGTGGCGAGCGGTATACGGTTCCGGTATTTGGAACGCAATCAAAATGAACGCGCGGCGGCCATCAGCCGCTTACACCCAGGGACAATGGCTGTTGGAAGCGCCGAAGGTCGCGCCGTCGGCGAAGCGCGACAGCCGGAACGGCACCAGCTCCGACACCGTCTCGCCGCGCACCAGCTGCCGCGCCAGCAGCTTGCCGACGCCCAGCATCTTGAAGCCGTGATTGGAGTCCGCGATCATGTAGACGTTATCGGCGACCCAGTCGAAGACCGGCACATTGTCCGGGGTGAAGGCGCCGATGCCGCCGTTGCGGCGGTCGCGGAACTGGTCGCGATTGCCTTCGAACCGCCCCATGAGCTGGCCCATCGACGCCGTCATGTAGTCGGCGAACTTGGCTTCCGCCTGGTATTCGTCGTTGGCGTGACCGTAGGGCTCGACCGCCGCCTGCGGGCCGATCTTGATCGGGATGGTGCCGCCCTGGATGCCCGGCCGGTCCATGCGCTCGGCGCCGTTCTTCCAGTACACGTAAAGATGGTCATCCAGTTCCTTGCCGGTGCGCGGGTCGATCACCGGCGTGTTCATCAGCTCGACATGCAGCACCGGCGGGTCGCGGTCGTCGGCGGTGCGGTACGGCCGGTCGACATAGACCTCGCCCTCCAGCAGGCGCCAGTAGGTCCACATGTCCTTCTCGACGGTTCCGCCGTCCGGGTAGGAGCAGGCCAGCCGCTCGGCGCGGCCGAGCATCGCCCAGTGCTTCGGGGTCCAGGCGCCGAGGCCCCAGACCACCGCGTCGACGCCCACCGCCCCTTCGGAGGTGAGGACCTTCGACACCCGGCCGTTGGCGCTGTCGTAACCGGTCACCTCCACACCCGAGTAGATCCGCACGCCGCGCTCGCGGCACTTCTCGGCGAGCCCGGTCAGTGCCTGGCGGGTGCCGGCGTAGCCGCTCGGCCGCTCGAAATGGCAGACGTCGATGCCGTCGGTCTTGAAGTCGGGCCACAGCCGCTTCAGGAAGTCGCGCGCCTCCTTGCCGACATAGAGGTCGGAGTGGTAGCCGACCGCGTTGTGGTTCGCGACCATCTTCTCGTAGTCCGGCAACTGGTTGCCCTCGCCGGCCGAGATGTAGCCGACCTGCTGGAAGCCGAAGCGCACCGGGTCGGACGACCAGACGTCGACGGAATGTCGCAGGATCGCGTGCAGCGGCTCGGTCATGTACATGTTGCGCACGCAGCCGCAGGCGATTCCGGACGCCCCTGCCCCCGGCGCGGTCTTGTCGACCACGATCACGTCGCGGCCGGAGCCGCGGCCGGTGGCCTCGAGTTCCATCGCCAGGTGCATGGCGGTCGACAGGCCGTGCACGCCCGCTCCCACCACCATGTATCCGATCGAAGTCGGCAGTGCTTCGGTCATCGTCTTTCCCCTGTTCGCTTCGGCCTCTGCAGGGCCCCGTGGTTGGCGTTCGAGCGGGCTGCGGCCGGAGGTCAAGCCGTCCAGCCGGGATGCCGCGGATGGTCGCGCGGGCGGAGCAGCCAGCGCCGGGCGATTTCCGCGTAGCCGGCGGCGCGGTAGCCGCCGTTGCGCGCCAGCACCGCCTCCCGGTTGGCGCTGTAGATCTTCGGCAGCACGAACCACGGCAGCCCGGGCCGCTCATGATGCAACGCGTGCAGGTTGTTGGACAGGAACAACCACGCCAGCGGTCCCCGGCTTTCGACGATGATGCTGCGATGCGCCGCGTCGGCAGCCGGGCGATGCTCGGCGAAGGAGCGCAGCAGCATCAGCGAGGTCGCCGGCCACACCACCGCCAGCAGGTAGAGCCAGACCGGGATGCCGAAGCCGGTGTCGACGACCACGATCACGGCGGCCGACGCCATCCCGTGCCGCGCCCAGGCGACGGCCCGGCGGGGAACGCCGCGGCGGATCGCCCGCACCTCCGATACGAGTGCCCGGGCCACCACCCAGGGCGGCCCCAGCAGCAGCCGCCCGGCCAGCGTGTTCAGCGCCCGCAGCAGCACCCGGCCGAGCGGCCCGGCCCGGCGCCAGGCATCCTCGGTCACGTAGAAGCTCTCGGGATCGTCCAGCGGATCGGTCAGCCGGTCATCCTGGTGGTGCTGCAGGTGGGTCTGGCGGTAGCGGTCGTAGCACAGCCATAGCGCCAGCGGCGGCCCGGCTATCCAGCGGTTGACGACCGCGTTCGGCGTCGGATGGCCATGAATGATCTCGTGCTGCAGCGACGCCTGCCAGGCCACGCACCAGGCGGCCAGCGGGGCCCAGGCCCAGAGCGGCAGCAGCCCGAGCCCGCCGGCGAGCATCGCCGCGACGCAGCCGCCATAGATCGCCGCCGCCAGGCCGACCGTCTGCCATTCCACCCGCTCGGCGAGACGGGGCGCGGGCACCGCGGGCAATGGCATGAATAAGGGCGACGCGCCGCCAAACCCCTCGGCCGGCGCACTGGCCGCCGAGGGAGCGTCGAACGGATTGGGATCGGATGCCGGAGACATGCATATGACGCTAAACCCATTGACTCTGGTGCGACAACGCGACAAGGCGAAACTTGTGTTTAGAATGGTGATCAAACGGGCGTATGGTTGACAAAACACAACAAGATCTGAGATGACCTCGACGCCGTCGCCTCCCGACAAGCGCTTCACCGCCCAGCTCTTCCGAGAGCGCCTGGAGCAGGCGATGGAGCGCGCCGGCAACAGCCGCGCCGAGCTGGCGCGGCGGATCGGCGTCGATCGCTCGACGCTGTCGCAGATCCTGTCACCGGAAAGCGTGCGGCTGCCGCGCGCCGATACCGTGGCGGCGATGGCCGCCACCCTGCAGGTCAGCCTCGACTGGCTGCTCGGCCTGACCGGGAGCAACCAGCTCGGCGCCGACATCCTGGAGCGAGCGCCGGAGATCTCGCCGCGCCGGCGCGCGCCGGAGGACGAGAACCTGCGCCGCTGGTACGCCGAGGCGGCCGGGTACAAGATCCGCTACGTGCCGACCAACCTGCCGGACCCGCTGAAGATTCCCGAGGTGGTGGAGCACGAGTATCGCGAGGCGCAGGGTCTGACGCCCGACCAGGCCATGCGGCGCTCCCTCGATCGGCTCGACTATGCCCGCCAGCCGGAGACGGACATCGAGATCTGCACGTCGATCCAGATGCTGCGCGGCTTCGCCCTCGGCCAAGGCATCTGGGAGGATCTCAGCCTCGACGTCCGCATCCGCCAGCTGACCCACGTCGCCGACCTGATCGACGAGCTGTATCCGAGCGTGCGGTGGTATCTTTTCGACGGCCGCGCCGAATACGCGGTGCCGGTCACCATCTTCGGCCCGAAGCGCGCCGCACTCTATGTCGGAAACATGTACCTGGTGTTCACCACGACCGAGCATATCAGGGTGCTGACGCGGCGCTTCGACGACCTGATCCGCCGCGCCCTGATCCAGGCGCACGAGGTGCCGGCCTTCGTGCGCCGGCAGATCGAGGAGCTGAAGGGGCAGCTGCGGTGACCGGGGTCGCGGCGCTCGGCATGTACGACCTGCCCGAGCTGCGGGCGGCGACCGACGCCTGGTGGGCGACGATCGCTCGCCACCTGCGGGCCGCGGGCGTCGACGGCGTCCCCGCGGCACTCGACCGCGGCCGGCCGCTGGCAGCGGTCTGGCGCGACCCCGCCCTGCTGCTGACCCAGACCTGCGGCTATCCCTTGACCCATGGCTTCGCCGACGCGCTGACCGCCCTGGCGGTCCCGAGCTATGCAGCGGAGGGCTGCGCGCCCGGCCGCTACCGAAGCGCCTTCGTGGTGCGCGCCGGAGATCCTGCAGCGAGCCTCGCCGACCTGCGCGGCCGCCGCGCCGCCGCCAACGAGCCCGGCTCGCAGTCCGGCTGCAACGCGCTCAGGGCGGCGGTGGCGCCCTTGGCCGGCGGCGCACGGTTCTTCGCGAGCGTCGCATGGACCGGCGCGCACCGCGCCAGCGTCGCGGCGGTGCGAGGCGGCTCCGCCGATGTCGCGGCGATCGATGCGGTCACCCTGGCGCTGCTCGTCCGCCACGCGCCATCGGAAGTGGCTGGGCTGCGCGTGCTGGCATGGAGCGCCGAGGCCCCGGCCCTGCCCTACGCGACCCGTCGAGGGGTGCCTCCGGCGCTGCGGCAGCGCCTGACCGCGGGACTGCTGGCGGCGGCGGCGGATCCGGCTGGCGCGTCCGCCCGTGACACCCTGCTGCTGAGCCGGCTGGAGCCGATCGCCGACGCCGCCTATGCCGCGATTCCCGAAATGCGCGGCGCCGCCGAACGGCTGGATTATCCGCAACTCGCCTGAGTTTTTCTCCGACGGTTTCGCCTTGCCCCGGCACACGCCATATTCCCGGCGCAACCAACGGAGGATCGAGCCATGCACAAGAGCCGCCTGGGTGCCCTCATCATCGACTGCAGGACCGACGACTTGAGCGAGGCCACCGCGTTCTGGACCGCGGCACTCGGCTACGACGCCGCCCCGCAGCAGAGCGACGATCGCTACGTCAGCCTGATCGGTCCCGGCGGCGAGGTCGCGATCAGCCTGCAGAAGGTCGAGCATGAGAGCCGCATCCATCTCGACATCGAGACCGACGACATCGAGGCCGAGGTCACCCGCTTGATCGGCCTGGGGGCGACCGAAGTGGGACGCAAGGGTGGCTGGGTGGTCCTGCAGGCGCCGAGCGGCCACCGCTTCTGCGTGGTCAAGCCGCAGCGGGCGGACTTCGCGATGAACGCCGCCCCACACGCCTGAAGCGGCGATGCTTCTGATCTTCGACGTGGACGGCACGCTGATCGACAGCCGCGCGTTCATCCTCGAATCCGCCCGCCGTACCTTCGCCGACGGTGCCGTGCCCTATCCCGGCGATGCCGCCTTCCTGGCCACCATCGGGCTGCTGCCGGAGCGCATGATGGACCGGCTGTTCCCGGACCATCCGCAGAACGCGCGCGCTCTCCTGGCCACCCGCTATATCGAGCAGGTCTGGGCCATGCGCGACGAACAGGCCGGGGCCGAGCGCCCCTACGATGGCATCGATCGGATGCTGGCCACGCTCGGCACCGCCGGACCCACACTCGGCATCGCCACCGGCAAGAAGCGCATCGGAGTCGACCACATGCTTCGGCAAACCGGCTGGGAACCGCTGTTCAGCACCCTCCAGACTGCGGAATGTGGTCCGAGCAAGCCCGATCCGACGCTGATCCGCCGGGCGATGGCCGAGACCGGCCACGGGCCGTCGGCCACCGTCATGATCGGCGACTCGGTGTTCGACATGCAGATGGCCCGGGCCGCGGGGGTCACCGCGATCGGCGTCTCCTGGGGGTACAACAGCCCGGCGACGCTGCAGCAGGCGGGAGCCGACCGCCTGGTCGGCAGCGTCGCCGAGCTGCTCGACCTGCTGATCGCCTACGCGCACCCCGGCAGCGCGACGGCAGGAGCGTCGCCGGTGGCCCAACCGTAGCCGAAGCGGGCTGCCGTCCCCCCGGTGCAGGACCGGATCAGGCGCTGCTCGTCGCGGCTGAACGGCGGTCGGCCGTAGTCCGGCGCGCGGCTCAGCTGCTCGGCGAGCAGCGGCATCGCATCGCCCGGCAGTTCGACATGCCGCTGCATCCGGTGCATCCGGTGCATCATCTCGGCCGGTTCCCGGCACATCTCATCAATCAAGATCACAGTGCAGCTTTCTTCGGCTTCGGTCCCGGCTTCTGCCGCTTCAGCCGGCGCCCGGTGAGCGCCTCCAGGCGGTCGAGGAAGCCGGCATCGCCGAGCGGCCGGCCGATGCTCTCCGCACGCCGCAGGGCGGTGAAGCCTTCGGTGTCCTCGTCCGCGGCGAGCAGGGCTGCGAAGTCGGGATAGCGCTCGCGCACCGGAGCCGTGTCGGTCACCCCGTCGTCGACCCGGCCGAGCTGCGCGTGGATGCTGGACCAGCGCCAGTCCTCCGGCCGCGCCACCAGGCCGGCGCGCACCGGGTTGAGCGCCACGTAGCGCAGCGCCGACAGCAGATGCGCCTCGTCCATGGCGACGCAGCCGAACCGGCCCTGCCAGAAATGCCCGCTGCGCTGCAGCCGCGCGTGCACCCGTCCGGCATGGGCGCGGTGCACCCGGGACAGCGCCCGCCGCAGCCCGTCGCCGTCGGACGGGCACAGGACGAGGTGGACGTGGTTGGGCATCAGCACCCAGGCCCACACGCCAACCCCCGCCGCCCGGCATTCCGCGCCGAGCCGGTCGAGATAGAAGCGGTAGTCGTCGTCGAAGAAGAAGGTTTGCGCCCGGCCGTTCCCACGCTGCGTAACGTGTTGCGGGATGCCGGGGATCGAGATGCGCGCCATACGAGCAATGGGTCTTCCTGGCAGGCACGCGAGGCGGCGTCAATCGAGTGCACTGTCACCGAGTTTTGAGGTTCTCACGGCGCGTCGGAATTTACAGCATTGCGCATGATTGCTAGCGTGTTACGGCCCCAGAAGCGATTGAGTATATCATCGTTCGGCCAATGAGGTTGTTCGAAGAGCGCATCGTTGTACTGGGTTGGGTCGATGACTTGGCTGATATTGAAGCCAGCCGCGAACATAAGACTATGTAGAAGACAGCGTCTCTTCTTATGTTCACTGAGATTACCCGATATCGATACGCGGGTGTGAACGATTGTATCGTCGAAATAATACAGCGCGGCACTACACGCAGACGCGTACTCCGGCTCGTTGGCAGTTAGTCGTATTAGGTGAACGGCAATGTCCAATGGCTTCTTCGCAATGTCGTGTACCTCACCCATGCGACGAGCCTCCGCACCCATTACCGCGGCCCACTGCTGTTCCGTCGTTGGGTGGCTTGGGGACGGGAGGATCGTTTGATTTGCGTATACATCAACCTGGGCGAATGGTGGTCGGCCGTTCAGGTCAGCGACTGTGCGTATTACATCACGGGAAAATGAAAGAGCGGTTGTGTTGAGAGTCGCATTTATGACGCGAACAGTAGAGTTTACTAAGGCGGCGTCAGAGGCGGATGTGGTTCTTGCGCCGAGCAATAATGGTATGGGAAAGTAGAGCCTTAACGCGCTGTCGGAATTCCAGAGAAATGACAAGGGTCGCGGGTATTGATCTATCTGGGCAATCGAGCGCGGACTAAAGAAGCAGAGAGACCCTATGAGTACGATGAAGAATCGCGTTGCATGGTGGGATCGTTTGGCTTTCTGTGTCGTCGGAAGTGTGGGAGCGCGCCTGTGCAGGAAGGCGATTGCCAACCTGATGAAGCGAATGGTTGGCTCAGCATGGAAGATCGCATATAGGTAGAAATGGAATTGGATCATCGCTCCCTCAGTCCCTCTTCTGCATATCTCAGGACCGGCTGCAGCAAAAAGTCGATTAGACGCCGCTCTCCCGTCCGCACATCCACCGTCACCGTCATCCCCGGCGTGGGCCGCACCGCGCGGCCGTCCACCATGACGGCGTCTGCCGCCAGCGCGATCCGGGCGGTGTAGGACGGCGGCGCCTGCGGGTTCTGGCTCTGCGGCGATGCCGCCCCGGCGGCTCCCGCCCCAGCTCCGGAGCGCGCCGCTGCGGTCGGGTCGACGGCGTCGGCCGATAGGCCGACCCACTCGCCCTTCAGAGTGCCGTAGCGCAGGTAATTGAAGGCATCGAGCTTGACGACGGCCTCCTGGCCCTCGGAAACAAAGCCGTGTCGCGGTTCGGGATGGTCGCCGTCACCTCCAGCGCGTCGCCGATCGGCACGATCCGAACCAGTGCCTCGCCCGCGGTCACCACGCCGCCGACCGTGCTGACCCCGAACTGGGTGACGATGCCGTCGGCGGGCGCCGCCACCACCCGCCGTGCGTCGCGCTAGGCGGCCTTCACCAGCTCCTGCGTCACCGCTGCGGTCTGCTCGCGCATCCCAGCGCCAGCCGAACCGCCCCTCCTCAGCGGCGGTGGCGTCGGGTGGCCCGGCAGGGGCGCAACCCGTTGGCCGGCAAAGGAGCCCGGAACCTGCAGGATTGGCCGTCAAGCCGTGCGCGCCGCTTCCCGACAAGTCCCTGCCCCCGCCCAGAGCGCGACCGCCACGCCCTTTGCGAGAGATTCACGCCGAACCGGAGGGAGGTGTCAAACCGCGACGCCGCACTTCTCGACGGCCACCCGCGCCGCATCCGACGCGGCTGCCGACCCGACCGACGCGTCAGGACTCCGCGCCGTAGCCGAAGCGCGCCGCCGTCTCCTCGGTGCAGGATCGGATCAGCTGCTCCTCGTCGGGGTCGAACGGCGGACGGTAGTAGTCCGGCGCGCGGATGCGCTGCTCGGCGAGCATGGGCATTGCGTCGCCCGGCAACTCGACATGCCGCTGCACCCGGTGCATGACCTCGGCCGGGGTCAGGCACATGTCCTCGAACCGCACCACCATGCTCGCGGCGCGAACCCCTGGATCGGCATCCGCGACGTCTGCGACGTGGCTGTAGATCATCGCCCAATAGCGCGCCCACCCCTCGACCTCGTGACCCGACGCCCACAGCCGCCGGATGCGCGCCATGGCGTCATGGTCGCCGGTGTTGATCGGCCGCAGGTCCAGACCGAACTCGAAATGCCCGGCCCGGCGCATGTGGCGCCGCGCGCGCGGATGTTCGCGGCCAACCTTGCGGAACCGCTCGTGCTGGCGCATCAGCGACGCCACATGTCCGACGGGATCGCGGATCGGCACCACGAAACGGGCGTCCGGGAACAGCCGGTGGAGATAGCCGAGCCGGGTGACGTCGTAATTGCCCTTCGCCAGGTAGCGCGTACCGCCCCGCATCCACAGCAGCTTGCGCAGGTGATCGCGGTAGAACGCTTCGAACTCCGGGTTGGAGACGTCGCGGCCGAGGACGTTGTCGACAGCCGGATCGTGCACATGCGGAAAGAAGGTCGACCAGAGCACCTCCTCGAACGCCTCCGGACTCTCCGCCGTCACCTCGATGCCGTCGCCATGGGCACGTTCATGCGGCGACGACGGCCCCTTGGCGGTGGCATCGACGAAGCGGTTCCACAGCCAGGGAATATGCACCATCGGGAAGTCGCGGTAGCGGTGCGTCACCACGTCGGGATGCCCCGACAGAAGTTCCAGCAGCACCGTGGTCCCGGCGCGGGCGAGGCCGGTCACATAGATCGGCCTGTCGATGTCCCGCCCGGCCAGCCTGTCCCGCAGCTGCCGGGTCTCTGTGTCGCCGAGTTGCACCCAGGCTTCCGGCCAGCGCTCGACCAGATAGCCGAGCATGTCGAGCCAGCCGGGGACATGGAAGGATTGGTCGGAACCTTCGCTGCGGGCCATGCCTACACCACCTTCCGGGCCCACTTCGCGACCAGCGCGAAGACGAGGAACAGGGCGAAAAACGGCACTTCCCACCCGCGCATCCATGCCGGCCCCAGACTGAGCACCTCCAGGCGCGGCAGCTCGATGTCGATACGATCCACCGGTGCCTCCTGCGGCAGGTAGCCGGCAGGATTGCCGATAAGGGCGTTCCACCACTTCCATTTGTGAATGGTCGGCACCGGAGTCGCGACTTCGGCCTGCACCACAGGCCGCCGGCTGGCGTCGGTGACCACCACGCTGCCGGCGGCGCCGGACGCAGCACCCTCCCAGCGGGCTTCCAGGCCACCCGGTCGGGCATGCACTGCCACCGGCTGCCCGGCATCCGGGAACCGCGCGCCATAGGCGCCGTCCAGCCAGACCAGCAGTGCCAGGATCGGCAGCGACGCCGCGATCGCCGCCGGGAACACCAGTGCCAGCCGCAGGCCGGAGGCCCGCAGCATGCGCCCCATCAGCGGCATCGCCTCGTTGAACTCGCCGTCGAACCCGGCCAGCGCCCGCTGCGCCTGCTGCAGTCGCCGCATCGCCGCGTTGATGCGGCGCTGCGGCGACAGCAGCCGATACAACTCGATAGAGGCGAGGGCAGCCACTGCCGCCCACAGCCCCAGCCGCAGCAGCGGCGGCACATGGTCGGCGACGACAGCCTCGATCGCACCGAAGACCGGGGCTGGCAGGTCGAGCAGGCCCATGGTCATGGCCGTGCCCTCACGAGCCGTGGGCGCCGCGACCGCGCGCGATGCCGTCAGCGTGGTCGGCGTCGACGCGGTCGCGGGTGACGGCCTTGCCGGCGCTCTTGCGCTTCATCATGCGCCGGATCGGCCACATCAGGGTGAATACGACGATGGTGCCCACCGCCACCAGGATCGCCCAGAAGGCGGCGACCAGGCTGAGACCGGCACCGGGGCCGACATAGGCGTGAGCCACGGTCGGCAAGCCGGCCGCCAGAACGGCGAGGCATACGCCGGCGAGAGATCGGATCTTCATGGTCTCGGTCCTCGGTTTGTTGTCCCCCCGCGGATCGATGCGTCAGAACAAGTCCGTATCGAAGAAATCGAGCGCCACATGCGAGGTGCTGGCGACGATCGGGATCCATTCGTCGCTGTCGCCCCGGCGCACCGGATTGACGTATTCCCAGACCACCTCGCCAGCCGGCGTCACCTCGAACAGCCGGCCGCCATTGGATTCGTTGATCAGGGTGTTGCCGTTCGCCAACCGCTGCTGGTCCGCCCGGATGTCGGTGTCGAAGGGCCGATCCTCGGTGCCGACGTAGCTCCAGACGATCTCCACGGTTCGTGGATCGACCTCCAGGATCCGCGACTTGCCGCCGGGCATCATGAAGTTGCCGACGTTGTCGAAGATCAGCATGTTGCCATTCGGCAGGATGTCGGGATCGTGCTGGCCGTACCAGGGGCCGCGCAGCGCCCAGACCACGGTCTCGCGCTCCAGGTCGACGACGATGACCGCCCCGATGTTGCGCAGCGACAGCAGCACCTGCCCGGCTTCGGTACCGGGAATCGACTGCGCCATGTCCGGTGTCAGCACCTTGACGGTGTTGACGTGCAGGGGGTCGGCGACCGAGTGCACGGGCACGGTGTGCACCAGATGCGAGAACGGCGATCCGGCGACGGCCTCCAGCAGCGACACCCGCTTCTCGAGGGTACCGTCGGGCGACAGCACATCCAGGTAATCGTCGAGCCGGGTCGCGGCGAGATGCTCGAAGCCCTCGATGACCTTGTGGCGGTTCTCATGGGTCAGCGCGTAGATCCGGCCGTCGGCGGCCACGTCGAAATCGTGGTGGGCGCGGCCGAAATACGACCAGATCACGTTGGAGTCGCGATCCAGCTTGACCATGCCGTAGCCATAGGGCGTATCGCCGGCGCCCTCGTAGATCGTCAGCAGGTCGCCGTTCGGGAACGGCCACATCCGCCGGAAATACACATTGGCATCCGGCAGCGGGTCGACGACGCCGCTGTCCTGGGTCCACACCGTGCTGTAGGGCCGGTGCCACTGATGCACCACCTCCCCGTCCGGCTTCATCAGATACGCAGTCGCCTCATGGCCGGAGCTGTAGAGCTTGTACCCGGGCTGCACCCGCGCCGAATCGTATACCGTGACCCCGCGGGCGTCGGTCCGCGCCGTATTCCACAGGTCGGTGCGGGTGATGTCGCCATACTGCGTCCACTTGTCGTACAGCGCCCTGCCGCCGACGTACGCGTCGTGCAGCAACGGTGCCGGAAACACCCCGAAAATCGAGACTGCGACACCGCCGAGGAACAGCAGCAAGGCGGCGCCGCCGAGGGATATCGCCCGCATGGCGCGATCGGCGCCGGACGGCTGGTCGTCGTGATAGTCGGCTGTAGGGGACGACATGGAAAGTGACCGGAACGATTGCTTCCTACCGCAAACGCGCCGGATCGGGGGTTGTTGCCTGGAGTCACCGCGAGTTTACAGCGCCCGCCAGCACCACAGTCATGGCACCCGCCTTACACAAGACAAGGACTTGAAATCTCAGTTCAGTCGCCTTCAGGTTGCAGTCAGGATAGCGAGGGCAAGCCTGTTGAGGTCCGCGTCACTCGGCTGAACGGCGTTGGACTCGACCATCGGCCGGTTCTCCGGCGCCATGGTCACCGTCACCAGGCGTGCGACGTCGGCCTCGCCGAGGCCGTCTCCGGCCAGCGAGACCGGCAGCCCGACCGCCCGCAGCAGCGCCTCGAAGCGTGCCGCCCCGGCCATCGCCAGCCCATGCTCGTCGGTGGTACCGCGCGGGTCGACACCGAGAGCCAACGCCACCGGCGCGTACAAGTCCGGCCGGGCGGCGCAGGCCCAGGGCAACGCCACCCGCATCGCCAGCGTGACGGCGCGCCCGTGATGCACGTGGGCCAGCGTGCCGAGCGCGTGCCCGAAGGCGTGGGCGATACCGGTGCCGCAGGCATCGATCGCCACCCCCGCCAGCGCCGAGCCGAGCGCCATGCGGCCGCGGGCCTCCAGGTCGCCGGGCTCGGCGACCGCGCGCTCCAGGTTGCCGGCGACCAGGCGGATCGCCTGCAGCGCCACGCCCTCGACTACCGGTGTGGTGCGGCGGTGGGTGCAGGCCTCGATCGCATGCACCAGGGCATCAAGCCCGGTCGCAGCGGTCAGCGGCGCCGGCAGGCCGCGCGTCGCCAGCGGGTCGAGGATCGACAGGTCGGCCTTCAATGCCGCCCCCCAGGCCCACACCTTGCGACCCGCGCCGATGCCGTAGACTGAGGTGCGGGTCATCTCGGCGCCGGTGCCCGAGGTGGTGGGGATCAGGATCTTCCTGATCGGCCGGTCGGGCAGCGGCCGCGCCATCACGGCATAGGCTTCCGCCGGGTGCTCGGCGACCGCCACGCACGCCGCCAGCTTGGCGACGTCGAGCGGCGACCCACCGCCGAGGCCGACGATGACGTCCGCCGGCAGCCCGCGCGCCCGGCTCGCCGCCGCATCGATCGACGCGGCACTGGGGTCGCTGCGCACGTCGGAGAACACCTCGACCCGATGGCCGGCGGCGGCCAGCAAGGCCGCCACCGCATCCGGCAGCCCCGTCGCCATCAGCCCGCCGTCGGTGACGATCAGCACCCGCGCCGCCGCCCCGGCGAGCGCCGTCACGTCGTCCGGCAGGCGCGCGATGCGATCGATCCCGAAGCTCATCGCCGGCGACGGGTCGTGGGTGAACTCCTGCAGCATCGCGGCACTCCGGTGCGGTTCGCCGCGACGATGGCCGATCGACCGCCGGGTTTCGCGCGCAAGGGCGCCATCGCGCGTCGCATCCAGCATTGACGGCGATCGGAGTGCCGCGCCAACCTGCCGCATGAAGATCGAGCGGATCGACATCACCCGCCACCGGCTCCGCCTGGATCCGCCGTTCCGTGCGAGCTGGGATACCCGGCCGCGCACCGCCTTCGAGGCGGCGGTGGTGCGGGTGGTCACCGACGCAGGCCTGGTCGGCATCGGCTCCGGCGACCTGATGCTCGGCTTCGAGCAGCATGCGGATCTGTTCCTCGGCCGCGACCCGCTCGACCTCGACCGCCACTACCGGGTCCTCGACAACCTCGCCTTCCACTACAGCCGCTACTGGCCGCTGGACTGCGCGCTGTGGGATCTCGCCGGCAAGATCCTCGGGCAGCCGGTGTGGCGCCTGGTCGGCGGCCGCTCCAACCGCGTGCCGCTCTACGCCTCGTCGGGGACCCTGCGCGACCCGGCGGCGATGGCCGATGCCGCCTATGCCTTCCTGGAGGCCGGCTTCCCCGCCATGAAGATCCGCTTCCACCGCGGCGACTGGCGCGAGGACATAACCGCCCTGGAAGCGGTGCGCGACGCGGTCGGCGACCGCCTGGCGCTGATGGTCGACTGCAACCAGGGCTGGCGCATGCCCTGGGACGTCGAGCAGCCGTGGAGCCTGAAGGACGCCATCGCCGTCGGCCGCGAGCTCGAGGAGCTCGACGTCTACTGGATGGAAGAGCCGCTGCACCGTGCCGACTACGCCGGCATGGCGGCCTTGCGCGCCGCCGTCGACGTCCGCATCGCCGGCGGCGAGATGAACCGCGAGATCTTCGAGTTCCGCACCATCATCGAGCGCCGCTGCCTGGACGTGCTGCAGCCCGACGTGGCCCTGACCGGCGGCATCAGCGGCCTGCGGCGGGTCGCCGAGGCGACGGTCGACGCCGGGCTGGTGTTCACCCCGCACACCTGGTCGAACGGCCTCGGTTTCGTCGCCAACGCCCATCTCGCGGTCGGCGCCGGCAATCCGCCCTATCTCGAATTCCCCTACGACCCGCCGGAGTGGTCGCCGGACCGCCGCGACTTCATGCTGGCGGAGCCGATCGCCGCACCTGCCGACGGCGTCCTGGTGCTGTCCGACGCGCCGGGCCTGGGCGTCGCCCTCGACGAGGACCGGCTGGCGGCGACCCGGATCGGCTGAGAACTCACGCTCTCAGACCGGCCCCGCCCGGCCCGCTGCGACGTCGGCGACCCGCCCGGCGTGGAACGGCGCATAGCCGCTGGCCTCGTGCACGCGCGCGCCCTTCATCGCCTCGGCATAGGCCGGCAGCGCATGAAACGGGATCGCCGGATTGGCATGGTGCTCGGCGTGATTGGGCATGTTCCAGGCCAGCCAGCGGACCGGCGCCAACGACACCACCGAGCGGGTGTTGGCCCAGTAATCCTTCACCGTCGGGCAGCCCCAATGCTCGCTCAGCAGGTACAGCCGCAGGAAGGGCTGCCCGAGCAGCGCCGGCACCACCCAGAGCTTTAGAACGAGATCGCTGCCGAGGGCCACGGAGGCCGCGGCCAGCGCCGCGTAGAGCGCCAGGTAGACCCGTGCCTCGGCGACGGCGCGCGCCCGCAGCCGGTGGTCCAGGAACGGCTCGGGCGCGTGGCCGGCGGCGCGGCGCAGCAGACCGCGTATGGTGCGGTGCCAATATTCGAGGCCCGACACCAGCCAGGCGTAGCGCCGCAGGGTGGTCGGCTTCGGCGACGCCAACTCCGGGTCGCGCTCCGGATCCTGGGTGAAGCGGTGGTGTGCGAAGTGGAAGGCGGCGAACCAGCGCGGCGGCAGGATCAGCAGGAAGCCCGCCAGGTCGCCGATTGCACGGTTCAGCCAGCCGCTGCGAAACGCGGTGCGGTGTACCGTCTCGTGCAGTGGCGCGAACAGGAACACCAGGACCACGCCGTGCAGCAGCCCCGGCAGCGGCCACCACGGCCACGGCACCGCCAGCACCGCGGCCCCCGTCAGGCAGAGCAGCCCGAGATGGCCGGCAATCCGCCGGACCCCCGGCGCATTGCGCCGCTCCGACAGGGCCGCCAGCAGGCTGCGCTCGGGGGTCGGTCGCTGTTGCAAATCAGTCACAGGAGCCCCGGTACCAGTCCGTCGGAGAGTTTTTTGCATCCGCACACAAATTTTGTCCTTGCCATACGCAGTCCGCGGTATCAGATTTTGCGGTGCAGCATGACTGCCCAACATGCTGCTTCACTTCTTGGGCGTTTCCTCCCTTAACTCGGGCCGCCGTCAGGCGGCCCTTTTTTCTTGTCCACACAATAATCCGCGGATCGCCGCCGTTCCGGTGGAGCATGCTATCCCCTGCGGACCAGTTCTGACTATACGTCCGGATTGCGATACGCGGCCGCTCGCGGCACCCTCGCCGCCTCCCGCACTGCAACCTGCTCAAGCCCGCGTTCGTGGGTTCCCGCCGTGGCTGGTGCGCGATACCCGCCACCGCCCGGCGCGGCAGAGCTTGCCGGGCCGTTCGCCGAAACAGCCTCGGCAAGAACTGCCCGCGCAACCAATCGGTCACGGTAACTTACTGAAAATTCGCTATATTTCCTTTGCGCAGCTTGGCCTGACGCTTGCGATGCATCCCGCGAACGAACACCAATCGCGGGAGCGACCCAATGTCCGACTACGATCCGCGCGGCCCCGAGGGAAACACCGGCCAGTGGCCTGCCGTCATCGGTGGCCCGATGCCGAGCGTTCCCACCCGTTCGCCGGCCGACCTCTGCGGCCGCGCCGCGGGGCCGATCGCGATCGCCGCGGCGAACCAGAACGTTCAGGCCACGGAGATCGCCTCCACAGTCGAGGACGGCTCGGACCTGGGCGGCGTCCTGTTCGACCAGTTGCCGGCGGTCATCCGCGAGGCGGTCGACGAGTGGGCGGCCAAGCTGATGGCCCAGCCCTGGCGGTTCCGCCGCGAGATCATGGGGCATTTCGCCAAGGTATTCGCCGACCAGTTCGAAGCCAACATCCCGGACATGACCGAGGAGGCCTATGAGGGCCTCAGGGAGATCGGCTTCACCTGCCTGCTGGAGCGCCTCGATGACGGCCGTCCGGTCGCCGACCTGCATCAGGCCCGCATCTACCTCGACAGCGTTCATGACCACCACAAGCTGGCCGCCCGGCTGTTTCTCGGCCGCACCGCGCCGCGCCAGCTCGCCCTGAATTGACCGGTTTCGCCTGACCGCCTCCTCGGCGGGGTTACCTCCAGAGCAAAACTTTCCGGCCGCTCCCTTCGGAGCGGCCGCTTTCTTTTGCGACACGCTCGGCAAGCCCTCGAAATCCCTCATCCCGGGCGCAGCGCAGCCCCGGGATCCACCCGACGCACTGCCGGATCGATCGTCATTCGGGGCGCGCGACACAAAAAAAGGGGCCGCCCGAAAGCGGCCCTCGAAGTTGGGGGGGGAATGAAAAAGGTCCGACGCGATCGTCAGCGGCGAACCAAGCCGGAGACACCAACGTCCCCGGCCTCGATCGCGGCCTTGAGCATATCGAGGCCACGGGCGAGCTCTTCGTAGGTCTCGCGGTAACGGGTCAACTCGCGGACCTCGGTGTCCTGGATGGTCGACTTCGACGGGTTGCCGAGGTCGAGCAGCTTGGCGAGATAGCGTCCCTTGATGCGTGCCGCCAGCTTGGCGACACCCTCGATCTCGCCGGGGTTCACGTCCATGACGGTGTCGGCGACGGCGCGGCGTGCCTCGTCGCAGATGAAGCGGTCGAGTTCGCGCACATACTGCGCGGCGTTGACCCGGCCGTGATTCGGCATGCCCTCGTGCAGCCAGGCCGCCTTCCCCTTGGCCCCGGCCGCCGGCCGCGCCGCCTTGGCCGACAACACGGCCCGGGCCTGGGTCTGCACCGGCCGCGCCTGGGGGGCGGGATCGGGAGCCTCGCGGACCGCACGCAGGCTGGCCTTGCGGGGAGCCGGCGCCCCGGCATCGGCCCCCGTCCCGGCGCCGGACTGCCGGGCCGCCTGCCGCTCGGCGGCGTTGACGTTTGCCGGAACCGAGCGCGCAGCCGCCGCCCTGGCGGGCGCGGCCGCGGCCGAGGCGGGCGTGCCGGAAGCCTCGGAGAACGGATCCCAGTTCCCCAGGGTATCGATGGCGGCCTGCCCCTTCTTGAGCGCTGCGGCTAGCGACATGTGCATCTCCCTGTTCCGTCGGTGCGCCGGCCGATTCCGCCGCTCCGCTCTCGCTCGTACCGAAGCAAGGGCCATGCCATTCCCTGGAGCAACGCTGAACCGTCGCCCCTGGTTCCTCGGTCTGCTAGGGTCCGCGCGTACCGGGTCGGGGAACGCGCAGGGAGGCTGGAATGGTCGCGGTCATCGAGGGACTGCTGTCCAAGGAACAGGTCCAGACCATCGCCAGGCGGCTGTTCGGAGCACAGTTCGTCGACGGCAGCATGAGCGGCGGGCCACTCGGCGAGGCCATCAAGAAGAACACCCAGGTGTCGCCACAGAGCCCGGAGTACCGCGAGCTGTCGCAGCTGTTCCTCGGCATCCTGCGGCAGAACGACCACGTTGCGATCAAGGCCCTGCCCCGGCGCATCCTGTCACCGATCTTCGCCTCCTACGTCGAGGGCAGCCGCTATGGGGAGCATGTCGATGCCGCCCTCATGGGACCCTATCCGGGGATGCGGACCGACCTGTCGATCACGGTGTTCCTGAACGAGCCCGCGGCCTACGAAGGCGGCGAACTGGTGCTGGTCACCGATTTCGGCGAGCAGGTGTACAAGCGCCAGGCCGGCGACGCGGTGCTGTACCCGACGCACTATGTGCATCGCGTGAACCCGGTGACGCGCGGGCGCCGGCTGGCGATCGTGACCTGGATGGAGAGCATGGTCCGCGACCCGGCCCGCCGCGAGATCATCGCCGACCTGGCCGAGGTGATGGACCGCCTGGCGCGCGACAAGGCCGACGCCGACACCATCAAGCGGGTGGAGAAGTCGCGCCTCAACCTGCTGCGGATGTGGGCCGACACCTGACCCGTCCCCGGCTTGACCCATGGCCAGCCGCGCGCGAGCATCGCGTCGGCGATCGGCCGAGACCGATCCCGTTCGAGGAAACGACATGGCCCTCGGCCGCGCCTCCCGGCTCCTGAAGCGGCTGTCGCCGACGCCGCCGCGTGCGTCGGCCGACATCCCCAACTTCTCCTATGCCACGCCCGAGCACCGGCTGCTGAAGCGCATGGTGATCCAGCTGGTCGAGCGGCTGACCGGCCAGCCGAAGCTGAAGCGGCTGTATCTCGAGCACCGCATCAACCCGGTCCCGGACGAGGACTTCTGGACTGCCGCGGTCCGCAAGCTGCAGCTGAACCTGATCTACGACCGGACACGCTGGGAGGCGGTGCCGAAGGACGGCCCGCTGGTGATCGTCGCCAACCATCCGTTCGGCGTGCTCGACGGCATCATCATCAGCTACCTCACCTCACGCATCCGCCCACGCTTCAAGGTGCTCACCAACTCCGTGCTGTTCCGGGCGCCGGAGGTACAGCCCTTCCTGCTGCCGATCGACTTCGCGGAGACCCGGGCGGCGCTGGCGACCAACCTGGAATCGCGCCGCCTGGCGCTGCGCGAGCTGGCCGAGGGCGGCGCCGTCGTGGTGTTCCCCGGCGGCACGGTATCGACCGCGACCCCGCCCTTCGGCCAGGCCTACGACCCGGACTGGAAGCCGTTCACCTCGAAGCTGATCGTGCAGGCCGGCGCCGCCGTGGTGCCGGTGTTCTTCGAGGGCCAGAACAGCCGGCTGTTCCAGATCGCCAGCAATATCAGCCAGACCGCGCGGGAGTCGCTGCTGTTCAAGGAGATCGCCCGGCGGATCGGCAGCGACGTGCCGATCCGCATCGGCGAGGTCATCCCCCGTGAGGTCCTGGAGCGCCACAAGGACCGCAAGGAGTTGATCGAATACCTGCGGCGCGTCACCTACGAGCTCGGCGGCAAGGACCCGGGCAAACGCATGAAGGTGCGCTAACAGGACGACAGTCATCACCGCTGCGACCCAATTCCGTCATGGCGAATTCACAAAACAGGCGTAGAGTTATCCTGGCTCTGGTGGGCCGGTGGGGGTGGGGCATCCAGGGTCAGGGAGGATGTCCATGACCAGTGCAATGCACGCAGATCACGACCGCCTGCAGTCTTCACTCGGCCGAAGTTTCGTCGAAGGCGTCAGTTGGCCGGTCCCCGCCGCCGCCTTGTCGGCCTTGGTCGACATGGGCCTGACCGACGACCGGATCGGTCGCTACTTCGGGGTCGAACCGTCCGAGGTCCGTCGCCAGCGCGAGCGCGCTTCGCAGGCCGCCCGTGTCTCAGCCGGCGGCTGACCGGGCGACGGCTGAGCAGGCGGCCGCGCGGGCATCCGCCGCGGTGACCAGGGCGGCGTGGCTCCAGGTCAGATCGCGGGCCGACCGTGGCGCGCCGGTCACCCGGTCGAGCTGCTCGGGCAGCATGCCGCTTTCCGGCAGGAAGCGCCGCATGAAGCCCAGGACGGCATCGCCGCGCGCCAGTTCGCGCGCAGCCTCGCTCCGGGCGCCCGTTGCGGCACGGCGGTAGCGAAACTCCGCCAGGCCGAAGCAGGCGATCGGAAAGGCCCCGCCCTCGAAATAACGGTCACCGGCATAGCGCCCCAGCAACACCCCATCCGCCGGGCCGCGTCCGGCGTTGATCGGCAGGTACCCGGCAAAGAACGCCTCCAGCCGCTCCACCGTCGCGGCGACCTTCGGATCCAGAACGCTGTACGGCCCGTCGGCGAGACCGGCGTGCAGCACCGCCAGCAGTACGATGCCGTCCAGGTTCTTCTCGGGGCTGATCCCCGGGCCGGGCAGCCGGCTGCCGTAGAAGCCGTCGGCAGCGGACCAGTGGCCGGCCAGCGCCGCGGCCTGCACCGCCGCCGCCGCGGCGAGGCGGCCGGCGGCGCGCGGCCGACCGGTGGCCGCCGCCCACTCCGCGCCGCGGCGCAGGGCGGCGTGCTGCACCAGACGGGTGTAAAAGTGGAAGCCAAGTTCCTCTTCCCAGGGGTCGTAGCTCGGCCGCGCATGGCGGCTGAGCGTATAGCCGAGGTCGCCGGCCAGCAGCAGCGCGGCCTGCCGGCGCTCCGCATCCGACTCCAGTGCGCCGTGCTGCAGCAGCTTCAAGGTGGTCAGCGCCCGCTTCGCCGGGCCGTCGTGCTGCGGCCGGCTCCAGCGCACCACGTCGGGCGTGCCGTCGGCGTTGTAGCGCACGTCGTCGAGCACCGCCCGGCCGCGCAGCCGCACCACCTCCTCGCCCGGCCGCAGCCAGGGCTGCTGCTGCGGGTAAACCTCGGGCGGCCAGCCCTCGCTCTCGACCAGTGCCCGGCCGTCGATGCGCAGCAGCCCGCGGTCGAAGGCGACCGATTCGGCGAAGCGCCGGCGTGCCGCCGCCAGCAGCCTGCCGCGGCGGTAAAGGGTCACGAGCGCGTCGATGATCAGCGCGGCGTCGCGGATCCAGTGGAAGAAATAGTCCGGCTCATCGGGACCGGGCCGCGGCTGCGCATAGGCCAGCACCGACCCCGGCGCCGGCACCATCACCTGCCCGACCCGCGGCCCGGGACGACTGAGCCCGGTGGCCGACACCGATGCCAGCAGCCGTTCGGTCGAGACCGCGAGCTGCCGCTCGATCCAGCCCTCCAGACTTTCGCTCCCGCTCATGCCACGCCACCGCCGGACAGCGCCGGGCTGGTGAAGCCGAGCCGCTGCAAGCCGCGGCGAACCTCCGGCACGGCCATGAACAGCCGCCACAGCAGGCCGCTGCGGTGGTTCTCGATCATGCAGACGATCGGCCCCTGATCGATCGCCAGATACGATGTCGCATACCAGCCGCGGCTCTGGTTGAAGGCGTCGCGGAAGCCGTAGCGCCCCCACAACCGGTCGCCGAGGGTGTGCCGGAAATGCCGCATCGCGCGCATGGCCGCTTCCGGCGCGTAGGGCAGGCTCGCCGCCGCCGCGCTCGGCGTGATGACACCGCGGTCGTTGGCCGGGTCATGGGCGCCGTAGCCCGCCTCGTTGTCGCTCGCCGTCAGCCCCCAGCATTCCGGCCCGTAGCCGGCGAAGCCATTCGGGTTGGCCCGGCAATGCGCCTCGTTGATGCGGGTGTGCGCCACGTTCTGCGTCCAGTAGTCGGCGTAGCGGTCGACGAGGCCGCGCGGGTCGAGACCGAGGAAGGAATAATGCGCGAAGAACATCGGGCCACCGAAAGCGGGCCCGAGCGGCAGTTCGACGCCGTAATAGGAGCGACCATTGCGGAACTCGGGGCCAACGGCCCAGCCCTGGTGGTAGACTTCGGGCGCGATGGCATGTTCCGTCGTGCCGGCCGCCAGCACATAGGCGATCAGGCACTCGTTCCAGCCCTGGATGCGGTGGTTCATCGCCCAGCCGACGGTCGGGCTCCAGTGCCAGTACAGAACCGACTCGCCGCCGCGGGTGTGCCAGGACCACTCGGTCTCCCGCCACAGCTGCCCGACGCGCTCCCGCAACTCGGCCTCGCCGGGGTCCGGCCGGTCGAAATACTGGCGGGCCGTCAGCAGGCCCTGCATCAGGTAGGCGGTCTCCACCAGGTCGCCGCCGTCGTCGGCCGGGCTGAAGCGGATCACCCCGCCGGTGCCGCCGTCCATGAAGTGCGGGAAGATGCCGTGATGGCGCTCGGCCCGCTGCAGGAAGCCGGTCATGACCAGCAGCCGCTCGACCGCCGCCTGCCGGGTGATCCAGCCGCGCTCGACGGCGACCACGATGGCCATGATCCCGAAGCCGCTGCCGCCGATCGCGATCAGCTGATCGCCGGGATCGTCGTCGCGGTGCGCCCGGTCGCGGGCGAGACCGCTCGTCGGATGCGCGAAGTCCCAGAAATAGGCGAAGGTGGCGCGCTGCACCTCGTCGAGCAGCGCCGCATCGGCGGCGCTCGATCCCTGGTTCATGGTCATGCCCTCCCAACGGCCGGCAATGGCCGCGCAACCGGCCCATCCATCGGCGTGGCGACCAGAGCGGCGGGCCGGCAGCCACCCGGTGCGGCGGCGGCGGTGCGGCCGATCGCCAGCACCGAGATGCCCGCCAGCTCGCGGTCGAAGAGGGAGCACAACTCGGCGCGGCGCTCCCCTTCCAGCGCACTCAGCGGGTCGTCCATCACCACCCATTTCGGCCGCCGCAGCAACAGCCGGGCGAAGCCGAGGCTCTGCTGCTCCTCCAGCCCGAGTTCCTTGTCCCAGCGCCGGACCTCGTCGAGGTGACCGACCAGATGCGGCAGCCCGACGCGTTCGAGGGCGGCGTGGACCTCGGCGTCGGCGAAGCGTTCGGCCGGCGCCGGATAGCACACCGCCTGCCGCAGGCTGCCCATCGGCAGGAACGGCCGCTGCGACATGAACATCAGGTCCTCGGCCGGCGGCAGCAGCACCCGGCCGCCGCCCCACGGCCACAACCCGGCGATCGCCCGGAACAGCATCGACTTGCCGCTGCCCGGCCCGCCGCTGATCAGCAGCCGCTCTCCGGGCGCCAGCTCGAGGGTGTGCTCGGCCAGCGCCACATCCTTGTCGGGCAGCGCCACCCTGAGTCCCTGGAGCGCCAGCCTGCCTTGAGGGTGAATGCCGAAGTCGATCCGGCCGGCCCGGTCGTCCATCGGATCGAGCGTCGGCAAGGCGAGGCGCAGGTCCATCACCCGGCGCAGCGTCGCCCGCCAGTCGGCGATGCGCGGGAAATTGTCGACGAACCATCGCATCGAGTTCTGCACCTGCAGGAAGGCGCCGCTCACCATCATCAGCTCACCGATGCTGAGCGCCCCGGCGAAATACCCGGGAGCAGCGATCACGAACGGTGCCACCAGGGCCAGCCAGCCATGGCCGGCGGTCACCCAGGTCAGGTTGGAGAGCCCCAGGGCGATCCGCCGCCGCACCTTCAGCACCGCGGCCAACAGGCTTCCGAGGTCCTCGCGGGCATCCCGCTCGCCGCCGCTCAGGCCTACCGCCTCGGCGGCCTCGTTGGTGTGCACGAGGGCGAACCGGAACTCCGCCTCGCGGGCATACTGCTCGGCGTTCAGCGTGACCAGCGGGTGCCCGACCCGCCAAGTCGCCCAGGAGCCGACCAGCGCATAGGCGAGCGCGCACCACACCATGTAGCCGGGGATCTCCAGGCTGTAGCCGCCGACCACCAGGGCCACGTTCTCGGAGAGGAGCCAGAGCACGCCGACGAAGCTGACCAGCATCAGAGTCGACTGCAGCAGACCGACGCCGAGCTCGGCGAACAGCTCGCAGAGGTGGCGGCAGTCCTCCTGGATGCGATGATCCGGGTTCACCCCGACCTCGCCGGCCCAGGTCAGGAGATAAGCCCGGCGCGGCTGCAGCCAGCCGTCCATCAGGTCGCCGGTCACCGCGTCACGCACCTTGATCTGCAGGATCTCGCGCAACCAGGTCTGGCCGACCTGCAAGGTCACCAGCACCGCCACGATGCCGGTGAACACCAGCAGCTGATGCAGCAGGGCGTCCAGCTGGCGCTGCGCCAGGGCGTCGAAGAAGTCGCGCTGCCAGATGTTGAGCTGGATCTGCCCGAACGTCGCGCCGCAGATCACCGCGGTCACGCCGGCGACCAGCAGCCAGATGCCGCGGCGCCCCGGTGACCGGGCGATGGTCTCGCGAAATGCCGACAAATGGCCGGCCAGGTTCGCTGTCGGCGGCGCCCCCGCCGGGCCGTCGATGCGCACGGTCTTCAGCTTCTGCGGGTCGAACGGGTCCCCGACCGCCATCGTCGTCACGAATCCCCGGCGAGCCGCCGCCTGCGTCGCCTTTCGGCACCGAACGGCGGCGACTATAACGGAGATCGGCGCGCCCGCGCCAATCGCCGTTGGTCGGCCGCGGGGCGCGCGTGAGAACGGGCGGGTCCTGCGTTGCCGGTCAATCTCCGCAAGCTGCTCGGACGGATGACGCTCGCCGAGAAGATCGGCCAGCTGTCGATGCTGAGCGGCGACTACACCGCCACCGGCCCGACGCTATCCCCCGACTACCTGGACGCGGTGCGCACCGGGGGCTGCGGCAGCCTGCTGAACCTCTGGGGCAGCGGGCCGGTCCGCGCGCTGCAGCGAATCGCGGTCGAGGAGACCCGGCTCGGCATCCCGCTGGTGTTCGGCTTCGACGTGCTGCACGGCCACCGTACCATCCTGCCGATCCCGCTCGCCGAGGCCGGCTGCTTCGATCCTGATCTTTGGGAACGCACCGCGCGGCGCGCCGCCGTGGAGGCGGCGGCCGATGGCCTCACCCTCACCTTCGCCCCGATGCTCGACGTCGCCCGCGACCCGCGCTGGGGGCGGATGGCCGAGAGCCCGGGCGAGGACCCCTGGCTGGCTGCCGCCTATGCCACCGCCAAGACCCGCGGCTTCCAGCAGGACGACATCGCGCGGCCCGACAGCGTGGCTGCGACCGCCAAGCATCTGGGCGCTTATGGCGCGGTGACGGCCGGACGGGAGTACGCCTCCGTCGACGTCTCGGAGCGGGCCCTGGCGGAAGTCCACCTGCCGGCCTTCGCGGCGGCGGTCCGCGCCGGCACGGCCGCCATCATGCCGGCGCTGAGCGATCTCGCCGGCGTTCCGATGCACGCCCATGCCGGGATGCTGCGCGACCGGCTGCGACGGCGCTGGCGGTTCGACGGCGTGGTCGTCAGCGACCACTCCGCCGTCTCCGACCTGCTGTCGCATGGCGTGGCCGGCGACCTCGCCGAGGCGGCGGCGCTGGCGCTGCGAGCCGGCGTCGACATCGACATGATGGGGCGCGCCTACGAGCGCGGCCTGCCCGACGCCCTGGCGCGCGGACTGGTCTCGGAAGCCGACATCGACGCGGCGGTCCGCCGGGTGCTGCGCTGGAAGCGGCGGCTCGGGCTGTTCCGCGATCCGTACCGTGGCCTCGACGCCGACGCCGTCGGGCTCGACCGGGCGCTCGCCCGCGAAGCGGCCTGCCGGTCGATGGTGCTGCTGAAGAACGAAGGCGGGCTGCTGCCGCTGTCGCCCGAAGTCCGGCGGATCGCCGTGATCGGGCCGCTGGCCGCCGCCGGCGGCGAACTGCTCGGGCCGTGGTCGGCCGCCGGCGACCGCTCCACCGGCGTCTCCTACCTGGACGGACTGGCGGGCGGACTGCCGGGCCGCGAAATCCGCCACGCGGCCGGCTGCGCGATCGACGGCGGCGACGATCGCGGATTTGCCGCCGCGATCGCCCTGGCCGGCGACGCCGACCTCGTGGTGCTGTGCCTCGGCGAGTCCTCGGAATTGTCCGGTGAAGCCGCGAGCCGCGCCGACCCCGGGCTGCCGGGACGGCAGCGGGCGCTGGCCGAGGCGGTGCATGCCGCCGGGACTCCGGTGCTGCTGGTGCTCACATCAGGCCGGCCGCTCGTCGAGCCGGACCTGCTGGCGCGGGTGCCGGCCGCACTCGCCGCCTGGTTCCCCGGCCTGGAGGGCGGCAACGCACTCGCCGACCTGCTGTCGGGCCGCGTCGCGCCGCGCGGCCGCCTTGCGGTCAGCTGGCCGGCCGACCGCGGGCAGATCCCGGTGTTCTTCGGCGAGCGCCCGACCGGCCGCCCGCCGCTGCCCGCCGGCGGCCGCTACGTGTCGCGCTACGTCGACCGCCCGAGCGCGCCGCTGTACCCGTTCGGCCACGGCCTGAGCTACACGCGCTTCGAGTATCGCGGGATCACCGCGACGCCGCCGGTCGCGGGCCCGGCAGACGACGTGGCGGTGGAGGTCGAGCTGACCAATGTCGGCGCGCAGCCAGGCGAGGAGACCGTGCTGCTGTTCCTGCACGACCCTGTCGCCAGCACCGCCCGCCCGGCGCTGGAGCTGCGCGGCTTCCAGCACATCACGCTGGCGCCCGGCGAGAGCGGCCGGGTGCGCTTCACCCTGGCGCCCGAGGCCTTCCTGCTGCCGGGTCCCGACCTGCTCCCGGTCCGCGAGGCCGGCCAGGTCGAGATCCTCGCCGGCCCGGTGGCGGATCGCGGGCGGCTGCTGTCGGCGTGGGTGGAGTCGCGGGGCGGGTGAGCGCCGTAGCGATCTGGGTCCCGGCTCTCCGCTGCGCTCTACGGTATTCACACATTTCGATGGCGGCGGGCGTGATGTTCTGATTCACGTGATGTTCTTCGGCGTGGAGGATCGGGTCGATGGATATTGCGCTGGGGCGGTTTGGCGACCGCCGCCTGGAAAAAA
>Ga0209024_1000996_pt1 | contig 31419 bp, 23 predicted proteins | sample AutmiccommunBRH5_FD_187380 | JGI IMG/M metagenome (GOLD analysis project Ga0209024, IMG submission 187380) | Deep subsurface microbial communities from Mt. Terri, Switzerland - Autotrophic microbial communities BRH/5 (SPAdes) (version 2) | ecosystem: Environmental > Aquatic > Deep subsurface >...
ACGAGGAGCTGGGCGTGTCGCTGGGCGAACTGCGTCTGGTGATGGACACGGACAAGGAGGACATGCGCGGCCAGATCATCATCTGTCCGCCGTCGGCGCTGACCGACAAGTGGAGCCGGCGGCTGCCAAACCCGATCACCGCCATGGCGTCGGGCTGGATGCGGGTGCGCGGACGGGCGCGGCAGCGCGGCGTCGAGATTCCGCTGGTGATTTCCGACCATGCCGACTGGGACGAGCTGACCGGCACGATCCGCGAGCTGGCGCCGCGCGAGACCTGGATCACCCATGGCAGCGAGGACGGTCTGCTGCGCTGGTGCGAGCTGCACCAGATCAAGGCGCGGGCGCTGGCGATGATCGGCCGCGAAGACGGGGATGACGGCTGATGCGCCGCTTTGCCGCCCTGGTCGACAGCCTGATCTACACCCGCTCGCGCAACGCGAAGCTGGCGGCGATCGCCGCCTATCTGCGCGCCACGCCCGATCCCGACCGCGGCTGGGCGCTGGCCGCGCTGACCGACAGTATCGATTTCCCGGCGGTCAAGGCCGCCACCGTCCGCAATCTGGCCGGCACCCGGATCGACCCGGAGCTGTTCCGCCTGTCGCGCCACCATGTCGGCGATACCGCCGAGACCGTGGCGCTGGTCTGGCCTGACGCACCGGACGCGGAGCAGAGCGATCCGACGGTGGACGAGGTGGTGCAGGCGCTGTCCGCCACCAATCGCGCCACCGCGCCCGATATCGTCGCCTCTTTGCTCGACGCCATGGATGCAAACAGCCGCTATGCCATGCTCAAGCTGGCGCTGGGCGGGATGCGGGTCGGGGTGTCGGCGCGGCTGGCGAAGACCGCCTTCGCCCAGGCATTCGATGTCCCGCTCGACGATGTCGAGGAGCTGTGGCACGCGCTCGATCCGCCCTATGAAGCCCTGTTCCGCTGGGCGGAAGAGGGCGGCAAGCGGCCCGATCTGTCCACCACGCCCTTCTTCCGGCCGTTCATGCTGTCGCACCCGTTCGAGGGCGACAGTCTCGATCTCGGCGACTATGCGGTCGAGTGGAAATGGGACGGGATCCGCGTGCAGGCGGTGCATCTCGGCGGCGAAACCCGGCTCTACAGCCGCGGCGGCGACGATATCAGCGCCGCCTTTCCCGACGTCGTCGAGTCGTTTGACCATGACGGTGTGATCGACGGCGAACTGCTGGTGCGCGGCACCGACCAGGGCGGCGAGGCGGCCAGTTTCAACGCGCTGCAGAAGCGGCTGGGCCGCAAGACCGTGTCGAAAAAGATGCGCCAGGAATTTCCCGCCTTCGTCCGGGTCTATGACCTGCTGATGGAAGGCGACGTGGACCTGCGACTGCTGCCCTGGCACCAGCGGCGCCAGCGGCTCGAGGCCTTCGTCCCGAAGCTGAATGCCGACCATTTCGACCTGTCGGCGGTGGTCGAGGTCGACGATTTTGCCGCGCTCGAGACGATGCGCGCCGGTGCCCGCGACGCGGCGATCGAGGGCGTGATGCTGAAGCGGCGGGACAGCCCCTATCTCGCCGGCCGGGTCACCGGCCACTGGTACAAGTGGAAGCGCGACCCACTGAACGCCGACTGCGTGATGATGTATGCCCAGCGCGGCAACGGCCGGCGCGCCTCCTTCTATTCCGACTATACGTTCGGCTGCTGGACCGAGGATGGCGAGCTGCTGCCGGTCGGCAAGGCCTATTCGGGCTTTACCGACGAGGAGCTGAAATGGCTCGACCGCTTTGTCCGGCAGAATACGCTGAACCGCTTCGGCCCGGTGCGCGAGGTGGAAAAGTCGCTGGTGCTGGAAGTCGCCTTCGATTCGATCCACGAGAGCAAGCGCCACAAGTCGGGCCTGGCCATGCGCTTCCCGCGGATCCACCGGATCCGCAAGGACAAGCCCGCCGAGGAAGCGGACCGGATCACCACCCTGGCGGCGATGGTGACCTGAGACTCTAGGCCTGATCCAGAGCTTCCTGGCCGTGGGCCTGCTGCTGCTTTCTGAGCCGCCGGGTGACCGCCAGCGGACTGCCGGTCTGGCGGCCGAGCAGATAATAGAAGGCCGGTATCACTACCAGGGTCAACAGGGTCGACACGCCAACGCCCCAGACGATCACGATGCCGATCGCCTCCCGGCTGGCCCCGCCGGCGCCGGTCGCCAGCATCAGCGGCACCGCGCCGGCGATGGTGGCGATCGATGTCATCAGCACCGGGCGGAAGCGGCGCTTGGCCGATTCGAGGATCGCGGCTTCGAACTCCAGTCCCTCGTCGCGTAGCTGATTGGCAAATTCCACGATCAATATGCCGTTTTTCGCGGCCAGCCCGACCAGCATGATCAGTCCGATCTGGCTGTAGAGATTGAGCGTCCCGCCCATCACCGTGAGGCCCAATATGCCGCCCCCGACGGCGAGCGGCACGCCGAGAATGATGATCAGCGGACTGACGAAACTCTCGAACTGCGCGGCCAGCACCAGATAGACCAGCACGATCGTGAAGCCGAGGATCAGCCAGATCGAACCGCCGGTCTGGCGGAGCGCCCGGCTCTGTCCTTCATAGCCAATTGAAACCACCTCGGGCAGCGACGCGGCCTCGGTTTCGAGGAAGGTCAGCGCTTCACCCAGCGAATAGCCTTCGCCGACCGTTCCTTCGAGGGTGATCGCCCGCAGCTTGTTGAACCGGTTGAGTTCGCCGGGCTCGGCCCGGCTGGTCAGGGTCACCAGCCCGGACAGCGGCACCAGATTGTCCTCCCGCCCGCGCACATAGACATTGGCCAGATCCTGCGCCGTCACCCGGTCCTCCGCCTCGGCCTGCATGATCACGTCATATTCCTCGCCGCGGTCGACATAGGTGCCGGCGTTGCGCGAACCCATCATGGTTTCCAGCGTCCGGCCGATTTCCTGCACCGAAACGCCGAGATCGGCGGCGCGCAGCGTGTTGACGTTGACCACCAGCTGCGGCCGGGTTTCCTTATAGTCCGATTCCAGCGTGGCGATGCCGGGATAGGCGTCGGCGGCCACGAACAGCGCATCGCGCGCCCGCGTCAGTTCCTCATAGCTGTCACCGGCAATGACGAAGCGGATCGCCTCGCCGCCCCGGCCGCCAATGGTCGAGCCACCGGAAACGAATACCCGTGCCGAGGGATAGTCGCGAAACGAGGCATTGAGCGCGGACACGGTTTCCGCCGTGGTCATGTCGCGTTCTTCCCAGGGCTTGAGGAACATGATGATCCGGCCAGAAGAAAAGTCGCCCGAGGGTCCGAAGGAACCGGGCGCCCGGAACAATATCCGGCGCAACGGGCCGTCTTCCTCGGTATAGGGCAGCGCGATCTCTTCCAGGTCCATCATCACCTTGACCAGACGGTCCCAGCCGGCACCTTCGGAAATCGATGCGCTGCCGAACATGAAGCCGGTATCCTCCGGCGGTGCGACCTCGCTTTTCAGCGTTTGCAGCCCGACCAGCGCGAACAGCGCCGCCAGCCCGAAGGCGATCCCGCCGAGCAGCAGGGGGCGGCGAATCCAGCGCGACAATATGCTCTCGTAACCGGCGCTGGTTGTGCGGAACCTGTCGTCGACATAGCGGCTGAACCTGGTTTCGCCGCCGCCCTTCTTGAGGATCTTGGAGCACATCACCGGAATCAGCGTGAGCGCGACAAAGGTGGAGATGCTGACCGCGACGATCATCGTGATCGCCAGCTCGCGGAACAGCAGCCCGGTTTCGCCGGGCAGGAACATCAGCGGCACGAATACCGCGACCACCACCGCGGTTGTCGCGACCACGGCAAAGCCGACCTGCCGGGCGCCCTCGAACGCGGAGATCAGCCGGCTCTCGCCGCGCTCGATCCGCGAGTAGATATTCTCCAGCACGACGATCGCATCATCGACCACCAGGCCGATCGCCATCACCAGGGCCAGCAGCGTGAGCAGGTTGATCGACAGGCCGAGCAGCCAGAGCACGAAAAAGGTCCCGATCAGCGAGATCGGCACGGTGACCGCCGGGATGATCGTCGCGCGCACCGAGCCGAGGAACAGATAGATGACGGCGATCACCAGAAAGGCGGCAAAGGCGAGCGTTTGCCAGACATTGTCGATCGCCTTGGCGATGAAGACGCTGCTGTCATAGCTTACCGCCAGCTCTACGCCGGATGGCAGCAGCGGCGTGATTTCGTCAATCCGGTCCTTGATGTCATTGGCAACCTGCAGCTCGTTGGCACCCGACTGGCGGATGATGCCCATGCCGACGCCGGGCTGGCCGTTCGACCGGAAATGGGTGTAGACATCTTCCGGCCCCAGTTCGACCCGGGCCAGTTCACCGAGGCGGAGCAAGGCGCCATCCGGGGTCCGGCGGATCACCAGCGCCTGGAAATCCTCGACGCTGCCATAGGCCCTGGCCACGCGGACGGTGAGGTTGAGGTCGGAGGATTCCACCCGGCCGGCCGGCAGTTCGACATTCTCGCGGCGCAGCGCGTTTTCGATATCGTTCGGCGAAACGGAGTTGGCGGCCATGGTCTTGCGGTCCAGCCAGATCCGGATCGCCGGCCGTGAGGCGCCGCTGGGCTGCACCCGGGCGACGCCATCAATCGAGGAAAAGCGGTCGACCAGGACCCGGTCGGTATAGTCGGCCAGCCACAGGGGATCGCGGCCCTTGCCGGTCAGGTTCAGCCACACGAACGGCCGCGCATCGGCATCGACCTTGTTGATCTCCGGCGGATCGGATTCTTCGGGCAGATTGTCCAGCGCGCCGGAAACCCGGTCCCTGATGTCATTGGCGGCTGCGTCGACATCGCGGTCGGGCGAGAATTCGACGGTAATATCCGAACGGCCGTCGCGGGACGAGGAGCGGATCATCTCGATGCCCTCGACTCCGGCGATGCGGTCTTCCAGGATCTGGGTGATCCGCGATTCCACGACATTGGCCGCTGCACCGGGATAGTTCACGTCGACCGAGACAATCGGCGGTTCGATCGCCGGATATTGGCGGACGGGCAAGGCGAGAAACGCGACGATCCCGGCCAGTACCAGCAGCAGGCTCAGGACGATGGCGAAGACCGGTCGCTTGACCGAGACGTCGGAGAGGATCATCCGCCTGCGTCCTGGCCGCCGCCAGCCGACGGCTTCGGCTTGGGGACACCGGCTGCTGCTTTCCGGCCCGGAATGACCGCCTCTACCGGCGCATCATCGCGGACCTTGACCGTGCCGTCGGCAACAATCTTGCTCCCCAGTTTGATGCCGCTGCGGATTTCGACCATGCCCTCGGAACGCAGTCCCACTTCCACCGGCGTGCGCCGGGCAATGCCATCCTTGTCGACACGGAACACGAAATTCTGGTCGCCCTGCGCCACCAGGGCCGTTTCCGGTATCGCCAGGCCGGTGCGCGTGTCCGACACGATCCGGACCGTCATCAGCATGCCGGGCCGCAGCCGCCGCGCCTGGTTGGGCAGGATGGCGCGCACCGTGAGGCTGCGCGACAGCGGATCGACCAGCGGACTGATATTGTCGATCGTGCCGTAGAATATCTGGTCCGGATAGGCGGCGGATTTGGCCTCGATCACCTGTCCGGGTGCGATCGCGGTCAGGAAATTTTCCGGCACGGTGAAATCGAGCTTGATCGACGAAATATCGCTGATCGTTGCGATCGGACTGCCCGACGTCACCACCGTGCCGGGCGAAACCGTGCGCAGGCTCAGGACGCCGTCAAACGGCGCGCGAATGACCCGGTCCGATATGCGGGAGCGGATTGCATTGGCATCGGCACGGGCGCTGTCGCGCAGAGCGGTCTGCTGGTCGACCGCCGCATTGGTCGCAAAGCCGCGTTCCTGGAGCGACTGCAACCGGTCCAGTTGCTGCTCCGCCTCGCGGGCTCTGGCCTGCACCGCATTGAGGTCGGCGGATTCCTCACCGCGCGACAGTCGGGCGATGACGGCACCGCGGCGAACAATGGCACCATCGGCAAAACCGATGCTCTCGATCCGTTCGGTCACCGGGGAGGTGAGCACGGTCTGCTCGTTGGCAAAGGCGGTGCCGACCGCCTCGATCTCGCTGACAAATTCAGCCCGGGTAACGGTGCCGCCGACGACCACGGGTGCCTCGTCCCGATCACCGCCATCGCCGCCATCGCTGCAGGCCGCCAGCACAAGGACCAGTCCCAATAAGAGTGGGCGCTTGATCGTCATTTCACACTACCTCAAAATTCGGCCAAATTTATCCATGTCTATCGGACGCACGGCGAAAGCCAAGTCAAACATCGCAAAGGGCATGAACATTTGTGCCGCCGGTTGGAATATGTACCAAAGGGTCGCTACGAATAGTGGCAGACGCAGACGGGCGAAGGCGAAAGCCCGTATCCCGTCTTGTCCCGCGCTATAGAAATGCCCGCAAGGTGGCGAGGAACTCGTCAAACTGGTCATGGTGCAGCCAGTGGCCGGCCTGCTGGAATTCCCGGACCTCCACATTGTCGCCGAAATATTGCATCCGGCCGTCCTTCTCCGGATTGCTCGCCCAGCTGTCCGCGCCATAATGGAGCTGGGTCGGACAGGTAATATTGCCCCAAAGTTCGTGGATCGCCTCCTCGCTCAGGTCGATGCTGTCCCAGTGCTGGACATAGGGATCGAACTTCCAGCTGTAGCTGCCGTCCTCGTTGCGGATCACCGCATGGGTGGTCAGATGCCGGGCCTGTTCGTCGGACAGATGCTGGTTGGCATCCTGCATCCGCTTGAGCGCATCGTCGAACGTCGGATAGCGTTTGACCTGCCGGCCGGCAGACTTGCGTTTTTCCTCGATCGAATCGCGCACCCGCTGCAGCGGCCCGGTCTTGTTGCGCTCGGCGAGCATGTCCGGGCTCGGGCCCAGGCCCTCGATCGCGACCAGCTTGCGCACCGTGTCGGGATAGAGGCCGGTATAGCGCAGCGCGATATTGCCGCCCATGCTGTGCGCGACGATGGTGACCGGTGACAGGTCGAGCTGGTGGATCAGCTGCGCCAGGTCGATGACCATCGGCATGATCGCATAATTGCCGTCGGTGCTCCATTGGCTGTCGCCATGACCGCGCACGTCGGGCGCGATAATATGCCATTCCTCCCGCAATTCCTGCGCCACCCAGTCCCAGTTGCGGCAATGGTCCCTGCCGCCGTGGAGCAGGATCAGGGGCGGCTTGTCCTCATTGCCCCAGTCGGCATAATGCAGCCGGAGCCGCTGGGAGAAATAGCTGTGCGAGGCGGGGCCGATCAGGGTCATTGGCATGTTCCGGTTGGCAAGAGGGAGAACTGGGTTCCGTCTCTAGTAGGGGCTGCAGGTCTGGACAAGAGGCGGGGTCGCGAAATTGGTTGGGAGGTTTTGCTGCATTGTCCGGGCAACCGATTTTCGAAACGGATTGTATCATGGCAGCCGAGCGATTAGCCGTAATAGAGAAGATACCTCGAAAGCGATCCCGATATATGAAACCATTGGTTTTCCACAGTCTGCTGCTTTTGCTTGGCAGCATGGCAAATGCGAGTGCCAATGCGGCAGAGAGCCATTCCATTTTACTCGAACCCAGCTCCCCCTGGACCGTCGATTATGCCGACGACAGCTGTCGACTGATCCGACAATTTGGTGTCGAAGAAGATACTGTAATCATAATTTTCAACAGATTTGAGCCAGGCGATGCGTTTCAGTTGACGGTTTCTGGTGAACCGGTCGCACTCAAACGCGCGACAAGACCTGCTTTGATAAGATTTGGTCCCACAGAGGCAGAACAGGAACACGGCTTTGTTATCGGTATCATGGGCGATGGAAAGCCAGCGCTTGTCTTTTCCGGTCAAATGCGCATCGCACCGGCGACCGCCAGCGAGGTCCAAGCCCGCGAAAACTCTGTTCCGGGAGAATATATTTTGCCGCCGATCAGCGACCAGCGCAAGGCAGCGGTCTCCGAACTGTCCCTTGGCCGTCCCTTGAGGACGCCGGTCGTCTTGAAACTTGGTGGGATGGAAAAGCCATTTGAAGCGCTCGCTGCCTGTATGAACGAGCTTATGACTCATTGGGGCATTGATGTTGAAAAACACGAAAATCTCAGCTTGCGGGCGCGACCGGACGGTAATCCCGGTCCATGGGTCAATGGCGCCGACTATCCATTGGGCATGCTTGCAAGGGGAAAAGAGGCGATCGTGCATTTTCGACTGAGCGTCGGTGAAACGGGAGACCCGACCGCCTGTCATATCCAGCAGTCGACCCGGCCCAAGGCGTTCGACGATGTGGTGTGCAACTCGCTGATGAAAAGAGCCAAGTTTCTTCCGGCTCTGGATAAGGATGGCAAGCCGATCGCCTCCTACTATCGAAATACAGTGAGATTCTTGATACCCTGACCACGATTTCTGTTCGGAATTTTTATATCGCTCTCCCCTTTTCGGTTTCCTTCTGGAACTTGCATCGAGATTGTGTAGCATGAGATTCGCTATCAAGGAGTCCTGCTATGTCCGACCAGAACCGCAACTCATCCCTCAATCGCCGCCAGCTGCTGGCTGCTTCTGCCGCAACCGGCATCGCGCTGGCCGCCGGTCCGGCGACCGCCGCTGACGGCAGCCGGCCGGACCTGACCGGCAAGGCGGTGCTGATCACCGGCTGTTCTTCCGGCTTCGGCCATCTCGGTGCCATCATCTATGCCGAACGCGGCGCGAAGGTGTTTGCGACGATGCGCAACCTGCCGCGCGCCGAGGCGGCGGCGCTGGAAAAGACCGCCGGGGAAAGGAATCTCGATATCACCATCCTGGAACTGGACGTGCTGTCGGACGATTCCGTGAACAAGGCGGTTGCCGAGGCCGAGCGACTGAATGGCGGCGGACTCGACGTGATCATCAACAATGCCGGGATCGGCACCGGCGCGCCGGTCGAGCTGCAGGACATGACGATGATGCAGCGGCTGTTCGACACCAATGTCATGGGCTGCCAGCGCGTTGCCCGCGCCGCCCTGCCAAAGATGCGGGCGCGGAAATCCGGTCTGGTCGTCAATATCTCCTCGCAGCTGGGCCGGGTGATGGTGCCGGGCATGGGCCTGTACAGTTCGACCAAGTTCGCGATCGAATCGATGAGCGAGCAGATGGCCTATGAACTGGTCCCGCACGGCGTCGACGTCACGATCGTCCAGCCGGGCGGCTATCCGACGAAAATCTGGGAAAATGGCAACAGATATACGATGGAGATGCTGGAGCGCGCCGACGACGAGCGCAAGGCCGCCTATCAGGCGCTGGTCGACGGCGCGCTGCGCAACAGCGGCGGGTCCACCGATCCGAAGGACGTGCCGCATGCGATTGCCGGGGTGATCGCGATGGCCCCGGGCAAGCGGCCGCTGCGGCTGCCGGTCCATCCCGGCGGCAAGCCGCAGCTGGGGATCAACCAGGTCAGCGCCCAGACGCAGGTGGCGATGCTCGGCAATTCGCCCTTTGGCCCGTGGGTCAAGGATGTGAACGGGCGGGGCTAGCGTCGCTTTCTCCGTTCGTCCTGAGCCTGTCGAAGGACATCTTTGGAGCGAAGATAGGCTTTGCGGGCCAACGCACTTCGACAGGCTCAGTGCGAACGGGTCTCTATGGAATCGGTTGTTTCGCGGCTTCATTCCTCACCAGCAGCAGCGGCGTCAGGTAGAGGACCAGGAACACGCCGTTGGGAATGACATTCTGCGGATTGCCCGACGCCAGCGAGGCACCGCTGTCGACTACGAACCAGACCAGGAATGTGTAGATCGAACCCTTGCGGATCAGGTCGCTGCCCTGTTCGACGCCCGGCGCGGTGATGAACACGTACATGGCCATCATGCCGGCAAATATGCCGCCGGCAATCGCCATCGCCAGTTTCGCTTCCGCCGTGTCCAGCCCGGCCACGCCATTGCCGCCGGAAGCAGCGAGCCGGAAGAAGAGATCGTTGGCGCCGGTAAAGTCGTTCACGCCGGCGAGGGAAAACACGATCGCGACCAGAAGGGAAAAAATGCCGACGATGCGGATATAGCGGCCAGTGGCTTGGGTGACATGATCTTCTCCTGCTTGAGCTTCGTTTCCGGTAAAGCACGCAGCCATCGGCAAAACAATTACCTCCCAAGTAGGTGCATGGCGAGTGATCCGTGCTATTGCCGGACATCCCGGAACGCGCGCGAAGGAGGTTGTGATGCCGTCGGAATTTGGAGCGATCCTGAAGGACTGGCGCAAGGTCCGCCGGTTCAGCCAGCTCGATCTGAGCCTGGAAGCCGAGATGTCCGCGCGCCACCTGAGCTTTCTCGAATCGGGTCGCGCCAACCCCAGCCGGGCGATGGTGATGCGCCTGTCGGAAGCCCTGCAGCTGCCCCGGCCCGCCGCCAATCAGGCGCTGCACGCGGCCGGTTTCGCGCCGGTCTATCCCAGCCTGACCGACGACGCGCCGGAGCTGGCACCGGTCAACCAGGCGATCGCGACGATGCTGGACCAGCATGATCCCTTCCCCGGCTATGCCATCGACCGGCACTGGAATATCGTGGCCAGCAACAAGGGCGCCGAGATGATCGTCGCGCTGGCCTCGCCCGGCGGGCCGGCCAATCTGATCGACATCCTGATTGCCACCGCCACGCTCGACCTGATCGAGAATTGGGACGAGGTCGCGCTGCTCTCCCTCTCGCGCCTGCGCACCGAAATACTGGAACTTGGCGGCGACGAGAGGCTGTCGGCGATGGCCAGCCGGCTGGCGTCGCACGAGCGAGTCCGGCAGGCCGACATGGGCTCGATCAATCTCAACCAGGCGGTGATCCCGACCATTTTCCGGATTGGCGAGAACCGCCTGTCGCTGTTCTCCGTGATCGCGCAATTCGGTTCGGTACAGGATGTCAGGGCGGGAGAGACAAGGATCGAGCTGATGTTCCCGATCGATGACGAAACCGTCCGGTTTTTCGAACGCTAGCGCGGACATTGCGCGTTCAGCTTTGGCGCATTAGCAAGGGGAGCGATGAAGGAGAGAGATATGCGCCGGATTTCGGTCATCATGGCAACGATGCTGGCAGCTTGCGCGCCGGTGGCGCAGGATGCGGCGACACTGCCGGCCGGGCCGGAGACGGCAAGCGCCGGTGGCTCGGGCAATAGCGCATTCGACTGGCGGCAGAATTTCCCCAGCTGGTATGCGCCAGTCGAACCCTACCACATCATCGGCAGCGGCAAGGCGGGCATATATTATGTCGGCACCGAGGGGCTCGGCATCTATTTCATCCCGACCGACGCCGGCCATATCGTGATCGACGGCGGCATGCCCGGCGAGGGACAATATGTCGCGGAGGCGATCCGCAAGCTGGGCTTTGACCCAGGGGACGTCAAAATCCTGCTCAACAGCCACGCCCATTTTGACCATAGCGGGGGCCTCTCCGAACTGAAGGCGCTGACCGGGGCGAAGCTGGTCGCCAGCGCGGGCGACCGGTCGGCGCTGGAAGGCGGATTCTATCTGGGCTCCGAGGATGACGCGACAAGGAAGGCGCCGCCGGTCGCGGTCGACCGGATCATAGCCGACGGCGAGCAACTGACGCTGGGCGATGTCACGCTCACCGCGCATATCACGCCGGGCCACAGCCGCGGCTGTACCAGCTGGACGATGCCGGTGGTGCAGGGCGGCCAGAGCTACCAGGCGCTGTTCTTCTGTTCCGCCACGGTCGCCGCCAACCGTCTGGTCGGACCGCCGCAATATGAGGGGATTGTCGCGGATTATCGCAAGACATTTGCCACGAGCCGGGACTGGACGCCCGATATTTTTCTTGCCAACCACCCCGAATTTGCCGGTCTGGCGGAAAAGCGCGCGCGCCAGCAGGCCGGCAATCCGCTCGCCTTTGTCGACCGGGAGGGCTTCCCGGCGATGATGGCGAAGCTGGAACAGGCATTCGAAGCGGCGCTGCAGAAACAGACGCTCAGACATAATGCGATCATGAAGTAGGGAAAGCGGGCAGCCGGCGCCAGCCGGTCAGCCTTCGGCGATCCATTCGCTCTTCAGCGGCCTGGCCGCCAGCGCCATCAGCGCGGCCGCGATGACATAGAAGGTCAGCGAGTAGAGCATCGAATAGCGCAGGCCCTCCTCGCCGTAGATCGGTGTCAGGCTGTCCGACAGGGCGCCGAGGAAGAATATGCCGCCGCCGATGCCGATCAGATTGTTGATCAGCAGGAACAGGGCCGAGGCGGTCGCGCGGGAATCGGCCGGGACCAGATGCTGGACGGCTGACAGGACGGGTCCGAGCCAGACATAGGCCAGCGCCTGCGGGATCAGGAACAGGAAGAAGGCCAGGGTGGCGGAGCCGCTCATGATGCCGGCGGCGAACAGCGGCACCGCCAGCAGGAAGGCCGCCGCCGGTACCAGCCCATAGGCCGCCTTGTTCTTCTTGCCCAGCCAGTCGCCGATCATGCCGCCGCCGAGTACGCCGGCAACCCCGCCGACCAGCAGGATCGCGCCAAAGAACAATGAGGTGTCGATCAGGTCGAGGCCAAAGCTGCGCTGCAGCAGGCTGGGCAGCCAGAAGGCAATGCCATAGCCGAGCATCGAGCTGGACGCGGCGCCAAAGGCGAGGAACCAGAAGGCGCGCTTCCTGGCCAGCAGGCGGACGGTTCCCATGAAGCTGTACGGCACCGCTGCCAGACCGACGGGTGCCGGCTTCCTGATCTTGTCGCGCACATAATATTTGAAGAAGGGCGCAATGACCAGGCCGGCAAGGCCGACGACGAAAAAGGCCAGGCGCCAGTCCACCGTCGCCGCGATATAGCCGCCCGCCAACACGCCGGTTGCCGAGCCCAGCGGGATGCCGAGCGAATAGATGGCCAGCGCCCGCGCCCGTTTGTCGCTCGGAAAATGGTCCGAGATCAGCGCATAGGAAGGGGCGACGCCGCCGGCTTCGCCGATGCCGACGCCGAGCCGGGTCAGGAATATCGACCAGAAGCCCTGAGCGAGACCGGTGAGGGCGGTGAAGCCGCTCCACACCGCCAGCGAAATGGTGATCACCCAGCTGCGGCTGGTCTTGTCCGCGACCCAGGCCAGCGGCACGGCCAGGGTCGAATAGAGCAGGGCAAAGGCGAGGCCGCCGAGCAGCCCCATCTGGGTATCGCTGAGCTGCAGGTCGGCCTGGATCGGTCCCGCCAGGATCGCCAGGATCTGGCGGTCGACGAAATTGAAAATATAGACGAGCAGCAGCATGCCCAGCGCGATATTGGGCGAGGTGACGCGTGCGTTGCCGGATGCGGGACTGGCCATCTAGCGGGCCAGATCCGCATAGAAGCGGTCGATGGCGGCCAGTGCCTCGGGTTCGTCCAGCATCGGCGTATGGCCGCGATCGGCTATCTCCACCGCGCTGAAATTGGCGGGATGCCGCCGTCTCATTTCGGCGACGGTTGCGGCGGAAAGTATGTCCGAGAACGCCCCCCGGATGACTAGGGCGGGCAGGGCGGACAGCTGGTCCCACACGGACCAGAGGTCGGGCGGAACCACTGTCTGCTCGCTGCCCGACAGGCCATCGGAAATCGCCGGATCATAGGCAAAGCAAATGGTTCCATCGGGCCCTTCCTTGCAGACATGGCGGGCGAAAGCCAGCCAGTCCTGGGCGGTATAGCCGGGAAAGGAATTGCCATGAACCGTGCGGCAATGGTCGGCTGCCTGCTGCCAGCTGTCGAACGGGGCGATGGCGCCGACATAGCTCTGGATCCGGTCGAGGCCGGCGGCTTCCACTTCCGGCCCGATATCGTTCAGGATCAGGCTGTCGAACCGCGCCGGTGCGATCGCCGCCATCATCATCGCCATCAGCCCGCCCATCGACGTGCCGATCAGGCCCATGCGACCGAGTCCGAGACCATCGATCAGCGCAAACATGTCGGCGACATAGACGGCCGGCGTGTAATTTTGCGGGTCGGGATCATAATCCGATCGTCCCCGACCGCGCTGGTCGGGGACGATCAGTCTGTATTTGGCGGCCAGATGCCCGGCCAGCGCCTCGAAATCGGCGCTGTTCCGGGTCAGCCCGTGCATCAGCAGCAGCGGCGGACCCTCCCCATCATAGATGCGGGCGTAGAGGGTCAGCCGGTCGTCTGCGCTGCGAAAGAAATGATCGGCATATTGCATCACGCTTGCCTGCGCCGATCAGAATTTCACCCCGGCTGTGACAAACACCTGACGGGGGTTGCCGTAAAATGCGGTCAGCGTGCCTTCGGGTCCGAGCGTGGGAATCGGCAGGCCGTTGGCACCGGGTATGATCGCGCCGGTCGTCGGGTTGGCCGCGACAAAGGTGTAGCCCGATGTCTTGTATTTCTTGTTGGTCAGATTTTTGCCGTGCAGGCCGATGCTCCAGCGCTTGTCCGGTGCGTTGTAGACCAGGTTGGCATCCAGCAGGGCAAAGCCCTTCTGGTCGATGAACGGATTGGCAATCTCGAACTGGTTGACCTTGCTGCGATAGGACAGCGTCGTGCCGAAATAGAGGTCACCCTCTCCCACCGGGGTGGAATAGGCCAGGGTTCCGCTGGCGGTCCATTCCGGGGTGTTCTGGACCGAACGGAACTGCGCCACGTCGGTCGGAACGCCGCCGATATTGGTGATATATTCGTCATATTGGGCGTCGATATATCCCAGCGAGCCGGACAGCGTCAGCCGGTCCCCACTGGCAGCCAGGCTCTCGCCAAGCCGCGCATCCGCTTCCAGCTCCAGACCCTTCAGGGTGGCCTTGCCGGCATTGTTGATCACGCCGCAGAAGGACGGAAGACCGCCCACGCTGCAGGCGACCGAACCGGGGATCTGCACGTCTGTATAGTCGGTGTAGAAGCCGGCGATCGCGACGTTGAGCGCGCCGTCGAGCAGGCTGCCCTTGTAGCCGATTTCATAACTGTCGACCGACTCCGGACGGAAGCTGAGGAAGGCGGCGACTTCGGCGTCGCTGGGAATGCCGCTGGCATTGGTGGTGGGCGCATTGACGCCAACCCCGCGCGGGTCAAAACCGCCCCCCTTGAAGCCCTGCGAAAAGCTGGCGTAGATATTGTGCTCGGGTGTCGGCTTGAAGCTCAGCGAAGCGCGCGGGGTAAATTTCTTGAAATTCGCGCTGCCCTCGAAATCGGTGCCGGGTGCGCCGAACGGTATGCCCGCGCCGCCGAAGGTCGGCGAACCGCCGCCGAGAAAATTCTGCCGCAAGATGTTGGCGGTGCGTTCGTCCCAGGTATAGCGACCGCCAAGCGACAGGCTCAGCTGCTCGGTAAAGTCATAAGTAAAATCGGCGAAAACTGCATAGGTTTCGGTATCGACCTCGGCCTGGGTAAAGGCGGTGAGACCGGCGAAGGTCGTGAAAAGACGGACATCAAACAAGGTGTCAGCCTTGGCATCCAGATAGTAGAAGCCGACCAGACCGTTGAGCTTGTCGCCTTCATAGAGCAGCTGGAATTCCTGGCTGATCTGTTCGTTCAGATATAGTCCGGGGACATCGAGATCGACCGCCGGCAGCGCGTCGAAATCGATCGGCGTGGCGGTGTCGTCCTTGCGCCAGGCGCTGATCGACCGGAAGGTGATGGTGTCGCTCAGATTGGCGGAGATATTCATCGATAGGCCATAGGCTTCGATATCCTGGATCGGATCGTTGAGGCCGCCACGCGTATCGAACACGTCGTCGAGGACCGGTGCGCCGGAGACAGCGCCCGGAATCAGGCGATGGCCACCGCGCGGATTGCTTTCGTCCTTGGTATAGTCGCCGGAAATTCGGATCAGGATCGGCTCGCCATAGCCGCCGATTTCCAGCGTGCCGCGACCGGCCCAGATGTCCTTGTTGTAATTTTCCAGACCGGTGGTCAGATTGTCGCCAAAGCCGCCGCGCGAAAGCCGCGCACCGGCTGCGCCGACCCGGATGATGTCGGAAAGCGGCATGCTGGCGGAGACCACGGCTTCGGCCTGGTCATAGGTGCCATAGGTGACCCGCGCCTTGAACGACGGATCCTGCGGCAGACGCTTGGTCACATATTTGACCGCGCCGCCAATCGTGTTGCGACCATAGAGCGTGCCCTGCGGACCGCGCAGCACCTCGATGCGCTCGACATCATAAATGTCCAGGACAGCCGCCTGCGGTCGGTTGAGATAGACATCGTCGAGATAGATGCCGACGCCCTGCTCGAAACCCGAAACCGGATCCTGCTGGCCGATGCCGCGGATGAAGGCGGAGAGGGTCGAGTTGGTACCGCGCGACGCTTCCAGGGTTGTGTTGGGCGTGGTCTGGCCGATGTCGGTAATATCGATCGCGCCCTGCTGTTCGAGCTTCTCGGCGGAATAGGAGGTGATTGCAATCGGAACATCGATCAGCCGCTCTTCGCGCCGCCGGGCGGTTACGACGATGACATCCTCGCCATTGCCTTCATTCGCCGATTCGGCGGTCTGGGCATGGACGGTGGCAGGAGCGATGAGACCGCCCGCAAGTCCGGTGACAATCGCTGCATAGCTGACGGTGTGCTGGAATTTCATGAAAGCATCCTCCTTGAATATGTGCCCGGCATTTCCAGGTCGTGGAGGGCGCTATATTGAAACATGAATCGAATTTCAACTTAGAAATTTGCTTATCCCGTAAAATGCGGTTAGCCGTGACATTATGGCCACTGAATATAGCGAACCCACCGAGTCGAAAGACAAGCAACCCCGCACTGCACGCGGGCTGAAGACCAAGCGCAAACTTCTGGATGCGGCGGCGCTGGAATTTGGCGAGAAGGGCTTTCACGAGGCCTCGATCACCGGCATCACCCAGCGGGCCGGGACCGCGCTCGGCAGTTTCTACACCTATTTCGATTCAAAGGATGAACTGTTCAGCGCGCTGGTGCGGGAATTGAGCAACATGGTCAAGGAGCGCGCGGCAATCGCGCTCGCGCCCGAGCAATCGGCGATCGATGCCGAGCGATCGGTGCTGGAGACGTTTCTGGAATTCGCCCGCGACCATCAGGAAATCTACCGGATCATCGACGAAGCCGAGTTTATCGATCCGCAAAGCTATCGTGACCATTACGAGAACGCCGCCCAGCGGATCGAGGAGCGGCTCGCCAGCGGCGCAAAAGCCGGTGAACTGCGACCGGACATCGGCGAGATCGAAGCCTGGGCTATCATGGGCATGAATGTCTTTCTGGGCCTCCGCTACGGCATCTGGTCCAAGGAAAAGTCCGCGGCCGAGATCGCCGGGATCGCCAACGGGATTCTGGCGCGGGGAATCGCGTCCGACAGACGCCAATCCTGACCAGCCCCTCCCGGTCAGCTTGCTGTACCAATTGAAAGCGGTTGCGTGCGGGGCAAATTCGTCTCGACGAGGGTTGCGATTGTCCGCGTTTCTCGCTCACCAGCAGGGTCTGGACCCGGATGCCTCGACGCATCTGTTCGCCGCCGGGATTCGCGAACGCGCCGGGCGAGAAAATTTTCTCGGAACAATTTGCGATCCCGCCCGTTGATTATTTATCGGGAGCTGACGGGGCGAATTCTAATAAAACCGCCTGTTTCGCCCTGTGAGTTCCAAAACACTTGAGAAAGGAGCTCATAATGAAAAATCTTCTACTATCGACAGCAGCAGCAATGCTTGCTTTTTCCGCCCCGGCTTCGGCCCAGGAGGGCAAGGCGATGGAGAAGGGGGAAAAGATCACGACGTCGCTCAACAACGCGTCCTATGCCTTTACGACCGCCGACCTGAACAGCGACGGCTTCCTGGCCCCGGCCGAATATAATCTGTATCGCATCCATACCGTCGACCGCGCCGGACTGATGTCCTATCGTGGTGGAACGGGACCGGACCGTGCCCCCGTCATCAAGCAGAGCTTCGGCGCTCTGGATATCGACAATGATCAGTGGGTTTCGCGCAAGGAGTTTATCGCGAATGCCGATCTGAAGACCGGGACCACTGGGGACAGTGCCGCGACGACGGTCGCCTTCGTACCCGATTATATGACGGTCACCTATTATCTCACCGCGACGCCCGTGGAAGCGGATTATTTTGAAGGCCGTGACGTGGTGAACCTGAAAGGGGACACGGTCGGAGAGATCCAGAATATCATCCAGGCCAGGGGTGAACATGCCGGCCTCTATGCGCTGGTCGACATCGATGGACCGGCATTTTATCGCTATCCCGGCGTCGAACGGGCGGTTGTCGGCATTTCCCTCGACGATCTGCTGATCACCGGTCCGGGCGAATCGCTGTTGCTGTCCACGAAAGGCGAGGAAACGCTGAGCGATCCCGAGGCCCCGATCGTGCAGGATTTCAAATATGAGGAAGTGGATACGCTGTTCCGCATGTCCGTCTAGTCCGCCGATAGCGAACGGTCAGGATCCGCCTTTCGGATCCAGAGGACGGATCCCCCGTTGGTTCTTGAAAAGCCGGCCGGCTGCGTTCGCGCAGCCGGCCGGCTTTGTCTTTGCAATGGCCACGGGAAAGGCCGGAATTCGCCTGTCTGGACCTTGGCTGGCCGGGATACGCAAATTTACTTATCGCAGGATCGACGCGGCAAATTATACTGTCGGCACGGTATCCGTCTGGCAGTCCCTCGTGAAACCGGCGACCTTGCCGAACGGCAGATTCCGAATCATCGGATACAGGGAATTTGACATGACCGATGGTCACAAGCTTTCCGGAAGACTTGAACATAGCCATGACCCCGCGGCCATTGCCGTCCGCCTCGATGACGGAAGACGGCCCTCCTATCTGGCCGACTTCGTATATGGCGGGATAGACGGAGCGATCACGACCTTTGCCATTGTCGCGGGGGTGATGGGAGCCTCCCTGTCATCCACCATCATCCTGATCCTGGGACTGGCCAATCTCCTGGCTGACGGATTTTCCATGGCAGCCAGCAACTATAGCGCCACAAAAACCGTGACCGACAATATCGACCGGTTGCGGCGGGTCGAGCAAAGGCATGTTGCGGCAGATCCCGAAGGCGAAAGGGAAGAGGTCCGGCAAATTCTCGCAAGGAAGGGGCTGAGCGGCGACGCACTGGAGAGCGGCGTACAGGCGATCACGTCCGACCGGGAGGGCTGGATCGATTTCATGCTGGTCGAGGAATATGGAATGCCGACGGCCAGGCCCGAGCCGCGCCATTCGGGGCTGGTCACATTTGCCGCATTCCAGCTTTGCGGATCGGTACCCCTTTTGCCCTTTCTGCTGAAAATCCCCAGCCCGTTCCTGGTGGCAATGGCAATGACCGGCATCGTGTTTTTTCTGATCGGGGCAATGAAGAGCCGCTGGGCAACGGCCCCATGGTGGCGTTCCGGTTCGGAAACATTCCTGATCGGGGGATGCGCGGCGGCGCTCGCCTATTTTGTCGGCAATGCGCTTTCTTCCCTGTGACAAATGCTGTTCTGTACCTGCACCATCGGCTGCGGGTGCACGCATTCGGCACCGGATGGATTGACCGACTTCGCTTCTTCCCAAAGCCGCGAGACTATGCGATCCATTCGCCATCATGCGCATCGCAACACTGAATGTTCAGAATCTCAGGCTCGAAAATGACGAAGGCCGCAGCCATCTTCACGGGGCATGGGACTCCGACGATCCCGAGGAGCAACGTCTGGATCCGATCGACCGCAGGCTGACCGCCGACCTGCTGAAGACGCTCGCGGCCGATGTGGTCGCCCTGCAGGAAGTTTTCGATCTCGAAACGCTTGAATATTTCCACCAGAACTATTTGCTGCCCACCGGAGCCGACCCCTATCCGCACCGTATCTGCCTGCCCGGAAACGATGGTCGCGGCCTCGATGTCGCCTTGCTTTCCCGCCACCCCATCGATGCGATACAAAGCCATGCATCGCTCACCCTGACGGATTTGGGAATCGACGCGCCCGCGGACGTCGATCCGGACTTTCCGGTCTTCCGGCGCGACTGTCTGATGGTGACGATTGGCCCGCTCACGCTCTTTGTCTGCCACTTCAAGTCGACCTATCCGGACCCAGCCAGGGCCTGGACCACACGCCGGCTGGAAGCCCTGGCAACCCGCCGGCTGATCGAGCGTCATTTTCCGGAACCGGCGCGAGATCTGTGGCTCATCACCGGTGATCTGAATGAGCCCAGGGACCCGGTGACAGGCCGCGAGCGCGCCATTGCACCGCTCGAAACCGGCTTTTCGGTCGACCTGATGAAGCGCCTGCCCGAGCAGGAAAGATGGACCTATTTCGATCCGCATTCCGGATTATATCATTGCCCCGACGCGATGCTGGCATCCCCGGCGCTGGCCGGGCGATGGCCGGATTCCGAACCGCTCGTGTTTCGCAAGGGCCTGGGCGAGGAAGCGTCGCGCTTTCGCGGGACCCGATTCGCTGCCGTCGGCGAGCACCGGCCGCACGCCAGCGATCATGCTGCGGTCGTCATTGATTTTCCCGGACTTTGATATCAATGGCTTGACTCTCGAAATTGAAGCCCCCGGCCTCCGCCAGTTATTTGTCGTTTGAAATCAATATTCTATTGGATCAATATTGCTGGCCTGCGGCATGTCTTTCCGGAGCTGGCAAAATGGTCGAGCGGTCCTCGACGGCGCCGGCGCAACGATTATCTCACGCGACCGCGGATGGCCCAAGGCCTGATTGTCGGGGATTTATGATGCCCATCGGAATAGCGCTATTCTGTCGGGATCCGCTGAAAGCCCTCTGTCCGGTACCAGCTTGGCGAACAATCCGATCCATTCCGCCAATTTACGCTGCAACCGGTTCCGCCTGGGTACGAAACTGGTCGAAAAGCGACGCGATATGCCTGGCATAGGGCCGTCCTGCCTCGGTGATCACCAGCTGGCCGTCGCGCCGGCAGATCAATCCCTTTGCCTCGAACCTGTCCAGACCATGGACCTTCGGCAGGATTCTGGCGGCATCGGCATCGACATGGCCCTGACATAGCAGGGACTCAATGATCGCCCCGCGTTTTTTCGTTTCTTCATCGACCGTCACACCCCGAACGGCCGCTACCTGGTCTGAAGAGACCATCGACCGGTACCGCCCGACATTCTTTTCATTTTGCACCAACAGCCCGGGCAGATTGCTGATCGCGCTCGCACCGAAGCCGAGCAGGACATCATTCGGGTCGTCGGTAAAGCCCTGGAAGTTCCGGTGGACCCCGCCTTCTGTCGCAGCGATCGCCAGCGAATCTGTCGGCAAGGCGAAATGGTCAAAACCGATCGCGACATAGCCGGCCTGGGTCAGCCGCTCATGGCCCAATGCGCTCTGGGCAAAGCGCAGCTCTGCATCGGGCAGGTCTTCGCCGTCAATGCGTCGCTGCCGCGGTATCATGTCGGGCATATGGGCATAGCCGAACAAGGAGATGCGGCTGGGCTCAAGCTGAATTGCCTGCGCCAGCGTATCATCCAGATCCTGCAGCGACTGTTTCGGCAGGCCGTACATCAGATCGAAATTGATCGCGTCGATCCCGCGCAGGCGCAAGGCAGACACGGATTTTTCGATATCGGCCAGCGGCTGGATGCGGCCGATCGCTTCCTGGACATGGGGCGCAAAGGTCTGGACGCCCAGACTGACCCTGCCGACATTGGACGCCGCCATCGCCAGCGCCCATTCGGAAGTGAAGCCGCGCGGATCAAGCTCGACCGATATTTGCGGAATGCCCGCATCAAATATCGTAGTGATCCGGTCCAGAAGGCGCACAAATTCTACGACAGTGATTGCGTTCGGGCTACCACCGCCAAAGGCAATATGGCGGACTTTCCCGCGTCCGCCCAGCAACCGCCCGATCAGCGCCATTTCGCTTTCGAGCGCCTCCAGATAGGCCGTCAGTCGCTGGATCTTGCCCGCCGCACCGGTATTGCAGCCGCAATACCAGCAAATCGACTGGCAATAGGGAATATGGACGTAGAGCGACAGCGCTGTCCCCGAAGGCATGTTGCGCAGCGCCCGGACATAATCGTCTGCACCGCAGCTGTCGTTGAATTCCACAGCCGTCGGGTAGCTCGTATAGCGCGGTACCGGCTTTGCCAGCAATTCTGGATGATATGGCCACATGATGCGGGTGATAGGTGCGACAGCCTCGCCGCGCTTTGATCTCGGTCAAAAACTCCTGTCACCGGGCAGCGGAGATGAATGCCCAAATTGAGGAACTGCATATTCCCCAGATGGCATGAGTCATTCCACTTCAGCGAGGGCCTTCAGCCGGGCGCGATCCCTGATGATGACCGTGCGCCGGTCCGGCAGCTCTATGATCCCTTCCTTCCGGATGCGGGTAAACTGCCTGCTGACGGTTTCGATCGTCAGGCCCAATATGTCCGATATCTGTTGCCGGTCCATGGGGAGCTCGAAACGGTCGAGATAGAGGGTCTCCGGACTGCAGCCATCGATACTCAGGCGATCGGACAATTCGATCAGCAGAGTGGCGATGCGCTCGGTTGCCGATTTCTTGCCCAGCAAGGTCATCCACTCGCGCGCGCGATCCAGTTCGTCCAGTGTCCGCTGGAGCAACTTGTTCTGCAGGTCGGGATGTTCCCGCGCAAAACTGTCAAAGGATGATCGCGTGAAAACGCAGACCTGTGCATCGGTCATTGCGGTCACCCGATAGGGGCTTTCCTTGCCGAACGGCCGTCCGATAAAGTCCGACGCATACATGACGCTGACAATCTGCTCGCGCCCGTCCTGCAGGTTCACGGAGAGCTTGAGCACGCCATCGATAATATTGGCCACCACCGGAGCGGGATCACCCTCCCACAGCAGGGTCTCGCCCCGCTTGATCGTCCGGCTTCGGCCAAGCTTCCCCAACAGCTGCAGTTCATCGGTTTCAAGGCTCGCGCAAATCGCGCGGTTGCGGACAACGCATGTTGAACAATCGCTCATGCCCGATGACTACGCGTTGCTTGCCATCAACGCAACCGAACGATGTTTTTGATCCGCCGTCCAGCCCGCAATGGCGTCCGGCTGCCCTTTGTCCGTCATCCGGCCTTTCCGTCAGCCCGCCGGGAAAGGTAAATGCCCGCCTGCCGCAATGTCCATGGCGTGACGAGCAGGATCCAGATCACGCCTGCCAGAACAAGCCAATGGCCATGCTCTCCGCGAGCCCCGGCAATGATTCGCGCAATGGCGGACAACTGGATACCCCAGAAGGCAAGCCAGGCCGTACGATTCATCGCCAGTGGCCGGCCCGAATGGCCCAGCGTTACGCGCGTCACCATCGCAATCACCAGGCTGCCGGCCATGCCGATATAGAGGGCATGGATCGGCGCGCGACCAAGACCGAGGCCGAATCCGGCAAATTGTGAGAAACTGTCCGCACCGATCAGCGCAAAGCCAATCGGCGCCCAGGCAAATCCCCAGATCAGGACCATGAAAAGGCCCGGAGCCTTGTGTCTCGGCCACCAGCGCCAGAGCATCACGGCGGTCAGCGCGGACAGAGCGAAGGCGCTGACAAACTGCAGGGAATTTTGGCCGGAAAACTGAATTAGCAGATGCGCAATCAGCAGGACCCACAGCAGTGCCAGCACCCAATAGGGCCGCCAGGCCACATAGTCCTGGACGACATTGCCGGCAAAGAACGGGATCATCCGGTGCGCCACGGTAAAAAATACCGGCAGCAGGAAGCCGAACGTGCCCAGGCTGTTCGCAATCAGATAGGCTTGCCCATCCAGCGTCACCAGGAACCTGACGGAAAAACCGAGCCCCGCAAGGCCGAAGCATAGCGCGGCGAACGCCGACCAGCCATGCCAGGTGGGGCCCTTGCCGTCCCGCCTTTCGGCGCGCAGCAGCAAGGCCATGTGCCACAAGGCGGCGATCCAGCCGAACCCGGCAACGGACAGGGCGATCGCCAGCAAAAGCGCATCGCCGCCAATCAGCGCAGTCCATGCCAGGATCGACGCGAGGATGAACGCGCATCCGATGGGGACATATTGCCTTCGCCCGAGATCGGGATAGCCGATCCAGCGCGGAAAGACGGTCAGCAGAAAGCCGAAGAAGAAGGAAGGCACCATCAGGAAGAGCATCACCGGGGCATGTTGAAGCGAACCGGGAACGTCACCAGCAGCCATGCCGATGGGCCAGATATAGATATCGAACAGCGCCACCGTCCACCAGATGATCAGCAAGGCAAAATTCAATATGCCGGCCAGGAACAGCGGGCGATGTGCTGCGGCAAAGACGATTGCGATACGCGGCCCCATCAGATGAGCCCGTGACTGCCGGCCACGGCACCCATGACGGTTATGATCCCCAATATATTCAGGACGAGATGTACCCTCTGCATCCTGGCGAAATCACGTTCGGGATCATGGGATTCGGCCATCCGGCGATGCAGGACCAATGGTTCCAGCACGAAGAGCATGATCATGAACAGCAGCCAGACGATCAGCATCGCGTGCATCCACCAGAATTGAGCGTCCAGGAAGCGGCCCCACAGGTCGGCCCGCCAGGTCATCCAGAAGCCGCTCGCTCCTGCGAGCAGGACCCATATTTTGGCCTGCCATGCAAAGCCGTTTTCGAGCCGGTGAAAGTCGGACAGGCGCTCATCAGGCTTGGACTGGCGCCGGATTGCCGGCATGGCCACCATCGTCACAAAGGCGACCCCGCCGATCCACAGCAATATGCTGGCGACATGAACCACCCGTGCTATCGTATAATCGTCCATATCATTCTCTCATTTGCTGCATCGCACAGCGATAATCGCGGACCCTGAGATTTCTCTTGATATAAGTCAATTACTTCATGGTGGCGGACCTCTACGGCATCGGCATGAAAAAGACCAAAAAGAACAGCTGGGCCGCTCTGGCGATCGCAGCGGCCAGCTGCTGGATCCATCCCGCTTTCGGTCAGGAAATCCCGCAGTCTGACACCGGAAAATCTGTCCCCTCCATCACGCCTTATGCGGATATTCGCTATCGGCTCGAGCTGGTCGATCAGGACGACATCCCGCGAAATGCGACCGCTTCCACCGTGCGGGTCCGGGCGGGATTGAAAACAGGGGAATGGAACGGGTTGAGCGCGGTGGTCGAGGGGGAAGCCGTCGTCGCCATCGGCAAGCAACTGTACAACGACACGATCAACGGACGGACGCAATTTCCCGTCGTCGCCGATCCGGAAGATATATTGCTGAATCAGGCCTATGTGCGCTGGCGTCCGGACAGCCGGATCGAGGCGACTGCCGGAAGACAGGCGGTCAACCTGGACAATCAGAGATGGATTGGCTCGGTCGGCTGGCGCCAGAATGACCAGACACTGGATGCGGCAAGGATATCGCTCAAGCCGGTCGCTGGCGCCTCGGTGGATTATCTCCATGCCTGGCGCGTGAACCGCATTTTCGGATCGGACTCGCCCCAGGGCATATGGCGCAACACCGACATCCACGGATTGCGCGGAGGTTTGAAAATCAAGTCCCTGGGAACGCTCTCTGCCCATGGCTATTGGCTCGACATACCCTCTGCTCCAGCCATGTCCTCGCGCACCCTTGGCGTCCGCCTGTCCGGCGATCAGCCCCTCAGCCAGAATATCAAATTCCTCTACGCTGCGGAATATGCCCATCAGAAGGAACATGGTGTCAATCCCTTGGTCTTCGGTCTTGACTATTTGCTCGCCGAGGCGGGCCTTGTTGCAGGTCCCGTTACGGCAAAAATCGGGTTTGAGCGCCTCGAAGGCGACGGCAAGTCGGCCCTGCAGACACCCCTTGCGACGCTCCATGCCTTCAATGGCTGGTCGGACAAGTTTCTGGTCACCCCGCCCAATGGCCTGCGGGATATCTATGCCGATCTTGGCTACAGGCTGAGCAGCGACGGGCCTTTGAAAGGGACGGCTTTCCGGCTGGTCTACCATGATTTCCGTTCGACGCGGCTGGGCATCGGCTATGGCAGTGAATGGGATGCGATGGTCAGCGTACCGCTTCGCAAGAATATAACCCTCCTGGGCAAAATCGCCAGATATGATGCGGACCGGTTCGGCGCGGATACCACCAAAGTCTGGTTTTCGATCGAGGCCAGGCTCTAGGCCAGGGCCCGCCGCACGGAAGCTAGGACTCCCAGCTATCCTCGAACGGGTCGGGACGAGCAAATTTCACCAGCGCATCATGGTCGGTGATTTTTATCCGGGAACCGTCGACGGCGACCCCGTGTTTCGACAATGCGCTGATCGCGCGCGAGAGATTTTCCGGAGTCATCCCGAGCAGCGAGGCCAGCAGTTTCTTTTCACCGCGCAACTGCAGGTTCATCTCGCCATTGCGCTTCTGACTCTCCCGCAACAGGAAATTCCCGAGCCGTTCGGTCGATTGCCGCAATTTCATGTCCGTCAGCGCCCGCACCATATTCCTGTAGCCGACCGCGAGTTCGCGCATGGCCTGCTGCATCAGCGCGCCGTCCTGCTTGATCACGTCGCGGAGCAGCTCTGCCGGAATCAGCATGACCCTGGAGGATTTCAACGTGCGCGCCGCCATCAGAAACGGCTGATCGGTGACCAGTGCCGCAAGGATGAAACTGCTCACCGGTTCAACAATCGCCAATGTCGAATCCCGGTCGGCATTGGAGGTAAAGAGCTCGATCAGGCCATCGACAAGCACATATAAAAAATCCGGTTTCTGGCCGACTTCGAACAATATCAGTTGCGGTGGAAATACCTGTAAATGCGAAGCGGCAAAAACACGGTCGCGCTGCTGTTCGTTCATTTCGGCAAAAAGAGGTAATTTGGCTATTTCTGGACGTTCACCTGCACGCAAAGCTAATTCCTCAGATCATGACATTCTGGCCGGAAGCACAAATTGATCTTTATCAACCCTTTGGATGACAATAATTCAGGCATGGCCTGATATGTGTCAGACAACAAGCAATTTTTGGTCTTCCGTCCCCAAACCTTTGACACAGATCAAAAAACCGCCCGGCCCGGTCACCCAATAGCAACGCGAGAACATTCTATTGGGGCCATGCCATGCCGACCATTCAAATGCCAAGCGTTGCTGACCAGAACCGTGCGCTCGGCCTGAGCACATTTGCCTTTACGATCTGTTTTGCAGTCTGGACGATATTTGCGATAATCGGCATCGAAATCAAGGCAGAACTGGGCCTCAACGATACCCAGTTTGGCCTGCTCGTGGGAACGCCGATTCTCACCGGGTCGCTCACCCGGCTGTTTCTCGGCGTATGGACCGATCAATATGGCGGACGGCTGGTATTTCCGCTCACCATGCTGGCATCGGCGGCATCGGCATTCTTGCTGTCCTATGCCGACACCTATTTGCTGATGCTCGTTGCGGCGCTTGGACTGGGCCTTGCCGGCGGCTGCTTTGCCGTAGGCGTTGCCTATGTCTCCAAATGGTATCCGCAGGAGAAACAGGGGACGGCGCTGGGCTTTTTCGGCATGGGCAATGTCGGCGCGGCGGTCACGAAATTTGCCGCTCCCTTTGTCATGGTTACGCTCGGCTGGACGGCCGTGGCCCAGATATGGGCGGTCATACTCGGTATCACCGCCATCGGCTATTTCATCTTTGCCAAGGATGATCCGGACTTTGCTGCGCGCAAGATTTCCGGAGAAAAGCCGAAATCCCTGAAGCAGCAGCTCGAACCGCTGAAGAACCAGCAGGTATGGCGTTTTTCCCTTTACTATTTCTTCGTCTTCGGAGCCTTTGTCGCGCTGGCTCTCTGGCTGCCCAAATATCTGATGGGCGTATATGGTCTCGACATCAAGATGGCGGGCATCCTGGCCGCAACCTTTTCGCTCTCGGCCAGCCTGTTTCGTGCCTATGGCGGCATATTGTCCGATCGATATGGCGCGCGCAAGGTCATGTATGCCACTTTCGGCATCTCGCTGCTTTGCCTGTTCATGCTCTCCTATCCCGCAACGGACTATGTGATTCACGGCATCGAGGGCGACATCCGCTTCTCGACCTCAATGGGGCTGGTGCCCTTTGTCATCACCGTTTTCGTGCTCGGCTTCTTCATGTCGCTGGGCAAGGCGGCGGTCTACAAGCATATCCCGGTCTACTATCCCAACCATGTTGGTTCCGTTGGCGGTCTGGTCGGCATGGTTGGCGGTCTCGGCGGATTTGTTCTTCCCATTGTCTTTGGCGCCGTGAGCGATCTGACCGGCATCTGGACGAGCTGCTTCATGGTGCTGTTTGCGCTGGTCGGCATTGCCCTGGCCTGGATGCACATGGCGGTCCGTCAGATGGAACAACAGGCTTCGGGCGTCGACGCGCGATCTCTCCCCCAATTTCCCGAAATGGCAGAGATCCATGATGAAAGGATCCATGCGCCCGTTCCGCCCAAGGTCCTGCAAGACTGGCGTCCGGAAGATCCGGAATTCTGGAAGAATGTCGGCGAGCCTGTTGCCCGGCGGAACCTCTATATTTCCATACCCGCCCTGTTGCTGGCCTTTGCTGTCTGGATGGTCTGGTCGGTGGTGGTGGCCAAGCTGCCGCTGATCGGATTCGACTATTCCACCGATCAGCTGTTCTGGCTCGCTGCATTGCCGGGACTGTCCGGGGCAACGCTGCGGATTTTCTACAGTTTCATGGTCCCGATTTTCGGCGGTCGCCTGTGGACGACGCTTTCGACCTTCTCGCTTCTCGTCCCGGCCTTCGGGATCGGATATGCGGTCCAGAACCCCGACACCCCCTATTTCATATTTCTGGTGCTCGCGCTGCTGTGCGGACTTGGCGGCGGCAATTTTGCTTCATCCATGTCCAATATCAGCTTCTTCTATCCCAAGGCGAGCAAGGGCAATGCGATGGCGCTCAACGCGGGACTGGGTAATCTCGGTGTCTCGGTGATGCAGTTTCTGGTGCCCCTCGCCATAACGGCGAGCGTTTTCGGAGTGCTTGGCGGGCAATCGGTAACCACGGTCGACGGCGACCAGCTCTGGCTCCAGAACGCCGGGTTCATCTGGATCCCGTTCATCATCGCATCGGGCCTGCTGGCATGGTTCGGGATGAACGACATTGCCGATGCGAAGGCGAGCTTTGCCGAGCAGGCGATCATTTTTCAGCGCAAGCATAACTGGCTGATGTGCTGGCTCTATACCGGGACATTCGGATCGTTCATCGGTTTTTCGGCAGGGCTGCCGTTGCTCGCCAAGAGCCAGTTCCCCGATGTCAACGTACTGCAATATGTCTTTCTCGGTCCCCTGGTCGGGGCCGTCAGCAGGGCTGCAACCGGATGGGTTTCCGACAAATGGGGCGGGGCACGCGTCACCTTCTGGGTGTTTGTCGCGATGATGATCGGCGTGCTGGGTGTGATGCATTTTCTCGAACAGGCAAATTTCATCGGCTTTCTCGGCATGTTCATCTTCCTCTTCTTTGTCACGGGCGTGGGCAATGCCTCCACCTTCCAGATGATCCCCGTCATCATGCGCCAGGAAGTGCCGCGTCTGATGCCACAGCTGAGCGGCGCGGAACGGACCCGGCAGGCCGAAAAGGAATCCGCAGCCATAGTGGGCTTTACGTCCGCCATCGCCGCCTATGGTGCATTTTTCATACCCAAGAGCTTCGGAAGTTCGATTGCAGCCACCGGATCGCCGATGGCCGCGCTGGCCGGATTTCTGGTCTTTTATGCGAGCTGCGCCGCGCTGACCTGGTTTGTCTACACCAGAAAAGGCGGCATTCTCCACGATATCGAACGCGGCAAAACCGCTCCACGCACCCCTGCCTTAGCCCAGTAAAAGGATCCTGATCCATGAGTCATCTTCTCGATCGCCTGACCTTCTTCAAACAAGCCAAGATACCCTTTGCAAACGGCCATGGCGTGACCACGGGCGAGGACCGCAGCTGGGAAGAAAGCTATCGCAAGCGCTGGCAGCACGACAAGATCGTGCGCTCGACCCATGGCGTCAATTGCACGGGTTCCTGCTCGTGGAAAATTTATGTCAAGGGCGGGATCATAACCTGGGAAACGCAGCAGACCGACTATCCGCGAACGCGGCCCGACCTGCCCAATCATGAACCACGCGGCTGCCCGCGCGGAGCCAGCTACAGCTGGTATATCTATTCGGCGCAGCGGCTGAAATATCCTCTGGTCCGTTCGCGACTGGTCCGCCTGTGGCGCGAGGCGCGCAAGACGATGAAACCGGTCGCGGCCTGGGCGTCGATCGTCGAGGACAAGGCCAGTCGCCAGAGCTATACTGCCATTCGCGGCCATGGCGGCTTCATTCGCGCGCACTGGGATGAAGTTACCGAAATCATCGCGGCGGCCAACGCCTATACCGCCAAAAAATATGGCCCCGACCGGGTTATCGGATTCTCGCCGATCCCGGCCATGTCGATGGTCAGCTATGCCGCAGGTTCGCGTTATCTGTCGCTGCTCGGCGGCACCTGCATGTCCTTTTACGACTGGTATTGCGATTTGCCGCCATCGTCACCGCAGACCTGGGGTGAACAAACGGATGTGCCGGAAAGCGCCGACTGGTATAATAGCGGCTACCTGATGCTCTGGGGTTCAAATGTTCCGCAGACCCGCACCCCCGATGCCCATTTCATGACCGAGGCCCGCTATCGCGGCGCCAAGGTGACCGTGGTCTCACCGGACTATGCCGAAGCGACGAAATTTGCCGACATCTGGCTCAACCCCCAGCAGGGCACCGACGCCGCCCTGGCCCTGGCGCTGGGCCATGTCATCATGCGCGAATATCATCTCGACCGGCAGGTTCCCTATTTCGAGAATTACTGTCGCAAATATTCCGACATGCCGATGCTGGTCCGCCTGGTCGAAAAAGACGGCGCCTATGTTCCCGACCGGATGTTGCGCGCTTCGGATTTCAAGGGCGGCCTTGGCGAAAATAACAATCCGGACTGGAAATCGGTTGCCTTCGACGAAAAGAGCGGCGACATTGTCACGCCCTTGGGGTCCGTTGGTTTTCGCTGGGGCGAAAAGGGCAAATGGAATCTGGAAGAAAAGGATGGCAAGGGCTCCGACGTGGATTTGCGTCTGACCGCGATACTGGAACATAATCGCGACGACGTCGTGGAAGTATCCTTTCCCTATTTCGGCAATCAGGAACATGACCATTTCAAGGGAACGGATCATCCCGATGTTCTGAACCGGCGGGTACCGGTGCGCTCGGTTGAACTGAAAGACGGCGATGCACTGGTCGCGACCGTGTTCGACCTGCTCTGCGCCAACTACGGCCTCGACCGGGGCTTGGGCGGAGATCATGTCAGCAAGGATTATAATGACAACGTGCCCTACACGCCTGCCTGGGCGGAGAAGATCACCGGTGTTCCGGCCGAGAAGATCATCACCGTCGCCCGCGAATTTGCCACCAATGCCGAAAAGACCAACGGCAAGTCGATGGTCATTCTCGGCGCCGGTCTGAACCACTGGTACCATATGGACATGAACTATCGCGGCATCATCAACATGCTCGTGATGTGCGGCTGCATTGGCCAGTCGGGTGGCGGCTGGTCGCATTATGTGGGCCAGGAAAAACTGCGGCCGCAGACCGGCTGGCAACCCCTTGCCTTTGGTCTCGACTGGAATCGTCCGCCGCGCCAGATGAATTCGACCAGTTTCTTCTATGCGCACAGCGACCAGTGGCGGTACGA